>Ga0163147_10008515_pt1 | contig 11368 bp, 15 predicted proteins | sample OliLakLV19MP6G1_FD_148597 | JGI IMG/M metagenome (GOLD analysis project Ga0163147, IMG submission 148597) | Freshwater microbial mat bacterial communities from Lake Vanda, McMurdo Dry Valleys, Antarctica- Oligotrophic Lake LV.19.MP6.G1 | ecosystem: Environmental > Aquatic > Freshwater > Lake >...
TTTCATATTTATGCACATAGATTGCATACCCCCTACCGCTACTAATAGCAAGTTGGTTAATCCCAGCTGGAAATATTGTTTGGGTAGTTTCACGCAAACGTATCATACACTAATAAAGCCCGGAGCGGAGTCCGTCTCAGTAATCGCCACCCGCCCATCGTCTGGGTACTTAGGAGCTTGACTCTAGTGTTATCTACAAACCAAAGTTCACAGACTTTTCCTGGCATATATCTCTTGTTAGACGTCTAGAAATAGTATGGAACGATTACCTTAAGGATTTACAGGCTGTAATACATTTAATGTGAGTACGGCTATAGATTGGAGGATGACGGAAATTATGCTGATGACCGTCAAAAGTTGAACTTTGGGTTTGTAGATACATACCCAATTTGATGAAGAGCATACTACTTAATTAAATATAATATATATGGGAATCTTACTTTGGATTGTTTTCGGTGCTCTAGTCGGCTGGATTGCTTCACTCATTATGAACACCGATGGACAACAAGGGGCCGTTCTAAACATTATTGTTGGGATAATTGGCGCCGTGGTGGGAGGCTGGGTGATGAGTACTATGGGCGAGAGTGGGGTCAGTGGTTTTAATCTCTACAGCTTCCTCGTGGCCCTCGTGGGCGCAGTGTTACTGATTGCCGTGGTCAAAGCCGTAAGGCGAGTGTAAGCAGAAATCTAAACCTTTAGCTTTGAGCAGGAATTTATAATTATCAAAATAATACCAAATATATGAGTACCGTAATAAATAACCCAGGAGATAGCAGAGACGATAACTCAGGTGTAGGCATGATCGTTGGCATCTTACTCGTCGTTGTAGTAGGCGTCTTGTTTATACTTTACGTTATGCCGATGTTAGGTAATCAAGCGTCACCAGCTCCGACCACAACCGAAATAAAAGTCAGCCTGCCAGAGGTACCAGCTCCAGCTGTGCCGGCTCCGGCACCTGCTCAATAGAGTTTTGGTTCTTAACACAAAAGAGTCGTCCTTTCAGGACGACTCTTTTGTGCACCTTGTGGGAAGACGTTTGAACATATTTTGTTGAAATTTATTTATGAAAGAATAAAATGCAGGTAGTTAAGGTTCTTCCTCGAGAACGGTCTCACTGGTTGGTTGTTATACGACGCAATTCTAATCATCTCTTCGGAGGAAGTCTTACGACACTAGTGATCTGTCCTGAATTGGCTCGTTTGTTTGTAGGGTAATGGACAACCAAAATGCTGAAACCCGCCCGAGCACTTTCTCTTGTGCTCAGGCTTTCGTATTTATAAATTTTAATACGTGTTTCATGAATCGGTCACGAGTTACTAACTATAATTGTTCGCCTAAGGGCTCCAATTCTAGTAAGTACTCTCGACCCCGACTCGCCTCTCTCTTTCTCCGCTTCGCTCCGAAATTCACATGAGGCTCCGTCTTTCGATTCCTCTCACCCGCTACAAACAGCAACGACCGAAACACTAGCGTGTTTCGGTCGGCTGATTTGTGCCCCGTCTCGGTATCGGAATTTCCACCATCAACCCCCATAAGGATTTACTGGGTACTAACTCAACTGTTTCTTGACCCCTCTCGGTAGGGTATTGTTTAGGGTAAATCTGGTAATGAATCAACTACTCGGAGTAAGTGATTAGCAGTATGAATGAGATCAGAAGCCTCTTTAGCGTTGATTGCTACATCTCGATGACTTGATGGGTTTTTGCACATTCCTATAGCCCCAGCGAAAAATTCCATTCTCGCCACTTGTTCTCCAGTAGGGCTAGTTTTATCTGTAAGTATCCCATCAGCTGACCTAAAAGCTCTCCGCATTAAATCCACTCCAAAAACTGATTCTGACAGCTTTGCTTTCTTTCGAACACGAACCTCAACTTCTTTGAACGCTTGAAACACTGCCGTGTCATAATCTCCAACTATAAAGGTGGGACGTACTTTTTGAAGTAGAATCGGGTCAAGAATTTCAGCAGGTAAGAGATGTGCTTGTCTGTATGTCTCAAAGTCTTGGTCCTCAACAACCGCTCTACCTTTACGAGTAATAAACATCCAGTCACCAGATTGTCCTGGTCGGGGCGCGAGGAAACCTTGTCGCTCAAGATACATCCATGCTTCCATGAGGCGTTCCCCATACTCGTTTCTTTGTGCCTGAGTAAGTGTTTGATATGAAGAACTCTGGTCACCGATCAGGCTAAAATTATATCGATTAATACTATCCGCTGGTTGTTGTTGAAGGTATCGTAGTATAAGAGGTGCTAACGACTCTGGCTCCATAGCAATTACTTCTTGTGGCGGGGGTGATACATTGAGGAATGACATTCGACAATAATACACCTGAATACTGAACTTCGCACGACTCTTCAAGAATCGGACAAATCGTACACCCTAAGGCATTTTGGAGACCTTCTGACTTTCACATACTTATATGTTTTGGCATATTCACGGGACCATTTGTGTTTTCTATTACAAAAAATACTCAGCCTATCCACAGTCAAAATGTGAGGTTTGCATAAAAGCTTGATTTTGCAAGGCGGTTTTTATGAATTCGGAAAGCCGTTTTGGTATACTAAGAGTATATGAACAACAATTACACCCTCTCCATCCTCCGTGACGTACTCACACGAAGGAAGAAAATGGAGGACCAAATACGTGAGAGTCTTGAACCAATCATGCCCACACTCCGCCTCATTGCTGAGATGAACAAGATTTATCAAGATGTCTACGGAACCGCTGAGACTACGCTCGATGAGGTCGAGTTACCAAAAAAAATGGCAACGAAGATTAAGAAACCGAAGACTAAGAAAGAGGTTTTATTTTCCCAACCAAAAATAGATGTGCCAACCGGGGCAAAATGGTCAGACATGACAATTGCCTTCAAGAATCGTCAGGATGTTGAAGTCAGCTTCAAAGACACAAGGCTCGGAATATTCAGTCATGAACAGCTGGGATTCGCTCGTGGTAACACGGAGATGAATTCACCAAATAAACTTTGGCTACTGCTTGAAATGTTGGCTATAGCGGAAGAGTTTGAAAGTGATCAAAAGATAGTTCTGACTAATGAACACTTAAAAAATGTTTTCCAATGCAAAGGAGTAAATGTAATTGAAAAGCAAAAAAGCAGTCTATCCATGTCACTTCGCCAGGCATTCGGTATTCATGAAGATCCGTTTGAGCCGTACTCGCCAGAACTGGGATACCGGGCAAAGTTTAAGCTTCGACCAGAGCCAGATATGCGTGGCGATGGAGAACTTCACGCATCAGGTAAACAACATATCGATATTTATTCTGATGACTAGACACCCAAAGTACGGAGTGTAGAATTGTAGGACATACACCGTAGAGAGCGTTATTAATTAAGGCTTTATATTATGGTGCAACTATCCGATGAATCAATTCAAAAGTTTAAAGAACTGATGGAAGAAAAGTCAGGCAAGGAAGTGACGTGGGCGGAGGCGGCTGAAGGTGGAAGAAATTTGGTGGGACTTTTCGATATTCTTTATAAAGGCGAAATGGAACATCGTCGCTGGGACAAGCGACTGGAAACTGAACCGAAAGGCTTTGCTCTTGATGGTAACGGTCGTAACTGTGCTGTTTGTGGTGATAGTACTCGTGAGGATACAAACTGGTACGACAAATGGGGTATCAAGTGTCTGAACTGCCAACGTGCGATTGATAAGAAACTTATTCCAGGCTCGATTGCCCGCAATCAAGATAATCGCTATTCGCCATACGACCTTGAAAGTAGGTTTGGCATGAAGAAACCAACACTAAGGAAGATGGTAAAAGAAGGCATTTTAAAAGCTCGCATAGTCCCGACTCAAAGCGGTCACGTTCATTACTACATCATTCTAGAAAAAGATAACAAAGAATTTCTGCCACCAAAGAAACTGACCGAATCACAAGTTATTCCGATTGAGAAGGATGGTGCAACGTGGCATCGAGTTGAGCCCTGGTACCGCTTTGTTGACCCACGAGAACATTTAAAGGGCTATAAAATACTTGATCACCTAGAATTCAGTGAAAAGGAATCAGCCTGAAATCTCAGCAGAGGCTTGTAGAGGGAGCTAATAAACCTTCTATTAACATTATGGTTGCTAAACTCATTTGGCACACCGAGACTCGTCGAGTAGACGACCTCATCCCCTACGAGAAGAATCCGCGTACGCTTTCCGATAAGCAACGCCGTGACCTCGAGGCAAGTATTACCAAATTTAATCTCGTCGAGATACCCGCTATCAATACGGATAACATCGTTATTGCTGGACACGCTCGACTGAAGATTATGCAGGCGCTCGGCCGTGGACAAGAAGAAATTGAAGTCCGTGTCCCGAATCGCTCGCTTACTAAGTCAGAGTTTAAAGAGTACCTTCTTCGCTCTAATAAGAACACGGGCTCATGGGACTACGAACTCCTCAAAGATTTTGACACCAGCTTTCTGCTTGAAATTGGTTTCGATGACGGAGATTTATCAACTATTTGGGACGACGTACTAGAACTGGAAGACGATGAGTTCAATGAAGGGAAGGAAGTGAAGGAAGCCGAGAAGACGAAGATTAAAGTCGGTGATATGTTCACGCTCGGAAATCACCGTCTTGTCTGCGGGGATAGTACCGATCAGACAGTCGTCGCTCGACTTATGGGTGAACTGAAAATTAACACCGTCTACTGTGATCCTCCATATAATATTGCTCTCGACTATAACAAAGGCGTGGGAGGCAAAGCCAACTATGGTGGTGATGTCGACGATAAAAAGACTAATGGTGAATTCCGTATCTTTCTCAAGTCAGTAATGAGCAATGCTCTATCAGTTAGCGAGAAAGATGTTCATCACTTTTGGTACTGCGACCAAAAGTACGTCGGACTACTCCAGAACCTATATGAAGAGTTAGGTATTGCCTATAAGCGAACGGCGCTCTGGGTAAAAAATGGTATAAATCCGACTCCTCAGATTGCCTTCAATAAATGCTACGAACCCTGCGTGTATGGCACTACTGGTAAACCGTATCTTTCGGACAAGCATAAGAAGTTCCATGAGATTCTAAATCCTGAAGTAGGGACAGGTAACGCTACCGCCGATGATATAAACGACATGATTGATATCTGGCTCGCCAAACGAGTAGGGGGAGATGATTATGAACATCCAACGCAAAAACCAATCACTCTACATGAACGACCGCTGAGTCGATGCACCAAGATTGGACACAATGTTCTCGACCTCTTTGGCGGGAGTGGTTCAACTCTCTTGGCGTGTGAACAAATGAAGCGGAACGCCTTCTTGGTCGAAATGAATCCCGTATTTTGTCAGGTAATCATCAATCGCTATGAAACCTTCACCGGCACCAAAGCTGTCTCGATCAGTTAAGTTGGGAGACGTTGTAATTCTCGGGGAACATACGCTCATTTGCGAGGACTCCTCAAAAGTGAACTTGAAAGAGTACGGAGATATTCACCTTCTGCTGACTGACCCGCCATACGGCATTGACTATGTGGCTAGCAAACGAGGATTGAATGTAGTATCAAAGGATAAGGATATTGCGAACGATGGCTTTGTGTCAGATGAGGCCTACGTTACTTTCACAAAGGGCTGGCTCATACCTGCCTTAGCGCAACTGACTAAGAAGAACAGTGTCTACATCTTTAACTCAGACAAGATGATATTCGCCCTTCGTGAAGCTTGTCTGCAAGCGGGGATGAAAGTAGCTCAACTCATCATCTGGGTGAAGGACAAAGCTATTATTGGCAGACTAGACTACATGCCTCAGCACGAACTTATCTTGTATGGCTGGAAAGGCACACATGACTTCAAGCGAGGAAAAGATAAGTCCGTCATCTTTCATCCAAAGCCTCAGCGGAGCAAACTCCATCCGACCATGAAACCAATCGGTCTAATGCGCCGACTGATTCTCAACAGCACAAAAATTGGGGATACAGTATATGACCCATTTGGCGGCAGTGGTTCAACTCTAATTGCTTGCGAACATACTAAGCGTAAGTGCCTGATGGTCGAGATGGATCCTGAATACTGCGAAACTATCATTCGTCGCTGGCTAACATTAACTGGATATGGAGAAGAAACTATCGGCTACCGAAGTTCGCGTTAAGCGACAGCAGGAGAAGTTGCTTGAAGCGCTCGCTGAGTCAGGTAACGTGAGCTTTGCCTGCAAGCGGGCGGGCGTGAGTCGAGATACCTTCTACCGCTGGAGAAAGGATGATGATGAATTCGAAGACAAAACAACGTTGGCAATTGGCTCGGGCAAGGAATTTGTGAACGACCTCGCCCACTCGCAGTTGATTCGCAATATCCAGAATGGTGACATGGGTGCGATTAAGTTTCAGTTGGGTAATTGTCACGATGATTATTTGCCAAAGAAGTCAGTTCAAGCATTTAGACTTGAAGACTTACAAAAAGAAATATCTATTACTTCAATTCCGTTCATAACTAGGATGATTCGTTATCAAGAGTATGTAGAGAACGGGGGCGATCCTAATGATTGGAAAGAGTGATCATTCTAGAAGTATCGTGGACAATAGCGTCAATTATTTGAGAGACGGTATACGTTTCGTCAAAGTTAATTGATTGATAGAAATCGGTCACTCCGTACTTGTTAAATACTTTTCCTTCACGGTTTGGATATACCTTTGGGTGTTCCGTGATATGGGTGAAGTCAAACCAATCTCCAGAGGAGAGAAGTCGCTCGGCATATTGTCGAGTGGCTTTTCCGTATCCATCGTATCCTTGCAGTAGTTGGCTGTATCGGTTGGCTTGTAGTTGGATAGAAGCATATAAACCATCTTCGACGACGAAAGAAAGTTCGGCTATTCCTTGAGCTCGCTGCATACCATAGCCAATATAGACAATTCCTTTTTCTCTAACCTTATGAGAAGCTCCAAAGCGAATAGGAGTATTGGGCAGTACCTCCTGGAGTCGTTTAGCAATTAAAGCTCCGATTGATTGGTACTTGATTTTAGAATACACATCAGCCATGCGGATGTTTTGCAGTAAGGCGAGGGTGGGGTCTGTTTCTGGTTTATAAAAAGTGAACTGGTCTGACTCCTTCACATCTACGTTCTCCAGGGCGTCACTGATAAAGCCAATGAAGTAGATATAATCTTCGACGATTAGTTTGTCGTATTGACCAGTTGTAATGGGTACAACTTTTTTTAGTGACTCTGCCAAATCACGGTATGACATAGTGTGCCAGAACGTATTTAAGACAGGAATCTTATCTGTCTTAGTGAACTCAGGACGAGTGAGTGAAAGTAGGAGAAAGTTTTGGTTGGCGGTATGACCTTTGGTATATTCTTCCAATTGTTCAATATATGGAATACTCTTTACTTTGTTTTCAAGTATAAGTTCCTGACCACTGGCGAAGTATAAGTGAACATCAATATTCCTTAGTTCTCGGTCGATACGAGTGATAGTGAGATCACCAGTATTATCTTTTAAGTATGGAGCGAAGAGTTGGCCGACTTGCTCAGGATATTTTCTTGCCAGCCAAGCAATAAAGTTACTGTGAAAGAGTTCTTTTGAACCCAATGATAATTGGAAAAGTGGCGATGCTTTTATAGCATCAGCCTCCCCGATAGGGGATGTTGTTGAATTCATAATGCACTGTAGCGGATTTGGCTCTAATAAGAACGGAGAACCAAAGAGTCATTAGACAGAATGCTCCCCGCCATCGCGATCCCGGAGGACCCATATCCAGTTTCCTAGACACGACCGCTACAGTGACTCTGACGGAGAGTCTTCTATACTGTAGCGGTTTTATATTTCAACCATATCCTCTTGCGAGGGGTTAGGTCTTTGCTGTAATGAACATAATAACTCAAAATGGGTTATTAGTCAGTACCTTAGCTTACATATTGGGTCTTGCGAAGCTCAAGTTACCGACATCTAATCAACAGTTTGTCTCCATAGAGATATCAGCGAATCTTCAGTACAATGTCTATATGTTAGGTGCAATTATTGGAGATATCGCTGGCTCAACCAGAGAGTTCGAGCAAGATAAGTCTTTCCCGACGGAATTGTTTCCGATAGGCAGTCATATTACTGACGACACCATTCTTACTATCGCTACTATGGAGGCAATCCTTAGGCGAGAAGAAGGAGTATCGTACGGAGAAATGTACGCACAGTATGCTAATCGCTATCAAGATGAAAAGTATAGTTATGGTGATCGGTTCCTCACCTGGGCACGACAATCGAGAGAGCGAGAACTAGCGCCTCCATACAATAGCCTTGGCAACGGCTCAGCCATGAGAGTCTCGCCGATTGGTTGGTATTTCAATTCACTAGAAGAAGTGCGAAGGGAGGCAAGACTATCAGCCGAGCCAACCCACAATCATCCTGCAGGCATCAAGGGAGCTGAAGCAGTGGCAAGCGCTGTCTTTCTTGCTCGAACCGGAAAGACAAAAGGAGATATTCGGGAATACGTCGAAAACGAGTTTGGATATCGGTTAAGTAGAGGCTATGAAGCGGTGCGAGAGGAGGCTTACTTTCTTGAAACTTGTCCCGAGAGTGTGGAGGAAGCGTTGATTGCGTTTCTTGATTCGGAGTCGTTTGAAGACGCAATATTCAAAGCGATTGCGCTGGGTGGAGATGCTGATACGCAGGCGAGTATAGCAGGAGCGATTGCTGAGGCGTTTTACCGATTAGAAATGTCTCCTAACATTAATTTGCACTTATCTTCCGAACTTCAAGCTATAGTCAGAGAATTTCATAAACTATCGGCTTGTTAAAGCCTAGTTTATATATTGCATCTTGCGAAGGGTTTGGCTTTCAAGTTGCGGAGGGAAGCTAGGATTTAAGAAACGTACATAAAAGCTACCACTTCGAGCAATGCATACACCTTCTTGTGTAACGATAAAGCATTCTATCCAGTGCATGCCTGTATATAACGAATGTTCTGTATTCTTTAGACTGCCTTGAACTATCGAGCCACGCGTACCACCTAAACTTTGTGCATGTTCGCCTGTGTTTACTACCTGCCAATACACTTTGTACGGAACTGGTGCGTCTGTCTTAGCAGTAAAATCAATCTCACAATGGGTTGGAATTAGGCTACCTGATTTGAACTGACCACGTGACCTGCGATTGATTTTCTTGTCCCGCGGACCTCGGAAAAATATCTCCGCTTTGAGTTTTACTTCGCAAGGGTAACTAGATTGATCAGTTATACCTGCACTACCTAAGGAATGTTGGTGAGAGTGGTCGCCAAGAGAAATTAAACTAGCTGATGTATTTACTACAGCGAGTTCATTTGACGATAATACGCCTGAGAGTATTTGTTTAATAAGAGAGATAATTATATCTTTATCTACTTCGTGTTCTAGTGCAGAAAGTATCTTATGGACTTTGTTTATTTGGGCTGAGATTTTTGCTCTATCTTCATCAGTGGTACTTGAAATATATGAGTCAACATATATTGACGCATCGGCGCGATCAATGAAACAAGGTTCTTGTAGGTAATATGGCAGTTTTGTGAAAAAAACTTTTGCAGCTTCGAATATTTCTAAATCATCGATTTCACAAAAGATGTCATTGACAATTAGTTCAAGGTGAAAAGACTTGAGCGGAAAGGTATTGTCTACTGACTTACAACCACGTCGCCATTTACGCACAAACTTCGCAACCTTTCTAAAGTTCGGATTGATGTCATTCAGCTCTTTAGCGTGTGTGATATACCCACGAGGGTCCGACATAATCCAGTCAATCGGCTTTTGCTCATTATATACACGGGCTCGTTTAGTCTTTGAGTATTTAGCAATGTGGGGTACCCAATACATGTCATCACCGTAAGCATTGCTTACGCCACTTATAATTGCGGGCACGATATCTATTGAAAATTCCTCGTCAGTGATACCAAAATATAGACCAATTGAATGACTTTGGGTCTTCACCCTAACGTAGGTACCCGCGTCTTTGTACGATGCCTTAAGATTATTAGCAAGACTACTTAAGATCCGTGAAGGATCAACATGCTGGGGGTTTATTTGTCCCGAAGAAGAACGTTTGCCGTACTCTGCAACATACTGTTCTGGCATAATCCAAATCACATCCAAATCATTCACAGGTGTGGTCGAGGTGAATCTGGCGTATGAGCCACTTTGCATGGTTATACCGCCAACGAATTTTGCTAGTTGTGCATACTTTTCGCTAACATTGTTACGCTCTGTTTCTTTAGGAGAAAGCCAATCCTTGATGTACCCGACTAGCGTGGGCTGTAGTTCGCTATTTGACATATTTTGGAAGTGGGAAGATTGATAATATTGTGTAGGCGTCACTTATAACTCGAAGTGGTACGTTACATAGGGAATACCATGGGTACGACTCAAGCAGGGCTTTGTCAGCATCATTAAGGCGTTCTTTAGTGTAAACAATGAGGGGAATTCGTTTCGCTTTTACTACATCAAGAATATCCTTTAGACCTTGCATTCCTGGTGTGTAACCAACAATGACTAAGCCGTGATCTGAGATGTCGTGACAATCTTGGTAGTTGTCAGTGGGATCATCAGGTATGTTGAAGAAGCCACTATCACGTAATGTCCGAGTCTCGACCTGCATATTTAGTGACTGCCCTTTAGCATAAAAAATCTTTAAGGGACGTTTAAGATTTTTATGCTGACGCCATTGTTTTCTAAAAATGAAGAAAGTGAAGGTCAAACCAGACACAACAATTGTTCCAAGGAGAATAAAAACCTCTCGAAGAGTAATCAGAGTGCCAACAGCATTGATTACGGTGTCTAGTGTGCTCATCACGTCAGTGGTTGTAGATGGTTCCATATTATTGAAGTTGAGTAATTACTTGTATCAGGTAAAGAATAAAAAGTAGTGCGAATGCGCCTCCAAAGAATTTAACTAGTCTGTTTCCAGTTTCCTTTACGCAAGCGATAGTGAACCACCTGAATAATTTGTATAGGAGAACTATCGGTGAAAAGATAATGATGGTTGCCCAGACCAACCCGTTTAGTAATTGTTCTGGTATATTTCTGTCGTAGTACATAGGTCTATTTTTTAGTGTCACCAAAACCCGCCTTAGGCATACGTTCGACTACGTGAGTATTGGGTTGACGTCGGGCTTGCTCGACATTAGTAAGTAATCCTGTTTTTGCGTTGCGACCGACGAGGAATGTCTTGGTTACTTTGTTCATAGTTGAGATCTGTTATTTATAAACTTTCATGCCTTGAAAATAACCACTCTCTCCTATATTGTTAGGGGAGCAGGTTTCAAAACTTCTGCATGGAAAGCGGTCTGTTGTTAGCGCATCGGCCGCTTTTCCGTACATAATGATACATGACGGGTTAGATAGTGCAAGTTTTTGCACTATAAGGGTTGAAATAATGATAAAACTACTGTAATATAAACGTATATGT
>Ga0163147_10008535_pt1 | contig 11350 bp, 9 predicted proteins | sample OliLakLV19MP6G1_FD_148597 | JGI IMG/M metagenome (GOLD analysis project Ga0163147, IMG submission 148597) | Freshwater microbial mat bacterial communities from Lake Vanda, McMurdo Dry Valleys, Antarctica- Oligotrophic Lake LV.19.MP6.G1 | ecosystem: Environmental > Aquatic > Freshwater > Lake >...
CAAACGAGCTTCCGCATTTGTTTCAACGCTTCTATCGCAGCGATACTTCCACAGTTCAGCAGACGGCTGGCCTTGGTATTGGGCTGTTTGTTGTTCAGGAGATCGTGAAACTCCATGGTGGCAGCGTGCGTGTCGAAAGTACCCTTGGAGTCGGCAGTACCTTTAGTGTTTGCCTCCCACGCCTCCCTTGAATCCATTATAGCAATTTGAATGCTTGCGCATGTCATATTGATGTTCCTCCCCAAATCCATGCAGGCTGGCATATATCTTGCTATGTATAGGCCACGTAAGCAAATCGATCAGCGCAGATGTGCAATGGTCGGATTATCACAATCAGGAGCCTCACATGATTAACTTCATTATCTGGTTGGTACTGGGCGCGTTGGTTGGTTGGGTGGCAAGCATGGTCATGCGAACCGATGCTCAACAGGGTACACTGATGAATATCGTTATCGGTATTGTTGGTGCATTCCTGGCCGGCCTGATCTTCAATACCATGGGCTGGGGTGGTAGCACGATCAATGATGGTAACTTTAGCCTGAACGCACTGTTTGTCTCATTCATCGGCGCAGTCGTTCTGCTTGGTATCATTAACCTGTTCCGCCGTGGTAACGTTCGCTAAAGCCATACAGATCTGACTCAATCCCCTCTCCCGCAAGGGAGAGGGGATTGATTCGTATAGAATGGCACACTTCTTGCTATAGTAAGGTTGCTCTATGAAGCGAACCTGACTTTGGGGTTGATCAGTGCTATCATGGCAGTACCAGATATAGAAGGGGGATGATAGATGGCCATCTCGCTTGTGGATAGCCTGATTCTGATTGCCGATGATGAAGCACCAATTCGTGACCTATTAGTGGATATTCTTGAGCCCGAGGGCGCGAAGGTTCGTGCTGTTGGATCTGGACAGGCTGCACTGGCAGCGATTGAAGCCGAGCAACCTGATCTGGCTATTCTTGATCTGCGCATGCCAGCCCCAGATGGCATGGCGGTACTGCAGCAATTGCGTGCCAAGGGCATCGATCTGCCAGTGTTGATTATTACAGCGCAGGATTCATCGAGCGTGACAATCAATGCCATGCAACAGGGTGCCTATGATTTCATTGCCAAGCCATTTGATATCGATCAGGTGTTGATGGTGATTCGCCGTGCGATTGAGCATCGGCGGCTGACGCATCGTGTGCATGTTCTGGAACAGCAGAGCGGTAGGGAAAAAGATCCGCGTGATCTGATCATTGGGCGTAGCGCCCCTATGCAGGAAGTATATAAACTGATTGGCCGAGTGGCGGCTGCGGCTGCGACGGTGCTGATCACGGGTGAGAGTGGTACTGGCAAGGAGCTGGTAGCACAGGTGCTGGCTCGCAACTCACCACGGCATGACGCACCGTTTGTTGCGGTTAACTGTGCGGCGCTCTCCGAGACGCTGCTTGAAAGCGAGCTGTTCGGCCACGAGAAGGGTTCGTTCACTGGTGCAATGGCACAACGCAAAGGGCGGTTTGAGCAGGCCAATAAGGGCACACTGTTCCTGGATGAGATCGGTGAGATCAGCGCCACAACCCAGAAGAAGCTGTTACGGGTGCTGCAAGAGCGAACCTTTGAACGGGTTGGTGGCAATACATCGCTCAAGGTGGATGTGCGCGTGATTGCCGCAACCAACCGCGATTTGTTACAGGAGGCACGCGTCGGCAACTTCCGCGAAGATCTCTACTATCGCCTGAATGTCATCAATATTCACATGCCACCATTACGCGACCGCAAGGACGATATTCCGTTATTAGTCAATCATTTCCTCGATAAACATCGCTCAAACCGTGATGAACAGATCCATATCACTGAGACAGCTCTAGCCGTGCTTGTAGATTATGCATGGCCTGGTAATGTGCGCCAACTCGAAAACACGATCGAACGAGCAATTGTGCTGGCCCAAGGGCGGCTAATTGGCGATGAACACCTGTTGCTCACCGATACCTCGACTCCGCACGAGCAGGCGCTTATGGCGGCACTCGAGCGGCTCATGCGCCAGGAACATGGCTTGGAAGCAATTATGGCTGATCTGCGCCAGCGTATGGTTGCATTAGCGATTGATATAAGCAGTGGGGATCGCGCAATGGCGGCACGGATGCTGCGTGTGAATGAGAGCGATTTACGCTAGGTGATACCTTTTACTCTATCAAATCCATCGGTAGGCGCAACAGAAGGAGGGATACCAGATGTTTGAAATGAGTATGATGCCGAATATGGGCATGCGTGTGACGCCAGCGCTCCTGCAACAGGCACAACTGCTGGCAATGCCAAGCCTAGAACTGCATCAAGCGGTACAAATCGAACTGAACGAAAACCCAGCGCTGGAGGAGGTCGAGGCACAGGATTTCCCCTGCGATCGTTGCGGTGGGCCGGTTCTGGATGGATTGTGCCTGCGGTGTGCGCTGAGTACCAGTGGAAACGATGCATCTGCGCCGCAGAATGATGAACAGCTCGACCCGCTCTTGTTTGTTGCTGCCCCACAAAGTTTAGTTGAATCGCTGCTGCATGATCTGTATGCCAGCCTGCCGGAATATGATCATCCAATTGCGCTAGAATTGGTTGGCAATCTCGATGATCATGGCTTCCTGATCGATGATCCAGCCGATCTGGCGGTACAATTGCGGGTTGATGAAGCGCATCTATTATCAGTATTGCAGCATCTGCGTGAGCTTGGCCCACCAGGCATTGCCACCCGTGATACCCGTGAATGTATGCTGGCACAGATCGATATGCTTGCGGCGCAGGGTGTGATCTGCCCGCATGCGCGAACGATTGTTGCCGATCATCTGGAGGATCTTGGTGCGCGGCGTACAACGCATATTTCGCGCCATTTGCATATTAGCACCGCGGAAATTGAGGCTGTACGGGCATTTGTACGAATGCATCTCTGGCCGTATCCAGCCCAGGCATTGCAATCGGATTCGGCACCATCACAGCGCACGCGCTACCGCATGGCCGATCTTGCGATCATCGAGAGCGATAGCCATTTTAGTGTCGAAGTTCTGCACTCGCCCCGCCGCCTCCTGCGCCTCAACCCGCTCTATCAGGATCTGGCCCGCCAGGCGGCAAGCCTGGATGAAAACGAGCGCCAGCATGTCCAAGAATATGTTGCGCGCGCACGTGTCTTTCTTGCGAGCCTACTCCAGCGTGAATCTGTTCTGGAGCGGATCGGTGATGTCATTGTTGAACGGCAGGAAGCCTTTCTACGCCATGGCATTCGCCATCTTGCGCCATTAACCCGTTCGGAGATCGCGACGACGCTGGGGTTGCATGAATCGACGATCAGCCGCACAACGGCTGACAAAACGGTATTGTTGCCAAACAAGCAATTGTTGCCAATGAGCGAATTCTTTGTAGCGGCGCGTGGAGTGCAGGATGTGCTGCGTGAACTGATCAGCAATGAGCAAAGCCCACTGAGTGATGAGGAATTAGCCAACCAGCTACGCACACGTGGCTACCAAATTGCGCGCCGCACCGTCGCAAAATATCGTGATGTTATGAACATCCCGCCATCACACCAGCGCTGAGGTTGTATATTCTTCGTAGCTGCGTGTTGGACGGTACCGCAATGATCCGCAGATGGCGCAGATGACGCAGATTGATAATAGTTCTGATGAGCAGATGCTTACTTGTTCTCTGTATAAGAGGCTATAACCATGCCTGAGACCAAGAATCCGCCGCAAGAACGCAGTTATTTTCACGATGCAGCACTCGAATCGGCAGGCCGCACATACCGTTTCAGCATCGAAGATGGGCGCGTGATTCAGAATAGAGGCAACTATTGGCACGCGCCTGGCGATCCATCGACATGGCTGGCGGTTGCGGTCTTTCTCGAAGCGCGGCAGCGGGTCGGTGCGGCTGGCGATGACATCGCGCTTGCACTGGCAGCACAGGCACTTGGCACAACGGTGGATCGGTTGCGGGGTAATATCGAATGGCACGAGAACTATATGCGCTGGCATGATGACGATCCTGATTATAGGGTGTTATAGCAGATGAACGATGAACAGCTTGAGCGTGTGCGGCGCATGTGTTTGGCATTGCCCGAGGCCAGTGAGCGGCTCTCGCATGGCGAGCCAACATTCTTCGTACGTAAAAAAGTCTTTGTCATGTTTGCCAATAATCACCATAATGATGGGCATATTGCGGTGTGGCTGCCGGTGCCACCTGGTTTCCAGGAAGGGCTTCTGGAGAGTTCGCCACAGGTGTTCTTCAAGCCGCCCTTTGTCGGAATACGTGGTTGGATTGGCATTGAACTGAATCAAATCAACGATGCTGATCTGGCAATGTATATCCGCATTGCCTGGGAATTGATCGCACCGAAACGTCTGCGTGCCCAACATGCAACCCCATTCAGTAAGAACTAGGGGTGATATGCAGCATGACACACGAACCCAACAGCGCAATCGCAGCAATACCGGTACTTGAACAGCCAGTGCAATGGCTGGTATCGCGCTTGGAATCCGATACGCCACGCTGGATGATCGGGATGGCGGGCATGCCTGGCTCTGGCAAGAGCACACTGGCGGCCCAATTGGCCAAAGCAGTCAATGCGCGCAGCGCGCCCAACACGATGGTTGCACTTGGCATGGATGGCTTTCATCTGAGCAAAGCCGAATTGCGGCGATTACCAAACCCGGATGAAGCATTTGCACGGCGTGGTGCGCCATGGACATTTGATGCGCCTGGCTTTGCACAACGCCTGCACGATCTGCGTTCTGCCGCAGGCCATGCAGAACTCACCTGGCCTGGTTTCGAACACGCAATCGGAGATCCAGTGGAGGGCGCGTATACGATTCCGGCTTCCACACGGCTTGTGATCGTTGAAGGGCTGTACCTGCTGCATAACGCCGATGGCTGGAATGCGATCAGCAAGGCTTTTGATCAGCGTTGGTATCTCGATACGCCATTTGATATATCGATGGAACGGCTTGCGCTTCGGCATATGCAGGCATGGGGCATATCACGCAGCGGAGCAGCGCATCGCAGCCAGTGATCAGCTCAATGCGCTGCTGGTTCTGAAGAGCGCACAGTATGCAGATTGGCGGGTCGTGCCCTCGGATGGATAACTAGGCGTTCGCAATGCGGACCAGTAATGCCTCTGCGGCTGCCTGTTCGCGCTTCATTCCAAGGCGGCGGAAGAGGCTGAGTGCTTGTTGGGTTTGTTTTTCGGCGGAGGCTATTCGATTGAGGGCCAGATCGATGCTCGCCAGGCCAAGCGCTGCCTCGCCTTGCCCCTGTGCCCAGCCGCATTCCTGCGAAAATTGAAGGCTTTCATTAAAATACTGGCGTGCCAGATTCAGATCTGCCAATCTGAGGAACAGTTGCCCAATCGAAAGCAACAGCAGCGCAAGCTTCGGCAGATCATTGCGTTGTCGTTCGATCTGGATTGCCTGCTGATACAGATCCATGGCAGCTGCCATATTGCCGCGTTGTACTGCTATTTGTGCCTGGCCAGCCAGAATAAGCGAATAGCCATTCGATTTCCCGGATCGTGTTGCCGATTCCCATGCCTGCATCAATAATCTGTTTGCTTGATCGAGCTGTGCTTGATTTAGTGCAACTAGCCCAAGCCATAACTGTGCGCGACATAACTTATTCTCGTCGCCATATAGTTCGGCAATGATCAGCATCTCCTGTGCCTGGGTTTTCGCTCGTTCGATATCGCCACGAAAGAAACTGATTCTGGCCATGAGATAATACAGCCAGCCACTGACTGGACTATTAATTGTCCGAGAAATCCGCAGTGCTGTTTCGACTTCGGTTTCGATCAGCGTCCAATGACCACGTAGGCGGCAGGTTCTGCCGACTCGATCAAAGATACGTAGGAGTTTTTTGGCCTGTGGGATGCTTTCCTGAGCAATTGCTTGTTCACGCTCACCAACACGCACATAGGTGAGCGTTGCAACAAGATGGTGGAACACCCCAAAGATATTGGCGAGTTCACGCTCAACCTGTTCGTGGCCACGCCAATTCACCGACCAACCACTGAGTTCGTTCACGAATTGATCATAGTAATCGATCCAACGCTGGATCGCAGCATCGTTCCATGCTGGATCATGGAGCGTTTCTGCTTGAATATACCCCTGCGTGAGTGGCAATATACTAAATCGCTCCCCATCCTTGTTGATCAACGAGAGTGTTAGCAGTTCTTCTAGACCGCGATCTCGCCCGAACTCATCCTCGCCAAGCCCGGCCACAACGCCAAGCGCAGCGCGGTTGGCGTCATCCGTGAACAATGAAAGAGCCAACAGCAGTGTATGGGCATCCCGACCTCGGATTTGCGTGATGCTTGCTTCAAAACAGAAGCGTGCAATATCGCTTTGCCCCTGGCTGAGCCTGCGTAGCACACTCTCAACCGAGCCGCCCAAGCCCATCAGGCCAATACTCCAGACAATAGCGAGTGGGACGCCACCTGTGCGCTGCCAGAGTTGCTCCTGTTCCTCCGCACTTAGTGCCACCTGTTTGCGTGCTGCTTCCTGCTGGCAGAGCAATAGTGCGTCGGCATGCGGCATGCCACTCAAGCGGATGGGATAGGCAACATCGATACGATGGCGCGTTGTGACAATTGCCTTGGTTGGGTTGGGCAGTTCACGTAGGAAGACCATCAGAGCATCATCGTCCACCGTTTCCAAATTATCGAGAATTAGCAGCGTGCGCTGCTCACCAAGAACTTGCTCAACAATCGCATGCTGATCTTCTATACGAGCTCGCGTGATGGCCTGGTAATCGAGCACCTGTGCAATTGTGGCATACAGATCATCGAGCGCACGGAAGGATTGCCGCCGCTCCAGAATGCCATCGGTGGTGAGGTAACTGCGCTTGGCGGAAACCCACACAATCGCGGCGAAGCGCTCGTGCTCGGGTAGCGAATCATAGGTCTCACAGAGTATATGGGCAACCTCCAATGCCAGGGCACTCTTGCCAATTCCACCAATACCATCGATCGTGACAACAAATGCACGGCTGCGTGGATTCAGCAGCCGTTGTAGATCGGCCAGTTCATGTTGGCGGCCAACAAAACGATCATAATCACGCGGTGGCAGATTATTATGGGGCAGCCGTGGTTTCATCTGGTCTTCGATCTCAGCAATTTTATGCTGATATTCAGCAATCTGGAGCAGAATATGGGTTGGCGCGTGCAGATCACCGAATTTGGCGGCCTGTAGCTCCAATTCACGTAGGTGAGCGCGATGCAGTTCCAGCAATCGTCGCAGATGGGCGCGCTGTTCGCGGTTCATGGATGCTGCTCCAGGCGGGCAAGCAGCGTTTCGGCCTGCCCTTGCTCATAGACCAATTCAAGTTTGCTGGTTAATTCTAATGCTTCCCGCGCATATTCGATGGCGATTATATGATTGCCACGCTGTTCTTCGAGTAGCGCGAGGCGCACCAGCAGCGTGGCAATATCGCCCTTGCCGCCTGTCTGCCGATAGGCCGCAAGGCATTGCTGGTAGTATTGCATGGCTTTCTCGAACTGACCATGCTGTGCGGCTACCACGCCGAGGTTGCTCAATAGGCCCCAAGCAAATTCGGCATTGAAAACCTGTTTGTCATCATCATAGCGAAAGACACTCTGGGCCTCAAGAAAGTGGGTTCGCGCTACATCCCAGTTGCCACAATCGCGCTCGATCTTGCCAAGCTCATAGGCAATATCCGCACGAACAAATGGGCGCTGTTGTTCAATCACATTATCGAGCAACACGAGCGCTTCCGCACACGCCAGGCGGGCTTGATCGATTGCGCCCATTCGGCGTAGGATCTGGGAGAGGCTTTGATATGTTGAGCAGATCCATAATGGATCACCGAGCTGCTGTGCAAGGCTCAGCGATTCGCGCACATACTGTTCGGCTTCCTGATGATGCCCCTGGTGGCTGAGAATCCAGGCGCTGAAGTGTTCGATAAATACGAGTGCTTCAATATCGCCGGTGACACGCGCATACTCGATGCCCAGCTTGCCAATTGTTACCGCATCTGCCCACTGGCCGATCAGATCGAAGTAGTAGCACAGCGCTGGCAGAACCTCCAGCAGCACATCCGGCCGAGCAACGCGCTGCGCCCATTCTGCAAGGGTGAGAACATGCTGCCCTTCTTGCTGCAGCCAGTGCCTATCGCGCCAGCGCCAATGGATGCCGCCATAATTCTGGGCCACGCTGGATAGGTAGGAAACCCACTGTTCACGCAGCTCACGTTCGAGCTCGGGATGGCGCGATAGCTCATCCAGTGCGAAACTATGCGTCAGTGGCAGCAGCTTGAAACGGTCGCCCTTCTGATCAACAAACGAAAGCCGCAGCAGTTCGGCCAGGCCATCATCACGGCCAATGATATCGTCCTGCAATCCTGCCACCTCGCCAAGCATCTGGCGGTTGACGCTACGCTCAAACAGGGCCAGTGCCAGCAGCAGCCGTTGTGCATCGCGGCCATGAATGGTTGCCATACTCTCGGCAAAACAGAAGCGCGTGATATCGTTATGGCCGCTACCGAGCCGCCGTAGCACCGAATCAATACTATGGCCGACGCTGATCAGGCCAATGCTCCAGACGATAGCGAGCGGTATGCCACCAGTGCGATGGAACAGTTGATCGTATGTAGTGGCTGGTAGCGCAACATCTTTGGCGGAAGCCTCAAGCTCCATCAGATCGTGTGCATCAGCGCGCGGCATGCCAGTCAGGCGAATCGTGTAGGCAATATCGATACGATGGCGTGTCGTAATAATTGCCTTGGTTGGATCGGGGAGTTCGCGCAAGAAGCTGAGTAGTTCTTCGTCATCAACCGTTTCCAGATTATCGATGATCAGCAGCGTTCGTTGGGCGCTGAGTGCCCGTTCGGCCATCGCCCGGCGCTGATCGGCAGTTGATTGCAGCAGGCCAGGTTGTTCTAGCACGGCGGCGATCTCGCGATAGAGATCATCAAGGGTGTTGAAGGTCGGACGGCGCTGCTGAATGCCGCCAGCGGTGAGCAGTGTGCGCTTGGCCGAGGCCCAGATGATCGCCTCAAAGCGTTCCTGTGCTGGCAGTGTTTCGTACTCGCTACGATAGCGGTGGGCCAGTTCAAGGGCCAGCGCACTCTTGCCAACGCCACCAATACCATCGAGTGTGACGACAAAGTGGCGGCTACGCGGATGCGGGAGCATCAACTGGGTCAGCTTCTCAATTTCTGCCAGACGCCCGATAAATTGGGTATAATTGCGTTGTGGCAGATTATGCCGAGGGCGCGGGCGTTCCGCAGTGGGAGCGCCATCCGCAAGCAACCCAACAGGTGGCGTCGTCGTCAACTGGCGCATATCGGCGCGCAGGCCACGGATAGTATCAACCAACACACCAGTCTGATCGGCAGTACGGCGGGTGCTCTCGGCGCTGGTTTTTTGGAAGAACAGCATATAGCGCTTATGCAGCAGTGGGATGGCAAGTGTTTCCTCGCCAAGGATATGCAGAAAGGCCTGCACCGCAGCATCAACCCGGCTACGATCTACTTGCTCTGGCAGCACATCGGTGAATGAGCGGCGAACAATTGAGATCGATGCGGATGAATCGCGGAATGGATTGGTCAGCATCTCGCGCAGTGCCGCTCGCACACTTGGCAAATCGGCAAAGCGGGTGTGTTGCGTGAGTGTATCGGCCAGTTCGGCATCCTGGGTGCGGAATTCCTTGGCGAAACGTGTCTCGGCGCGGGAAACTGCCACTGCAAGTTCGCGCTGGAGTTTACGGCGATCAAGTGAATCTTCAATCGATTCGCCAAGCACCTCGCCAAGCGCCTGCCCAAGCACCTGTGAGAGCAAATCTGCAAAGCCGAACATACGCATCCCTTCTACCAACATAGGTGCCGATTGTATCGATATTCTAGCATGACCAAGAACGAACCAAGAATCGAGGGGTTAGGAGGCAGCAGCGACGCGATGCCTCGCGTCTGGAATAACCGCCACCAACGCATCTCGATCACAGCCAAGGCATGTACCATAGAGATTATCGTGCCATGATCATCCATTACGTCTCGGGTACCCTCTAGTGCCGTAACGCCTGGCCGATGGAGGGTTGCCGGGGTACCCTTTGGGTCTGGCACCCAAACCGGATGGAACGGTTCCTGCAGAAAACGAGAGCGAGAGCGCTCGACGGAATGGCTCCTGCGAAAGAAGTAATATATAAGGAGAATCCTATGACCACCAACGAACCAACATCGTATGACGCCTGGGAAGCTGGCGCAATCACCGACATGCAGGCACTACGGGCGATCTGGTCGGATCTGCGTGAGGTCGAATCCGATCTGGCGTTGTTGCAGGCACAGCGCGATCAACTGCGCGATCAACTCAGCCAGATCGTCGCCCGCACCGGCACGGTGACACTGCCCGGCTTTGGGCGGGTAACGATCACCGCTGCGGCCACCACGGTCAGCTATGATCGCGCAGCGTTAGCAGCACTGATCGGCGAACTGCGTGGAAGCCACCCCGAGATCGCTGCCCGCATCAGCGAGGCCGAGCGCGTCAGTATGCGCAGCGGTGGGCTGCGGATCGAGGCCGAGCGCGCCAAGGACAAGCCACGTACATCCTGATACCCTGGGAATAATCCACCACCACGCAATACCTGTGGCATCACCGCAAACAATGCATGTACGGGCGAACCTCGTGTTCGCCCGCAACGATTGTTCATTGGTTGGTGGCTGGTTCTCTCTGCGCCGCCCTGCTCCCACTGAAAGCAGGGCCGTGGATGAGGGTTGTAGGGGGTATCGTAAGGGCACAGCACGCTGCGCCCTTACGAACTGGTATTCTGACTCCTGACTCCTGACTTCTGAATACTCGTTCTTCGGTTCTTGTACTTGCTAGCAGGGCGGGTTTCTGCTACACTACGAACACAAGATTTAAAGATTTTTGGCATGTGACCGCCACACATACGGCAGAGAGACGGTCAGAAACAGGCTTTTCTATATCAACTAACCTTGAGGTGATTTAGTGAGTGGGAACCGCCCGATCTCGAACCCGTGGCTGGCTGATCACGCGATCTTCTCTGGCTATCGTTGGCTCACCTGGTGTGTCACTGCGATGTGGCTGCTTGGGCAGGGCCAAATTGTTGTCTATGGCACCCCGTTAATTGGCACTTTGTTATTGACGTTGATTCTGACTGTTTTTGCTCGTCAGTATATTCAGATCGCCCGCCATACTCCTGTGGCAATGGGCCTCGATATTTTACTCGTGATTGCTGCAATCGTCTCCAGTGGTGGCTGGGAAAGCCCATTTGTGTTCTATGCATATGGCAGTATCATCCTGCCAGCACTGCTGTTTGGGTGGCCTGGTGGTGTAATGGCTGGCCTGACATTTGTTGCGATCAATCAGGCATCG
>Ga0163147_10008540_pt1 | contig 11344 bp, 7 predicted proteins | sample OliLakLV19MP6G1_FD_148597 | JGI IMG/M metagenome (GOLD analysis project Ga0163147, IMG submission 148597) | Freshwater microbial mat bacterial communities from Lake Vanda, McMurdo Dry Valleys, Antarctica- Oligotrophic Lake LV.19.MP6.G1 | ecosystem: Environmental > Aquatic > Freshwater > Lake >...
GGCGTGGGTTCTGTGCCGGGGCATTCCCGATTGGCTTCTGGTGCATAATCGGGTGCATCCGCGACATACTGACTCGAATCAGGGGCAGCCCACGTTACTCCCGACGCATTCACACCTTCCGCGCTAATCCGTCGCGGCGTACCGACTCCGCCGCGCTCCACCACATAGATGCTCTGCTGTCCTCTATCTCTCACGGTGTAAGCAAGCTGATCACCTTCCGGCGACCATGTGATTGCGGAGATAAAACCCTGTTCAACAGTGGTCAGCAGTCGCAAGTCTGTTCCATCGGGATGAATGAGGTAAATCTCACGCGCATCGCCCGTAGCTGCGAACGCAATTTCATCACCGCTGGGCGACCATGCGGGGAATTCACGATCTATACCATCTGAATTTCTATCGGGCATGAGGGACTGTAAATTAGTACCGTCTGCATTCATCACAAAAAGCCCGTAACTAGCTTCTGTGGGATTGCTAGAAAATACAATTCGACGCCCATCCGGTGACCAACTGGGATCAACATCGTCATAGGTGTTCGTCGTTAATCGGAGAGGATTTGACCCGTCGGCATTGATAGTATAAATTTCTAAAGTGCTGAGGTTTCTGTTGCTTGAAAAGGCAATACTCGTCCCATTTGAAGACCACGCGGGTGAGGTATTGAAGGTTCCAAATTCGGCTGGAGTAATTCGCACGATATTCGAGCCGTCGGCGTTCATAGTATACAGAGAAAAATCGCCGCCGGAATCGTCACGGGTGGAAACAAAAGCAATCTGGCGATAGTCTGGCGACCACGTAGGTTCATTATCTTCAATTTGGTTGTTCGTCAGGCGAGTCGCGCCGCTGCCGTCGGGGTTCATGATATAAATTTCCCGATTTCCATCTTGATCGCTTACAAATAACATCCTGTTCTCCCCTTGGGAGAGAACAGGATTGGCGAACAACAGCACCAATGTCAACATAGCAAATGTCCGCGCCAACATCATACGTGTCCTTTAGTTAAGGGGTAGGGGGATTCAGGCTTAACAGCCCCTCGTCTAGGGCAAAACCATCTACACGATCATTTCCTGCCAACCCGTTGAGGAAAAGCCCAAGTGCCTGTCCTAATGCACCGCCGAGCGTATCGGTAGGCACTTCTTGACCGCCAATAAACATACGGTCAATGCTGGGGACGAGCCGCCCATCTTGCGCTGTCAGCCCGACTTCCATCCGAACATCCGTTGATGGACTTGCGCCCGGAATGATCGGGTTGCGCGTTCTCAGCGTGCCTGTGACGACGAGTCCATCTTCTACGAACTCGATAGACACGTTGGTCAGCGGACCCAACGCCGATATAACGCCTAACTCGCTGTCGTCAATGACAGCCGGTTCAGCCGGACTCTGTGTCGGCTGTGGCGATTGAGTCGGGGTCCTCGCTACTGGAGGCTGGATGGTCGCAGTCGGGTTCGTGACGTTTGAGGGAGTCGTTGCCGTCGCGCCGGGAATACCCACCACCGGACCGATTACAATGACTTCAGGGAGCGGAATTGGTGTTTCTGGAACTTGCAGCGCCGCCACTTCTGTCGCCTCAATCGTCGGAATGGGCGTTGATGTTTCATCCGGTCTGATGAAGAATTGCGACGTAGGCGTTCCCGTTAAAAAGATCGCCGTTTGGGTCATAGGGTCTGGCGTGGGCGATTGGGTGGGGATGTTCGCGCCTTGATACTGGAGCGCATCGTAAAGCACAACCCCGTCTTGCACCTGCATCGTCAACACTTCTTGACCCACTTGCAGAGATCGTAACCAGTTATTCGCGGCACGAGCAGCCTGTTGACCGTTTTCTTCGGCGGTAATATCGCGCCCGTTCAATTCAACATAGGTGACATCGATCACGATTTTCATTTCTTCAAAATCGAGTCGAAGCGCCCCTACAATGGTAATGCCCTGTCCGATGGGACCCGTGCCGCCGACCAATCCCGTAATGCGTACTTCTTCTTCGGTAATGTCGATGTTGGGGTTGCGGAGTTCGGGAAAATCGGACTGAGCGCGATCAATGGCTTCGGATTCTGTCAATTCGACGCGAATCGCCATCGGTGTAGAGGTGGGGTTACGCGCTACCGGCAGTGGAATCGTCGCGGTTGCTGTGGCGTCCTGTGCAGCCACATACGCGACTCTCAGCGCCTGTGATTGTCCCGCTAGGGTTGCGGTTTCCAGCGGCGGCAGGGTGATTAGGAAAGAGGTCGGCTGTACAGCTTCACGGGTAAGATACGCTGCTTCCGTTGGCGCATACGCCGTTGGTGTTTCAATCAACGCGGGAGACTGTAGGGGACTGAACATCGATTGCATTCCCCAAGGCAGTGCTGCGATGATCAACAAAACTACAATCGCTAAAATAGCTGGAACTTTCATGGTTTAGTCTCCACTATAGGCGATCTCAAGCTGCGCGGTCATATTTTCGCTGACGTTGGTGCAAATGCTCTGATTGATGATCCCGTCGATTCGCTGCATGAAAGTAATGTCAGTCATTTCGACAACACGCGCATAGCGACGGCTAGAGTCGAGACGGTCAAAGAACGTGAGTTGATAATACTCATTGGATCGCTGCGACAGGAATGCCGCCCAACTGAGGAACACGGCAAGCGCGGCAATGGCGGCATATGTGCCAGCAGACCGCAGGATCGAGCGAGTCAACCGCTGGCGCGACATCCATGTTTCTTGCGTTCGCAAGGCGAAAACTGCCAGCGCCATCGTCCCAATGAAATGGGCGATCAACAGCAGCCATGTCATGATGATATGACCCCAACTGTTGAAGTTCTCAAACGGCGTTGCGCCCGCCCAACAGTACACACCGATGGACGAGACGAACCCTCGATAACCCCAGTGGGTGATCGCTAACGGTTCGAGGCGATCAAAGAAGACCTGTACTTCACGGCTTCCAACCACGAGCGCCGAGAACGCCAGCACGACATTGATCAAGATGGTGGCAATGACGAGCTGCGTTGCACGGTCATTGTTTCCGGCGACAAACGCCGACACCAGCAAACCGAGCATGAGCGCCGTCAAACTGCACAGAATCAAGGTGAGCGCCACCAATATTTCACCGATGAGGGCGTCAAGGGGGCGCGTGGGCAGTTCTTTAAACTGGAACTGTGCAAAGAATGCCAGCACCAGCGGCGCGGCAAGCCACAAAATTTGCAAAATTTGCTGTGTCCGACGCTTTCCGGCTTTGTTTTCTCGCATGGCGGTGAGCGTCCCCAAGACGGCGACCACCGCGCCGAGGATCAGGACAATCCAACGGGCGAGGGGGAAACCTGCCAGCGCAAGGATGATCAGCGTCACGATCACGCCGATGACTACGCCCATCCATATCATTTTGGCGATGATATACGCCAGCGGGTGCAGTCCTTTAGCGCGTTCGTGAATGAAAATGCGAAACTCTTTGCTGATTTCGCGGTGACTGGTGAACGCCCCCATGATCACCACAAGGATCACGTAGAGGACAACCGTTTGTCGTGCGTTGGTCGCGTCATCGGCTTCGAGGAACACCTGTGCGGGGGCGAACAACATCAGGAAGCCAACCACAAAGCCCGAAATCAGCATGGTCGCAATGCCGCTGAGGTCATTGAGGCGGAGCGTGAAGTAACGGCTAAACAGGATGCCCAACTGTCGCCAGAAGCTGTCTTGCGCGACGGGGCGTTCTGACGCAACCGGATAATCGTTCGAGGTGGTTGGCGCGGCGGTCAACCGCTTTGCAACCGTATCGTTGGTTTGATGCTGGTCGAAAATCTGCGCCCAGTATTCAAACGGCGTCGTCATGGGGTCGATGTGTTGAAGGCGCTGACGCTCACTTTGCGGAAGGGCGTTGACCAGTTCTAGGAACACGGCTTCCGGCTTGTCGTAGGTTAACAACTGCGAATTGGCGATAAACGCCACTTTATCGCAGCGGTCAATGCTTTCCAGCGTGTGCGTGATCAGTAGAATGGTGGGACCCGCGCCGCCTGTGTTCGTCCCCGCGATGTCATGGAGTTTGTCCATTAAATCGCGCTCGGCGTTCGGGTCAAGGTTGCTCGTTGGCTCATCGAGCAGGAGCAGGGGCGGGTCGGTCAGCAGTTCCGCCGCGATATCGACCTTCTTTTTCTCGCCGCTGCTCAACGTCCTAATGGGCTGCTGGTAGCGCGGATCACCACGCCCGATACCAAAGGTTTCGAGCTTGCTGATGATCTGTTCTTCAATTTCGGCGTCGGTTGCGTTGGGCAGCCGCAGCCGCCCAACGTGTAAAAGGGCTTGATGGATCGTCAAATCGTCGTGGAGGACATTATCAACAGGGACGTAACCGATTTTACGCAGCCAGTATTCCGGGTTGTCGTAAACATCTTCAAACGGATCGTTACCCTGTCGAAAGCGGATTTGCCCATGAGCAGGTTTATCGCCAACGACGGCTTTGATCATCGTCGTCTTTCCTGCTCCATTGGGTCCTACCACCGCGACGAACTCACCCGGTTGGACTGTGAAATTGATGCCCTGGAGGATGGACTTGATCTGTCCGAAGAATCCCCCTCCTTTACGCACCCACAGGTCATGAACTTCGATAGCGATGGGTTGGATGCTCATTCAGCGGCTCATCCTAGTTGAGCACTTGAACGCCAATGACTTGGCATTGGAGATCAATCACGATGGCATAAGTGCCGAGAATTTCACCTTGACCGGGAGTCGATCCTTCTTCGATATTGCCTTCACGCAGAATTTGCGTCCACTCTAAGTTGTAAGCGTAGCTGCGTCCGGCGGGGACATCTGCCGGAATCAAGCACAACTGCTCACCCGTGCCGCCTACGAGATCATACGTTTCCAGAATGCGTTCTTCCACATCACGACGATCCAGTCCGGCGTTGTCATTGAGGCGGAGATCGATGGTGTAGCGGAACTGCCGATTCGCGGCGATGTCCTGACTCAGGTCAGTCGAGCCTTGCGAATTATCAACCGGTTGTGTCATTTCCGGGGTCACATCGCCCAGCACTTCGCGTTGATCAACGACCACGAATTCAGTTGAGCCGCCGCAGCCTTGTGCCGTCAGCAGAACAATACTCATAATACCGAGGATAAAAAGGGTTAGTTGCTTTTTCATTCCGCGCTCTCCTAGTTTCGACAATGAGAAAGGGTTGGTTTAACGCTCTGCGAACTCGCAGCCTTCAGGAACTTGATACATGATGCCGAACATCGTCAGTTCTTCCCGGCTGCTGCTGATCACCGAGAATCCGAGTGCGTTCCCGGCTTGTAGTTCTGTGCTGATGACCGAACCACTGAGCAGGAATGCGCCGCCTGTAGCGATACGCCGCTCTTTGTCGCGCAGTTCACGCCCGTTACGGGTGGGGTAGAAGAAAGAGTCGGGATAACGGGTGCCAGAGGTTGTGCGGAATACATCGAAAGCAACGGCAATGCGTCCGCTAATGGGGCTGTCCCATAAGTCGTCCAACGAGTCCACCACATCCAGCGGAATAGCGCAGCCGGGAGGTGCTGCGTAGATGTTGGCGCGTCTCACCGAATAGTTGACCGCTGTCGCCGGAATCCAACCGCTGATCGCCATCTCGTCACAGGGGACAAGAATGCGGAACCAACTGCGCGATTGCTGGTCAATATCAAAAACCATCACCCATAAGTCTGCGGGTAGGGTCGCAATGGTCAACGGACGGGTATTCGAGGATAAGGGCGGCTGTGACAGCATATCCACTTCGCTAAGAATCTGAGACGATGGCTTCGCGCCACCCAGCAAAAGCGGTTGATCGTCACCAATGTGACAACTGCTGAAATCGGTATAAGGTTCAAATTCCTGGGCGAAGGTCGGAACCAGCCCAACCACACCCAGAAGCGTGATTAAGCCTAAGACAACGAGTATACGACGTGACAACATAGGGAGTTGTGTCCTTTCTAGAAAGAAGAACTGTTTTCTAGCGAACTTCGTAGCACAGATAAAGCGGAACAGAAGTGGATGCGATAGGAGCAAATTGACCAGTTCGGAATTAGCTCCCCCATGCAAGCAGTTGTTTTGCTTCGTAACATGAGATAAAAATTAGTGTAATGCGTGTCTGACCTACTGATTATTAGCGAATCCAAACCTTGAGTCAAGCACCCAAAGTGCTACAAGCATAAAACCTCCATGAAATATTTCTGAATTTTTAAAGAGAGACGACAGAATCCGGTTTTGATTTGAGACTAAGCCCGTTTCAGTCGCAACCCACCTTGTTTGGGCATCTGTGATCTAGCCTCCCGAAAGTCGTTGAAGCACGCCATCACGAATGCCATAAACCCAGACCTGTCCGCGATACAAAAAGGGCGGACCGGGGTCAGATACAATGGCGTACTGGTCGAGAAGATCGCCCGTTTGCGCGTCGAATCTGGCTGCCGTGTTACTGTCACGGAACGTAAACCAAATATCATCACCATGTTCGATAGGCTCCCACGGGTTGATCCCCACCTGCGTATAATGCCTTTCTTCCTGCGGTGGGTCGCCCGTGAATGACCATAAATCGCTGCCGTCTTCTGAGCAGCCAACCCACAACCTTTCGCCTAAAGGATAAGGGGCGCTGATGGTTGAACATAATTCCCACTCCCCTATAAACGTCCCGTCGCGGGTATCGACTGCATAGAGGAGTCCCGTATTGGTCATGGTTCGCTCATTGATCACGGTGAGAGGGTTGCTGCTAAACCAGATATACGGCAGTTGCACCGTTCCCTTTGTGGGCGCACTCAAAGTGTCGTAAGTATCGCTAAACGTTTCGGTCACGGGATCAAACACATGCAGCGTGGGGAAACGCTCACGCGCATCGCCGCTGAACATATCCCAAACAAAGTCGCCTAGTTCGTTGAGGACGGGCGCACCCGCCACAAACCACAGGCGATCCCCGATGGGGAGGGGCGCCCATGCCGCATTATTGGTGTTGGGCAGGTCGTAATCGGTGATAAATCGCGCTGTTGCTGCGTCAAACCGCAAAATGCGACCTTCTTCCAAGCCCGAAACGTTGACCCACACATCATCGCCAATGGCAGCCAAGCCTGTAGGGATGCCGCGATTAAACGAACTGTAGCGGGCAAGCGTGTCGCGCCGGAAAATGGTGATGCTTGGGTCACTGCCTATTTGCTCGAAGCTGGTATGCAGAACCCAAAGAAAATCACCTACCAGATGCATGGAATTGGTTTCGCCCTCCACCGTGAGGCGGCGTGTGGCGACTTCATAATGGCGTAAATTGTAGCGTTGATCCACGAGATCACGCTGGACAAAAGCGGGCTGCAAACGATAGATTGAGCCAGTATCAGTGGCTACCCATACATAGGGGGCATCGGGGATCACCAACTTGATCATGCCGTCCAGCGTGACCTCAGCGACTCGCGTTTCCCCGTCATAAACGAGGACTCGCCCGGTAGTGGGCTGCGGCACCCATAACAGATTTCCGACCAGCAGCGGCGTGTAATCGAGGACTTGTGTTCCGTCCTCGTTTCCACTCACCCCCATGAAGATCACATCGGCGGGCAGGGGCGTAATGAGACGGCTATCACCGCAGCCAAACCACATATTTACACCGTCAAAGGCGGGACCCGATGCGCCATTGCACACGGACAAGCGGCGTACCTCTGCGCCGTCATCGGGGCTGACGATCAAGACCGTGTCTTGACTCGGCAAGATGAACCAGCCCTGTCTGCCGTCGAAGGTCAACCGCGTGAGCGATTCCGCTTCCACGATGTCAAATGATCGAACGAGATCGCGGGTGGCGATCTCGTAAATTCGCAGTTTCGGCGTATCCCCTGCGATGTTGACGCCTACCGCCGCAAGCGCCCCCCGTGCGGCAGCATCGCTTTCAACGCCCGGTGTTTCTGTTGTGACCCAGATGCGACCCGGCGTGAAAAACAAGCGGCGCGGCGGAGCATCCATTTCCCATGCGGCGACCTCGTGCGGGTCGGTCATCGGCATCGAGACGATATGCGTGCCGCCCCGTTCGATCAACCACAGGCGATCCTCGGCAACCTCAACCAGACTCGCCGTCATGCCTAACGGTATCGTGTCGATGACCGCGCCCGTCTCCCGATTCACTTGCAGCAGATTGCCATTTTGCGTGGTCAGCCACAACCACCCGTCCGCGACAAGCCCATTCAGTAAGTTGTGCTGTACTTCAAATTCGCTTTCGCCCTCTGCCCCAAAACGCAAAAACTCGCGTTCATCATCGCGGATAATCCACACGTAGTCGTCGTCGGCAAAGGCACGTTGGGCGCGAAAACCGATGTTTTCTGACGAGGTTTCGCCGTTTGTTGGGTCAATACGCATCATTCTCGGAGAGGATTCCGACTGCACCCACAAGAACCCGCCCGCGTTCAATGGGGCATAGGGGCGCGAAACCACATCAATCGACGGGCGCATACTTCCGTCAGCGGTGATCTGCGTCAGTTGATGATCATCGGCGCTGCTAATCCAGACCGAACCGTCTACTGCGACAGGTTCACGCGGCGAACCGCCGACTTCATAGCGAGTGGGTTCACCCCCCGTCATTGCAAAGCTGTAGACGCTCCCCGCTTGATCCCGAATCCAGACGCGATCATTGAGTAGGGTAGGGAGATCAGCACGGATCGCCTGTGCGCCTAGAGTCAAACTGCTGTGTCCAATCAACTGGACGCGCTGGTTAAACGCCAATTCGGTCTGTTCAATCTCGCGGCGGCGTGCGTATTCTTGATCCATGAGGTTGTTCACGCCGAGTAGAACCAGCGCCACGAGCGCAGCGATCAGAAGGATCAGTAACGCCGGAATCGCGCTCCGAAACAGCCGACTGTCCTCTGTTTGCAAATACAACACAGGCGCAATGAAGTCACGCGGCGCTTTATCACTGACGAGTAAAGCGCGTCGGGCTTCTGCCATTGCCACATCAATCGGTTTGAAATAGGTGATGCGGTGGAAAAAATCAATCGTGAAGGTTTCCATCGTGGGATAGACGACTTTCGTCTGCATGGCTATCACCGCCGCGATTTTGCTTTCTTCTGAAAACGCGGCAAGCTGCCTTGCAAAACCCGCTAATGGGTTGGTCGTGTCAGTTTCATTCACGCCGCCCGTCTCACATGCCAGCAAATAGACCAGACGCGGCGCTCCGCTTTCCGTCCCCAGAATACGGCTGAATGTCTCCGCAGACATAGGGGTGCCGCTTTCTCCGTATTCATCATCAAAGATCAGGGAATCGGGGTCGCCATGCCCCGCAAAGCAAATGATGTGATAGTGGTTTTGCCTTCGGGTGAGTTCGGCACGCAATTTTTCTTCAGTAATGTTGAGAATGACTTCCATTTTCATACGGCGTGAAAATAATCCCACCCGTTTGGTGTCTTGCTCAAGTGCCGCTTTCAGCTTTTTAGCGGTTTCTTCCAGATTCAACCCCGGCAATTTAGCGGGGGACGCCCCGATGAACAGCACATTCAGCGTTCCCGTGATCAGTCCGCGATTCGGGACGTTGATGTCTGGAAGGGCGCGAACCACAGGGATGCGGACGGCGATAAACTTATTATCGAACAGGGCTTCCCAGGGCAGTTTGCTCAACTCCAGCGAGTCGATCACGAGTGTGAGCCGCACGCTGTCGTCGGTAAACTCCTCCTGTTCATCACGCAGCGCCTTCCATAACTCAGTTCCCTCTTTGAACAGGGCGTCATACAAACTTTTTCCCAACTCGCGCAAATGTTGATCGGTGACTTCGCGCCCCGCTTTTGCCGTCTTGATGGCTTCTAATGTCGAGTTCAAATCATCTGGCGGCTGCCAATCGAACGGCAGAGTGGGCAGCTCACGCTTAAGCCTGTTGCGACGTTCAACCGTCGCACTAACGCTATAAGGCGAACTACCCGACTCACTTTTTTGTAACGTGATGCAAATGACGCTTTTGACGCTCATGTGCATCCTTCAATCACGACTTGTTCTTGAGTAACGGTTTCAAGCTCGTCTGGTGACTCTACGAAATAAGGATCGACTGGTGTTTCAAGCGGGTAATCTTCCCCGTAGCCGCTCAACACAAGCACAGCATCCAGTTCCATTTCGATCATGTCGCCCATCATGCCGAACAACAGCGGGCTAAGCGTCGCATCAAGCCGGAAATCGACACGGCTGATGACCTGTTCTTGCACATCGACATAGCGAATGACTTCCAACTGGAGCGATGGAACCAACTGCAAAAGGATGGGCTGAAACAGGCTGACGAACTGAGCGGCGCTCTGTTCTCCCAGTTCGACCCCGCCAAAACGCGCCAGCAAAACGATCAATGGGACAAATTCTTCTGCCGATCCGATAAATCCGCGCAGGTCAACCAGTGTACGGAAACGGGCTTCATCACCGCTGGTATCTTCACGGGTTGTCACGGCAAAGCGCCCAAAATCGAGCAGTTCAAGCATTGCGGTAATGGGCGATTCTGGATCGGCAGTGGCTTCGGGGTTCGTTTCGGCGGTGGCTTCGGGGGTCGCTTCACCGCTCAGGATGGCTTCAATGGGAAGCAGCGTATCGGTGAGTAGAAACACATCGCCCAAAACGGATGTCAACGGCATAGCAATCCAACGGGTCGAACGACAGGTCGATTCTTGTACGCCGCGTCCATAAAACATCTCGCCAATGATGCGCTGTTCAACCAGCACCTCAACATACTCTCCGGCAATATCCCGGTAGGTCGTTAAGTTGGCAGACATGAGTAAATTTTCAATATCGGTGAAGTTATCCAGCGTACCTTCAATCAACATTCCGGTGGATGCTTCCTCGTCCCCCTGTCGAACAAGGAGTTCGCCGCTTCCATCCATACGCAAAGACCCTGCCCCCCCGTATTGTTGTTCGCCGTATCGAGCAGCAGTTGATTTTCTTCGCTCATGGAGGGCGTGTTGCTTGGGGTAGGCGTCATGGGGGTGAAGGTGAGCGTCGGCGTATGACTCGCCGTTCTCGCTTGCGGAAGCTGACCGGGATCATCAATCGTTGCCAGTGGCGTCCCGATAATTTCAACATTTATCATGGGTGCGGTGGGGGTTTGCGTAATTTCGCGGGCTACGGGTAGCTCGATTGTGGCGGTGGCAGTAGGAGGAGGAGGTGTCTGTAAAAACGGAGTGAAAAGAAACAGGAATGCCGCCGTTAGGAAAATAGGACTCGTGCGATTGAACCTGTGCATCATTGTTCGCACCACCTCTCTGTAGGGGAATCATCGAAGAGAATTGCTAGTTCAATTAAAAATAATAGGATAGACTTAGAGTATCCCGAATTGAGTTACTTCACAATAGTTTCATACGAGTTGAATGACCGCCGATGAAAATCACCGTCTTTGCACTGTGCTTGTTGATCACTCTCTTGATCCGTACATCGATTGCTTATTCCCAAGCCGACAAC
>Ga0163147_10008543_pt1 | contig 11342 bp, 9 predicted proteins | sample OliLakLV19MP6G1_FD_148597 | JGI IMG/M metagenome (GOLD analysis project Ga0163147, IMG submission 148597) | Freshwater microbial mat bacterial communities from Lake Vanda, McMurdo Dry Valleys, Antarctica- Oligotrophic Lake LV.19.MP6.G1 | ecosystem: Environmental > Aquatic > Freshwater > Lake >...
ATTAGCTATCAGTTGGTTGAATCGATGGCAGTGTGCGATTTAGAATCACTGGTTAACTCCAGTGATTTAGTCGTTGAAGTTTTAACCGACTGGCAAGAAAAACTCAGTCTGTCGGATGTGTGCATGTCGGCTCGCCGCCCTCTTCTCCATTGTGGTGGCTCTGGAATGCGCTTCCAACTTTTTGCTATGGTGCCTGGACAGTCATGCTGCCTGCGCTGTTTACTAGCCAGCCTGGGCCTGGAAGATGCCATCGGCGGACAGAGCGAGCAAGCGATATTGACTCCCCTGGCCGGACTAATAGGCAATGCACTTTCTCTGGCAGCAGTAAAAATGCTCAGCGGTTTTGGTGCCAGTCAGAGCAATGAAATTATCAAAATCGATGGCTTGAGCGGCGAGCTTGAAGTGCTGAGAGGATTTGATTTCGTACGGGATTGCCCTGATTGTGGCTCACTGGGCGGCAGCAAAAAAAATAAGAACTAAGCGTAAGATAATCAGATCAAAAAAATTCAGCCTCTTGCTCGGGCACGCTGGCTTCTTTTAAAGCGGTAATAATGAATTGTGCCCGGCTGGGATATCTGCTTTTAATCAAGGTCGAAAATACATCCCACTGTCTGGCCGTTTCTCTCAAAGCCAACTCACGAGCGGTTTTATAGTAAGTTGATTGACCGATGGTTTCTTGTCCTTGGCGGGCATTATTTTTCAATTTTCCCGCTTCACTCAAGGCAGAGTTTTGACTGGTGCCAACATGATTCCAATCAACCAGATCTATGGTGTAAGGGTCAAAATTATTGTTGCCGAATTTGTTGGTCAGCCGCTCCACCTGCAACTCAACATAGTTTGAGTTGCTGTAAAAATCTTGACTGGCCCTTAGCATGTAGCCGAAATGCTTGAGAGTGGTGAAGCGGTAAGCCGGGTTGCGGTCTGCTGCATAGGCGGCATTGAGTGCTTTTTTTTGTTCACGTTCAATGTAGGAAAGCCCGCGTTTAATGCTATTCTTTTGAAAAAGTAAATCGGCATCATCGGCTTGATCGCAGCTTTTGATAATCAAGTTGAGATTATCCGGCGCAAATGTTGAACTGAGAGATTCTTGAATAATATTGCCGTGCAGAGACTGCTGCCTCTCGGCAGCTTGCGCATTTTGCGCGTCTTGTGCATTTTGAGGATTGGGCTGCTCATTTAAATCAAAAGCCAGGGCGGCCGGCATACAAAACCAGGCTGCTGAGAGCAAAATAAAATGAGAACGCAATATATGCACTGTATAGATAACCGGCAAAAACAGTCAGACACTTAAAAACTTACTCAATAACTATAGCTCGATTTAATCACACCAGAACGCCGTCCCGGCAATGTTTCCAGTCCATAGCAATAAAGCACCTCACTGGCGGTCACTTTTAGATACTTTTGACAGGCTCAACGTGATACCTTCTAAATAGTTCGGGCTAAGTAGATCGGGCTAAGTAATTGGGCGGCAGTGGTGAGTGCATGAATGAATTATGTGAACGGAAGTCGGCTCTGACCCAAAGTCGTTTGCACGATTTGACTTTTGTTGCTTTTGACGTAGAGACCACTGGCCTCTCTGCCATCGCCTGCAAACTTGTAGAACTTTCCGGGGTGAAATTTACTCTGGCCTCGCCTCACGTAGAAACTTTCACTACCCTGATTGATCCCGGCGAGCCCATTCCCGCCGAGGTCTCTAAACTGCACGGCATTACTGATGATATGGTGGCCGATGCTCCTACAATTGATGCGGTGCTACCTGGATTTTACGAATGGTGCGCTGACAGCATTATGATTGCGCACAATGCTTCATTCGACGTTGAATTTCTCAAAGTGCATTCAATGCGTCAGCGCCTCACTTTGCCCAGCAATGCAGTGGTATGCACCCTGGCCCTGGCGCAAAATCTGGTACGAGACAGCGTCAATCACAAACTCAAGACTTTGAGCGAGCATTTTGGTTTTGGCGGTTCTCTATATCACCGCGCTCTAGATGACAGCCTCTATGTGCATAAGCTTTTCGCCAAATTGATTGAAGTGGGAAAAATGGAAACCTTTGGTCATTTAGAAGACCACTCCGCCACTTTCAGCTTCACCGAATCACAAAAATACGCACCGGTTGAATTGTCGGAGCAACTGCGCGCTTATCTTGACTTAATCACCAGTGCTATCGATGCTCAGACCGAAATCAAATTGACGTACAGTAGTGCCTTTCAAAGTACGCGGGTTGTATTGCCGCAAGCTGTGATCGAAAGTCGCGGCAGTGTCTACCTGACCGCCATGTGCCGCAAGAGTAACGCTGAGCGCACCTTCCGCCTTGACAGAATTATCGAGGTCACCGTTCACGGTGTTTGAGCGGCATCCACATCTAAATTATAAAAGGCTGACATTATTACTTTTGTCCGCCGCCTGCTTATCGAGCAATTTATCGCTCTGGCAATATCCGGCCCATGCGGCACCGCTATTTTTCATGAAGCGACGGCCGTACAAAGTTGATCAGAAGCAAATACAGGACGACACAAAAAAAGGAGAAGAGGCCGCCAGCCTTGACAACGTGCTGGGGCCGGTTAAAGAAGATCGCATTAAACAGATTGAGCGTCACACCAAGCTCGGTGATATGTTTTTTGGTCGGCGCGATTACACCAATGCATTGATAGAATTTGAAGATGTGCTCAAGCTCGATGCCGACAATTTTAAAGCCCATTACATGCTGGGAAAAGTATTGATGGCCATGGCCGACTATGAAGAGGCCTTGAAAGAATATGACAAAGTGCTGACCATTCGTGCCACTACCGGTGATGGTCACTTCATGAAGGCCGAAGCCTTGCGCATGTTAGGGCGCAACGATGAAGCGAAGGGCGAATACACCAAATCGCTTAAAATCGACAGCGGCAATGCTCTGGCACACGCCTATTTGGGCGAATGTTATCGCATGAAGGCTCGTTATCGCGACGCAATTAGCGAATGCAAATTGGCAGAAAAACTAAACAAAGATCTGGTCATTCCTCATTTGATTTTAGCTCAGTGTTACAGCGCTTCCAGGCAACCCTGGCTGGTGGAAGACGAGTATAAAAAAGCCATTGCCATCAACCCTAAAGACGCGGTCACCCATGCCCGCTACGGCCTGGCTCTGGGAAAATTAGGTAAATGGCCCGAAGCCCTGGCGCAACTTCTCAACGCCACCGAACTCGATACCAATTACGCCGAGGGGCATGTGGGTTATTCATGGGCCCTGGCCAGCACTAATAAACTTACTGAAGCTTTGAAGGAAGCAAGAATGGCTGTCAGCCTTACTCCTAACGATCCTGATACTCATTCCAATCTGGCCTGGGTCTATGCCAAAAGCGGCGATCATCACTCTGCTGTGATTGAATATCGTCTGGCATTGCAAATCGATCCTAAAAATGGTCAGCTGCACAAAGCTCTTGCCCTTGAACTGAAAGATTCGGGAGACCTGACCAGCGCTCTGGCAGAGTTGATGACAGCAAAAAATATGCTGCCCAACGATTATGAAGTCAGCCTGGCACTGCAATCTTTATTGCCCAAGAGCAAAACTAATCTCGAATAGTCTCTTGATTTAGTTTATATCGAGGTCTATTTTTTGCTGCTGCCTGGTTTAACCGGCTGGCTACCAGAGGCGCACATAGGGCAGCATTCAGCTTGAAATGTTTGCAAATTGAGCTTTTCTAAAGCAAAGAAAGGTTGGTCAAATTTGGCGGTGCCGCCACTGCGATCAATAATTGTGCCAACGGCCAAAACTTCGGCTCCCAGCGTTCCTAACAGATCGACAACCTTTCTCGCTGAGCCACCAGTGGTGGTGACATCTTCGACCACAACCACTGGCTCTCCCTGAGCAAGCTCAATGCCTCGGCGGATGACAAAGTCTTGATTGTCGTTGCGTTCGGCGAAGACGGCTCGTACTTGAACGGCGCCGGCTTCATTGTTGAGTAACTGGTTGAAGGCCAGGGCCATATAAACTTCTAAATGTACTGCTCCCAGCGCAGGTCCAACCACAACTTTTGGTTTAATGCCCGCGTCGATCATTTTGGCGGCCAGAGCCAGGGCTAGATTCATGCCATGCAGAGGGTACTGCAAGATGCGCTGACACTGCATATACTGGTCGCTATGCAAACCACTGGAGAGCAAGAAGTGACCGGTTTGCCAGGCGTCGACAGATTTAAAAAGCGCCTCAACCGATGCCAGAGTTGACGATTCACCTGATTTCATTGCAATCCTCTTATTAGTTTTCTTTCTCAAATGCGTATATCTGGTATCTTTTTAGCTGGTTTAATCAGCGCAAGCTATTTTAGAATCATTTCGAGGCATCATGAAACCCTTAATTGGAATCAATCTGGATATTAAAAGCGGACCACCGGAAGAAGCGGCTATTCAGACCACTTACACCGACGCCATTTTGAAAAGCGGTGGGATTCCAATATTATTGCCTCCGATGCCTCGTGAAGATTTGCGTGAAGTGCTGCGGCGGCTGGACGGGCTGATGTTGATTGGCGGAGCCGATTATTGCCCCAGCCTCTATGAAGAAAGTGCCGACCCCAGCTGCGAGCTGACGCCGGCCCGGCGCCAGGAATTTGATGTGACCCTGGCCAACGAGGCCCTGAAAGACAGTAAAATGCCTATTCTTGGCATTTGTTTGGGCTGCCAACTAATCAATATCAATCAAGGGGGCACCCTGGTGCAAGACATCAAGTCGCACTTGCCCAATTCTGAGGTGCAGCACTCAAGCGTCAATGGCTGGAAAAACGGATTTGCCTTCCATGAGATCAAGATCAATGAAGAAGGCGTCTTAAAAAATATTTTCGCCACAGCTGTTTTTGATGTGCCGACTTCTCACCATCAAAGTGTAAAAAAAGTAGGACGAGAGTTGCGTGTAGTGGCCACCGCCACCGACGGAATCATCGAAGCAATTGAGATGAAAGGCCGTGATTTTGTGGTTGGTGTGCAATGGCATCCTGAAAGAGACTACGAAACCAACAAACCTTTGTTCGAAAAATTGATCAAAGCATCACAGCGAGGACGAGCAAACTGATGGCCGGGCGCAACATATTAGTGACTGGTGGTGCCGGTTTTATCGGTTCGCATTTAATCGACAGTTTGCTGTTGCAGGGTGACACAGTGGTTGCTCTGGACAATTTCAACGATTTTTACGATCCTGCTGTTAAGCGCGGCAATATTGTTCAACATCAATCAAATGCCGGCTATAAGCTAATTGAAGGCGATATTCGTGATGACCGGGCCTTAGACAAGGTTTTCGCAGGCGCACCGTTTGATCTTGTGGTGCACCTGGCAGCCATGGCTGGAGTGCGGCCCTCACTGGCGAATCCTGCGAATTATTTTGACGTCAATGTTCTGGGCACACAAAAAATTCTTGACCGCATAATTCCTCATGCTGACAAAACCAGAATTGTTTTTGGTTCGTCCAGTTCGGTCTACGGCGGCCGGGAAGGCGAGTTCTTTAAAGAAAGCGACCGTGTTGATCAACCTCTTTCCCCTTATGCCGCTACCAAGGCCGGCAATGAGTTGCAGTGCTATGCGGCTCATCACACTACCGCATTGCAAATTGTTTGCTTGCGATTCTTTACTGTCTTCGGCCCCAGACAGAGGCCAGATCTGGCTATACACAAGTTTTGCCACCTGATTGACGCGGGCAAAACCGTAGAGCTTTATGGCGACGGCAAAAGCTTGCGCGATTACACTTTTGTCGCTGATATCGTATCTGGTATCGAGGCGGCAATGACTTATGATTTGCCCGGTTTCGACATTATCAATCTCGGCCGCAGCGAGCCTGTGATGCTGCTCGATATGGTAAAAGCTCTGGAAAAACATCTGGGCAAGAGCGCCCGAGTCGAACACAAGCCCATGCAAATTGGTGACGTGCCCTACACTTTCGCTAATATCGACCATGCTCGGCAGGTGCTCGGCTATAAGCCTTCCGTAAGTTTTGATGAGGGTGTGCGTCGTTTTGTCAGCTGGTATTTAAAGAGCCAATCTGACTTAGCCACTTGTGAACCGGCGGTGTAGTTTGAATTTTTGTTGTCTTTTGCCGCCTGCCGGTATTTTTGCTTGACACGTCAAGTCAACGGTTCGGATAATGAAAGCCATTGCAGGCGTCTTTAGATTGAATTGCATCTATTGGCTTGTCTATGGCACGGTAGCTCAGTTGGTTAGAGCGGGCGACTCATAATCGCCAGGTCGGGGGTTCGAGCCCCCCCTGTGCTAAATCTTTTAAACTGAAAACATATTTACTGATTAGGCACGCGATACTTTTCAACGTCGCCGAACTTGAAGTATTCATTTTCACCGTGCTCGGCGGTGACGATGGTCGCTTCTTGATTGACCCGCTCGCGCTGTGAACCTTTGGGGAATCTCAGTATGGTGCTGCCGTCCAGAGCGTAAATGGCATCCAGCAAAGCATTATCAAACTCAGGATTACCTGATGAAGCCGTAATTCTGGCTTTAGTGACGCGGCGATCGCTGGAGACCCTGACAAAAAAGCTGGCTTTCTGGCCCAGAGGAATTTTAGGCCTTAGAATTACCTGGTCGAAGTGCGGCACCATATTTTCAGGATTATTGATGAGCTCTTGCACCCCAGATTGAATGGAGCGCAGCAGGCGGTTGCGCCATTTATCCCATTCCACTGCCATTTCCTGGTCTTGCGAGTCGGCGTCTTGGGCCTGAAGTTGCATGTCATTAGAGGAAGCCGAACCTTGCAGCGGACGATTATCACTGGCGGCGGTTTGACTGCGCAGGCTGCCACCATCATCTTCGGCATTGCCTGACAAACGATTACCAGAATCTTGGGCATTGCCTTTGAGCCCACTATCCTGGGCGTCGGCTGCCAGAGGTTTGCGCTTTTTCAAAACCGGAGCACTCATGGGCACGATTGGCGCAAGATTAGAGGGGGCTTCGCTGGCGCCTAACTCTTCTACATTCCCTTTAAGGGGCTCAGCTTGTGCAGGAGCGGCGGCGGCGGCTATCGTTGTCAGGCCAAGGCAAAGGGCGCGCAGCACCAACTTCTTGATACTGGCTCTACTTGTTTTTGCTGCTAAATTAGTGGCAATCATTTATCCCTGGCGTGCCTCATCAACACTGGTAACATAACTAAGTTAGTCGAAAAAAGTGATGGTGATCTCCCCTGGTCTATCTTCTCACTTATTTTTGATTTTGGTTTTAGCAATGCTGCGGTTCCATGCATCCTTTTGAAGAATTAGTCGCAGGCCGGTTTCTTTCTGCCGCAGAATTGACCGACCCAAAAGTCAAAATTCTCGTAGCCCTTTCCGGTGGCCCTGACTCTGTCAGCCTGCTTATGGCGCTTAAAGCGGGCTTGCCCCAGACTCAAATTTTTGCCTGTCACGTCAATCACGGCCTGCGCGGTGAAGCTTCTCAGGCTGACGCACAATTTTGCCGCGAACTCTGTGAACGCCTGAACGTGCCATTTCAACTTGACTGTTTAAATCTCGGTGACGAGGGCGAAAGCCACTTTGGCGAAGAGTGCCTGCGGGAGCTGCGCTACCAGGCGCTTTTGCGCGTGGCTAAAAAACTTGCGATATCGTATGTGGTGAGCGGTCATACTCTCGGTGATCAAATTGAAACAATGCTTTTTCGCCTCTTTCGCGGCACCTCTACTGGTGGTTTAGCCGCGATGAAAGCGGTGCGTCCACTAGGTTTTGAGGGCGAGATTACTCTTGTGCGGCCGATGCTCAACTTAGAGCGCGCTGCTATCGAAGAGTATTTACAGAAAACAGACTTGACGGCAAGAATCGACGAAAGCAACGCTAATAATAATTACACTCGCAATTTTTTGCGGCTGGATATTATTCCTCTCTTGCTCCAGCGCTTCCCTAAGCTGCTGGAGAATATGGCCCACCTGCAAGTGATTTGTAGCAGGGAAGACGAGTTTTTAAATCAAATGACCCGTGCTGAAATTAATGGTGAACGGGGGCCTGGGCTCAGTATCGAAAAGCTGCAGCACCTGCATATTGCGCTGCGCAGTCGTGTTATTGCCCAGCTGATGCGCGATCAGCTTATCGAGCCAAGCTTTGCTCGTGTGGAACGGGTGCTTGAAGCCATTGCCCAGAACCGCGATACAAGGCAGTCTCTGTCTGACGGGTTTGATTTGTCTATTAAAAGTGCGCAGCTGAAGATTGTGCCCACAGGCGAGCTCGCTTGCGGAGTGGTGCAGGTAGCGCGGGCGCGACTTCTGCTTCCACCTGTCTTTTTGCCTTTGCCCCAGTCGGGCACGAAAAATATCGTGGTGCCCTGGTTGGATAAAGCGGTTAAAATCGAGGCGCTGGCTAATTTAACAGAGCCAGCAGAGCAAAGTTTTCCTCACCGCCAGGCGCTCAGTGCATTAGTTGATCTTAGCAATGTGGACGGTGAACTCACTTTTCGTCCCCGTCAAGATGGCGACATTATTTGGCCCCTTGGTATGCCGGGAATTGTCAGGCTGAAGCAATATCTTCATGCCAACCGCGACAGGCAGGTTCCTGCGCAAGAATTGCTAAAACAGCTCAACGACACTCTAGCTCAGCGGCTCACCCCGGTGCTGGCCGACTCTAAAGAAGTCTTATGGGTGCCTGGCTATGGCTTATCTGAAAAGGTAAAGGTGCGCAGGCGGGCCACTCATGGCATCACTTTGCTTGAAATTGAGACTGATATTAACAGTGAAGAAAGTGGCTTTTGTTAAGTTAACAAACTGAGCAAAAGGGCGCGGGAAAGCGGCGGAATTCTTGGTAATTGCTAATATGAAGTTGTGGGGCCGCCTTTTTTTTGGAGAATCCCCGCCTGATGGGGCTTCTGGCGGTTAACATACTAGGATCATGTTATAATTCCTTGATTGACATTCTGGAGCATTGGATTAAATGAAGAAGTACGGAACAACTTGGGCCGTTTTCTTACTACTACTGGTGTTGGTGGTTTTCACCGTATCTCTCGCCAGCATGGGGAGAAAAGAAGAGCCGCTCACCTATTCGCGTTTGATGACGCTGATTAAAGAGGGCAAGGCGAACGAGATTCGCAAGGTTACTTTCGTCAATGGCGAAAATCAATTGGCAGTGAAACTTGCCAGTGCGGGTGCTGAGAGCGATCGCTCGGTTATCGTGCCCACTGAAGCTAAAGAAGATTTGCTGCGTGAGTTGAACAAAAACAATATCGTCGTTGAGTCACGCGATCCCGACAAATCGGGCCTCTGGCTTAGCATGCTCAGTTCATTCATAGTGCCGATTCTGGTACTGGCCGGTTTGCTTTTCATGTTCCGCAGTGCGCAATCTGGTGGCAATCAAGCCATGAGCTTCGGCCGCAGTCGCGCTAAATTGATGGTCGACAACAAAGTCAAAGTCAGCTTCTCCGACGTTGCCGGTATTGACGAAGCTAAACAAGAACTGCAAGAAATTGTCGATTTCCTCAAGAGCCCAGAAAAATTCCAGGCCCTTGGTGCTCGCATTCCGCGCGGTGTATTGCTGGTGGGCTCTCCTGGTACTGGTAAAACCCTTCTGGCTAAAGCCGTTGCCGGTGAAGCCGGAGTGCCTTTCTTCAGCATCTCAGGATCTGATTTCGTTGAAATGTTTGTTGGTGTAGGTGCGTCTCGTGTGCGCGATCTCTTTGATCAAGCTAAAAAACACGCGCCATGTATCGTCTTTGTCGATGAAATCGACGCTGTGGGCCGCCAGCGTGGAGCTGGAATGGGCGGTGGTCACGACGAGCGTGAACAAACTCTGAACCAGTTGTTGGTGGAAATGGACGGCTTTGAAGGCACTACCGGCATCATTGTTGTTGCTGCCACCAACCGCCCTGACATTCTAGACTCAGCTCTCTTGCGGCCGGGCCGCTTCGACCGTCAAGTAGTTATTGATAGACCAGACGTGGGCGGACGCGAGCAGATTCTCACTGTTCATGGCCGCGGTAAACCTCTGGCCAAAGATGTAGATCTTAAAGTTCTAGCCAGACGCACTCCAGGATTTACCGGTGCTGACTTGAGCAACCTCATAAACGAAGCTGCCTTAATCGCTGCCCGTTCCGACAAGCGTGAAATCGAGATGTCTGATCTGGAACTTGCCATCGATAAAGTCATTGCCGGGCCGGAGAGGAAGACCCGCATTATTTCTCCCAAAGAGAAAGAAGTGACTGCTTATCACGAAGTTGGCCACGCCCTGATGTGCATTCTTCTGCCTCACGCCAACCCTTTGCATAAAGTCACCATCATTCCTCGCGGATTCGCTCTGGGTCTGACAATGTCATATCCGGAAGAAGACATTCTTTCGCACACAAGAACACAGCTTGTCGATCAAATCGGCGTGCTGCTTGGTGGTAGAGTGGCTGAAGAAGTGATCTTCGGTGAAGTTACAACCGGCGCTCAAAACGATTTGGAAAAGAGCACCGGATTGTCGCGCCGCATGGTGACTGAATTTGGTATGAGCGAAAGACTGGGCCCGATGACCTTTGGTCGCCGCAATGATCAACCGTTTATGGGTCGCGATTTCGGCCATGACCGTGACTATGGTGAAAATATCGCTACGGTGATTGACGAAGAAGTCTCCGACATGATTTCTACTCAGTACTACCGGGTGAAAGAAATTCTCCTAAAGCACCGTCCGCATATGGACGCTGTGGTTAAGGCTTTGCTTGAAAAAGAAACGCTTGATAAGGCCGAAGTAGATGCCATCATCGAAGAAATCAATCGCAAGATTGCCAACGGTGAAGAACCTACCATCACTAAAGATAAAACCGATTTGACACCACCTGCCGCTCCTTCAATTGCTGTTGAAGAAGGCACCACTATTGGTGGTAATGGAGCCGGAGAATCTGACGTGCGCGATGAGTCGCTGCCTGACCTGAAGCCCAAGTTTGCTTAAGACAGACAGCCGAATCTGAATCAATGAAAAGACCGCTGAGAAGCGGTCTTTTTTTGTTTTGCTTTTACCTAATTTGCAAATAGGCGGCAGTATTTTTCCGCTTACTTATGACCTCTTTGCCCTTGCTGGCGTCTTCTTTCGCCAGCTCCTGGTATATAAGGGGCTCAAGGCAATCTAGTGACAATGCGGTTTGAAGTTTTGCTTGTACGCCGGCTAAATCTCCCAGCTCCCTCTGAGCGCTGGCTGCCAGGGCAAGGAAAGATGCGTCGCTTGCTTCCGGGGCGGTGGCAAATGATAGCGCTTGCTCGAACTCTTTTTGCGTCAATAAAATTTCAACACAGCGCCTTCTATATTGAATGTTTTCCGGGGCAGCGGCACTGGCAATTTTAAAGTGGGTCAGCGCTTCGGCGACTTTGCCCTGGCGGGCTAATTCTTCGGCCCATTTAAAATGATAGGCCGGGTCGCCGTAAAGCTTTGCCA
>Ga0163147_10008552_pt1 | contig 11333 bp, 7 predicted proteins | sample OliLakLV19MP6G1_FD_148597 | JGI IMG/M metagenome (GOLD analysis project Ga0163147, IMG submission 148597) | Freshwater microbial mat bacterial communities from Lake Vanda, McMurdo Dry Valleys, Antarctica- Oligotrophic Lake LV.19.MP6.G1 | ecosystem: Environmental > Aquatic > Freshwater > Lake >...
TTGCTGATACAGAATACTGGATCGAGTAATGCGATCCTCAAGACACACTTCACTCTGGAACTGAAGATTGTATAAGATGACCAATCTCCCGATCGACAATGAGCCAAAGCTAGAAGATTTGGGTAGCTCTGAACCGTGAATCCACGATATTCCGCGACGACGTTACGACATCTAGAGGAACATGATGATTCTAGCTGACACCTCAATTTGGATCGGAAATTGTAAATTCAAAAAATTGATGGCTTAGAATCCTTATTCCAATATGGTTTAATAATTATTTACAAAAGGCTCGTTGGCTGAAATGGCGCAAAATCGTTCCGAATTCATAATTACAGCATACATCAATGATTTTACATACTTATTTAACTGGAATCAGATTGATGGAGAAGAGATTGCTTGTAACTTACTTCCAAAGGATAGAAACAGCTAAAGCTTTTGTGATTTGGTGCTGTAGCTCAGTGGTATATCGCCTTTACGTTCTACAAGCCAATCAGGTCGGTTTTGAGGACTCACCGAAATTGTCATGACATCACCGTCTGGAGATGGTTGATAGACATAGCGAAGATTTTTGCAAATTACTGACGATTCTATTTCTATTAAAGTCGGCGGGAATTTACCCACTTGAGATGCAACCTCACGCAATCTGAGGATTTTCTGCGTTAACTCCATATCGATTTGTCGCCTAGTTTGTTTGCGTGAGTGAATTGATATGGAACCTCCGATAGCCCCTAGAGTATTCCACGATGAAACTTGTGATAGGGTCTCATCAGGAATGGTTTTGCAAGGATCTTGACTAAATATAATTTCAAGATTTCGCATCTTCGTTTGCCATAGATCGACAGCGGACAATGTGAAGTATGGTTGAGTAAAAATTTGTAAAATTCGACTGAGAAAAGAAGAAGACGACTCATCCATTTCTGAACCTCCTTTTCTTAGAGGGAAATTCCGAATAAGTCCGTAATTTTTAAAATTCTCAAATTTGAGGGAAGTCACAAACATCTTATTTGTGTATGATGAAACCAATCTTCTTTGCCAAACTGGAGAAGAGATTTCAATCTTACGTAAACCTCGAACGAGAGCTCCATAATTTATCATTGAGTAAAGTTGAGGGAGGAAATCATGGCTTTCACTCAGATATTGATTGAGCCTCCAAAACGCCTCTAGAGAGTCGATCATGGGTTGATATCTTCCAAGGCGAGAATTATTTGTCGCATCAACTATTAAGATTTGCTGCAAAACATATAATCCATGATAAGTTTTACTTTCAATCCCCGAGTGATAATTGATTGTAGCATCTAAATCAAATGCCTCCCATCGTGGGATGTCGCTTTTTAGCAGGTGGGTACGAATAGCTGCGATGTCTTCTGAATGTACCGAAAGATATTGTTGCAAAGATTTAGAAGGCTCTGAAGTAGAGTTATCTAAGTACTCCCAAAGATCGTCTCTAACTTGATCGAATTCCTTTTGAGATGCTTCAGTTGCTATGTCGAGATTGCTTTTTTCATCTTGAACCTTAACCAACATCGGTATCCCCAACTTAGCTCTTAGCTGCTCAAGTTTGTGAGCAGAATTATTTGTTTCAGTTGTTGGGAACTGACGCACAAGCTCATCTTTTGTTACCAAAACTGACTGCTCTAGCTGGAATGCAACCAAGTTGCCAACTACAACCCATATCACTAGAAAACTAATACTGATGATGTTAAACCAATGCAAGATAAAGCGAAATATATTCCGTTTGGTTTTTTGTGGTTTAGAAGCAAATCTAGAACTAAAGATAGAATTTTTTAGCATGATTTTAGAGTGAGGTTTCAGTTGGTTCATTTTGAGCGACAATATTCCTACTCATTTTGTTGCTTTGACCAATAGGAAGCGAAGCAAAATGCTCTAATAAGCTCCTATGTGTAAAGATATATCCACCGCCGATTCTTTGAAGAAGAATACTGTTTGTCGAATAGTTTAGGAAATTCGTATAGTTCCAAGGACTCCAGCCACTGCCATAAAGGACTACTCTCAAAAAGAAATGTTTTAATGTCGCCTCTAATGCAAACAAGCCGAGCAATAACCCTAAAGCTGCACCCACAAAGATTGGTAGACCAAACAGGATAAATAGAGATGCTAGAACTCCAGAACCTATAACCGACAGGATAATACCATTCCTGAGCGATTGCCATATCCCTTGATTGGGAATTGTACTTCTATCGATTTCTGCGCCAGCTAATCCACCTAGAAACCCGCTAATCAATGCTCCAACTAACTGTCCGATGAGTCCGCAAATCAGCAAATTGATTGACAGCAAAAATAGTAAGGATAGTATGAAAGTATAAGTCATATGATTAGCTTCTGAATAAAGGGACTGGGATTTTAGAATCAAACAATTGAGGCTCCTTTGTAAGTACCGATCATTTTATTGGTTACAATTATTCCATGAAGGTTTGGAAGATAAGGAATACCGAAAAATCAACGAACGTAATAAGTACTCCTACGATTAAGCCAAACGTTAGCCCAATCCCCTGACCTTTTCTCAGATTTTCTCGGAAGTTCTTCCAAGACCATTTCAAGGTTTCAGTAGGTACGATCGGCCTTTTTAGTAAACCGAAAATCATAAAAGCACTTAGAAAAATCAATACTGAAAATAGAAATAGCCAGACAGGATTTTGGATTTGCCTCCAAATACCTAGTCCCAAAACTCCTACTAAGCAAACCCCTGAAAAGAAAAAATTTCCAACTTTGCTGAGTCCTTTGTTGTTGAACCTAGATCTAAATCCCCAAAGGATTGAAATAACAAAACTATTTAGAAGTGCACCTTCAATGACTTGGAAATACAAACTCCCTCTAGAATAATTTGTAAGAGCAACCATCTGAGCGAAGGTTGGGATTTCTCCACCAAGCTGCTTAAAGTGTTTATCAGCTTCAATTAGGACTCTTGATGTAGTTACCTGAATTAAGATTTCAATAGAACTGGGTAAAAGAATTAGGCAAATAATCGGTGCTAGAACTAACGCTGTTAAAGTGGCATAAATTGCTCTCGGATTTTCCGTTAGCCAACTCGATTGCATTCTCTCGATCAAAAAGACAGTTTGCGACTCATTCTTTAATTGCCTAGCCAAAAAACCCAGCCATTTTTTCACCTTACTTGGCGCATACTGCTTGTCTGGTCGCCGCCTCAGCATTCGATCGATATAAGTATCAAACAAATGTTGAACGTGATCATCAGACAGACTCATCTTAATTAAATCCGTCACTGACATGCCGCGATAAGCGATCGCTATAATATTCGCCATCAACGGAGTCTTCGCCATTTCTAAAAGCTTGGCATCTGTGGTCAGCATTGATCTCACACCTTCTAGTTCAGCACCGAGGCGATCGAAATATTCATACACTTGGGCTTCTTCTAACGGCTGAATGAAAATCGCACCTTGAAACTGCAAGCTCTGCGTCAACGCCTCATAGTCCTTCATGCGACTGCATACCACGATTTCCGTTTGCCCGTATTCGCCATGAAAGCGATTAATTGCCTCTACACAAGCATTGCGGCGATCGCTACTCACCTCATCCAAACCATCCAACATCGGTAAGATTTGTTGTTCGCTCACCCACGCCTTCCCAATCTTTTTCGGTACTTGATATTTCGCATTCAGTTCCAATACCATCCAATCCACCAGACTTTGCTTTTCTTGCCAAGACGAAAGATTAAACACGATCGGCATCGCCAGTTCGCTATCTCGCTGCGCTCGGACAATCAGTTCTCGCGTAATTTCCAACAGCGTCGTCGTTTTCCCAGCACCAGGATCGCCCAAAATCAGCAGCGTTCGACCCGTTCCCAATCGATCGAATTGATTGATGGCTTTTGTGCCTGTGGGTAATGGCTTTCTGGCTTCTTCTGGCGTTGCCCAGTCCATTTGCCAAGGATGCGCGATCGCATCGAGTCTCGTTTGCAAACCCAGTTCGATCAGCGCTTTATCATGGATCGAAGTTTCTAAAACGCCCTCAATCCAAAAGTTCCGCACCTTGTTAAGAATAATTTGGCGATCGCGAAAGCCTTGTTGGGTTAGTTGGCGGGTTGGTTTTGGCGGTTTCGCTAAAGCATTCTCACTTTGGGCTGCGAGTATTAAGAAAGGAATTAAGACGTTATAGGCGGGAATCGGTTCTTGAATGTTTTTGAGTTCTAGTTCGCCGAGATAGGTAACGTCTAACTCCAGCCGATGCTTGACGACATCATAGACAGTTTGTGAAATACATATCCCGCCAACTTCGGCTTTTGCCTGAAGGCGAGCCGCGATATTTACGCCATTGCCCATGACATCGGTTTCGCTAAAGAAAACATCGCCCAAGTGAATGCCGATGCGGTGAGCAAGCACTTCTTCAGTTGGCAAGGTTGTAGCTGCCTTGGCAAATTCGGTTTGAATTTCGCGGACGCAATCAACGGCTTGGACGGCACTAGCAAAGTACATCAGTAAACCGTCACCTGTGGTTTTTAGCACTTTGCCCGAAAATTTTTGGCACAGATCGGTCATTTGCCGAAAGTCGCGATCGACTAAACTTAGCGTATGGACTTCATCTTGCCCCATACGGGCACTAAATCCAACAATGTCACTGAAAGCGATCGCGGCAAGAGTGCGCTGTCCTCTTGACTGAGAGGGAGGTGTATCCATAGTACTTGTTACTCTTGTACTGATGTCAGTTCTAATATCTTATTTTCCCTCACTTTGTAACGTGAGAGCCATCACTGCTAAACAGATACACAAATCTTAGAGTTTTTGGAAACCCACTAACTCATTGGTAAAGGAGTTGGCTAGATCGATCTTCACTGGTGCTGTAACTTAAATTAGGCAACAAATCACCTAACTCCGATCGATTGCGATTGTAGCGAAATGCAATTTTTGCATTGATATTATGAAGAATTAGGATTTAAATTAACATTTTGTAATGTAGTATACGAATTCTCGTAGATGGGATCGCTAACGTGATTGCACGATAAGAATGAGTGAATTGCTGAAAGCCTTGATTTAAGTGCATTTCTCTTCACTCGCTTCTCAGTAATCTTGCCAACTAAAAACCACATGGCGAATAAGTTTGAAGATCTCAAGTCCGCAAAAGATGGTCTCGCTGTTAAAGCTGAGATCGATCGATTCGCTCAAATTGGTTGGGAATCGATCGACGACGACGATCTGCAACATCGGCTGAAATGGTTAGGCGTATTTTTCCGCAAAACTACCCCAGGGAAGTTCATGGTGCGGATGCGGATTCCCAATGGCACGATGACCAGCGATCAGATGCGCGTCTTAGCTGGAGTGGTAGAACGTTGCGGCGAAGACGGCGTGGCAGACATCACAACTCGACAGAATATCCAAATGCGCGGGATTCGGATCGAGGATTTACCCGATATCTTTGCCAAATTTCATGCCGTGGGTTTAACTAGCGTTCAATCTGGCATGGACAACGTGCGGAATATCACTGGTTCGCCTGTGGCTGGCATCGATGCTGATGAGCTTTATGACACACGCGAACTTGCCCATCAAGTCCAAGCCATGATTACAAACAATGGCGAGGGCAATCCTGCTTTCACTAATTTGCCCCGCAAGTTCAACATTGCGATCGGCGGTTGTCGGGATAACTCGATCCATGCCGAAATCAACGATATTGCTTTTATCCCTGCTTTTAAAGATGGCGATGAGAGTAGTGAGTTCGGATTCAACGTCATTGTCGGTGGTTTCTTTTCAGCCAAGCGGATTGCCGAAGCTGTGCCATTGAACGTTTGGGTTTCGCCTGAGCAAGTCGTGGCACTTTGTGAAGCAATTCTGATCGTCTATCGCGACAACGGCTTACGCGAAAATCGGCACAAGTCTCGTTTGATGTATCTGATTGATGCTTGGGGAATTGAAAAGTTTCGAGCTGAAGTTGAACAACAACTCGGATCTGAGTTAGCTCCTGCCGCAGTAAAAGACGAGATCGTTCGAGAAAAACGCGATCATATTGGCGTATATAAGCAAAAACAGGCAGGTTTGAGCTATGTAGGGCTGCAAATTCCAGTTGGGCGTGTCTATGCGGCTGATATGGTTGAGTTTGCGCGTCTAGCTGACACCTACGGCAATGGCGAGATTCGGCTCACGGTTGAGCAAAATCTGATCCTGCCCAATGTGCCCGTCGATCGAATTGGGGCTTTGCTCCAAGAACCTATCCTTGCCAAGTTTCCTGCCGATCCCACTAACCTAAGTCGATCGCTAGTTTCTTGCACGGGTAGTCAGTTTTGCCCTGTTGCGATCATCGAGACAAAAAATCGCGCTCTGGAATTAATCGAACAACTCGAAGCCGACTTAACTGTGCCTCGACCTGTTCGCATCCATTGGAGTGGCTGTCCAAATTCCTGCGGTCAACCTCAAGTCGCTGATATCGGCTTTGCGGGTTGTAAGGCTAGAAAAAACGGCAAAATCGTTGATGGCGTTGACATCTTTATGGGCGGTACGGTTGGTAAAGATGCTCATCTCGGTGAATGCGTCATGGAAAAAGTTCCTTGCGAAGACTTACGAGAAATCGTTGGCAAAATCTTGATCGAGCAGTTTGGGGCAATCCTAAAAACGGTCGATCGAGGTCAGGAGCCTTTAAAAGCTAGTCAGCTAGAAGCTAGTCAAAACGCTGTGTACGCCGTCTAACCGTTCCCAACAAATTTGCTTTTCACACAAAGTTTCATCCACACACACTAATTGCAAAGTTCTATTCTTATCAAAAACATGACCAAACTTTCTCGCCGTAAATTTATGATTACCGCCAGTGCGACAACACTGGGAACTCTGATCGTGCATGGTTGTGGCTCGGAAGCACCTCCTGGTACTACTTCTTCGGCTACGACTGCCGCAACTACACCTGCGGTCAATGTCAATGCCGCAGATGCACCTGAAATTACCACTGCTAAGCTCGGATTTATTGCGCTTAGCGACTTTGCCCCTCTGGCGATTGCCAAAGAAAAGGGATACTTCGACAAGTACGGCATGACTGGTGTAGAAGTTGGCAAGCAAAAATCTTGGGGTGCAACGCGCGACAACTTGGAACTCGGTGGTGAGAATGGAGGGATTGACGGTGCTCACATTCTCACCCCAATGCCTTACTTGATTAGCCTTGGCAAAATCACTAAAGGCAATAAACCTGTTCCCATGTATATTTTGGGACGTTTAAACGTCAATGGTCAGGGTATTTCGGTCGCTAAATCTTATGCCGATGTGAAGCTGCAACTTGATACTGGTGTGATCAGAGATAAGGTGATGAAAGCTAAAGCCGCAGGCACACCTCTCACTTTCGCTGACACATTCCCTGGTGGGACGCACTGGGCATGGATGCGTTACTGGTTGGCAGCAGGTGGAATCAATCCCGATACTGATGTCAGGTCTCTCACTGTTCCACCACCTCAAATGGTTGCGAACATGAAGGTTGGCAATATGGATGGATTTTGTGTGGGCGAACCTTGGAACCTGCAATTGGTGAATCAGGAAATTGGCTACACTGCTCTCACCACTGGCGAACTCTGGAATCGTCATCCCGAAAAATCCTTCGCGATGCGAGCTGATTACGTTGACAAGAATCCTAAAGCGACCAAAGCGATTCTCAAAGCAATCATGGAAGCTCAGATCTGGTGTGACAAACCTGAGAACAAACAAGAGATGTGTGAAATCCTCTCCAAACCCGATTGGATTAAGGTTCCTGTTGCCGATATCATCGATCGATCTAAAGGTACATTCAAATATGGTGATGCTCGTCCTGTAGTTGAAGCTAGCCCTAATGTCATGCAGTACTGGACGGATGGTGCGGCCTTCCCTTACAAGAGCCATGATGCTTGGTTCCTCACCGAGCATCGTCGCTGGGGTATTTTACCTGCTGATGCCGATTACAAAATCATTGACAAGGTAAATCGTGCCGATATTTGGAAAGAATGTGCCAAAGAAATCGGTCAAGAAGCGGCGATTCCCAAGAGCGACTCGCGTGGCATCGAAACTTTCTTTGATGGCGTGAAGTTCGATCCCGAAAATCCTGAAGCTTATCTCAAGAGCCTCAAGATCAAGAAGATCGCCTAAATTTTTTGCTCGATCCCATGAGTGAAGCGCAGTTATCAACGATCGATCGAATCATCCTATTTGTTTTTCATTGATAACTGCTTACTAATCCAAGCAACTCTCAAGTAATTAAAGTCATGACAGTAAGACCCATCTCCAACCGCAGCCCACTCGAGGCCCTCAAAGCCCAACTATCTAGCTGGGTGGCTTCAGTGTTTAAAGATCCTAGCTACATTGTTTTGCCGATTATTATTTTGGGTGCGTGTCTCTTGGTGTGGCAGATTTTTAGCTTGAGCCAAGGGAAAAATGGACTACCTGGCCCAATTCAGGTAATTAGTGATACAAAGCAGCTCATTCTCAATCCTTGGTATGAGAATAGTGCGAATGACAAAGGATTGGGCTGGCATATTTTGACCAGTTTGGGTAGGGTCGGTATTGGTTATGGACTAGCGGCGACGCTTGGTACGGTAATTGGTATTTTGATTGGCACAAATGTCATGCTCTATCGTGGTTTTGACCCGATTTTTCAGGTTTTGCGGACTGTTGCACCGCTGGCATGGTTACCAATCTCCCAGCTTGTATTTGGTAAGGCTGAACCCTCAGCGATTTTCTTGATCTTTATCACATCGATTTGGCCGATTATTATCAATACATCAGTCGGTGTACAGCAAGTGCCACAAGATTATAAGAACGTCGCAAAAGTCCTGCAATTGCCTAGACTAGAGTATTTCTGGCGGATTCTTCTTCCATCTGCTGCGCCGTATATTTTTACAGGCTTGCGGATTTCGGTGGGACTCTCTTGGCTAGCGATCGTGGCAGCAGAGATGATTACTGGTGGTGTAGGGATCGGCTCGTTTATTTGGGATAGCTACAACTCAGGTAATATCAGCGAAGTGATTATCGCGATGGTCTACATCGGCGTGGTTGGTCTAATTCTCGATAAAATCGTGTTCTATATCGGCAAATTTGCCGTCCAATCGGAAAGCTAGACTAATGGATAGTTTCTCCAACAATATTCTCTAACCTCTACATCGTGCGCTCATGCAAACACTTAGCCTCTCTGACAGCCTCTCTGAAGATCGAACAACTGTGAACCGAGATCCTTTTCTGGTTGTCGATCGAGTCTCGAAGGTCTATCCCACGCCAAGGGGGCCTTACTCAGTCCTAGAGAATATCAACCTTACTGTGTATGAAGGTGAGTTTATTTGCGTGATCGGTCACTCTGGTTGCGGTAAATCCACATTGCTGAATATGGTGGCAGGTTTTAACCGACCGACCACAGGTGAGATTTGTCTCAAGAGCAAGCCGATTACAAAGCCTGGTCCCGATCGAATGGTGGTGTTTCAAAACTACTCGCTATTGCCATGGATGACGGCATTTGAGAATATTTACTTAGCCGTGAAGAATGTTTATCCTGAAAAGTCTAAGGCTGAAAAGACGAAGATTGTGATGGAGCATTTGGATATGGTGGGATTAGCTGATGCTGCTAACAAAAAGCCGAAACAGCTTTCGGGTGGGATGAAGCAACGTGTATGCATTGCCAGAGCCTTATCGATTCGTCCTGAAATCCTGATTTTAGATGAGCCATTTGGGGCGTTGGATATTCTGACACGAGAGGAATTGCAAGAGGAGTTGCTCAAAATATGGCAGGAACATCGCGTTACCGTGTTGATGATTACGCATGACATCGATGAAGCAATTTTCTTGAGCGATCGAATTGTGATGATGACCAATGGACCTGCGGCGGAGATTGGTGAAATTGTCGAAGTCCCATTTCCTCGCCCACGAGATCGGGCCTTGATTGGCGAAGATCCACGCTATTTTACGCTCAGAAATCAGGCGTTAGATTTTCTGTTCAACCGCTTTGCCGTAGATGACCATTAAATTTTCACTCTAAATTCCCACTCATTTTGACTTCCCTAATCCATTCAACTATTTTCTGTTATGACTTATCCTAAGTGTGATTTACCCGCAGAACCCCCATTTTTGGAAATCGATCACGTTGGTCGCGTGTTCCGCACTTCTAATAGTGATACCTACATTGCCCTAAAAGATGTCTATCTTGAAATCAAGCGCGGCGAATTCATCTCGATTATTGGGCATTCTGGTTGTGGTAAGTCAACCTTGCTGAATATCTTGGCGGGTCTCGATCGAGCTAGTTCGGGTGGGATTGTGTTGGAAGGCAGTGAGATTAAAAAGCCTGGTCCCGATCGAATGGTGGTATTTCAAAATCATTCCTTACTGCCTTGGTTGACCGTGCGTCAAAACATCGCCTTGGGTGTAAATCGTGTGTTCAAACATCTTTCTAAACAAGATCGATCGCAACTGGTCGAAGAACACATCGATATGGTGAACTTGCGCGCTGCGGCGGACAAACTGCCCAAAGAAATTTCAGGCGGGATGAAGCAACGGGTGGGAATTGCTAGGGCTTTGGCACTCAGACCCAAGGTGTTGCTTCTGGATGAACCGTTTGGAGCTTTGGATGCTCTAACGCGGGGTGGACTGCAAGAGCAATTAATGAAAATCTGTAACGATCACAAAATCTCAGCCGTGATGGTAACGCATGATGTTGATGAGGCTTTGCTGCTGAGCGATCGAATCGTGATGATGACCAATGGGCCTTCTGCCAAGATCGGTGAAATTTTAACGGTGGAATTGCCACGTCCACGGTCACGCATGGAAATTGTGAACAACCCCAACTACTACCGCATGAGAGGCGAGTTAGTTGAATTTCTCAATCGTCAGAAGAAAATCAAACTGAGTAAATCTAAAAATCAACAAACTGCGGCAATTAGTCGTGGCAAATTGGAGAAGGTGAATCTCCAAATTGGGTTTATTCCCTTAACTGACTGCGCTCCTTTGGCAATCGCGCTCGAAAATGGATTATTCGCCAAACATGGTTTAGACGTAACTCTATCGCGTGAATCTAGTTGGGGTTCGATCTCGGCTGGGATTAAAGAAGAACGTCTCGACGCTGCCCAAATGGTAGCGGGAATGCCACTGTCGCTGACATTGGGTATGGGTGGGAATCAGCCTGTGCCAATTAAAACTGCCCTAACGCTTAGCCGTAACGGTAACGCGATCACGCTCTCTAACCAGCTACTCAAGTCGGGGGTTAAAGACCTCGCTACGCTAAAACAGTTTATCGACAACAGTTCTGACAAACTGACATTTGGGATCGTACATCGGGCTTCCATGCATAACTTCTTGCTCAGGCATTGGTTGGCTAGTGGCGGCATCAATCCCGACAAAGATGTTGAATTGATTGTGATTCCTCCTGCTCAGATGGTG
>Ga0163147_10008557_pt1 | contig 11330 bp, 12 predicted proteins | sample OliLakLV19MP6G1_FD_148597 | JGI IMG/M metagenome (GOLD analysis project Ga0163147, IMG submission 148597) | Freshwater microbial mat bacterial communities from Lake Vanda, McMurdo Dry Valleys, Antarctica- Oligotrophic Lake LV.19.MP6.G1 | ecosystem: Environmental > Aquatic > Freshwater > Lake >...
CACTACTGTCCGGTTAAACGAGAGGTGAAATCTCTGAAAGCCATGACTGACGCGGGATTCCAAGCGAAGAAGAGTGGTGTCGATTTGAACGGCAAAATGGGGTTCCGGGCTGATTCCGAGGGTAATGCACCCGGAGTCGCTCATGAACACAGGCAAGACGCTGTTCGCCCAACTGATGGATTTTCTGCCTTGGACCACGTTTGCCCGCATCGTCGAGCGATATGGCGGAGACCGCTACGTGAAGTCGCTGGCCTGCACCGAGCAGTTTCGGGGAATGGCCTTTGCCCAACTGACCTACCGCGAGAGTCTGCGCGATATCGAAGTCTGCCTCTCGGTGCAGTCCGTCAAGCTCTACCACATGGGGTTCCGGCACGAGATCAAACGCTCGACGCTGGCCGACGCCAACGAGACGAGAGATTGGCGCATTCACGCCGAATTCGCACAGTGTCTGATTGCGCAGGCACGCAAGCTCTACGTCGGCGACACCTTTGGCATCGAGTTGGAGAACACGACCTACGCATTGGACTCGACCACTATCGACCTGTGCTTGTCGCTCTTTCCTTGGGCGCTGTTTCGCACGACGAAGTCCGCAGTGAAGATGCATACGCTGCTCGACTTGCGCGGCAACATCCCCAGCTTCATCCACATCTCCGACGGCAAGCTGGGCGATGTCAACGTGCTCGATGTGTTGGTGCTGGAGGCCGGCGCGATCTACGTCATGGATCGAGGCTATCTGGACTTTGCTCGGCTTTACGTGATGCATCAGGCGCAAGCCTTCTTTGTCACACGCGCCAAGTCGAATACCCGGCTGCGGCGTGTCTATTCGGCTGCCGTAGATCGCAGTACGGGAATCATCTGCGATCAAACCGTGGCGCTGACCGGCACTACCAGCCGCAAGGACTATCCCGACCATCTGCGTCGTATCCGCTTCAAGGATCCTCAGACAGGCAAAACGCTGGTGTTCCTGACCAACAACTTCACCTTTCCGGCGGCAACCATCTGCGCGCTCTACAAAGCACGCTGGCAGGTCGAACTGTTCTTCAAGTGGATCAAGCAGCATCTGCGTATCAAGAAGTTCTACGGCAACTCAGAGAATGCGGTGAAGTCGCAAATCTGGATCGCCGTGTCAGTTTATGTCCTCGTCGCCATCGTCAAGAAGCGTCTCAACTTGGACGCATCGCTTTACACTTTGCTACAGATATTGTCCGTTACCCTTTTCGAGAAGATGCCCTTGCAGCAAGCGTTTCCGGGTAACGACTACAAAAACTCCAATGGGGTACCGCTCAACCAACTGACTCTATTCGCGTTTTAACCGGACAGTAGTGACATGATGTACAGAATGAATTCAAACCCGGTCGTAACGGTTTCGCAATTCATCCTGACAATCCTGTTCATCCTGTCAATGCTTGAGACGGGTTAAGATTGCCGTTCGAATTTTCCGGCGGACCGCCATGCACATCGATACTGCGAGACTCGCGGAATCCATCGTAGCCGCAAAGATCCAGCTGCGCGGGCAGTTGCCGCGGTACGCCCCTGTTTTCGCCGAAGTCGAAGCGCATGTGCGCCGTGAGGTCGACGACATCCGCGAGCGCACGGCGCGCGGCGAATCCGTCGTCCCCCAGATCGACTATCGGGACATTGCCTCGGGCCGGGTGGATGCGGCAGCCGTTCAGGCCATCCGCCGCCGAGGCGCCGCAGTCGTCCGCCAGGTATTCCCGCGGGCGCAGGTCGAGGAGTGGAATGCCGAACTCGGCGATTACATCACTGCCAACGGCTACTACGAAACCCGAGTCGATCCCACACTCGACCAATATTTCAGCGTGCTGAAGTCCGGCCGCCCGCAAATCTTCGGCATCTACTGGTCGCGCCCGCAGGTGCTGGCCCGGCAGGCGGACAGCATGGCGAAAACGCGCGCCTTCCTCAATAGTCTCTGGAAAAGCGGCACCGGCGGCGAAGCGCATTTCGATCCGGCGCGCGAATGCAGCTACGCGGACCGCATCCGCCGGCGCGAGCCCGGCGATTCAACGCTGGGACTTTCGCCGCACATGGATGCAGGCTCGATGGAGCGCTGGCTCGATCCCGCCTACCGCAAGGTTTATCGCCACGTGTTCTCCGGCAACTGGCGCGACTACGACCCCTTCGATGGCGCCGGCCGTACGCAGGTGAAGGAAATCCCGTCGCCCGCGGTATGCAGCATGTTCCGCACCTACCAGGGCTGGACTGCCCTGACACCGCAGGGTCCGGACGATGGCACCCTCAAGCTGATTCCCGTCACGATCGGCATCGTTTACATGCTGCTGCGGGCGTTGCAGGACGATGTCCCGGAAGCAGAGCTCTGCGGCGCCGAACCGGGGCGCGCACTTTCCGCGAATGGACAATGGCACGGCACCCTGCTGCCGGGCCTGGTCAGCATTCCCCGCGTCGAGCCCGGCGACACCGTCTGGTGGCATCCCGATCTGGTCCATTCCGTCGAGGACCAGCATCGCGGCAGGGGCTACAGCAATGTTATGTACATCGGCGCAGCGCCGTACTGCGCGAAGAACGCAGCCTATCTCGAGAAACAGAAGCAGGCATTCCTGAAAGGCGAGAGCTCGCCCGACTTCGCAGCCGAGAATTACGAAGTCGCCTATGAAGGGCGGGCGACGGTCGCGGACCTCACGGACCTGGGCCGGCGGCAAATGGGGTTTTCCCTCTGGCAGGGCGAACCGGCGCCGGGGCCGAACCGCGCACTTTGAAGTTTTTCCGCATACTGTTCCTGCTTGCCCAGGCCGGCATGCCATTCGCGGCTGCCGGGGACGCGATGCTGGTCACGCCGTTTTCCACGGCCGCTCCGGGTCCGGCGCTGCCCCCGCCCTGGCGGTTCGCGACGCTGCCCGGCATCAAGAACCACACCCGCTACACGCTCGTAAACGACGGCCAGAGTGTTGTCCTGCGCGCGGATGCGGCAGCCTCGATGGCCAGCATCGTGCATCCGCTTAAACTCGATGCAGGGCGGTTCCCCATCGTCTCCTGGCGCTGGAAAATCTCCAACGTCCTGCGCAATGCCGACATCCGTACAAAGGCGGGCGATGACTTTCCAGCACGGGTTTACGTGCTGTTCGACTACGACACCAGCAAGCTGCCGGTCATTCAGCGCATGAAACTGGCCATTGCCCGCAAGCGCTATGGTGCCGACGTCCCGACGGCCGCGCTTTGCTATGTCTGGGACGGGAAAGCGGCCGCCGGCACCTCAGCCTGGAGCGCGTACAGCGACCGCGTGCGGATGATCGTGGTGGAAGGCGGCAGCGGCAACCTGGATCGCTGGCGCAGCGAGGAGCGCGACGTGGTCGCTGATTTTCGTGCCGCGTTCGGCGAGGATCCGCCAGAGGTTTCCGGCGTAGCCATCGTCAGTGATACCGACAACACAGGTGAATCCGCCACCGCAATGTTCGGCGACATCAGCTTCCGCGCCGCGCCGAAATGAAGCGCCTGGTGTTGATAGGCGGCGGCCACAGCCATGTCGAAGTCCTGCGCCGTTTCGGCAAGGCTCCCGTGGCCGGAACCGAACTCGTACTCGTCAGCCCGCATGCGGATGCGCCTTACTCGGGCATGCTGCCCGGCTGGATTGCGGGACATTACACACGCGAGGACTGCCACATTGACCTGGCGGCACTGGCGCGATTCGCCGGCTGCAGGTTCCTGCGCACAGTCTGCAACGGCATCAATCCCCAGGCCGGGCTCGTGTTCTGCGAGAACGGCGAGCACCTCGGGTTCGACCAGGTCTCCGTGGACATCGGCAGCCGATCTCCGGCCTTCGAAGTCGAAGGGGCGATCGAGCATGCAGTGGCGGTGAGGCCCGTGGAACAGTTCGTCCGCAAATGGGAAGAAGCCTGCCGCACCCTGGTTTCGGGCCGCGGACCGGATCGCATTGCGATCGTCGGCGCGGGGGCAGCCGGGACCGAAGTCCTGCTGGCGATGCAGCATCGGCTGAAGATGATCGCACCGTCCGCATCCGTGCAGTTCCTGCTGGCGGGGGATCAGCCGGACACCCTGCCCACCCAGAATGAGCAGGCCCGGAGAATTTTCCGGCGCGTGCTCGCGGAGCGCGGCGTGGAACTGCATCTCGGCGTGCCGGTGCAGCGGGTGGAAGCCGGCGCGATCCGGTTGCGCAACGGCAGCACGATCGAAGCCGGGTTGATCGTGTGGGCGACCGGCGCGTCCGCCCCTCTCTGGCCGCGATCGGCGGGACTCGCTACCGATGGCCGCGGCTTCATCCTGGTGAACGATTGTCTCCAGTCGGTTTCCCATCCGAACGTTTTTGCCGGCGGCGACATTGCCACCCTGCGCGACCATCCGCGGCCGAAGTCCGGCGTTTACGCCGTGCGCGCCGGCCCGCCGCTGGCGGAAAACCTGCGCCGCGCCTTGCTCGGTCAACCGCTGCTCGACTGGAAACCGCAACCCCACGCCCTGGCCCTGATCAGCACCGGCGACCGCCATGCGGTTGCGTCGCGCGATAAGCTGGCATTCGAGGGCGACTGGGTGTGGAAATGGAAGGACTGGATCGATCGGAAGTTCATGGAACGCTATCAAGTGAATCCGTGAATGTCGTGAATGTCGTACCTGCTCTAAATCCTACATATCGGCGAAGCCACGGCATTCACGACATTCACGCATTCACGACATTCACGGCACTTACGATATTCACGAGCTACCATTGTCGCCATGATCAGACTCCTCATCCTCTTGCTGCTCTTCCCGATCGCCACCGCCGCCTCCCCGCTCGCGTCCATCGGACGCGAGAGCGGCGACGAACTGCTCGCCCGCTGCGAGCCGGCGCTGCAGATCATCGTGACCGGGGGTGCGGCGGACCTCGCTCCCGCACAACGCGAGGCCGCGGTTTCCCGCATCGCATTCGTCGACGGATTCATCTGGGGCCATGCCTGGTCGGCGTGGCGAGAACGGTCCGACATGTTCTACTGTCCGCCCGAGGGTTTCAGCGCACGTGAAGGCGTGCCGGCGCTGGTGAAATACCTCAGGGAAAAGGAACACCGGCGCATCCAGCGCGCGCATCTCCTGGTCTTTGCCGCCTTCAACCATGCCTTTCCCTGCATGCCGGTGCCGGTTGTGCCGTAAGCCGGGCTGATGATACGGCCTCGCACGAACGACACACGGCAGCCGCCGTCTGGTAACTTCCCGGTTTCCGTGCCCCTGGGAGTGAACATGAAATCGATCGGCAAGATCTTTCTGACCGGCATCTTTACCGTGTTGCCCGTTCTGGCAACGGTCTACCTGGTGATCTGGCTGCTGTCCACGATCGAGCGCTTCCTCGGCCGGCCGCTGCTGTTCCTGCTCCCCGACGATTCCTACCACGCCGGGATGGGCCTGGTTGCCGGCATCGTCCTGGTGTTCGTGACTGGCCTGCTGATGCGGGCGTGGCTGTTCCGTCAGATCGTCAGGGGCGGCGAGGAACTGCTGATGCACGTTCCGCTGGTCAAGGGCGTGTACAAGGCGTTGAAGGACTTCTTCGGCCTGTTCTCGAACGACAGCAACACCGACCTGCTGCAGGTGGTCTCGGTGCAACTGCCCGGCAGCGAAATGCGCTTGCTCGGCTTCATTACCCGCAGCGACTTCAGCGATCTGCCCGCGGGCGTGGGCAAGGAGGGAGAAGTCGCAGTCTACCTGCCGATGAGCTACCAGGTCGGCGGCTACACCTTGCTGCTTCCGCGCAAGCTGCTGCATCCCGTGGACATGTCCCGCGAGGAAGCGCTGCGTTTCCTGCTCACCGCAGGGATCAAGACACAAGCGAACGCGACCCTCGTCGCGGGGCGATGAGGGTCGCGAGGCAGCTGGCGCCAGGCGCCAGGCAGTACCAGGTATCGAACTTCGGACCTCGTGCCTTGCGCCTCGTGCCTAGCGCCTAGCGCCTGCTTTCTGACGCCTCGCGCATTAATTTTTCTTTACCCCCGCCTCCCATGCTGGCAGGATATTCCGGCAATCACATTTCACAACAACCCAGTCGCTGATCGCCATGTCTCGCTACATCATCACCGTCGATTTCTACCTACACCCCGGGGCGCTCGACCCCTTCCTCAACCTGATCCGGGAGAACGCCCGCAAGTCGCTGGCCGACGAACCCGAATGCGACCGGTTCGACGTGCTGGTACAGAGGGGCATGCCCGATCACATCCTGCTCTACGAAATCTACAAGAACCGGGCGGCATTCGATTTCCACCTGAGGTCGAAGCATTTCGCTGAATTCAACGCTGCCTCGGCACCTTACGTCAGGGACAAGAACGTCGTCGAATACGAATACGTAAATGACAACGGCCAATAAGGCCAGTCCGCCGCTTTCGAGGAAAAGTCCTCAAACCCCGGTTCTTTCACAACTCAGTTTTGCCATAAAAAACAGTTACAATCACCGCGTATAGGCTGGAGTCCGGTTTCCGGGAAAGAGGGTGGGCAGCCGGAAAATTCGCAGCCGAACTTCGCAGCCGAACTTCGCAATCAAGGGAGACCCTAGATGTCGGTTCTGGATATTTCGCTGGGCATAGGCGTCCTGATTCTGGTGGTCCTGATCATCGCCCGCAAGAAACGCTGAACCGCAGTTTCAGCATCGTTACCCGTCAGGCGGCAATTCCGCCTGCGAGCAGTGCTTTCACCGCTTCAGGCCGCGGTAGCGGATTCACCGCCCCGTAGCCCGTCGTCGTCAATGCCGCCGCCGCGTTGGCGTAGCGCAACGCCTCCCAGAATTCCTCGCCCGCCGCCAGACGCGCCATCAGCGCCCCGGCAAAACAGTCGCCCGCTCCTGTCGCATCCACGCAGTTGACCTTGATTCCCGGCAGGCGCGCGCGCCGCTTGGAGTCGCTGGCGATGACGCCGTCGGCGCCAAGCTTGAGCGCAACGATTGTTGCTCCCGCGCCGTGGCACCAATCGAGAATTGCGTCGGGGTCTTGCGCCGCGCACAAGGCCTGCGCATCCTCCATGCTCAGCAAGAAATAATCTGCCTGCGCAATGGTGGCCCGGATCACCGCGGCTGCGCGCGCCGCAGGCCACAAGCGCGGCCTCAGGTTGCAGTCGTAGACCACCTGCGCGCCTCCTTTGCGCGCGGCGGCAATGGCGGCGAAAACGCAGTCGCACGCGCTTTCACTGATGGCCTGGCTGATTCCCGACACGTGAAAGAATTTCGCCGATGCGATCAGTTCCAGCGGCAGGTCCCCGGGTTGCATGCGGCTTGCCGCCGAATCCTTGCGCAGGTAACTGAAGACATGTCCGCCGGGGCCGTGGGTGATGAAGTACACGGCGGTATGTGCCTGTGCGTCGACGCTGACCGCCGACGCATCCACGCCTTCCCTTTTCCACAGTTCCAGGAACTGGCGACCGAATTCATCGTCGCCCAGACGGGTGACATAAGCGACGCGCGCGCCCTGCCGCGCGGCGGCGATCGCGCAGTTCATGGTGTCGCCCCCGAATCCCTGCAGGTAACGGCTGCCCTCGCCCGGGATCTGGCTGAACTCGTACATCGGCTCGCCCAGCGAGACGACGTCGAAAGCCTTCATCCGGCACGCACCTGCGCGGCCAGTTCGAGAAATCCGAACGCATGCTCCATCACCTTTGCGCGATCGCCCGCCGCCAGCGCCTTCTGATCGATGACGTTGTTGCCAATGCCCACGACCGCGGCGCCGGACTTGAAGTAATCCAGCATGTTGGCGGTCGAGACGCCGCCGGTCGGGCACAGCGGGATGTCGGGGAACACCGCGTGCAGCGCGCCGAGGTGCGCAGGCCCGCCGCTGGACGCGGGAAACACTTTGACGATTGCCGCGCCTTCGCGCCAGGCGGCCAGCACTTCCCCGGGCGTAAAGGCGCCGGCCAGCGCGGCCGCGCCGCGATCGGCCGCCAGTTTGCTCATACCGGGCACCAGGCATGGGGACACAAGGTAGTCGGCACCGGCGTCGAGACAGGCTTTGGCATTCTCGAGGTCAAGCACGGTACCGGCACCGATCAGGAAACCCTTGTCCATCCTGGCCCGCAAGTCGCCGATCAGACCCATCGCATCCGGCGTGGTCAGGGTCAGTTCGACCGTCCGGAAGCCGGCTTCGACCAGGCAGTCGATCGCCGTTTCCGCGCTGGCTCGCGATGCCAGCCTCAGTACCGGGATGACGCGCAATGCAACAAGTTGTTCGGTCAGGGATTTCATCGGCTCAGGGGCGGACCATGAAGGTAGACCAGGAGGCAGACCATTGGCGCAGACCATGCGGCGCGGATTCAATCACTGCGGGAATTTAGCAGTTTTGCGGCTGCCGCGCGGCAGCGACTCATCCCCACGCGAGCACCAGGTTTCCCGCATAATGTTTCCCGCATCATTCCACGCTCAGGCGGTTCGGCATGGCCGGGCCGCCCGGATGATCCACCTTCCGGGTCATGCACCGGCATTCCTTCCGGACCCAGGAACCAACGGACTCGCGATATGGATCGTCCCGCCATTTCCCCGACACCCATGGAAGGCCAGGCTCCGCCGCACAATGTGCCGGACATCTACCTGGCGCTGCTGCATGCAGCCGGCCAGGCCATCGCCTCCGACCTGACCGTGCCCCAGACCCTCGAGAAAATTATCGCGGTGTTCTGCTCAGAGCTGCAGTTCGACTACGGCGCGCATTGGCGCGAGGACGAACAGACCCACCAGATTGCGTGCGCGCAATGCTGGCACGCGCCCTTCCTCGCCAACACCGCATTTATCGAAATGAGCCGCAGCGCGACGTTCATGCCGTCACCTGGCGGGCTCATCCGCACAACGCTGAGGACGCGCGAGCCGATGCTGGTGGAGAACATCTCCGAGGCTCCGGGCCTGGGGCGCGGTGAAGCTGCCACACGCGCGCGACTGCGTTCCGCCCTCGCGTTTCCGCTGGTTGCGGGTGGCCAGGTACTGGGCGCACTCGAGTTCTTCAGCCGCGAGCCCCGGCGCTGGGACAAGCGCCTGCGGATGACGGCCGCCAGCGTCGGCGTTTTCGCAGGAGAATTCGTGGTCCGCCGCCAGGCGGAGGAGCGCTACCACGACCTCGTGCAGCTTTCACCGGATGCCATCCTGGTGCACTGCGAGGGCCGCTACGTATTCGCCAACCGCGCAGCCCTGCGGATTCTGGGCGCCGGCGATGTTTCGCAGATACTTGGCAAGGATGTTTTTTTCATCCTGCATCCCGACTACGCACAGTTTTCCCGGGAACAGGTAAAGAAACTGTACGAAGGCCGCGGCGAAATACCTGGCGTCGAATTCAAGTTCGTGCGGATCGACGGTGAGATCATTGACGTGGAGCTTACGTCGCGCTACTTCGTCTATGCGGGCAAGCCCGCGATCCAGAGCATTTTCCGCGACATCACTGCGCACAAGCGTGACGAACAGAAGATCGTCAGGCTGTCCAACACCTACGCGGCGCTGAGCCAGACCCACAAGGCCATTGCCCGGCTGTCGACCCCCCACGCCTTGTTCCGCGAGGTTTGCCGGATTGCCGTCGATCAGGGCAGGTTCAGGCTTGCGGCCGTGATGGAAGTCGGCGAAGACGGACGCAGCGGACGATTCGTGGCCGCCCACGGCGAGCATCAGGCCCATTTTCTCGGCCTCAGCATGGAGATCCACAGCGACGGTCCGCCGGCAATGGCTCCGGTAGCCGCCGCCGTACGCCAGGGATCGCATTGCATTTCAAACGATTTCTTCGCCGACCCCAGCGCGGCGTACTGGCGTGACCTGGCGCGCGACGCCGACTTCCGCTCGGGTGGCGCCTTTCCGCTGCGGCGCGCGGACAAGCTCGTTGGCGCACTTGCCGTGTACTCCTCGGACACGGAGGTATTCGACGAAGTGGTGATCGGCCTGCTGGACGAAATGGCGCTCAATCTCTCGTTCGGGCTCGACACCATCGAGCACGACATGCAGCGGCACGCCGCCGAGTCGGCACTGCGTGAGAACGAAAGGGCCCTGTCGACACTGCTCGGCAACCTGCCGGGCATGGCCTATCGCTGCCGCGCCGACGATCGCCGCACCCTCGAGTTTGCCAGTGAAGGCTGTCTGCAACTTACCGGCTACCGGCCTGCCGACCTGGTCGGCAACCGGTTGCTGTCCTTCAGCGACCTGGTCCACCCCGCGGATCGCGGATGGGTCAGCAGCGAAATCCACGACGCCCTCAAGAGCGGAGAGCGCTCCATCCTCGAGTACCAGATCGTCTGCGCCGACGGCGAGGTCAAATGGATCTCGGAAAAGTCGCAGGCCATCCGCGACGATTCCAGAAACGTGGTGATGCTCGAAGGCATCGTCGACGACATCACGGACCGCAAACGTTCCGAGGAGCGGCTCGCATTCCTCGCCCAATACGACGTGCTGACCGGACTGCCGAATCGCGCACTGTTCTATGACCGCCTGCGCCAGGCGATCGTCCGTGCAAAGCGCGAGCAAAACATGGTCGGCCTGCTGTTCCTGGACCTCGACCGCTTCAAGCAGATCAACGACAGTCTCGGCCATGCTGCCGGCGACCGGGTGCTCAGGGTATGGCGCCCCTGGCGGCAGGGCGCCTGAAAATGGAAGCCCGGCTCAAGGACGCCATCGAGAACCGCGAGTTCGTGCTGCACTACCAGCCCAAGGTCGATGTAAAGTCCGGCCGCGTCACGGGTATGGAAGCGCTGATCCATTGGCAAAGCGCGGAAGGCATGATCCCGCCCTCGGATTTCATCCCCCTGGCGGAAGAATCAGGCCTGATTCTCGACATCGGCAAATGGGTGTTGCACGCGGCCTGTACCCAGGCCCGGATCTGGCAGCGCGAAGGCCTGCCGCCACTGCGCCTGGCGGTCAATCTTTCGCCGCTGCAGTTCCGCCAGGAGAATCTGCTCGGCACCATCAGCGAGATACTGCGTGCAACCGGGCTGGCGCCGGATCACCTGGAACTGGAAATCACCGAGAGCACCATCATGGACCGCTCGTCGGAGACCATCGCCACGCTCAACCGGCTGGCGGAACTCGGTGTGCACCTGTCCATCGACGACTTCGGAACCGGCTACTCAAGCCTGGCCTACCTCAAGCAGTTTCCGGTGCACCAGCTCAAGATTGACCGCTCTTTCGTGCGCGACCTGACAGTGGACCGGGACGATGCAGCGATTGTCAGCGCCATGATCGCCATGTCGCACAACCTCGGACTGGAAGTTACCGCCGAGGGCGTCGAAACCCGCGACCAGCTCGAATTCCTTCGCAACGCGGGCTGCGACGTCTACCAGGGCTACTACTTCAGCGTCCCCCTGCCCGCCCGCGCTTTTGCGGAACTGATCAGGAAACAGGCGGAAGAGGATCGATAGGGGATAGGGGATAGGGGATAGGG
>Ga0163147_10008563_pt1 | contig 11323 bp, 10 predicted proteins | sample OliLakLV19MP6G1_FD_148597 | JGI IMG/M metagenome (GOLD analysis project Ga0163147, IMG submission 148597) | Freshwater microbial mat bacterial communities from Lake Vanda, McMurdo Dry Valleys, Antarctica- Oligotrophic Lake LV.19.MP6.G1 | ecosystem: Environmental > Aquatic > Freshwater > Lake >...
GTATTGAAGGAGCATGCGGGGCGGCAAGCGCTTTGCAGTTAACGTCACCGTGCGGGATCCGGCCAGCGCGAGTTGCCGTTAGTAAGGCATTTCGATTTCAATAGAGGTAAGCACCAATGAAAACAATCTGCGATGACATCACACTACCAGCTGGATTGCAGTCGAACTTGGGCTATGGGGGTTCGGGAGGAACGCGAATTGGGGCCAGTCTCTGCTTGGCAACCTTTGTATCAGTCAGTCTTTTTGCGTGCGCTGGGTCCGATTCGGCGTCAGAAAAGGTCGTAACCGTTGACTCAGCGTTAACTGCCACTGCGGCCGACTCCACCTTGACGAATGGCGTGGCTGAGACCGACGTGGGCTCCCTTTTAAGTACCGCCGGGGTGGTTGGGACGGTGCCCGCCGCAGCCAGGGTGCGGGCCCGCGAGGTACGTGACCATTTGGCCAAGCGCCACTTCGCGAATTATCGCATCATCAGCACCACGCACACGAACCGCGGGCAAACGATTGACTGGGTGGATCCACACGATCTGGATCCGAGCTACGACACACGAACCCCGCCCCCGCCGGCGCCGTCACCGGATGGGACCTTTAGCACGGCTAGCGTCACCCCGGATGCCCTTCGCGGCATGGAAGACCGATACTTGCCGGGGCCGGCCGGCGCCGTGCCGGTGCTGAGGCCGAATCTCAGCTACTACATTAGCGGCGAGAGCAAGCTGGGGAGCATCGCGGAGTTTCTGGCAAGCATTCGCCCCCCTCAAGGCGCGAGCACGTTCCGACTGTATGCCGGGTATGGCGATATTGCCGCAACCGCCGTCAATACGGGCACCCAGGCGTGGGTGAACCTCTGGGACATCCAGGGCGTGCCGGACAGTGAGATGTCGCTGATTCAGACTTCAATTAGCTCCTGCGAGTCCACCGCGGGCGCTGCGACCGAAACCGTTGAGTGGGGTGTTCAGAAGCAGAAGGCGCTTTACGGTGACACCCAATTACACCACTTCATCTACTTCAACACCAATGGCTACGCTTCAACCGGAAACTACGTTGGCGGGTATAATCAGAATTTTCTCGGCTTCGTCCCGTACGCTGGGGCGTTTCCGCCAGGAGCGATCGTAGGCGGGCCCTACTCAACGGCTGGAGGTGCACAGTACGAGCGTCGTCTCGCAGTTATCTTCTATAACAGCGCCTGGTGGATCCAGGACTATGTTAGCCCCACGGCCTACACTTGGCTCGGCTACTACCCGATCGGCACCACGGCCCCCAATATCAATTTCAAGTACATCAAGACGGGTGCGTGCGGCGTCAATTGGTACGGTGAAGTCAGCGACGCAACGCCTACGACCTGGAACACGTCAGACATGGCTGCCGGCTCTCTTGTCTCCGCCGGTTACGGGCGGGTCGGCTACGTGCGGGACATTATTAACGTCCGGACGTCAGGAAACGTCTGGTTCTCTACCACCGCAGGGTCATTCTTTGGCGATCCCCAGTGCTACAACAAGACAGCGGTCACTACGTCCACCACCAGCGGATGGAATCGCTACTTTTACTATGGCGGGCCGGGTTACACGACCGGCGCGGCTGGCACTTGTCTGTAGATCGAACCCCAAGTAGTCAACTGAGGCTTATGAACCAGCACAGCACCCTGCTCTCTGAACTGCGAGCGAAGGCGAAGACTCGGCACGGCCTTGGCGTTGCGATGTGCGTGTTCTTGCTCGCATTATGTTCATGCGCCGGAAGGAGTACGACAGCGGAGCCCGGGGGCACCGGAGGCGCCATTGATGCCAAGGCGGGCTGCTCGCGTGACGACCAGTGCCCGCAAGGGTTCTGCGACACCACCGGACAATGCGGTGAACCAACCTTCGCCCATGGCTACGGAATCGAATGTCAGATCCCGCCGTCAAGCTTGCCCGCAGAGACGCGGGCTAAGCTAAACCCTTGTGGCCCGTATCCGTGCAAGTCCGGGCGTTGCCGCTCGTGCGTGAACGATCAGGAATGCTTGGGCGACCTGGCCGTTGGCGACCCATTGACTGAAGGCATCACCTGTGCTCCTGTTGGATTTGTACCCTCCCAGCCAGGCCGGACTTGCGGACGGTACGGCCCGTAGCGCCTCTCAGCGGTGATCTTGAGCAATTGCAACCGAAGAAGATCCTTCGGTTGGCTTAGCCTACCTGCGGCGATGGCGTAGCTGAGGGCACCGAGCAATGTGACGACAAGAATTTCGACACAGGCGACGGCTGTTCGCCTTTCTGTCGGAGCGAGCCCGTTTGCGCCGATGGCACCTGCCAGGCCAAATGTGGGGACGGGCTGAAACTGGACGCGTAACCGTAGCGGCAAGGCCACTGATTGACGACTCCCCAAAATTGAGATGGGTGAGTTCAACTCGAAGCTGGAGGCGGACGCCAGTTTTCCGGAAGAAGCTGGTCGATTTGTCTGGCTGGGGTGGAGTCGAGCTTGGTTAGAATATCGGTAAGATAGGCTAGCGGATTAACGCCGTTGGCTTCGCAGGTAGCGAGCACCGTGTAGAGATTTGCGAGGTTCGTGCCCGTTTCCGCGTTGCCGACAAACAGGAAGTTCTTTCTGCCGAGCGCGACGACTCTGAGAGCTCGTTCGGATCGGTTGTTATCAGGCGGAATGAGGGGATTTCCGAGAAACCGAGTCAACGCTTCCCAGTTCTTGCGAGCGTAGCTTATGGCTCGCCCGAGCTTACTCTTCGGGAGCTGAAGCGGTTCTTGTTGTTTCATCCAGAGTTGCAGGCTTTCCATGAGCGGCAAACTCAATTCCTGGCGAAGCTTCAAGTGCTCAGGGGTTCGGGCGATGCCCTGCTCAAGGGCGGTCTGCTCGACGATGTAGACTTGGCGAATGATTTCAAGGGCTGTTTTGGCCTCCGCGCCCGAGTGGATTCGAACCACTGACCTTCGGCTTCGGAGGCCGGCACTCTATCCAGCTGAGCTACGGGCGCAGGCGCAAGACTCGTCTGCTTCTGCCCGCTGCCCGCTGGCCACGGCCACGCTGTCCGCCAGTTCGGCCACCCTGACCTAGCGAATTAGCCGCATATCGCGCCGCGCCACCACCGGCACGCATCTAGCCATGGCCGATGGCTGTGGCCCACCCTGCGCACGCCCATGCAGCACTACACCCTACCGTTCGCCGGGACAGCTACGCGCGCCGAAGGCCCGAAGAGGGCGTGCTCTACCAGGCCGTCCAAGCCCATTGGCCTGAGGTGCTGGAAGATCTCGCCGAGCGTGGCGGTCTCCCGAAGTTCGTGGTGCGCGAGTTCCAGGAGTACTTGCCCTGCGGTCTCTTATCCGCAGGCTGCCTGCACCTCGTTTGCCGTAGCTGCGGCCACTCGCAACTCGTAGCTCTCTCCTGTAAACGTTGTGGAGTTTGCTCGTTCCAGCCTCCTTGAGCTTCGGTGATGCAGTTTAGCCGGGTTCAGATCGCGACCAGGGTAGCGGGCCTGCTCTTGCCCCTTGGCAGTTCGATTGTCTTATGCTCCAACCCACACCGGACTTATGGCAGGGCAAGACACTGGTGCTGTCGGTCACACACAGCATGGGTGCGCGGAGCGTCTGCGAGCGTACACGCCCTGCCACACGCGGCGGTAACACAGTCCGGGTGGGGAGCTAGCGCGATTCCGGGCCCCGCCTCTCTGCCGCAGATTTCTGCGATGGCATGGCCTTCGGAGCTGTCAGCCAACTCGGTGCCCGTCAGCATCAGGCATTGCGACAGTCGGTCACAAGCCATGAGCTCGTCTTGCGTCTTTCTGCAACTTACTCCGCAGGTCCCGACATGGACGCAATTGGGGTCGGGCTTCGGGGCGAACGGGGGCCCCGCTTCTCTGTTGCAAATGGTGGCAATCAGGGAACCAGGCGAGACTTTTTGGACGGTTTGCGACGATTCGGCCGTACCGCCCCCGCCCGTACCGCAAGCGATAAAAAGGGGGGCAATGCACACCACTCGGCTAACAACTACTCGAAAAAGGAATGAAGTCATATTTATCGTGCCGTCCGTTTCATGGGTAGTCGTTGCGTAGCTGAACCTGGAAGATTGGAGTAATTGTAGTGGACGGTAAGTGCTCTCGCCACCCCGCCATGACGAAGGGTGAATGTTCTGCTCAGGGTCGAAAGGCAGGCTCGACATGCAGAAGAAATCAATGAATTTGGGACGGATCAGGGGAGGTAGAAGCGGTATCCGGAAGAGGTGAACCAGCCTGGCTCGACTCGATATCAAATGCTGCGTGTGCACTTTCCTGCCGTCGAGCGTGTCGCAGGCCACGTCTATCGGAAAACCCGTAAACACCTCAGGGCCTGCCCTCGGCGCGATCGCACGGAACTAGTGGTCTAATCGAACGGCATGGATCTTGAGCGTTTTGACAAAGTTCGCTGTTGAGCAGCTGACCCGGCAGCGTGTGACAAAGTTCGATGTTCGCGACCCTGAAGCGAACTCCCCGGACTCACTCGGCTTTCTTTCCGGGACGCGGGGCAAGCGATCCCGAAAATCGCCGAAGCGACTCAGTGATGTTGCAGTGTCGTTGCCCGGCCCACCCTGCATTGAAGGCGGTCCGCAAACGTGGGATCGGGAGGCGACTTATTACGCATCACTGAGGAGGCCATGATGGTTCACCAAGAGAGAATCTGGGTTTGCACGCTTTTGATCGGGATCGCGCTTGCGATCGCGGGTTGTTCCTCACGCACCGGGGAGCCCGCGGTGAAATTGCATCGGCAGGCATTCTCGGTCGACGACGATATCACGCCCCGTACGATGACCATCACGCTGCCGAGCCAGGCGAACCTGCAAGGGCCGGTCCTGTCCGCTCAGGAGTCTTTGGAGCTTGCGCCTGGAGCCAAGGTCCTGTCCGCTCCGGGCTTGCCCTCCCTGGCTATCAGTTTGGGTGGACGCCCAGTTGAGATCGGGACAGGAGCGCAGATCGTTGGGTTGGTAGCGCGACCCGGGATCCAGCTGTTCGCTAACGCAAAAGTGACGGGCAACGTGATCACAAGCGGTACCGTCACACGAGAGAGCGGCAGCTCGATCGCTGGCACGATTCAGGAGCACGCCGTTTTGGACCCGCTCAAGTCTTTCGCGTGGTCCGAGGCACGAGGCACGGGCCCCATTGTCACGGTCAAATCGGACCAAGTCACGACTCTGCAACCGGGCACATATGGCTCGGTCAAGGTTTTGGCTCGTGGTCGCTTGAAGCTTCAGTCTGGCGTATACAAGTTCTCATCACTTTATGTGAAATCCGGCGCGACAGTTGAGTTGCCCCCGAGTGGCAGGGTCGTGGTCAACATCTTCGATGATTGGGAGAGCAAGGGGACTTGGCTAAACCAAACGGGAGCGGGCAACACCCTGTTTGTGTTCTTTGGTGACGAGATCTTGCTTGCTCGCGGGTTCGTGGGCACGGTCGTGGCTTCGAGTGCTCAGATCCAACTAGGGACCGGCTCGTACAATGGAGCGTTCTTCGGCAAGGAGGTCTTGCTTTCGTCGGGCACAGTCGTACAGCACGTTCCTTTTCAGGGGTGGGATTCCGTCCTGCCGCCCAAGCCGTTCGTGAACTGCGTCGCGCAGGTGGGGCCAGGGCGTTTCGCGGCTCTATTTGGCTACGAAAACGTACTGGATCATGCGGTCACGATTCCTCCTGGGCCTTCAAACAATTTGTCGCCCGTCGGGCCCCACGCAACGCTCCCCATACCCCTGTTCACACCCGGTCGAGAAGAGCGGGCTCTCTGGGCTGAACTGGTGGGCGGAGAACTTGTGTGGCAAGTCGACGGACAGATCGCTCGCGCAACCCAGCTTTCACGAGCCTGTACGGTCGATGCGGCGTATCCGTCTCGGCCCGTGACGGAAGCTCGTGGTGATGGCCCCTCCCCACCATTGGCGCTCAAGCAGAAGCCTCCGCCCTATTCGTTTGTGTCGAGAGTTGTCGAGCGGCCAAGCGTTAACGTTGCCACCTCGCTCTCAGGGTCATCTGGGGTTGTAGCGCTTGCGGCCCCAGCACCGGCCGCTGCCGCACAAACTGGCGTCCAGCCGTTCACGATTTCTGTCACGAGGGTCCGATACGATGGCCCTTTGAAAACCCTGGAGAAACAGCGACTTGAGGTAGAAACGTGGATCGAGGACCAACACTTTGACCGCCGGCGCGTTTTCACCTGTCCCGCGAGTGCCTGCGTTGGACCTTTCCCCGTGGTTCCTCCCGAGCCTTATTCCGCCAATCTCCCGGTGTCGCTCCCCGTTATCCACGTCGGTTTAGCCCTTTGGCAAGATAACAAGGTCCCGCTCGTCAGTGATGACGTGCTCATCGTAGCGGACCTCGTGATCGATCCCGCAACCGGAAAGGCGATCAGCGGTGTAGCAGGACCGGCTAAGGATAGGCAGTCCCCGATTTCGCCAGCGGACCTTGAGGGGAGATGCGTTGGCGCTGGTTCCGCCAGCCTGTGTTGGAGTGTTGAACCCTTTGGACCACCACAGATTACCGGCAATACACAAATTTGTGCGAACTGGACCGCCGCCTACGTCGACGAAGGATTCGGGGAAGGTAAGCAGGGCACACCCTTGGGACAATCGGGGCTGAAGACCTATCCGGCGAGCTTTGCCTTCTTTCAGCTCAACGTCACGGACGAGCAGGGCACGACACCCATGCAAGGTCAGTTGGACCAAGATGGTTGCGTCCCAGGAGGTTTCCCATCGCAGCAGCTCGTGTTTAGGCAAAGCAACCCCCTGAACTTCAGCATGAGCGTGTTGGCGTTCTTCTCCCGACCGACTCCCACCGGAACCATCAACTATTCGCTGAGCACGGCCATTGCCGCTCTTCCGCTTCGAGTGGAGTTTACGTCTTCGGACGCGGCGCAACCTCCATTTGATCAATGGTCTTCGACCGGGGGGGCATGGAAGATCCCACCGGATCGGATTGAACTCAAGAACGAGCAGTTCACCCCCATCACCAACGTGGCTGCGACGATTAGCACGATGCTGTCAGCCCCGGACACGGGCATAGCGGATGGAACCTACCAGGGCGTCTATGGCGACGGTTGCCAGCTCAAGGAGGGCGGTGTCGTTACGAGCATAGATTCCTGCTGGAATGGGTCTCGCCTTCTTATCGGACCAGCGACGAAACCGCTGGGGGCTCCGTCTTGCCGGATCGATAGCGACTGCCAGGGCGCACAGCTTTGCTATAAAGATCCCGGAGGTGTGAGCTTGAGCCCGATGCCGTGCGTGGCTGACTCGCCAACTTGCAGCTGCATGTGGCCTGATCAAAGTCGGTGGAAATTTGTTACCGCGCACGAAGCGGGCCATCAGTTTCAGCACTCCTCGGTGGGATCCATAACGCCATCCTACAACTTCGATTGTCCGCCTGGACAACCTAACTGCGGGGGAGAACGAAGCCGTTTCAACGGCACGCTGCTCGATCCAGCTTTCATCGACGAACGCTGTGGTTGCCAGCATGTGAAGGCGGCAAACGGGGACCACTGTCTTCAATCCTTGGAGCGAAGCAGCGGAGCGCAGGTAGAGGGCTTCGCCCAATTTTTCGCCTCTCGGATCTGGAACGACCCAACCTCGCCCAGCTGCACCTTTGTCTACTACAAGGAATTTGCTGAGCAGACCTGTGCGCCTGGCGCGGTGTGCGAGGACTTTTTTGCCCCCAACGCCAATCTGCTGTTGAAATCGCAACTCCCACCATTCCCGGTGTCGTGTGCACCGCCGGTCGGGGGCACGTGGTTCAAGTGGCGGAACACCTTTTGTCCCATGACAGATCCGGTTACGGGGTTAGTCGCGGCCGACATGGGTACCGAACGCGACTGGATGGGCTTCCTGTATGGTGTTAACACTGGACCAGGCGCCGCCACCATGGACGACATTCACATGATCTACCGCTTTGCTTGCAGTGCGCCCGAACCGGGCTCACCACCTCCCGCCGTGCCTGGTTTCTGCAGCAATGCAACAGCGGCTTGGAATGAGGTGAGGACCCGCGGGATTTTGCAACAGGCGGGATTTGTGCAAGGGATCAATCTGCGATTTTCAGCAGATCCGATCGCACGAACCAGAACGCTTCAATTCGGGGACAGATTCGGAGTCTCGGACAATGTCCAGTAGATATTGTCGCGGATTACCGCTGCTGATCTTCGCGGTTGCTGGCTTCGGCTCGTGCTCCCACGAGCCGAACAAGGGAATTCCGGTTAAGCTAACGTCCGGGATTGGCGGAAAAAGCGGCACTTCGCTCAGCCAATCTGGAGGAAGCGGCGCGGCTGCTAGTCTCGGCGGGGCATCTAATTCGGGAGGTTCTGCAGCTGGCGGAAGCATTTTTGGCCCTTCCCCAGTCCTCGATACGTTTGATGCCAGCAACTGCAAACAGCCAGTACACAAGCCTGATTGTGCGGGCGGCTGGTGCCGTGTGCCTCCCGGATGCTTCGTCATGGGTTCCCCGGAGGGCGAGTGGGGCCACGCTCCGATCGAAGAAGTTCAAGTTGCGGTCACGCTTACACGTCCCTTTGAGATCATGCAACATGAGCTAACCCAAGGTGAATGGACTGCCGCAGGTTTTTCTAACCCGAGCGGGTTGCTGCCCAACGGCAAGGGCGACTGCATCGATGCCAAGTGCCCGGTCGGCAATGTAAATTGGTACGAAGCCGTGTGGTACGCCAATCTCCTTTCGGCTCAAGCCAAGCCACCCCTGCCGGCTTGTTACAAGCTCGAAAGCTGTCGTGGCACTCCGGGACTCGGAGTCGGCCCCGGCCTGGTCTGCGACACCGTGACCGTCACGGCGTCCACCGTGTACGAATGCAAGGGCTATCGGCTTCCGACGGATGCGGAATGGGAATATGCTGCCCGCGCAGGCACCAGGACCGCGTTCTATTCTGGTGATATCACCGTGTATCCTCAAGAGTTTGTGTGCAATTACGATCTCAATCTTGAGAAGATAGCCTGGTATTGCTTTAATTCGGGCGGGCTAACGCATCCTGTAGGGCTTTTGGATCCAAACCGACTGGGCCTTGTGGACGCCTTGGGCAACGCAGAAGAATGGGTCAACGACGCCTCAGATGGACGACCGGCACAAGGCCCGATTGATCCAGATGGCAAGGTGAAGGCCACCAACACCAGCCACAATGTGAGGGGGGGCATGGCGCTCGTTTGGGCAACTGCGATTCGCTTGGCAGGCCAGAGTGAAGCCAGTCAAGATTTTCGGTCAGTTGCAATGGGCTTTCGCCTCGCTCGCACGCTTCCGTGAGTCGAGCAGTCGAGCATGGTGTGTGCCTGCCTTTGCTAAGCAGGTAACCAAGCTGCCGAGGAGCACAAATACGGCGTCAGTTTAACGTTTGTGGCGTATGGAGCAACCAGGACGATCCCACGAACTGCACCTTCGTCTACTACAAGGAATTTGCTGAGCAAACCTGTGCGCCTGGCGCCGTGTGCGAGGACTTTTTTGCCCCCAATGCCAATCTGCTGTTGAAATCGCAACTCCCACCATTCCCGGTGTCGTGTGCACCGCCGGTCGGGGGCACGTGGTTCAAGTGGCGGAACACCTTTTGCCCCATGGCGGATCCGGCGACGGGGTTAGTCGCGGCCGATATGGGCACGGAACGCGACTGGATGGGCTTCCTGTATGGTGTTAACACTGGACCAGGCGCCGCCACCATGGACGACATTCACATGATCTACCGCTTTGCTTGCAGTGCGCCCGAGCCGGGCCAACCACCTGCCGCCGTGCCCGGTTTCTGCAGGAATGCAACAGCGGCTTGGAACGAGGTGAGGAACCGCGGGATTTTGGAACAGGCGGGATTTGTGCAAGGGATCAATCTGCGATTTTCAGCAGATCCGATCGCACGAAAGAGAGCTCGTGACCTAGGAGATGCGTTTGGTGTTTCAGAGAATCTCCAGTAGGTCGCCGCTTTTCGTTCTGGCCTGCCTTTTCGCGTTGTGCTGCACGCGCCGCACGCCCGCTGGCAAGATTGGTGTCACCGGTGGTGCCGCGGGCACGCCATCAATCGTATCCGAAGGCGGCTCGGTAGCGAATTTGGGCGGGACTGCATCCATTGCTCTGGGAGGAGAGACGGGCTTCATCGACACATTTGATCCCGGCAACTGTACCCAGCCTGCTCACAAACCTGATTGTGCAAATGGGTGGTGTCGCGTTCCGGCAGGTTGCTTCGTCATGGGCTCGCCCGAAAACGAGTGGGGCCACGCACCCGTCGAAGAAGCTCGCGTTGCCGTCACGCTCACGCGCCCGTTTGAGATCATGCAACATGAAGTGACGCAGCGTGAATGGGTGGCGACTGGGTCAGCAAATCCCAGCGGTCGCCTGCCAAATGGGCAGGGTGATTGCCTGGAACCGGATTGCCCTGTCGCTAACGTAAATTGGTTTGAAGCCGTTTGGTACGCGAATTTCCTCTCCGAGCATGCAGTTCCCTCGCTGCCTGCTTGCTATCGCTTGGCGAATTGTAGGGGTGCTCCCGGCCTGGGAGTTGGACCAGGCTTAGTGTGTGACACAGTGACCACCCCAGGCCCAACCGTCTACGAGTGCCAAGGCTATCGGCTGCCCTCGGATGCGGAGTGGGAGTACGCGGCTCGCGCGGGCACCAAGACGGCGTTCTATTCGGGCGATATCACGAGGTATGCTGACAAATATGTCTGCAATCCCGACAAGAATCTAGAAAAGATAGCCTGGTATTGCTTTAACTCGGGCGGTCTCACTCATCAGGTGGGGCTACTGACGCCCAACCAGTTAGGCCTATACGATATGGCAGGAAATGCGGATGAATGGGTCAATGATGCATCGGATGGTAGACCTGCGACCGTGCCAATCGACCCGGACGGCAGAGTTACGGATGCGATCAGTCGAAACGTCCGCAGTGGTTCTGCTCTGGTTTGGGCCATTGCCTTCAGATCAGCCAAGCAGGACGAGACATCACGCTACGACCGGTCTGTGCAGCTGGGTTTCCGTCTGGTCCGGACCCTTCCATGAAAAGCGTCAACACAAGAGTCGCGGGGAAGGTGTTGGCGCTCACGTTCGCCTTGTTCGGCACTGCTACCTCTATGCTGTTAATCCTGGCCCGAACGCCATCACCATGACCGACCTTCGCGTAATTTATGGCTTGGTGCTCCTCGCGCCGTTCGTTGCCTGTGCACACACGGAAGAGCCGCTCGGCACCGTGTCAGCCAGCCAAGGTGGTGGCTTCGCTGCGGGCGGATCGGATCCCTGCAGCGCAAGTGCCAGCACGGGGGGCAGTGGCGGTAGCTCAGTGCGCAAGCCGCCACCCTACAATTTCGGCAACGATGTGCTTCCGGTTGATAAATGCCCAAAGGTGGCACCGTCTGGAGGTAACTCCAGCAC
>Ga0163147_10008568_pt1 | contig 11320 bp, 5 predicted proteins | sample OliLakLV19MP6G1_FD_148597 | JGI IMG/M metagenome (GOLD analysis project Ga0163147, IMG submission 148597) | Freshwater microbial mat bacterial communities from Lake Vanda, McMurdo Dry Valleys, Antarctica- Oligotrophic Lake LV.19.MP6.G1 | ecosystem: Environmental > Aquatic > Freshwater > Lake >...
ATCTTGTGTATAGCCTGGGATCGCCAGCTCTTCGTTTTCTTGGATTGAATGCGGGAACGGTGAGTTCGACTTCGATCTTTAATTCGGGGACGGTCTCATCAACGAATTTGGTGGTGTCGGGGAATGTGACCTTGAATCAGACAACGACGACAAATTTATTTGCTTCTGGAACTGTGTCGACAACGCAGTTATTTGTGAATGGCACGCAGATTACGGGTGGAGTACCTGCAACAACTGCAACATTGCAACTGATTACGAATAATGGAGCTACCACGACGAATTTGATGTATGCGCAGGGTGGGATTTTGAGCGCGGCTTCTTCTACATTGCAGCTTCTGTCTTTTGGTTCGGCGACCGGTTCGGCCGTTACAACAACAAATCTTTATGTTTCGGGTATGGCTTCGGTGGAGGAATTGCTTGTGAATGGTACAACGGTTTGTTTAGTAGATGGAACGAATTGTCCTGCGGTGAGTGGTGGTATTACGTCTTCAACGTGGCAGTATAATGCAGCTTCGAATATCGCTTTTTTGACGACATCGACGCAGGATGTGCTGATGGGTGGGAATACCACGGCGACTTCTGGATTTGTTTTTGATTCCAGTTTGAATGGAACTTCGACTTTGATTATTGGTGGAGCAACGCATACGAATCTTTTAGTTGGAACTTCAACCTATGGCGGAGGTTTGAATTCGCGTTTTGCTTTGTCTGGGAATGATATTTTTGCGCAAGGGATGATTGGTTCGATGGAGGGACTGTTTTCGGCGACAGGAGTATCGATTGGAACGGGGACGGTGGTTTTGGCGAATAGTACGATGTATAAAACAGATGCGGGAGATTTTACGTTCTCTGTGAATAATGCAGCGAGTAATTGGAGATTTTTGAACGGAGGGACGGAATCTTTAACGGTCGCTTCGAGTGGGAATGTTGGGATTGGGATTAGTATTCCGTCAGAAGCTTTGGATGTGAGTGGGAATATTCAGAATATTTTTCAGGCGGGTCAGGCTTTAGAGGTTATGTCTACGTTCGGAGTTGCTGCCGATCCGGTGGATGTTGTGGTTCAGGGACGTTATGCCTATGTGGCTGGGACGAGTACGCTCGAAATTATTGATATCTTTGATATTGAAAATCCGGTTCGTTTGGGGACGCTTCATTCTCCTGGAGCTGGGATTATGGGAGTACGAGTACAGGGTTCGGTTGCATATATTACGGCAAGAGGTGTTGATAGATTGGCGACGATTGATATTTCAAATCCTGCGGCACCCTATAGTTTATTAGGCGGATCGAATCCGCAGATTGGTATTGAGGATGTTGAGGTTCAAGGGTCATTTGCGTATTCGATCACGAACAATAGACTTATTGCATCGGATATTTCGAATCCGTCTATACCGGTTATCATCAATAGTCAATTCCTTTCTGGAGGTTCACCTCCGATGGGAAATCATATTACGATTTCTGGGAGTTATGCGTATGTTACGGATGCTGGGAATGATGCCTTATATATATATGATATTCGCCAGCCAAATCTTCCAGCTGAGACCGCATACTTGAGTATTGGTACGGATACAGATCCGGTCGGCGTTGAGGTTGCTGGTCGTTATGCCTATGTGCTCAATAATGGATCGAGTACCTTGTCAGTGATTGATGTGGCGACGAGTTCAGCTCCATATGTAGTTGAGACGATTGCTTTGTCTGGCGCTCCGACAGATATTTCGATTTCTGGTCGTTATGCCTTTGTAACTTTAGGTGCTGCGAATCGTGTTCAAGTTCTTGATTTGCTTAATCCTCGGTTGCCTGTTTCTTTGGGTGGAACATTGATTGGTGCCACGATGGATGGACTGACTTCAGCTGGTCGATATGTCTTTGTTGTTAGCCAGGGTTCAGCTACGCTGACGATTCTTGATATGGGGGGTGCGGAGACCACAAGTCTGGTGGCGCATTCAGCTGAGATTGGTTCGCTCCAAGTTTTGGGAAATGGAAGTATTGCAAATCAATTTAGTATTGGAGGTGGATTGACGGTCAGTGCCGGGATTATGTCTCGTGGTGCTTTGAGTGTGTCGACGACGAATACGACTTCGACGTTTATGTATGCGGTGTCGACGACGCAGGCTGAGATTAGCAAGCGTTTAACGGTGGGTGGGGTGGATGTGTGTTTAGAGGATGGGACGAATTGCGCCCCTGGAGGAGGCGGGATTACGTCCTCAACGTGGCAATATAATGCGGACAGTAATACGGCTTTTTTGTCGGAGTTGACTCGAGATGTTTTGATTGGTGGCAACACGACAGACACGGCCATGTTCGTTGTTGATTATAAAGGGAATACGGGAACGGCTACGAATACGATTTTGCTGGGGACTGGAAATGGGAATGATATTTTTGTGGGAGTTGGGACGGGAACACCAGGTGAAGCTTTAGATGTGGTGGGGAATATTCGCAATGTGTTGGCGGCTGGTGATGATTTTCGGGTTTTATCGTCAAGAGCAGCGGGTGATGGACCGGTGGAGGTTGCGTCTTTGGGTCAAATTGTGGTGACGGCGAACCAGTTAGATAATACGATTGCTGTTTTTAGAAAGAATGATCCGGGGACTTTGAGCTTGGTAGGATCATTAGTCGTTAGTGCGAGTCCGCAGGGAGTAGCTATTCAGGGTAATTATGCGTATGTCATGGGTGATGCCACCGTGGATGTGATCGATATTTCAAATCCTGCGACTCCAGTTTTAGTTTCGACTCTGTCGAGCGGGATTGCTGCGGGTCGACGCATTGCTGTTTCGGGGAAGTATGCCTATTTGATGAGTTCGACGTTTTTGGATGTGATTGATATTTCCAACCCTTTGCAGTTGGTCCGTGTTGGAGGTTTTAATTTGCCGGGCTCTGCCGGTGCGCGGGATATTGCGATTCAAGGGACATATGCCTATATCGCAGGCTCAGCGCCGGGACATACGAGCGGAACATTGTTTGTGGTGAATATTGCTGATCCGACAAGTCCGACAACGGTGGGCTCGTATACATTTACGGGTGGATTTGGGCCGCCGCCTTCCTTGTCGGTTGATGTCCAAGGTTCATATGCCTATGTCACACGGAGTTCTGGTTCGATTAATAACCTCTATATTCTTGATATTTCAGAGGCTTCGAGTCCGACGCTTCAATCTACGCTGGCAATGAGTGATCGGGTGCGTGGGGTAACAGTGTCTGGTCGTTATGCTTACGTTGCGAACCAAGACGATACGGTATGTGGAAGCTCTTGTGGATGGATGGATATTGTTGATGTTTCGAGTCCTTCCGATCCATTGTTGATCAACCATGTCGAAATTTCTGGTTCGGATTCGCAGCCGGAGTCGGTGGTTATTTCTGGTCGCCATGCTTTGATTACCCAAACAAATTCGGATGAAATAACGGTGGTTGATATTCGTGGGATTGAAACGAATGGTTTTATTGCCCATTCTGCATTGGTATCAAATTTAGTGGTGATGAATGATGCTCAGTTTAGTAATTCACTTTCAATCAGTGGTGGATTGACGATTGGAAATGGGGGTATCCTTTCTCTTGGCGCTTTGGCGATTTCTTCGACCAATACGACTTCGACGATTTCGTTTGCGATGACTTCACCGATTTTGGAAGTCACCCGACGCTTGTCCGTATCGACCCAAATTGATACTGAGCCTTCGGCGATGATTGCAAATTCTGCGTCGAATGCGGTGGCTGTCCTTCAGGTTTCTGGTGGATGTAGCGATGTAGATGGAGCGACGGACTTGTTCTTAGTTGGAAATACCACAGATCCTCGTAAGTTTAGTGTGCGTTGTGATGGTACCGTCCTTGCGGATGGGGCTTATAGCGGAGCGGGTGCAGACTTTGCGGAATATTTCCGTAAGAGCAGTTCAACTATTTTATTGTCTGGTGAAGTTGTAGCTTTAGACTCAACGACCGGGACGACGTCGACCGTGGTGCTGGCTCAGGATATGACTCGTGCGCGAACTTTGGGTGTGGTGGCGACAAAGGCTGGCTTCTTGGGTAATGCGGCTGAAGGTCGTGCGCTTGATCCGGAGTATGTGGCGGTGAGTTTGCATGGGCAGGTGCCGGTGAAGGCTTCGGCGATCGGTGGATCGATTGAAGTTGGTGATGAGTTGATGGCGGGTGCGAATGGAATTGCGGTGAAGGCTCGTGGTCCTGGGATGATTTTGGGACGGGCTTTGGAAGCGCTTGCGAGTGGTACGAGTACGTTGTCCTTATATGTGAATCCGCAGTGGTGGGCGGGTGACTTGTTGGGAACGGATGGATCGGGGAATGCTTTGTTGATGCAGTCATTGACGATCGCTTCTTCGACGGAGGCTTCGGCTTCGGTGACTTTGGTGGATTCTCCGTACTTTAGCTTTCAATCGAAGGCATGGGATGGACTCTCCTTGAGTGGGGTGAATACAGAGTTTCGTTTGTTTGCGGATGCGATGAGCGCTTCGACGTCGTTGTTTACGGTGGCGAATGCTTCGGGGACTTCGTTGCTGACGATTTCGGATGTGGGGGATGTGACGGTGCGTGGGAAATTGTTTCTTTCGAATAAGTCTTCGCAGTTGGGATCGACGTCGACCTATTTGTTTATTGATGATACGGCGCCATCTTCGACCATGATTTCGACGAATGCGGATGGTTTTCAGGCTCAGTCTAGCTATGATTATGCAGAGCGTTACTTGTCGAGTGAGGTCTTATTGCCTGGTGATTTGGTGACCTTTGATCCAAATGCAGCGGGTTATACATTGAAGCGTACGGTGAATGCTCAGGATACGGTGCTGGGTATTGTGTCTACCAAGCCAGGTTTCTTAACGGGTGCTTATGCATCTAGCACGTATCCGATTGCTTTGGCGGGTCGTGTGCCGACACGGGTAACTGCTTCGAATGGGGCAATCAAGATTGGTGATGCCTTGGCGGCGTCTGATATTCCAGGTGTGGCGATGAAGGCGATGAATCCCGGAATGATTGTTGGATATGCTTTAGAGGCCTTTGATCTTCCAGAGACTGGTTTGATTCAGGTGTTTGTGAAGACGGGGTATTTTGGAGGAGTTATTTCAGTGAATGGAGATATGCCATCTGTTTCGGCGCCGATGACAGAGCAGATTGAGATTGAAGGTTTGGCCTTGATTGCGGCTGGTTCGATGGATGTGAAGATTCATTTTGCGAGTTTGCAGGCTTTGCCTCATATATATCTCACGCCGGGGGCGTCGATTGATGGGAATTGGTGGATTGCCCAGAAGACAGACACTGGATTTACCATCGTTTTTGAAAAGGCGCAGACGCATGATGTGGAATTCTCATGGTTAGCACGTCCGATGCGGCTGGGAACGGTGCGTTTTAAGAGCGATTATACGAATGAAACGGTTGATCCGCTGAGCGGCAATGGTATACCGGCAGCATCTGGAGTTGTGGAAGAGCCGGTGGGTGAGATTTCGGCAGAAGTGAGCACAATGACAACGGTGAACCCGCAAAGCGGGAATGACACTTCGACTGAATCAGAAGGCGGTGGCGAGACCGCGTCTGATCCTCCGCTCTTGTCAGCACCGTAAAACAAAAAAATAGAGAATGGCTTCGTAAAAACCACTGCTTGAGCGGTGGTTTTTACGTTCAGGTTGTTGGTGTGTTTCCATGCTATACTTTTGGGGACTTCTTACAAACTTTTATCTATGGAAACGAGCACATTTACATCGACGCCTGTTGAACCTTCATCGGAAGGAAAGCTGTTTGCCCGTTTTTTGGGAAAAATTGTTGAAGGCTCTATCCTGTTTTTAGCCTTTTTGATGCCGCTTTGGTTCATGACGAAGACTTTGGATGTTTTGGAATTAAATAAGCAGACCTTGCTGGTTGTGGTGACTATGGTTGGCTTGGTGGCTTGGTTAGCAAAGGCTTTGCTTCAACGTTCATTTCAACTTACACGTTCATGGATGCACTTGGTTGTGGCCTTTTTTGGACTTGGTTATTTAGCGACGAGTTTTCTTTCCGCTGACCGTTATTTGTCTTTTGTTGGTAATTTTGGACAAATGCAGTGGGCATTTGGAACCATTTTGGCTTGTATTGTGTTTTATTTTTTAGTGGTTAATACGATTACAACAACGGCCAAGCTCTATCATCTGGTTTTGGCTTTTTTGGGATCATCGGCTTTGGTGGGCTTGATCGGTATTTTTCAGGTTTTGGGCCTACCTCTGTTCAAGTGGTTTGCGCCACTTACCGCAGATATTGGGTTTAATACGATTGGTTCGCCGAATTCCATGGCGGTGTTTATGACCGTTCCTTTGGTCATCGCCGCTTCACTCACGGTATATGGGTGCAAGGATCAGACTTGTGTCTTGGGAAGGAGTGGCAAGAGTTCGCTGGCCGCGAAGTTGTTGGTTTGGGCGACATTGGCAATTTCATTCGTCGTGATTACGATTGTTGATTTTTGGGTGGCTTGGGTGGCGATTTTGTTTGGGACTTTGCTGACCGTATTGATTACGATGATTCGTCGTCGTTCGATTGGTCGACCAACGCAATTGATCATTCCGGGAGTTTTGTGCGCAATATCGATTGTTTTGTTGATTTGGCCTACGCCGATTAAGTTTAATTTGCCTTCTGAGGTCTCGCCATCCATGACGCATTCTTGGCAGATCGCTCGAGATACATTGCGTGATCATCCATTGACGGGTTCAGGTCCAGGAACCTGGATTTATGATTATTCGAAGTATCGTGTGACGACCGTTAATTTGTCGCCTTTTTGGACCTATCGTTTTGAGCGTGGTCTGTCGAGCTTTTTTACTTTGATTGGGATGGTTGGTTTGGTGGGGATCTCTTTGTGGCTCATCTTGGTGCTTTCAGCGATTGTGAAGAGTGCTATGCATTTGGTGGGTGAGCGGAATGATGATCGTTGGCAAGCATATCTCACGGTATTTGTTGGTTGGGCAACGGTGACATTTACGGCTTTCCTGTATAACTATAATGTCGCACATCATTTTGTTTTTTGGTTCTTGCTTGGTTTATTGGGAGCTTTGATGGTTGGCGCGGTATTTACCGTGGACGCACGAAAATCGCCGGTTGTTTTGACGGGTGTGTCGATTCTCTTCATTATTTTGTCCGTAGCTGGGATTTCGACGGTTTGGTTGGCTGGGCAGCGTTTGATTGCGGATGCGCATTATTCAAAGGCCGTGCAACTGTATCGTCAGGGACAGTCTTTGCCAGAGTCAATTAAGGCTTTGGAATCGGCGGTGGCTTTGAATAAATTGAATGATGTTTATTATCGTAACTTGTCTCAAGCTTATCTGATTCGAGCTAGCCAAGAGATGCAGAATACGCCTGAAGCTGAGCGTGCCAAGATTGTGAATGCTACGATCGCTCAAGCGATTGAACATGCACGTCATGCTGCTGATTTGGCACCGGCGAATGTTGATAATTGGTCTAATTTGGCTGTTATTTATCAGGCGATCGCTTCGTTTACCCGAGGAGCTGATGAGTTTGCGATTAAGAATTATCAGGAGGCTTTGTTGCGTGAACCGAGTAATCCCGTGTTCTATAATGAGCTAGGTAAGTTATACATTTTACGTGCAGATGCGTATCGGACATTGCTGTCATCGACGGATGAAAAGACGAAAGTTGAGGCTCAAAAGAATGTGAAAACAGAGTTAGACTTGGCTGCCGAAAAGTTGAATCAATCAATTCAGGTGAAGCCGGATTTTGCTCAGGCTCATTATAATTTGGGGATTTTATATGAGCGCCAAGGTCGTTTGAAGGATGCGATCACCAAGCTTGAACAGGTCTTGAGCTTGAATAATAAAGATGTGGGGGTTGGTTTCCAATTGGGTATTCTGTATTATCGCAATAATGAGAAAGATAAAGCTTTGAATCTGTTTGAACAGATCGTGGTTTTGCAATCAGATTATGCGAATGCGCGTTGGTTTTTGTCTGCGATGTATGAAGAGCGCGGGCGATATGATGATGCCATTGCTCAAATCACAAAGATTGCAGAGACAAATCCAGCCGATGAGACGGTTAAGCAGCGTTTGACGGCTTTGATTGCATTGCGTGATCAAAAGAAACCGGTTGCTCCGGCAGAAAAGAAGTTACCCGAGCCTTTGAAGGAAGAGATTAAGGGTCCGGCTCCATTGAATGAAGTAAAGAAATAACGATTAAATTCATGCCTCGCTGGTTTAATAAATTGTTCAAACATGAAGTCGCGCCATTAAGTGGTGCGCCTTTTGTTGAGAAATGTGTTGAAAATCCAAGTGGAGCAAGGGCTTTTTTAGCAGCAGACCAAGCGCGTTTAGGGAAAGAGATCGAAGAGATGTATGCAGCTTATGATGAGCGTTTGGCATCTTTAGCTGGGCGCGTGAAAACATTGAGTGAAGAGGATTTGGCGCGTGAAATGGATTCGATTCGTGAAGCTCAGGATGAATTGCGTCGGATTGTTCGTCGTTTTCAGACGGCTTTGAAGTCAACTGATGAATTGAATCGGGAATTGGACGGTTGGTCATCGCATCCAGGTGATGGTTTAGAGGTGCATGCGGATCATCCAATGGTGAGAGCGGAACTTGTGCGTTCAGAATTGGCGGCGCGGAATGTTGAAGCGATGCGTCAGTCTTTTGAGGAAAGACAAGAAGAGAACGCGGAGACGATGGAACAGGTTGCCCATTCGGCAAAGCCGGATATATTTGAGATTTTGGTGCATGAAGTTGATCCACGCATGGTTCCAGATGAGCCATCTTTGTTAGCAGCGATTCGAGAGGCGGCACGTGAAGCTGCGAAGTGGCATGGCTTACCACAAGAGCTGCATAGTCAGGACGCGGTAGATCAGGTTAAGCAATTTAAGGATTTGCATGCGTATTTAAAGCGTTGGGATCGAGAGCGTGGAGTTCGTCGAGATCGGTCACATCTTTGGCCAGATATTTCGGGGGTTTGATTGACAATTAGGTTAGGTCATGGCATTCTTTCGCCACAAAAGGCAGGTAGGCGAGGGCCCTTAGCTCAGCTGGTAGAGCGCTTCCATGGCATGGAAGAGGTCAACGGTTCGATCCCGTTAGGGTCCACCAGAAAAAGACGAAGCTACAACGCTTCGTCTTTTTCTTGTAGATTGAGAGATGGAATCGCGTTCGAGCATGGTTCAATCCCGGTTTGGTGTCTTGACAAAAAGAACCTTTTTTGGTAGAGGATTAAGTAGTGATAGCCTTTTTCTTGCGAGATTCTCCGATGTGGAAAGAAAATTCTTTGTTGCGGACAGTGGCTGAAATATTTTAGCTCCAGTCCGCAGTTCGGAATATCTGTCAGAGGTATTTTTTCCTCCGAACTGTTGTGATCACGATGTCAAAGAATATATCTGAAGTTTACCCTCCGTTTTGTTCGACGATCTTTGCGGAAGCTTCGTCAGCGCTTCCATCTGATGTGGTGAGTCAGGCTCGTATTCAGCTGAAACGAGAGAGTCGTTTTCTTCATGGAGATGATGAAACCCGACGGGCCATCTCAAGGGAACTTGAGGCGCCCGATCCATCTCGTATCGGTCCTGGCCAACTTCCTTTGCTCTTGCAAATCGATGCCTTGGTGGATGCTTACTACGAGAAGCGTCGAGTGCAGCTTGTTTGCGGGCATGACCATTCTGTTGAAGTTCAGGGAGAATAGAAGGTTGTGCATTGAATCGTACTTTCCCTGATGGTTATTAAATGTAGGCTGATGCCACCCGGTAGTTTCGGGTGGCCTTTTTGTTGAAATGTTTCACACGGATGAATTATCTTGATAAGGTCCGTAAAGATCGGACGACCGGGATCTTTTGCAGAAGCGTTCTCAATGAGTTTTCCCGCAATTTCAAGTCCTCATGCGGCAGTAAGTCGGTGAAGTTCGTCTGGTTGCTGCTCTATCGAGAGGACTTGGTGGTCTTCGCGGTCGGAGGAGCGGCGGACGTAGATGATATACATAAATTTTACTAAATGCTTTCAGCACCATGTTATGGATCCTATCGGGCCGCTTAAGAAATTATTGAACGAGAGTACCGACGAACAGCTTAATTCCATGATTCCGAAAGGTGCTCTGAAACTCAGTGAGGAGCATATTACTATGGTTTCGTTTGTGTTTTGGCTAGTATATCTTGCAGAGACGGATCTAAACGATAGTCTTGTTCGAGCGTGGAAAACCTCTGGACCTAAGTTTTCACCTGAAGTGCAGATGATGGCTGAAGAGAAGCTGCAAGAGTTACTGGCTGCGCCTGCTTGTTCGGCTTGTGGAACTCCAGGGCTTGGAAGAAAAATTAATATCGCAGAACCGAAGTATTTCTCTGATAAGATTAGGCTTCATCAGGCATTGATGGGCAAAACCGGTCGAACACGCTTGTTGTGGAAGCTTAACGATTTAAGGAATCAACTTGGTCACACTCGTATAGATGATCTTTCCTACGGCGGAATCTCGCTTACTCTACGTGAAACAAAGCTAAAGATCCTTTCGGACTATTTCGATACAGTTTATGAGGTGGACGTTTCGAAAGCGGATATCTGGAACAGTTTACCTCCAGAACAACAGAGGGACATCTTGGAAGCAATTCGGGAGTTGGACCCTGACCAAGTGAAGAACGCTGATGGTAGGCCGTTTGTTGGGTGAATCATTGGCATGTCGTTTGGGATGTGAAGCTTGATGAGTGAGTTCGAGCTTCCTCCACCTTGGTCTACCAGAAAAGAATCCATCTGAAAGGATGGGTTTTTTGTTTTGGTTTGAATATTTTTATACAAAAATACCCTCGGTGTTTATCGAGGGTATTTTATTTTTTTTGCTTCCGCAAGATGCAAAGGGGGGTTTGTATCTTATGGAAGTGGGACGATGATGGAGTTTCATCATCCCTGGGTGACAGGATGTTTGAGGGAGGAGCTGTCAGATCTCCTTGGAAGTGTTAACGACGGCCGACTCGAGCTGCGCCACCGAAGAGCTTGGAAAGATCTGGGATGATGGGACGGGAAGGCTTGGCTTCGACCGATGGTGGGCGTGCTTCCGAAGCGGGAGCTGTGGGTTTTGCGACCGGAGGAGTCTTGAGGGGCTCGACTGGGGTCGACTCGCCGCCGAGGAACTCGATCGTGGCGCGAATGATGTTTTCGACTTCGCGCTGGACGATGAGGCGGGCGAACAAGTTCGCATCGCCCGAGAGCCGGATCATGTTCGTGATGACGTTTACGCGTTGCTTGGGATGGCTGATAAGCGCTTTCTCGAAAACTTCTCGAGCTACGTTGCCGCATTGCGCTTTGGCTTGCTGGGCGATGTCTACGACCATGCTTATTTGTGCATGGTTTAGGCTGTAGCGCTGAGCGATCTTTTCAGATTTGGTTTGGAGCTCGTCTGCCAGACG
>Ga0163147_10008571_pt1 | contig 11318 bp, 8 predicted proteins | sample OliLakLV19MP6G1_FD_148597 | JGI IMG/M metagenome (GOLD analysis project Ga0163147, IMG submission 148597) | Freshwater microbial mat bacterial communities from Lake Vanda, McMurdo Dry Valleys, Antarctica- Oligotrophic Lake LV.19.MP6.G1 | ecosystem: Environmental > Aquatic > Freshwater > Lake >...
GGCAAGCCACTGGATCATTCCTGCCCAAACTGCTCAGGTGCTTCCTTTTCCATTGCCAATGGTCAGCGTTAGTGACGCGATCGCCCCAATCCAAGATGAACTAGGCACTGGCACTTAGAGAGATCATTGTTTTATTAACAGGACTTACGCAAATCAACCGAAATTTGCCCCCCAACCCCCAATTCTGGGGAAGCTAGAGATCAAAGTCCCCCAGAATTGGGGGATTTAGGGGGCGAGTGCGTAAGTCCTAATTAAGCTGAACTTTTGAGAAATGCCAGAGTGCTGTAAAGGTGAAAAGCCGAATCCAAATAGCAATCTTCGGCACGGGATAGAAAAAGCTGGGGCTTCAAACGGCTTAAGGGAACTGTGAAATCATCCACAGTTTCAGAAAATGCAGTGAAATCAGACAAGATAGGAGCTTGGGACAACTGCTGCGTTAAACAGGTGAGTAAGTGATTCCAGCGTTGGCGAATGGTATCGGCTTCAAAGGAAGCAAGAGCGCCCTGTTTGAAGTTGTAGCGACTGTCGTGTATCCGCAAAATGCAGCGGCGCGATCGCACATGCAAGTCGCAAAAGTGAGCGTAATCTTCTACCTTATCTTTCCATTCTGGGCGATCGCGATAGCCTAGCTCAACCACTTGCGAAAAGATCGGCAGAATTCCTTCCACCCGTTGTGTCACTTCCGACCACGAGAATGTCAATGAACCCAACTGCCCACTATCGTTTTTACAAACCACTATAGGATTTGGCTCTAACGTGGAAAAGTGGCTAACGTGAAATACTTGGATCGCTTCTAACTCTGAAGTTGCTGCCCAAAAGACGGGAACGCCTGCTGCTTTTAAAGCTTGCCCCACTGACTGCAACTCGGCAAAAACACCCGCTCGATAGAGTTTCCAGCCGCGACTGGGAAGCAATGCCTTTGCAGTATATAGATCCAGATTCATCACGCTGGCAAAACGCTGCCCAAGCTCACTCCGAGCCTCACTGGGAACCGCTGACAAAATCATAAATCCAGGATTGGCGCTGGCAGCTTGTCGAGTTGTCTGAGCGATCGCCCGTGCTTCTTTAGGCGGTTCCCTCACTCCACCCAACCGCTGTAACCCTTGACGCGCCTGAGCAATTAGCTTGGAATTTGTTTGGCTTTTCAACAATTGTCGGTAAATCCCTTCTGCTGCTTTGGCTTTACCCGATACTTCTTGTAAACGCGCCACATACAATTGCACCCAAGGATCTTGAGGCGATCGCTTGAGCAATTCCTTTAACAATTGCGCCGCTACCTGATAATCTTGGCGCTCAAATGCCGCTGCAACTTGGTCGAGCATAGAAGAAGGGGAGAGGGAATAGGAAATAGGGAATAGGAAATAGGGAACAGGATTAGAAACTTTACACTGAAATCATCCTAACGACCCAGTTAAGCGATCGCAGGTAAACTCAAATACAACAACAAGTCTGCATCCGCTGCTCCAATGATGAGCAGAAGTTTTGCAGCCTCTAAACTTTGTTGGGCTTTGACGAGGAGTTCCCGTTGTTCGTCGGTCACAGGAGAATTCCCTCTTTGCGGATATTGCGACGTAGGGAACCGTTACGGCTTTGGTAGTGGTTTTCATCCATGAAGAGGCAACTAATTACCACATCATAGTGAAGCGAGAGATCGGCGATCGCTTTGCCAGTGCGTTTGATTTCTTCCCCTGGATTGACGGGAGGTTTCAGCACTACCAGCACATCAATGTCCGACCTAGGGTCAGCGTCGCCACGAGCTTGGGAGCCGAAGAGGGTGAGGTGAGGTGAAGCAGGCGATCGCCATACACATCAGTGAGTTCCTGTTTGAGATGGACGAGGATAGGGCTGAGGGCAACGTTCATGATGACAGGGGCGATCGCAAATCTTGGTTCCATTTTAGCGGGGCGATCGCGTCTACTGACTGTTTTGAGGTTTTGTAGAGCGTTACTCAATGATGGTTTGGGCATAAAAAGCGATCGCTCCCCATCACAACTTAAACAAATGTGTAAAGTAGTTAAAGACTTATAGTAAATATCTGTTGCGTATTGCTTCAACTGCTCTGTCTTGTATGGAAGTTGGGGCAGGGTGGGAAGCAAATAAGCATCCGGGATTTAGCAAGATGACAAGTGGTATTGAGAAAAGCTTTGTATTGGTTCTTCAGCAATTTGCAGCAGAGGTTACTGAGAAATTCTTACTTCCAATTTTTTTTAATCCTGAAGATCAACTAAAAGCGCCGATCGAAACATTGCTCAAAAGCTGTGGATCATTGCTGAATCTGGATGTGAGCGTAGTTACTGAAGTTCAAGAAAGATTGCTTTCAGGTAGACCTGATGTAGGGGTTGCAGTCAAATCTCTTTTATCTGGACACATTGAACTGAAAGCTCCAGGTAAGGGAGCCGATCCTAACAAGTTGAAAGGGGCGGATAAACAGCAGTGGGAGAAGTTTAAGAACTTACCTAATCTAATTTATACAGATGGAAACGATTGGACGCTCTACCGCACAGGTGAAAAAGTCGGAAGAACCGTTAAGCTTTCTGGTGATATTACCGCTGATGGTGCGAATGCTGTTGCTGCTCCAAATGCGACTGCACTACTGACAATTTTGCGAGATTTTTTGCAATGGCAACCCATTGTTCCGTCTACGCCAAAAGCGCTGGCTGAGATGCTGGCTCCTATCTGTCGCTTGTTGCGAACTGATGTCTTGACTGCATTAGAAGATGCTGAATCTAATCTCAGCACCCTAGCTCAAGACTGGCGGGATAGCCTTTTCCCTGATGCAGATAATAAACAGTTTGCCGATGCTTATGCTCAAACGTTGACCTATGCCCTTTTGCTGGCAAGGTTTTCTGGTGCTAATGATTTAGCACTACCACAAGCCGTCAAAACTATCAGAACAGGTCACCGTTTGTTGTCGGATGCCCTAAAAATCCTTGGCATAGACGAAGCCCGTGAACAAATAGAAGTTCCCGTTAGCATTTTGGAGCGGGTGATTGCAGCCGTTGACATCACTGCTCTACTTCAGCGAGGAAATGAAGACCCCTGGCTCTATTTCTATGAAGATTTTCTGGCGAAGTATGACCCTAAGATGCGGAAGGATCGGGGAGTTTACTACACGCCTATTCCTGTGATTCAAACTCAGGTCAGGCTGGTTGCAGAGTTACTCGCAGAACATTTCGATGCAGAGTTCTCGTTTGTTGATCCAAACGTGATTACGCTCGATCCGGCTTGTGGAACAGGCACCTATATTTTGACAGCCATAAAACATGGTCTAGATCAAATTTCTAATGCGAGAGGAGCAGGAATGCGGGTTTCTGCTGCGTCCACTGCGGCAGCAAACGTTCATGCGTTTGAAATTTTAGTTGGTCCTTATGCGGTTGCTCACCTGCGTTTAACGCAGCAGATTTTGAGTGAGGGCGGAACGTTACCGAAAGATGGTGTTCATGTTTATCTCACGGATACGCTGGAGTCGCCCTATGCTGAGGCACCAGGGCGTTTATCTTTGCAACTCAAAGCCTTGGGAGAAGAACATAAACGCGCTCGAAAAATTAAGCAAGATACTCCTGTGCTGGTGTGTATTGGCAATCCACCTTACGACCGTCAACAGATTGAGGCAGGCGATCGAGGAGTTGAAAGCCGGAAAGGTGGATGGGTAAGGTTTGGAGACAACCAACAGGAAGCAGATGAGAATGAACAACTAATCTCAGAGCAGGCAATTTTGCAAGATTTTCTGGAACCGCTGAGGCAAGCTGGGCAAATGGTTCATGCAAAGAACCTGTACAACGATTATGTTTATTTCTGGCGTTGGGCACTCTGGAAAGTTTTTGAAGCAAACGAAGAAAACCGTGGAGGGATTGTTAGCTTTATCACGGCTTCTTCCTATTTGCGTGGTCCTGGCTTTGCCGGAATGCGACAAGTGATGCGTCAAACTTTTGATGAACTATGGATTATTGATCTGGAAGGCGATAATTTAGGAGCCAGAAAAACAGATAATGTGTTTGCGATTCAAAGTCCTGTTGCGATCGCGATCGGCGTTCGCTACGGTGAGCCTCAAACTACGACTCCTGCTCAAGTTCACTTCACAAGAGTTGATGGAAAAGAAAAAGAAAAACTTGCGACGCTTGCAACCATCAATGCTTTTGCAGATTTGCAATGGAAAAACTGTCCGACAGGTTGGATTGATCTTTTCCTGCCCATTAGCGACAAAAATTATTGGAACTGGGCAAAAATAACCGATCTATTTCCCTGGCAAGAAAACGGTGTGCAGTTCAAGCGTAAGTGGACAATCGGCGAAAATGTTGACGTTCTACAGAATCGATGGAGAATCCTAATCGCCTCTCGTACTTCAGGTGAGACTCAAAAGAAACTGTTTAAGGAAGCAGATAAAACAATTAGCAGACAATATCCATCACTTGACGATCGAGGAAATTTATTACCTCCTATCGCTAACCTGACATCAAATGTTTTACCAATGCAGCCTATTCGGTATGGGTATCGAAGTTTTGATCGACAATGGGCGTTACTTGATAACAGACTGTGTGATCGACCTCGACCAAACTTACTTCGCTCTCATGGCGATCAACAAATTTACATGACAAGTTTGCTTACCAGTGTTTTGGGTGAAGGTTCCTCAGCCGTTATTACTGCATTAATTCCTGACCTAGATCATTTTCGTGGGTCTTTTGGTGCTAAACACGTTATTCCTCTCTGGCGTGATGCTGAAGCAACTCAACCTAACATCACTCACGGAGTTCTCGCAGCTATTGGTACAGCACTCAAACATGAAGTTTCCCTAGAAGACTTTTTTGCATACTGTTATGCCATTCTCGCCACTCCCAGATATGTCAAAGAATTCTGGAATGAATTAGAAACACCAGGTTCGCGAATACCCATCACTAAAGATGCTGATCTGTTTGAGAAAGTAGTCGCGGTTGGACGTAAACTCATCTGGCTGCATACCTATGGGGAGCGGTTTGTTCCCACTGGCAAAAGAGTAGGCAGAATTCCAACCGGAACTGCTCGTTGTCGAGTTGGAACTCCCACCACAGCCGCCGACTATCCAACTAAACCCGCTTACGACGTGGGTACTCAAGAACTGCGGATTGGCAGTGGTATCTTTGGAAATGTTCGTCAGGAGGTCTGGGAATTTAGCATTTCAGGGTTAAAAGTTGTCCAATCGTGGCTTGCTTACCGAATGAAAGATGGGGCTGGTAAGAAGTCATCACCACTAGATAATATCCGTCCACAAACCTGGCAATTTGACAATGAACTCCTCGAACTCCTTTGGGTGCTAGATGCAACTGTGGATCTTTTTCCGCAGTTATCATCTCTCTTTGATGAAGCGTTGAAGAGTCAGTTATTTGTTGCGTCTGATTTTCCTCAACCCACTCAAGCAGAAAAAACTAACTCCATGATCGCACTAGGGAACTTGCCCCTTTTTGATGTAGAAGAAGAGGTGGATGAGGAAGAATAATATCGATACCTCCGCCATTACTAACCTCGCGTTATTCAAAACTGGGAGTCTCAGGATGAGCCACTTCACCTGAAAACGATTCGCGATCGCCAGTCCTTTCCTGCACCGCCGCAATTAGAGAGAGGGCAACAATCGGTGCAGTGACGGCACGGAGGATACGAGAACCCAGGGAAACGGGTTGGTAGCCAGCAGCGATCGCTTGCTCAACTTCGGCATCAGTCCAGCCGCCCTCGCAGCCAATGGCGAGGGTGATTGAAGGGGAAAGGGGAAAGGGGAAAGGGGAAACGGAGAGCAGGCAGTTCAACAGGTGGGGGACGGTGCGACGGGTAACACAGATGTAGTTAGGGGCAAGAGTGAGATGGGTGAGGGATTGAGTGAAGGGGATTGGATCTTGGAGAATAGGGACGTGTTGTCGTTCGGATTGTTCGGCGGCTTCTTGGGCAATCCGTCGCCAGCGATCGCATTTTTGGGGACTTGGATTTAGCAGGGTGCGATCGCTTAGCACGGGCACAATGCAGGCTACGCCAAGCTCGGTTGCCTGCCGTACTACATCATCAAAGCCGTTACCTTTGGGCAAAGCCATCACCAACGTGATGCAAACAGGGAGTTCGGTGTGAGTCTGCACAGGCTCGACAATTTCTGCCTGAAGTTGATCGTCTAAGATGATCAAGTTTGCTAGCCAGGACTGCCCCTGCCCATCCATGACAATAAAGCGATCGCCTGCCTGCAACCGCAACACTCGCCCTAAATAGTGCTGCTGATCTTGTGTCAGGGCGATCGCTTTCAGGCAAATTTGGCAGGGATCGATCACAACCCGCTGTAACACTAGCCCAAACTCTTGAGATATTCCTCGATCGCGGTGGTTGCCAGTTGGCTAATGGGCTTGCCTTCCCGAAATGCCACTTCTTGAAGACGGCTGTAAACCTCTGGGGGAACGCTGACTCGATGACGCTTTTTATCATTGGTGATGCTGGCATGAATACTATCATTGCCGTCAGCTTCAACGCTGGGTTGATAGGTGGAGGCAAACTGATGCAAGCCTTCCATGCCCAGGCGATCGCAGAAATCACCAAAACTTTCGCTGAGGTTGCGAGCCTGTTTGAAGTAAACCAGCAGCGGTTCTAAGGTGGATTCCAACTCGTCAATCGGCATCTTCTCTAAATACACCTGTGCCAACCGAGTTTGGTTAGGCGACGCACCGAGCCAGAGTTGATAAGTGCCGGGTCCATTGCCCACAAACGCAACTTCCGCTAGATAAGGACGGGCACAGCCATTGGGGCAGCCGGTCATGCGAACGATAAAGTGTTCATTGGGTAGGTCTATGCGATCGAGCAACAGGCGAATTCGTTCCAGAACGCTGGGCATGACGCGCTCCGATTCGGTTGTTGCCAAACCGCAAGTCGGCAACGCCGGACACGCCATCGAATCGCGCACCAAGGAATCAATTTCATCCTCGCGCTTAATACCGCAGCGAACCAGAATTTGCTGAATTTCGGCTTTGTTAGCGGGATCAATTTCATACAGCAGCACATTTTGGCTGGCGGTGATTCGCATGGGCAAGTGGAATTTTTCCACAATTTCCCGCAGAGCGGTTTTCAGTTGGAAATCTCCTTCGTCTTTGACGCGCCCATTTTCAACGGATAAGCCCAAAAACAGCTTGCCGTCGCCCTGTTCGTGCCAGCCGAGAAAGTTCAAAAACTTGAATTCAGGAGTCGCTTTGAGCGGCTGAATCGGCTTGCCCAAGTATTGCTCAACTTGAGCCTGAAATTTTGCCACGCCCCAGTCAGCAATCAGGTATTTCATTCGGGCATGACGACGATCGCTGCGATCGCCATAGTCCCGCTGGGTTGCCACAACCGCCTTCACCAGATCAAACACATCCGCCTTATCGACATAGCCAATCGGATCTGCCACCCGTGGGAAGGTTTCTTCTTTGTTATGGGTGCGCCCTAAACCGCCACCCGCGTAGACGTTAAACCCTTCTAGTTCGCCGTGTGGATTCGTAATGACAACTAAACTTAAATCTTGGGAAAACAAATCGACGGAGTTATCTCCGGGCACCGTAACGCTGCACTTAAATTTGCGCGGCATATAGTGGGTGCCATAGATTGGCTCCACCGAATCATGAATAATCGTGCCGTTGCCATTCCGCTGACGAGCCGCAACCACGGCTGGATCTTCTTCCGCAGAAATCGCCTTTTCCCCATCCAGCCAAATTTCGTAGTAAGCGCCTGCTTGTGGCGTGAGTAAATCGGCGACCCCATTGGCATACTCCCAGGCATAACCATATTCAGGGCGATTTTTGTAAGGAGCCACGGGAGCCATCACGTTACGGTTCAAGTCGCCACAGGCACCCAAGGTTGATCCTAAGTTGCGAACGATCGCCGCGATCGCTGCCTTCAGGTTTTTCTTGAGAATGCCGTGAAGTTGAAACCCCTGCCTGGTTGTCGCTCTAAGGGTATGGTTGCCATACTCATCTGAAAGCTGATCCAATGCCAAGTAAAGCTCCGGCGGAATAAACCCACCGGGATTCCGCGTCCGCAGCATAAACTGATAATCTTTCTCCTGCCCTTTGATCCGGTTATCCCGGTCATCCTGCTGATAAGAGCCATGAAATTTGAGGATCTGAGTGGCATCTTCACTGAAGTGAGTCGTGTCCAACAGCAATTCAGACGCGACAGGTTCGCGTAGAAAATTGCTGCGCTCTTTCAAGCCTTCTACTTTGGAAGGTTTACGAACTGTGGGAAGGGCGGAAGTGTTGACCATCGGGACTGCTGCAAAGTGTTGAAGGATCGTCATTATAACGGGTTGCATTCCTAAGCAATTTTCTATGAAAACTATCTGTTCAGGATTGCCGCGTAGCTGAACAGTGTTAGACCAGACTAAAAATTCCCGGTAAACCGATAGGAATTTGCTGGATACCCTAATCGTAACATTGCCTTTATGCACCCTATCGCGTTCTCAAGAATTCTGACCCAGGTTTAAGGGGATTTTTATAGTTAGAAACAGGGACGGAATTGATTAAATTTTAAAGAATAGGTCTGAAAATCAAAAAAAAAGGCTCCTGCAAATACAAGAGCCTGACTGGTTTATCTATTTAAACTGTGTGGAAATCATTTGAAGTTAGAAGCGATAGCCAACACCCGCTTGGAAGCTGAGCGCGCTAGCTGGGCTATTTTCATAGGCTTTGATACCCAGTTTCGCATCCCCGTAAACAACGATATCGCGGGTGACGCTGCTTTCAGCGCCCACGGTTACAACGGCAGCATCTCGGTTGCCCAAGGGAGTTGGTTTGCCATTCTTTTCAACGAAGGAGTAGCCACCGCCAACATAGAGGTTGGTGTTTGCAGCAACCGGAAAGTCATAGGTAACTAGCGGCATAATTGCGGTGGTTTCCCTGCCGAATAAAATGGCAGCCCGTGCAGATACTGGGACATTTGCAAAGGGTGCAATTCGACCTTGAATGTTGCCGCCGAAGGTTGCAGCATCCCCTTGTTGCCCACCATTGGTTACGCCAGCGGCAACACCACCCCCAACGTAAGCGCCGCCGAAGCCGCGAGTTCTGGTATCGATGACAACGACGTTTGCGTTACCAGACTCAACGTTGACTGTTTGGTTAACTGATTGAGCCGAGGCGATACCAGCGGATAAGATAGCGGAGCTAGCAGCAGCGGCAGAAAATAGCGCGATCGCTTTAGAAACGGTCTGAGAGAGTGTCATTTGAATAGCCCTCAATTCTCTTTATATATAGTGTGTGCGGTTATAGATTCAAAGTCGAAAGAATGGTTGAATATGTTCCAAAGATTTTTAGAAAAAACGACCAAATAAAATATCTTAACCACAGAAAACCTTAGTAAAAGAAACTTTGAGTAAAACGGATTTTTATATGCACATTATTTTAGCTTGCTTTTTATAAACCGAATCAAAAAAATCTTGCTTGATATTTAGCCTTCTGTAAATCACAACTGAACTCGGAAAGCTAGTCACGTATCTAAAAAATGATTTCTAAAGCTGTAAGATCTCTAAAAAACAACTACACCAATAGGTTCAGGCGATCGCTTTCCTTGCTTAGAACCCACTTTCAAAAGGTGTTCGAGCTTTTCTTAGCTGACTCTAATTGAAGGGTTACCGCAGTTGAAACGAGGCTTTTCTAACTGTCTTTCTACATTAAAGCGCTGAGTCAAATTGCCAAGTTAAATTAGTGAACTAATACTCTACTTGGCTAAATCAACAAATCAGGAGAAAACTGAAAATAAAACCTCACAACTTTTAGACTGCTTAATTATTGTCTAAAAAAAATGAAAGACTCAACGTGTTCTAAAAATTTGCAGGCGTGAAAATTTAATTTTTTCAAGTAGGCAATGCTAACGAACATCAATCCATCAGCAGAATAAATTAGCCGTCGGAAAAATTTTATTCGAGTAAATTATAGAGTTGATTTCTCGAATTGATCAAAAGTATTTGACTGAAGAATGAATATTTGGGGAGCGATCGCGGAAACCTGCAACAATAGAGGCATTTCCTCCATGATTGAAAGGCGGATGCAATGCCAGATCCACGATTATATGAGAGCGATACCTATGTCGTGCTTGAGCCAGATCAGCCTGAGCAGTTTTTAACGACCGCAGAACTGCACGAAAAGTTGCAGGCAGTCTTAGCAACACAAGAAGAACTGCCTGCCGAACTTCAGCAATTTTCATCATTATCAGAACAGGCAAAACATTTGCTGGAAACCGCCTGCGAATTTGACTTGGGTCCAGGCACATTTATCCAGTGGTATGTGGTGAGATTGGAGAAGTGAAGCGACTAAACCAAGGCATGACGGCTTTGGGCAACATCTCGAATCAACGGCAAGCGTGATTCTAAGTAATCACTGAGCAGGCTGGCTTCATGAGAATCGAGCGATCGCTGGTTTGTGAGTTGGCGCAGCAGCCAGTCCACTAAACTTTCATCATCTAGGTTTAAGAGGACTTGGGATTGAGTGGTTTCAACCAAACCCCAAATTTGTCGCAGCAGGAGTGGAGACATGCAGCAAGTTCCTAGCGAAGTGAGCAAAAGCAATTGTTTAATCTTAATTAAGATAGAGATGTAGAAAGTATCTCGTATTCTTGATTCACCATATCCAAATCCTCAACGGATTAGAAAGCAAAACAATAAGACGATACAACAGTTACCAATCGGTAATGAGCTTTCTCAGAATCTACCGGGCTGAATAGGCTGCCATCGGTTCCTTGATGAAACGAATGTAAAGATGCTTAAAGGTGGATTGGAAGACTCGTGGCATCCCAAAATCGATCGGCATCATTTTATCCGGCAAGCGCCAGTCTGAAATGGCTAGCTCGTGAGGATGTAACTGAGGAAAAGCGATCGCGTCTAGTGCTGGATCAAGCCCCAAAAGGTGAGCAGCGGCGATCGTCGGTACGGCAGCAGGATCGACCTGCAAAACTTCTACAATGGCGCGATCGAGGGCAAACACATTAGGCGACGCAGCCAGAATACCTAGATTACGCGGTTCGCCACCGCTCGGTCCATTCCCTTCATGCCCGATAATGCCATCCAAAATGGTTAGGTTGGGGTTAATTGTGCGTGCAGTTTCTACCAACATGGCTCCAAAGCGCTCTTTGCTCTTGCCTGCTTCCATATGCCACCAGGCTTTCATCTTGCCAGGAACACAGCCAAACAAGTTCTTTACTCCCATCGTCAGCGTCAACTGCACATGGGATTTCACCTTGGGCAGGTTAATCACCACATCCGCGTCCATCGCTTCTTTAGACAGCAGCAAATGGTTAAATTCCTGGCTAACGGTTTCATAACGCTTGCCGTGAAATTCCACGATGGGTAGCCCCAG
>Ga0163147_10008578_pt1 | contig 11310 bp, 8 predicted proteins | sample OliLakLV19MP6G1_FD_148597 | JGI IMG/M metagenome (GOLD analysis project Ga0163147, IMG submission 148597) | Freshwater microbial mat bacterial communities from Lake Vanda, McMurdo Dry Valleys, Antarctica- Oligotrophic Lake LV.19.MP6.G1 | ecosystem: Environmental > Aquatic > Freshwater > Lake >...
CGGCGATTAATCTCGCCGCGGCTCTCGCCACTGGCAGGATGAAGAAGAAATAAAGGGTTTCTATGTTAGAGTCTCGAAATGTTTTTAAGACATATTTCCTCGGTAAGGTGCAAGTCGATGCGCTCAAGGGGGTGGATGTGAAAATCACTCAGGGTAAAGTCACCACGATCAGGGGGTCCTCCGGGGCGGGAAAAAGCACGCTTCTCCAGCTTTTCGGAGCTCTGGATAAACCGACCAGTGGCGAAATTCTTTTAGAAGGACGTAGCTTGGGGACGATGACATCCGGGGAATTGAGTTTTTTGAGGAATAACCGGTTTGGGTTTATTTTCCAGGCTTTCCAGCTTTTGCCCGAGCTTGATGCACTCGAAAATGTCCATCTTCCCGCTATGATCCGAGGAAAACATGATCTCGATCGTGCCGCTCGATTATTGGAGGAGGTCGGATTAGGGTCGAGAAAGAACCATAAACCGCTGGAGCTCTCGGGAGGCGAACAGCAGCGGGTCGCTATTGCGCGGTGCCTGATCAATGACCCTGATATTATTTTCGCCGATGAGCCCACCGGAAATCTGGATAGCGGTAATGCAGAGCAAATTGCCTCGTTATTGATCGGGTTAGTCAGGAGGGAGAAAAAAACACTCCTATTAGTGACCCATGAAAAAGAATTAGCCGAGAAGGGTGATATCCAGCTCCAGATGAGGGACGGTAAATTCGTCTAATCCATTGATTCACCCGGATCCGGGTCGGGATTATACGGCATGATGCCGTCATTCCAGTTAGCAGGATTATTTTGGGGGAGATTTTCCATGTATCTTTCGCCCGCAGGTCCACCAGGGACATTCATGACATTATAATCGCCATACCCATTACCTTCTACCACCGTGGTCGGGCCAGCGCACCCAGAAATATGGAGCATAAGGACAGCGAGCAGGATGAGTCGGGGTAATGAGGGGAAGGTCATGGTTTGATTATCTATAACGGAAAATTCCAAAATCTCAAGCTGTCAATCATAGGGTGCGAATGCTTGCGGAATTTCCCTTGCGGGTCATCATGTTTTTCGGTTCAAATAAGCTGTATTACAGGAGGCGAAATGAAGATATATTTGGATGGAAAATTTGTTGATCAGAAGAATGCGAAAATATCCGTTTTTGACCATGGATTACTTTATGGGGACGGAGTGTTTGAAGGCATTCGGGCTTACCATGGACGGGTCTTTAAACTGAAAGAACATATCGAGCGTTTATTCTATTCTGCCAAAGCGATCTTGCTGACGATTCCCATGAGTCATAAGGAAATTTGTGAGGCGACGGTTAAGGCCTGTAAGATGAATAAAGTTTATGACGGGTACATCCGCTTGGTGGTCACCCGAGGAGTGGGGAACTTAGGCTTAAGTCCATGGAATTGTGTGAAGCCCAGCGTATTCATTATCGCCGATAAAATCCAACTCTATCCAAAGGAATATTACGATAAGGGATTAACGATCGCCACTGTGGCCACGCGCCGTATGTCGCACGCCGCATTAAATCCATCCATCAAATCCTTGAATTATCTGAATAACATTCTTGCGAAGATCGAAGCCCGCCAGTGTGGTTGTGAAGAGGCGATCATGCTGAATAATGAAGGTTATGTGGCTGAATGCACCGGGGATAATATTTTCTTGGTGAATAAAGGTAAAATATTCACCCCGTTGAGCAGTGCAGGCGCATTAAAAGGAATTACTCGTGACGTCATTTTTGATTTAGCTGTTCATTTTAATATTGAAATGGTCGAAAGCCAGTTGACCCGGTATGATGTCTATAATGCCGATGAGATGTTTATCACGGGCACAGCGGCAGAAATTGTCCCTGTCACAAAGGTGGATATGAGACAAATCGGCTCAGGAAAACCGGGGACAGTGACAAAAAAAATGATCGCTGCATTCAAAGAGCTGACGAAAGTTGAGGGTGAACCTATCGTTTAGGGTATGGTTTAGTTCTTTTGATTCAAATATTTATAAAGAAAGCATTTGCGCTTTTCTCTATGACAGACAAAATTAATGTATTAAGCGGCATTTATGGCAAATTAAATGCTCTTGATTAATCGGCATCCATGAAACAGACCAAAACATCTAAAAGTCAGCTCGATGATCCTGCTTTCAAGCAATCAGCTCAGAGAATCGTGATGAGCAGCCGTATCCGCTTGGCCCGTAATCTCCGCGGGGTGGCTTTTCCAGGGTGGGCTAAAAAGGCGGATAGGATCAAGGTTCTTGAAACAATCCAACCCAGCGTGAAAGCATTACCTGAGATGAAAGGAGCGAAAGTCAGTAGCTCCATGGATCAATACACAGCTCTGGAAAAACAGATTTTAGTCGAAAAACACCTCGTAAGCCGTGAACACGCTGCCAAGAACATGGGAAGCGGGCTGGTGATCAATAAAGACGAGACCTTGAGTATCATGATTAATGAGGAGGATCACCTACGGATGCAGTCGATCCATACCGGATTTAACCTCCTAAAAACATGGAATACGATCGATAAAGTCGATGACGAGCTCAATGAGGCTTTGGATTTCGCCTTTTCCACGAAGATAGGGTTCCTCACGGCATGCCCGACAAATGTCGGGACTGGAATGAGGGCTTCCGTGATGTTACATTTGCCAGGGTTAGTGCTTTCCGAGCAGATTAACCAGATCATACAGGCTGTGAATAAACTCGGACTGGCTGTCCGCGGATTATACGGGGAGGGGACCGAAGCCAGTGGTAATCTTTTCCAGATTTCCAATCAGACGACCCTGGGTGAGTCGGAGCAGGAAATAATCGACCGGTTGACAAAAGTCGTCGCCCAGATAATCGAGCACGAAGACAATGCCCGGGGTACACTCATTGAAAGTAAAGTCGCCACGGTGAATGATCAAGTGGGACGAGCTTATGGTGTCCTGACAAATGCCTATACGATGACTTCCAAAGAAGCGACAAATTTGCTTTCAATTATGAAAATGGGAGTGGACATGGAGATGTTCGCAGAAAGCTTAAGGCCCCTGATTGATGATTTATTCATCGCGACCCAGCCAGCCCATTTGCAGAAAAGTGAATCACGTAAACTTTCCGCCGAGGAAAGGGATGTATTACGTGCTGGAATCATCAGGGGCAAACTACTTTCTACACCGAGCCCAAAGGTTCACATAACCAGTAAACAAGAGACAATCCAGGAGGGGGAATGATGAATAATTTTACTCCACGTGCACAACAGGTTCTAGCACTCGCCCGCAAGGAGGCCGAACGTTTTAATCATAATTATGTGGGGACTGAACACCTTTTGCTCGGGTTGATAAAGCTCGGTCAGGGTGTGGCTGTGAATGTCCTTCAAAAAATGGGTTTGGATCTTGAGACAGTCCGTATGGAAGTCGAGAAACAGGTCGGCACCGGCCCGGAGACAAAGATTTCAGGGAATATCCCGTATACCCCGCGTGTAAAGAAGGTTTTGGCTCTGGCGGGTAAAGAAGCTAAGGCACTGAACCATTCTTATATCGGGACAGAACACATTCTTCTCGGCCTTTTGCGTGAGGGTGATGGTGTGGCTGCCCGAGTCTTAAAAAATCTGGATGTGGATATCGATAGGGCCCGAAATGAAATCCTTAAGGAACTGGATCCTAACTTTGCCCAAGGTGGTGAGTCGGGTAATTTCGATGGGGAAACCCCGGGAGTCGCTTCCGCTGGGAATATACCACCTGCTGGATCAGGGGACAAAAAGGATTTAAAGACACCGGCCTTAAAAGCTTTTGGGCGTGACCTGACAGAGATGGCTAGAAAAGGAGAGCTCGATCCCGTCATCGGACGGGCTAATGAAATCGAGAGGGTCATCCAGATCCTTTGCCGCCGTACCAAGAATAATCCTGTGCTTCTCGGGGAAGCCGGTGTGGGAAAGACTGCGATTGCGGAGGGCCTCGCCCAGCGGATATCCTCCGGTGAGGTGCCAGACATTCTGGCTGATAAAAAAGTTATTACCTTGGATTTAGCCCTCATGGTAGCAGGAACAAAATACCGTGGCCAATTTGAGGAACGGATCAAAGCCGTCATGGATGAGATACGCCGTGTCAAAAACGTCATCTTGTTCATTGATGAACTCCATACCATCGTCGGGGCGGGATCTGCCGAAGGAGCCATGGATGCATCGAATATCATTAAGCCTGCGCTTTCCCGCGCTGAATTGCAATGTATCGGAGCCACGACATTAAATGAGTACCGTAAATTTATTGAAAAAGACTCAGCCTTAGAAAGGCGTTTCCAGACAGTCATCGTCGAAGCACCGAGTGTGGATCAAACCATTGAAATTTTAAAAGGATTACGTCCAAAATATGAGGATCACCATAAAGCCCATTACACTGATGGGGCATTAGAAGCTTCAGCAAAACTTTCCGACCGTTATTTGACGGGGAGGTTTTTGCCGGATAAGGCGATTGATATCATGGATGAAGCAGGGGCCCGCGCCCGTATCGCGAGTATGAACCGCCCCCCGGAGTTAAAAATCATGGAGACGGAGATCGAAAAAGTCAAAGTCGAGAAAGAAGATGCGATCAAATCCCAGGATTTTGAAAAGGCGGCTTCATTAAGGGACAGGGAAAAGAAAACAAAAGAAGACCTCGATAAATTTATTGAAGAATGGAAAACCAAGCGTGACCAGTCACGCACGATTATTGGTGAAGAAGATATCATGCATGTCATTTCAAAATGGACAGGGGTACCCCTGAACAGGATGAGTGCCGAGGATAAATTACGACTGCTCCAGATGGAGGATTTCCTCAAAGACAAAGTCATTGGGCAACCAGAGGCCGCTTCGGCGATATCAAAAGCTTTACGCCGTTCCCGTGCCGATTTAAAGGATCCCAAACGCCCGATCGGTACATTTGTATTCCTCGGGCCGACAGGGGTGGGTAAGACACTTATGGCCCGCGAGATTGCGGAGTTCATGTTTGGGGATAAGGATGCATTGATCCAAGTGGATATGTCCGAATACATGGAGAAATTCAACGTATCGCGTATGGTCGGCTCACCTCCCGGATATGTGGGATATGAAGAAGGCGGCCAGCTGACCGAAAAAGTGCGTCGTCGCCCGTATTCTGTCGTGCTTTTTGACGAGGTCGAAAAAGCGCATCCTGATGTGTTAAATATCATGCTCCAAGTCCTTGAAGATGGAGTGCTCACTGATGGACTCGGGCGCAAGGTGGACTTCCGCAATACGATTATCATTATGACATCAAATGTCGGAGCTGATATGCTCAGGAAACAGACATCCATGGGATTTGGTGTGTCCACGGAAAGTGCCGATTATGAAAATATGAAGGGTAAAATCATGGAGGAAGCTAAAAAGGCATTCCGCCCAGAGTTTATTAACCGTATGGATGATATTATCGTTTTCCACTCATTAAATAAAGAGAACCTGATTAAGATTATCAGTATTGAAATCAAAAAGGTGACCGAGCGGATCACTTCCAAAGGGTATGTGCTCAATGTCAATGATGAGGCCAAAAATCTAGTTCTCGAAAAGGGGTTTGATCCCCAATACGGAGCCAGACCGATTCGCCGGACTATCGAGACGTTACTCAAGGATCCATTGGCTGAAGAAATATTAAAGGAGCAATTGCGCCTTCATGAGCCGATAGAAGTGGGTGTCAAAGACGGTAAATTCACCTTTACCCAACTCGAAATCGCGGCTTCCTAGGGCGAGCTTGCTTGGAGGAATGAAAATTTATATAACGATCAATCATTGTTCCGTGGAAACACGGAACATTTTTTTTGTAATGTGCTATGAGTAATTTTTTAGAATTTATTAATCAAAATGTATTGGTCGGGGACGGGGCGATGGGAACTTACCTTTTTGAAAAAGGGATATCCTATGAGTCTTGTTTGGAAGAGTTAAACCTGACGAAACATGAATTGATTACGGGTATTCACGGTGAGTATTTGGAGGCAGGGTCCCAGTTGATTGAGACGAATACCTTTGGTGCAAATTATTTTCGTCTTTATAAACATGGGCTCCACGAGCAGGTGAGGGCGATCAATCTAGCGGGGGTGCAAATTGCGCGCCAGGCGGTGATTGCTGCAGGGCAGGGTTTTGTCGCAGGCTCGGTCGGCCCGACGGGGATGACGGAGGTCTTTATCAAGGACAAGGTGGATGAGGTGCGTTCCACATTTACCGAGCAAATTGCCGCGCTTATTGATGGTGGCGTCGATGTGATTATCCTCGAAACATTTATTCATCCTGCTGAGATCAAAATTGCCTTGGAGGCATTACGCCGCCTGAGTGCGGTGATCCCGTCCATTTGTATGATCACCTGTGGTGAGTCCATGCGCTTTTCATCGGGGGAACCTGTAATCGGTTTATTTGACGAACTCGAGAAAATGGGGGCAAATGTCGTCGGGTTTAACTGTGTGACCGGACCCCGGGCTGCGGCGAATATCCTAAAACAAGTGCCCCTCCATGCGGGGAGGAAATTAGCAGTATATCCAAATGCAGGGCGACCGGAATTCCATGATGGGCGGTTCCATTATGAGACCCCACCGGAGTATTTTGCAGCGATTGCCAAACGTTTTTTGGAGGAGGGAGTGTCGATCGTCGGTGGATGTTGTGGGACGACCCCAGCTCATATAAGGGCATTACGCGCGGGTATCGGTAAACAAGAGCCGGTGCACGAAAAGGTTTTCACGGAAAAGAAATCAATTATTGAGCCTCTTTCCGCAAGCGTACAGGAAGAGGATGAGACGATCCTGGACATTATCAAGAAAAGGACATTGATCGTCACCGAGCTTGATCCTCCAAAGACGATGAATACAGGCAAGTTTATCGATGGGGCAAAGGCTTTAAAAGAGGCAGGGACCGATGCGGTGACATTGGCGGATAATTCCCTGGCGATCCTCAGGATTAGTAATCTGGCCATGGGGGTCCTGACCCAGCAAGCAGGGGTGATGCCTATGCTGCACTTGGCTTGTCGTGACAGGAATATCCTCGGGATCCAGTCCGAGCTGATGGGGATGTCTGCACTCGGGATACACCATGTCCTCGCCCTGACAGGGGATCCAGCAAAAGTCGGGGATCATCCCAGCGCGACATCGGTTTATGATGTGGCCTCGGTGGCCCTTATCCAGATGATTAAAAGGCTTAATGAAGGCTTTAACCACGCGGGAAAAGATATTAAGAAACCGACACGGTTTACCATCGGCTGTGCCTTTAATCCTAATGCCAAAAATATCGACTCCCAGGTCCGTAAACTCGAACAAAAGATCGCGGCCGGTGCGCAATTTGCTATGACCCAACCGGTTTTTGATCCGGCACTGGTTAAAATTACTTATGAAAAGACAAAACACTTAGGCATACCCATTCTCGTCGGGGTCATGCCCCTGATCGGATACCGGAATGCTGAGTTCCTCCATAATGAAGTACCCGGCATCAGTATCCCAGAGGGGATACGTGAGCAGATGAAAGGGAAGGAAGGTGATGCCGCCCTCCCTGTGAGCCATGCACTTTGCACAGAGATCGCCTCTGAGATATTAAGTTATTTCAAAGGAATCTACCTGATCACCCCTCTCTTGCGTTATGAGATGACAGCTGAGCTCTCACGTTGGGTGAGAGCTCAAGAATAGTAGAATTTCTTTTTTTGAAAAGTACTACTGCTACGGAAGCTTAGCCCATTGGCCTAAGGTAAAATCCCGAACCATAGGAGTACCTGGAGGGAGCTTAGTGGGATCCAGATAGTTAACATCAAAATTCCAAACGCGTGTGGGAGCACTATAATATTGTGCAAATGAAGATGCAGATATATTAGTTGGTGTTTCACTACTACCTGGATTACAATAGAATGGGGAGGTACCCTGTTCGCTATTATATATATTCACAAGCGAGCCGTTAATTACTAATTTAACATTATTCCAGTTCTCTAGGAATCTTGGGAAATTATGGACACCTCCAGAGAGAAATCCATCGGCAACACTATTTGAGCTAATTGTTGAGGGAACAAACCCGGCTAAAATGGCAGTGTTTACAGTAGTTACGGGAGTTGTTCTTGTATTATAATTTGCATTAGTCATTTTTGATATGTAGTTCTGGGAGAGAATAGTGACCGCATCGGCCATGACAGATGCCGGACGTCTCGTATAACCAACAGATGTGGAATTAGTCAGATTAAATGTGGTGTCCTTATTATTAGGATTATTGTTTGATCCAACAAGAGTCCCAGTCCTTCCGGTATTATAATCACCAATAATATATAAGGGATTATCAGTTACGACAGAAAGTCCAAGATTAATCCTGTTAATATTTGTAACCCCGTTATTAATCACTTTATCTGGTAGATAAGTACCATTCCTCAGTACGACACCCTGTTTATTTGTTGAACTCCCTTCTGTATTAGATATATATACTAGGCCGTTAAATTCTGGGATGGGAGTGGTATTCGTAACAATAGTCGTACCTAATATGTTCGTTGTATTATAACTCGTGAGATTTGAGTGAACACTTCCATTATTTGTATGTACTATCCGTGAAATATCAAACTCAGTTGTTCGAATATTTGTAATCCCAGCAGAGCCCGTGTTTGAAGTCATACCTCCAGCCCAACGGAAATCACTGATTCTATTGGTGGTAGTGACAGAGTTTAGGAGTGTCAAATAGGTTTGATTTGTGAGAACAACCAAATTAGTGACGCCATTAGTCGAGACGACTGTATTTGTCAGGAGCATAGGGATTTGCGAGCCATTAGGATTACTTTCAGTAACCTCACCCGTATAAAACTGAGGGATTCTCGCATTATCCACAAGTATCCTGAGATCAGCTTTATAAAATAACCTTGTATTTACTTGGGATTCATCGGTTAACGGCACCCCAAGTATAGGAGCATACGGGTCATCAGTCGCTTCAGCAGCATTTGTTAATGCCCCATAACGAGTAAAGTTTGTGCCGTTAACACTTCCTAATATCGGTCTTTGGATCAACTCTATTGCCCCATTTGTGCTCATATTTGGGTTCACTCCCATAAATGCACTATTTGTCGGTACATCTGTTCCTGGTAGCTTTTTATTTGTTGTTAAACTTGGAGGACCGCTATTATATGTCCGAGTAGTGGCCGCGGTCGTTCTAGATGCACCTCTCGTAGAGGGAAGTCCTCTATTCGTTACACTATTCACGGAGGTAACGCCTCCATTAAATGTGAGTTGTCCAGAGTTAAATTGATTGATTCCACCGTTTGCATGTACTTTTCCACTTATGACCATGGCTGGGCCGTTAAACATTTCTAAATCAGGATTATAAAAGATGGCATATTGGTACAGTGGACGGAAGATAAATTGCATTTCTTGCTGGATTTTAGATATAACTGCGGGATTTTTTATACTTTGTACCCAGACAACACCTAAAAACCGGTACGACTTGCCATCAACAATATTACTATCAGGGATGTTTGCTGGAATTCCATTAGTTGTTAATGGAATAACATTATAATTAAGTACTCTATATTGTGATACAGGAAAGATATCGAGGGGAACATTAGTTGCGCTGAATTTATTGTATAATGTCGTGAATGTCACATTATCAGGTAAGCTACCAGGAATTGATAATAGCGCATCCATTTCGCCAAACATGCGTTGCATTCCTGTATCGGCAGCCAGTGTGGTATCAATCACTTCTGTAGAACGACTTGCCAATAGTTTTGAATTTTGGTTCAGGGAAGCCGCAGTTCCTAATAACGCAGCAAGTAACACGACTGCTCCCATTACGATGAGTAGTGTTGAGCCATGAGTATTATTCGAGTTTATTTGTTTCATAACGCCTCCTTAATTGTCATTGTTATCCGCTTCAGAATTTATTCCACCTGCTGCGATCGTATTACTGTTTTTTGATGAAGGATCAGTCCTCATGCATGAACGAGTAACAATACGGTAAACGCCTTTTCCGGTAATATCCCCCGGTGATGAATAAGCCAAATCAATGGTCAGGAGAGGTCCTCTATTGAGAGTCGTAGCAGAAGTCGTATCAGATCCTTGAGTGACGTAAAATGGTCTTCCACTGGTCACATTTACCATGAGAGTGTCATATTGAGAACTGTTTAAAGCAGGGTAAAAACGGAGTTCTTGATTTAATACAATAAACCGGCCAGTTTTCCCAACGTAAATTTGGGCACCCGATGGTGCAGGAGCATTTGCGGAGTTTGTAAAAGGAGCACCTAATTGAAAAATCGTTACATTTGGGTTAGTCGAGATAACGTTCGTAATAGCAGCATTTGCAAGGGAGTTATTCATGACAATATAACACGAATCATACCCGGCATTGTTGATGGTTGAAGGTGTGAGACGTAGATTATTATCTGGATTACTCACGGAATTAGAAGCTGTTATTGTAGAAAACACAGTGGGAACCGAGGCTACAGATACCAAGGTGCCGGTATTTGAAATGGTGATTTGGGTTGCCCCGATGGCGACATCTCCGGAAAGAGTCAACCCATACCCCTCATACATGATGCGCACTTCATTACCGAAACGGAGCACATTTGTGATTTGTAGACCTCCTGAAGTATGTATCTCATTTATTATATTACTAGAAATAGCAAGACCAGGATTGTAGGAGGATGATGTATTCGAGTAAATAGTGGGGTAATAAACTGATTGACGGTTTAATGTCGATATTTTATCTGCTGCACCTCGTACTTGGTTATGGGCCAGATCCAGAACCCGCGTAAAATAGAATATTTTAGAAGTGGCGAAAAATGCACTCATTGCCATAGCCATACAGATCGAGAAAATACTCAGAGAGGTAATCACCTCAATCAAGGTAAAGGCTTTGGATGATGATTGTTTCATAATATTATTTTCCATCCGACCTCATGATAACATTTGAACTTGACATGGTTTGTCCGCGCATATTTTGCCAATAAGTAGTAACAGTAGCCTTTTTGAAGTTTTTTGTATAACTAGCCCCATTAAAAGTACCGGTAACAGGCACAACAGCCACGGTTATCAGGGTCGAATAAGCAATTACCGCATCTTCTGTAGCATAAAGGGTAGAAGCTACCGCGGGTGAACCTGAATAGATTATAAATGGCTTTAATGTCGCATTTGTGAGTTGATTTTGGGCATCAGTGGAGGAAAGTGACGTAACCCTCAGACCGCTATAGTTATAAGTAATAATTTCTTGCGCTACAAGATCTGCTACAGACATAGCCATGATTCTTTCTACGTGCATTTGAAGAACTCTTACAGCACCCGTATTGTAGGCATCATTTACCGCTGATTTTTGAGTGTAAATAAATCCTGCAGTCACACTTATGGCAGCAATAGCCATAATAGTAATC
>Ga0163147_10008610_pt1 | contig 11280 bp, 10 predicted proteins | sample OliLakLV19MP6G1_FD_148597 | JGI IMG/M metagenome (GOLD analysis project Ga0163147, IMG submission 148597) | Freshwater microbial mat bacterial communities from Lake Vanda, McMurdo Dry Valleys, Antarctica- Oligotrophic Lake LV.19.MP6.G1 | ecosystem: Environmental > Aquatic > Freshwater > Lake >...
GAACGATCACCCGAAGTCGATTAAAGGATATGGGATTTATTGGCAAACTATGCCACGAGGAATGGTCGTCTGTTTCTTCGCTGTGCACAGAAAGTGGGCATCCCCTAAGTCGGAGTATCAGTGCCTTTATTAGTAATAGCGATCAACTGTCAATTGGTGATTTCAAAGAAATATCTGGTCAAGGTATAGAGGGCTCTTCTCCAATTGGGCTGATGCGCCTAGGATCAGAGGAATTTCTTGGATTTGCATCTGGACTTTCACATAGGAATGCCAGGACATGGCTCGAAATTGATGGACAAATCCGAGGATACTTTTGGTTCAGCACCGACTATAGAGAAGGATTGCAAGAACTAATTACATCACTCAAGAAACAAGGAAAAAAACTTTCGCTTATCTCCGGCGACAACGAAGCGGAGGCAGCTCATTTGCGCGAGATATTTGGCGATGATTCTACCCTGCTATTTCACCAATCACCAGACGACAAGCTCAAATACATTGAAAGGTTGCGAGAGAAAGGAGATATAGTAATGATGGTAGGCGATGGACTCAACGATGCTGGAGCCTTGCGCCGGAGCCATTTTGGAGTTTCAATAAGCGATGATTCAAATCGATTTACTCCATCTTGTGATGTAATTATGGATGCAAAATCTTTCAGATTCATACCCTTTCTCATCAGCTACAGTGTATTAATTCATCGCATCATAATAGCCAGTTTTATTATTTCTCTGCTTTACAATGCAATTGGACTATGGTTTGCAGTTCGCGCAGAAATGTTACCAGTAGTTGCCGCAGTGCTTATGCCTGCTAGTTCTATTAGTATTGTTCTCTTCACAACCGGAGCCACTTGGTTGGGATCTGCTTGGTACAAAAAGAAGCTACAGTTGGCTAACTGATGCATGTCATAAAGGTTCTCTACTTTTTCTTAAATCCAGATTTTGCATTTGGAATTGTCGTGAATCGTTAAACCCAGAACCCGCATTGGAATTCGCGATGAAGTGCTAAGCCCCACAGATAGCAAGTGCCCTCGCCAGATTTTTATTTGATGGTGTATATTCATACATCAAGAATAAAAATCGAGAAAGTGTTTGATATCAAAGGGGGTTTGTGCTGCAATAGATTTCCACTGCGGATTCTGGGTTAAACCCCAAAGATAGCAAGTGCTCTCGCCAGATTTTTATTTGATGGTGTATATTCATACATCAAGAATAAAAATCGAGAAAGTGCTTGATATTAAAGGGGGTGAGCGCTGCAATAGATTTCCAATGCGGATTCTGGGTTAAACTCTGATGTATGTCATTCGACACTTTGATTCAACTCACATGAGAAGGATCACCGCTTAAGGATTTTTGGCAAAATTATCAAGCGATTTATGGGAGCCTTTTATATTCTACTAGCCGCGAGTTTACCAATAGCACTTGGCTTCCTGATTGCCTTCATCATTTCAGCAAAAAACGGCCAATTCGATGATGACTATACGCCATCTATCAGGATGCTGAATGATGAGACACCAGTATCAAAAGACCAAAACAAAACCAAATAATGCCAAATCTATGAGTGCACAGATTGAACAATTTCAATATGACAACAAAGTAGTCAAACAATTTGCCATTGCCACAGCATTTTGGGGGATTATTGGCATGATTGCCGGACTTTTGGCTGCCCTTCAACTCGTCTTCCCAGTTCTAAATTTTGATTTGCCCTACACCTCGTTTGGTCGGGTGCGACCGGTGCATACAAATGCTGTGATTTTCGCTTTCGTTGGCAATGGAATTTTTATGGGAGTGTACTATTCCCTTCAAAGATTGTGTAAGTCAAGAATGTGGAGCGATAAACTGAGCAAAATTCACTTTTGGGGCTGGCAACTGATTATCGTTTTTGCAGCGGCTACACTACTTTTTGGTTATACCACCGGCAAAGAGTACGCCGAATTAGAATGGCCCATTGACATTCTTATCACCTTGATTTGGGTAGTGTTTGGACTAAACATGTTTGGCACAATCCTTACACGTCGCGAACGCCACTTATACGTTGCCATTTGGTTTTACATCGCCACATGGATTACAGTAGCCATGCTTCACATAGTAAACAGTGTAGAAATTCCTGTTCACCTATTGAAAAGCTATTCTTGGTATGCAGGGGTACAAGATGCATTAGTGCAATGGTGGTATGGTCATAATGCAGTAGCCTTTTTCTTAACCACGCCTTATCTCGGACTGATGTACTACTTTGTTCCGAAAGCTGCCAATCGTCCGGTTTATTCTTACAAACTTTCGATCATTCACTTTTGGGCCCTGATATTTCTTTATATCTGGGCTGGTCCTCACCACTTATTGTACACATCTCTTCCTGATTGGGCACAATCTCTTGGCACTGTTTTCTCCATCATGCTTATTGCACCATCTTGGGGAGGAATGATCAATGGACTGCTCACTCTGCGGGGAGCTTGGGACAGAGTGCGCGAAGATGTCGTTTTGAAATTCATGGTGGTAGCGGTTACAGCATACGGTATGGCCACATTCGAAGGCCCGATGCTCTCATTGAAAAATGTAAATGCTATATCTCACTTCACCGATTGGACAATTGCTCACGTGCACGTTGGAGCTCTTGGATGGAATGGATTCTTGACATTCGGAGTGCTCTATTGGATTGTTCCGAAAATGTGGAATACAAAACTCTATTCGAAAAAATGGGCGAATTGGCACTTCTGGCTGGGTACGCTAGGAATACTTCTTTATGCGGTTCCGATGTATTGGGCAGGATGGAGACATTACGAAATGATGAATGAATTCAATCCGGATGGAACCCTCACCTACACATTTGTAAACATGTTGGATGGGATGAAAAGCTTCTACATGTTGCGTTCCCTTGGAGGACTGATATTCTTGGTAGGCGCATTCTTGATGATTGTAAACCTCATTAAAACTGCCAAGTACGGATCATTTATCGCCAACGAAGCTGCCGAGGCTCCTGCATTAGCAAAAAATGTAGAGATACATGGCAAAGAACATTGGCACAGAGTAATCGAAAGAAGGCCTATCCAATTACTGATTCTTGCATTGGTAATGGTTGCCATAGGTGGAGTACTTGAGATGGTGCCAACATTTTTAATAAAAGAAAACGTACCTACGATCGAAACGGTAAAACCTTATACCGCTTTAGAGTTGGAAGGTCGCGACATATATCTGCGTGAAGGATGTTACACTTGCCATTCTCAGATGGTGCGCCCCTTCAGGTCTGAAGTTGCACGGTATGGAGAGTATTCTAAGGCCGGAGAATTTGTATATGATCACCCATTTCAATGGGGTTCCAAACGAACTGGTCCAGACTTAGCAAGAGAAGGTATGAAGTATGGTCACGAATGGCATTACAATCACATGGCTCGTCCAACAGAAACGGAGACCAAGTCCATTATGCCAAACTACACTTGGTTGCTCACAACACCAATAGACAAAGAAGGTACACCTGCTAAACTCAGAGCCATGGCCACAATAGGTGTTCCATATGAGCAAGCAGATATTGACAATTGTGTTGCAGACCTAGAAAAACAGAGCCGTGAAATTTATAACGTATTGAAACCATTTGACGATGAGGGAAAACTTTATCGCAACGATGACGGAGAATCCTTGCTCACAGAAGATTCCGAAATCATGGCGCTGATAGCGTATCTGCAAAGACTTGGAACAGATATTCGTGTAAAGCCAAATACCACTGCCAAATGAAATTCATCAATTATCTTGAGAGTATCACCGGAGTAAGTATATACCCACTGTCGGCACAGATCATTTTTATTGTCGTGTTCGCAGTTGCCATCTACTTGGCTATGCGAACCAGTAAAGAGAGCATCAAGAAGTACAAGAACCTACCATTCGAATAAACCTATGAAACTTATGACAAGCAACTATAAGTTCAGCGCCCTTAAAAAAGTTTGGGTAAGCGCCGCAGCCATTTTTATTCTGTGCACATATGCCGCAGGACAGCAGCAAGGGGCGCCTCCAATTGATGTTCAACCCGAAGCCTCACCCTATTCCGATCCTTTGTTTTGGATACTGGCCATAGTAGCACTTGTACTTTTGGTATTTATCAATCAATTGTCTAAACTCTTTGCTGCGGTGATAACAAAACTCGCACGAAAAGACAATGGAAAAACGTTGATGATCCTATTTCTGGTCTCACTGGCCAGTTTAGTTTCCGGAAGTATTTTCGCTGCTGGAGATCCTTTAGCCAAGGCGGAGCAGGTTCCATTCCTGCATCATGGATTTGGCAACAAACCACTCAACATTCTAGCTTTGATTATTGTGTTGGAAGTATTCGTGGTGTTGTACTACTCCTTTCTCATTAAGAAATTTTTGGTAAAGGAGAAAGAGGCACAACCTTATATTGAAAAGATCAGCACCCCATTCTGGGACAGGTTCAACAAATCCGTTGCCGTAGAGCAGGAAGCTGCGATTCTCACTGATCATGACTATGATGGTATAAAAGAACTCGATAATAGCTTGCCACCTTGGTGGAAGTATGGTTTTTACTTAACGATTGTATGGGCAGTAGTGTATATGGCACATTTCCATGTTTTTGGCACAGGTGTTCTGCAACTACAAGAGTTGAAAAACGCCGAAGATCAAGCTGCTATTGATCTTGCCGAATATGAAAAAATGCAATCAAACAGAGTAGATGAATTATCTGTTGTGTTTTTAAGTGCCGCAGAAGACATTGCAAAAGGAAGATCGCTTTTCAAAGAAAAAACATGCACAGTTTGTCACGGCGAACTCGGTCAAGGAATAAACGGTCCTAACCTTACAGACCACTTTTGGATACATGGTGGTTCTATCAACGAAATTTTCAAAACGATAAAGTATGGAGTACCAGAAAAAGGAATGAAAGCTTGGAAAAGCGAAATAAGTGCTCCGCACATGGCGCAAATAGCCAGTTACATCATGAGTTTGAAAGACTCTAATCCTCCGGGTGCTAAAGAAACTCAAGGATTACTCTACACACCACAACCTGCTGTTTCCGATTCGTCTGAAGTGGTTGCTGCTGATAGCCTTCAATTAAATATTAATGCACCGGATACTTCAATGAAACAGAATTAATACGCTGCATCAGCAGAAACAAATGGCCACAATAGAGGATTTAGAAGATGAAGCATTTCGTGATACGGTTAGCCACATTGACGAGCATGGTAAAAGAGTTTTCTTTCACCCCAAAAAGCCTTCGGGCAAATTGTATCGCTGGAGAAGCCACTTGAGCTATGCTTTTCTAACTGTTCTATTTGGATTACCTTTTATAAAAGTGAATGGTGATCCTTTATTTCTTTTTAATGTAATTGAAAGGAAGTTCATTCTTTTCGGAGTTCGCTTTTGGCCCCAGGACTTTTTCATCTTCGTTATGGGGATGCTCATTTTCATCATTTTCATCGCTCTCTTCACTGTAGTTTATGGAAGAGTATTCTGTGGATGGATTTGTCCACAAACCGTTTTCATGGAGATGGTTTTCCGAAGAATAGAGTATCTGATAGATGGTGATTCGGCTCAACAGCGCGCTCTCAAGAAGGCTCCTATGAGTTTTTCAAAGTTGGGAAAACGAATACTAAAATTGAGTATATTTTTTCTCATCTCGGTAATTGCTGCAAATACATTTCTCGCTTATATCATTGGAATCGATGAGTTAAAAGAAATAATGACAGGTCATTTCAGCGAACACATGGGAGGTTTTATCGCCATGATCATTTTTTCGAGTGTATTCTTTTTCATATTTCTATCGTTTCGAGAACAAGTTTGTTTGGTTGTATGCCCATATGGACGTATGCAGGGAGTTCTACTCGACAAACATTCCATTGTAGTGGCGTATGACCACAAACGTGGGGAACCACGAAAGAAATACTCCAAAGAACCCGACCCCACAGCGGGCGATTGCATAGACTGTAGCGAATGTGTGAGAGTATGTCCGACAGGAATTGACATTCGAAACGGAACTCAACTAGAGTGCACCAATTGTACAGCTTGTATAGATGCTTGCGACCATATAATGGAGAAAGTAGACAAACCCAAGGGACTTATCCGTTATGCCTCAGAATATTCTATTCGCACAGGAAAAAGGCTCAAATGGACTTATCGCATGGCAGCTTATACGGGAGTTCTCATTGTTCTCATCGGCATCGAATCATTCCTGTTGGCAACAAGAACTGATATTGATGTATCGGTGAATAGAGCTAGAGGACAAATATTTACCAGGATGGAAAATGACCGAGTAAGCAATTTGTACAGTATCAAAATTGTAAATAAGAAACGAGAAGATCTTCCTTTGCAATTGAAAGTGCAGGGGGCGGAAGTTCAAATCGTTGGAAGAGAGCTGTTCATTCCCGCAGGAGAATTGATCGATGGTGAATTCTTCGTCATATTTCCGGAACATGAAATCAAGAAGAGAAAATCCGATTTAATTTTAGAGTTGTATAGCGGAGAACATCTTCTTCACAAAGAGCCTTTCATTTTCATAGGGCCATCAAACAATAAGAATTCAGAACATCATTAAAAATTTAGAGTTATGAACTGGGGTTGGAAACTTGCAATCGTATACATCGGCTTCGTAGGAGTAATGATCAGCTTTGTAATGCGCGCGCGCAACGAAAATGTCGAACTCGTAACAAATGATTACTATGAACAAGAACTTGTCTTTTCCGAAAAAATGGCTTCTATAAGTAGAGCAAATAACCTAGTCGTCAAGCCCACTGTGGAGTTGATTGATGACAATATTATCATTCAGTATCCCGAAAACTGGTCACTTGGCAACGTCGGAACCATTCGCTTCTACTGTCCCTCGGATGCAAAAAAAGACATACAGTTTCCCCTCGAATATAATTCTGGAAACCCCCAGATTATTTCTGCTCGTTCGATAAACCCCGGTGCATACGAAGTCTATTTCGAGTGGAAGGTTGACGGACTTAGCTACTTTGTACAAGACAAAATGACCATTGAGTAGTGGGATTTATTGGCATCGCCATATTGATGGGTTTAGCTGGAAGTTTGCACTGTATAGGAATGTGTGGACCACTGCATGCGGCTCTACCATTCAACCGCGGATCCAAATGGAAGTATATTCAATCCCGATTCGTAAATCATTTAGGAAGGCTGACAATTTATGCCATACTCGGCTCCATGGCTGGATTCTTAGGAAAAGGATTAGTGGCAGCAGGTGCTCAGCAATGGCTCTCCATTTTATCGGGAGTTTTAGTACTTGTTTTACTTTTTTTCTATGGAACTTCTTCGAAAGGATGGCTCGGCCGTCAATCTGCCAAATGGGTAGCGGGAATTAAAGTTCGATTTTCATCACTGCTCCAAAATAAATCCAATGGCACATTCTTTCTAATAGGTATTTTGAATGGTCTTCTGCCATGTGGACTCGTTTACTTCGCACTCGCTGCTGCAACTGCTACGGGACATCCTGCGAAGGGTGCTCTGTTTATGTTCGTATTTGGCATGGGAACTGTACCTGCCCTTCTTTCATTCAGAAGGCTTATTGATTGGCTCAAGAACAAAATGAAAATCAATACTGCCCAATGGATTCGGGCTACTATACTCCTATCGGGTATGCTTCTGATTTTACGAGGAAGCAATTTGGGGATACCTTATTTGAGTCCCAAAATGGAAAAAGAAAAGTCAGTTGTCGATTGTTGTCACAAGCCTTAAGCGCACAAAACATTACATGAATGCTAAAATCATTAAGTATATTCCTATTCCCAGAATCAATAGAAGAACAAATCTTCGAAAAAAAGTAACGGAAATCTTTCCGAGAAGATATTTCCCAATATAAGTCCCTAAGAAGGAAGCCGCAATGAGCATTGGAACAAGGAATATGGCATTTTCAATACTAAAACCATTGGCAATGTATATCCACAATCGGCTAAAATCCACACCCATATCTATGGCTGCAGAAGTTCCAACAAACAACTCTTTTTCAAGATTGAAAGCCATGAGTCCAAGACCTCGTATAGCTCCACCTGTTCCAACAATGCCTGCCACAAAACCCGATATACCTCCGGTTAATACGATATTCAAATAGTCGCGTTTGAGAGAAAAATGTTCCCACATCAAAAGCATCACACTAAATAATATAAGGAAAACCCCTAAAAAAATATTCGCCTGAAGAGCATCAACGTACTTCGAAAGAACGGCACCAAGGATAGTAAAAGAGACAGCGGGAATGCCAAATTTCCAAACCAAGTTCCATGCAATATGCTTCCTGAAAAGCCAAATTTTGATAGAATTACTGAATACATGCAACAGTCCCGTCAAAAACAAGACCTCGTGATGAGGATAAAACAATCCGGCTATCGGCACAAAAAAGACTGACGAACCAAAACCGCTCACTGTGCCTATAATCTCACATAAAATGGCAAGAACAAAAAATAGTATATCAGCTCCTTCCATGAGGGCCGATTAATTTTTCATCGACTTCAATTTGTCGACATTCACAAGCGTTATTGCGGAGCCCGAAATTTGTATGAGTCCTTCAGCCCGAAAATCACTCAATGTGCGTATAAGTGATTCTGTTGCTGTACCAACCATATTTGCAAGATCATCGCGAGCAATGGCCATAGTAAACTCTTTGTCAGAACCATCATGATAACGCTCTCTAAGAGTAAGCAAAGCTTCAGCGGTTCTTTTTCGAACACTGCTATAGGCCAATGCGAGCAACTTTTCTTGCTCTTCGTGCATTTTACCAGCAAGCAATCCAACGAATCGTTTGCTCACTTGAGGTGATCTTTCAAGTAATGTGAAAAAATCATCACTTGGAAATACTGTAATCTCAACATCCTCCAAAGCCTCTGCTGATGAGGAATGTGGAATTCCCTCTAACAACGGGAGATAACCGAAAAAATCGCCGGGCTGAAGGAGTCTTGTGATCAAATCTTTACCGAGTTCGTGACTTTTAAATATTTTAATTTTTCCCTTTTCCAATAAATAGAGACCTAATGGTGTATCGCCCTCGGAAAATATGAGATCCTTCTTGCGATATGATTTTACTTGTTGTCTTTCCGATATTTTTTTGATATCCTGGAGTTCGTGTAAAGAGCTCAAAAGATCATTTACCCCTTGACGAGAAGCGCCCATTGATTGTTCGATTTTCTCGATTTTTCTGAATCGACTTTCAACCGCATTCAGCAGCTCTGTGTCATCAAAAGGTTTTGTAAGATAGTCGTCGGCCCCCATTTCCATGCCCTTTCTAATATCACTTCTCTCTGACTTTGCCGTTAGAAAAATGAATGGAATTGAAGATGTTTCCGTTTTCTTTCCGAGGAGATGCAAGACCCCGTAACCATCAAGAACGGGCATCATAATATCGCAAATAATAAGGTCCGGCAGTTCCTTCAAGGCCATTTCTACACCTTGCTTTCCATTTGGAGAAGTGGATACTTTATACCCCGCAAGTTCCAAAATTTCAGCAGTGTTTTCGCGAACTTCCTCGCTGTCTTCAATTAGTAGAATGCTCTTCATAATTGCTTGCTGTGATTTGGTGTTAATTCATTTCTTGGAATGGAAATAAGAAACTTTGTGCCGTTATCCAAAGCGCTCTCGCATTGGATACTTCCATTCATCAGTTCTATATATTTCAAAACAATGTTAAGCCCAAGTCCGGTTCCCTGAATATTGGTTGCATTCTCTCCTCTAAAGAATCTTTCGAACAGATGATTTTGATCTTGTTCAGATATACCGATTCCATGGTCTTCTACACTCAATTCAAGCGAGTTTTCAAGGACTGCTGAATGAACTGCGATCTCCTCATTTTCGGGACTGAATTTAATTGCATTTGCTAAAAGATTGATCATCACATTGCGAAACATTTGTTTGTCCAATGGAAATTCTTCTTTTCCTCTATGGTCAAATATGAGCCTTTGGCCGGGTTTGTGCAAAATGTGCATATCGGTGATTACTTCGTCAACAGCCTCTCTCACATTCATTGAAATAATATTGGCCCTAACCATCCCCTCTTCTAATTTGCCTAAAGAGAGAAAGTCATTCAAAATCTCCGTTAAGTTCCTAACTGCACTTTTTATCCTTAAAATGTGTTTATCTCGCTTATCCTGATCTTCATTTTCTGTATATTTTGAAATCAAGGACACTGAGGACAACACAGTGCTTAATGGAGTTCTGAATTCATGAGAAGCCATGGAAATAAAGCGTGATTTCATTTCATTCAATTCCTTCTCTTTGCTCAAGGCCATGCCCAATTCGTCTCTCGAATGTTCTAGCGAAGTAAGTGCTTCTTTTAGAACCAAAGTTCTTTCATTCACCTTTCGCTCGAGATTCTCGTTCAACAGTCTCAACTCTTCGTTCATTTGTTTAATCGCCTCTTGCTGTCTGAATCTCTCTGTGATATCAATTATAAATGCTATTACAAACATTCCATCTGAACTTTCATAATAACTCAAACTGATTTCAAGTGGGAATTCTGAACCATCCTTCCTAAGTCCGAACAAAGTCATGTTTCTACCCATGGGTCTGCGAACAGGATGCTTCATATACGTTTCGCGGTGGTCTACATGGTGATCGCGAAATTTTGATGGAATCAATATCTCAACATCTTTGCCTTTCAATTCATTGTCTTCGTATCCGAACATTAGCATGACCTTCGGATTCGACAACAAGATTTGCCCCTTATCATTGGCGATAAGGATACCTTCATTTACATGATTGAAGATCGACTGAAAACGACTTTCTAAATTTTCTTCCATTCAAGACAAAAGTAAGGGACTCGGGAAAAAGCCCATTTGCAGCAAAACTCACAGTAACCCATGATCTTGGTCATGAGTGAACTCATTAAAAGAACTGATTTAGGTCAGGATTGGGGTTTGTGTTTCCCTATCCAGTCCAAATGAGTATGACCAAAAGAATCGCTGTACTTCAATCCATATCCAAATAATCGATCCATGGCACTATGTCCAACTATGATGAGTCCTGTAGCCAATAAAAAGTCATAATTGAAGTACAAACCCAAAACAAAGAGAACGATGCCAACTGCCTTATGATGCGCAAAATTGTATATCCAAGCTCCCCATTTCCTTCCGAGCAGATAACCGAGTATGGAAATATCAGGAGCCATGAGCCAAGCGAAGAAATACCACCATGTATCACCCGTAAACAAGAAAAGGACAAAAGCCAATGCCAATTGAGCGGCTTCCTCAATCTTCAATAAAGTGTTCATTGTGTTTGAATTATTGTTTAACCCATATTTTGCATATGGAATCTATTACATCGCTGAAAGTCTGTAATGACGGGCGCTTTCTCG
>Ga0163147_10008625_pt1 | contig 11268 bp, 14 predicted proteins | sample OliLakLV19MP6G1_FD_148597 | JGI IMG/M metagenome (GOLD analysis project Ga0163147, IMG submission 148597) | Freshwater microbial mat bacterial communities from Lake Vanda, McMurdo Dry Valleys, Antarctica- Oligotrophic Lake LV.19.MP6.G1 | ecosystem: Environmental > Aquatic > Freshwater > Lake >...
CCGCTACATTCGGCATTTGGCGACACGGCTGTCCGTTCGGGTGAAAGGGTCCGGATTGACGGAGGGCATCGAACTCTTCCCGAAGCAGGATGTTCTCGAAGACGGGCAGTTCGGGAATGCGATCCGGGCTCCGCTGGGGATTCATCGTGCCGCCAACCGGCGCTACTGGTTCTACGGCGGAGCCTATGAGATCGCGGCACAGATGGCATATCTGCGCGCGCTCAGGCGGGTGAGTGAAAGCCAACTGGAAGAACTGCTGGCGGCGCTTCCCGAGGAGCCGAAACCGGAATCATCGTCCCACTGGCACCCTTCCGTGTCCGGGCGACGAACCTTTCAGATCGCCGAATATATTGACCTCGGGGCATGCCGGAAGGTTGGACGCAACTGGGTCACGCAATGTCCCTCCTGCCGAGCGGCGGGAAGGGATCGCGGGAAAGACAATCTAGCTATTTCAGTGGACGAACCGCAGAAGTACCTCTGCTGGGCTGGCTGCACACGGGAACAGATCCGGGCGGCGCTCGGAGCGCCGTTGCCGGTGACCAATCCGCGTTGAAGGAGATGAGAATGGACCGATCAGTTCGCTTGGTGTTGCCGAAGATGATGCTCCGGAAACTCGAAGGAGCCGGCGTCTACTGCCAGACCTGGGTCACTGTAGAGAAACAGACGCGGGCGGACCGCTGGGTGCTGCGCGGCGTGGAAAGCGGCGGCAGTACGAAAGAGGTTGGCCGCTATATCTCCTTCTTCGCGCCTGACGGGAGGCGGCTGCCGTGGTTGCAGAAAATGGACCGCGTCGGCTCCAATGGCGTCCATGCCGTTCTCGTTGGCGCTGAACTCGTGAGCGTCGAGATGGCGCGAATCGGGCAGACCTACGAACTACTGATTGTTCGATACGCGCCCGGCGCGTTGACCGGGGCGAAGAAGCCGCAGCTCGAGTCCACAGTTCTGTTCCGCGGCGTCGATGGACAACTATCGGAGGAGCTTCGAAAGCAGGGTCTTGCTCCCGAGTTCTTTTCGCGGAGCGGGGAAGTGAAGCCAATCCCGGAAGCGTTTGGTGAAGCGGTGAAACTGGTGACAGCGGGGGTGACTTGCCTGAACTGCAAACATTCCCATGGCCTGGTCGAGAGACTGTCGCGAGATGCAGAGCAAGTCGTCGCGATCTCGGCCGGAGGACGCGATTGATGAACAACCAGATGTTGGTTCCTGATTGTCGTTTTGCGCAAGTTGGTCAAGGTGATCGGCGAGCCCGTCCGGCCGTTCGAGTGGGCGCCGCGCTACAGATGGAGCGTGAACGATGAACGGGCTCATCCGCATTCTCGCGACCGCGTTCGTGATTGGATTCACCGTCCACGCGGAGGAGTTCTCGGGGCGGGTGGTGGGAGTAGTGGACGGTGACACGATCACCGTCCTGGCCGACGACGAATCAAAACGCATAAGACTGGCAGGGATCGACGCGCCGGAGAAGGGGCAGGCGTTTGGTCAGCGGGCCAAGCAGGCCACCAGCCGGCTCGCGTTTGGGAGAACGGTGAAAGTTATTGTGCGAGGCCTGGATCGCTATGGCCGGATACTCGGCGACGTACGATTGCCGGATGGCGCCAGTCTCAATGAGCGCCTGGTCGAAGAAGGTTGGGCCTGGCACTACGCCAGTTATTCCAAAGATCAGCGACTTGCCGCACTGGAGGCGTCCGCGCGCCGGTTCCGTCGGGGACTGTGGGTGGATCCTCGAGCGGTGCCTCCGTGGGAGTTTCGAATGGCGAACCGGCCTGGATCGAGAGTGCGTTAAACACTGGGAGGAGCGAGATGCGAGCGTTTGGCTTGAAGCTGTGCCTGTTCTTGTTTCTGGCGGCGATCTTCTCGGGTCGCACCAATGAGCTTGGCGTTGTGGTCGGAGCGGTCACGGGGACGATTTTGCTGTGGCCGGTCTATCGGAGAATAGCGCCGCCAATGGCGAGCGCCCGGCGGCGAGTGGCTCCCGTCGAAGAGCCGGAATCGATCTCACTACTGTGAGGAGGAATTCAATGAAACTCGGAACGAAAAGCCTTCTTTGGGGCGCCCATGCCTTTTTCTTGCATCCGTTTCAGGTGGGCTGGGGCTGGCGTCGACTCTGGAAGTTTCCGTGGGACCCGCGGCTTTGGGTCTGCTTCTTTTTCCATGATGTGGGTTACATCATGCGCGATCAGATGGACGGCGATGGCAGTGAAGAGCACGTGATACTGGGAGCGGAGATTGTTCGGTCGATCTGCGGGCCAGAGTATGCCGACGAGTGTTACCGGCATTCGCGCGAGTGGTGCCGCCGGTGGGGACAGCCAGTGAGCCGCCTTTGCCTCGCCGACAAAATGGCGTTCGTGCTGGCGCCGTGGTGGCTCTATCTGCCGATGACGTGTCTTACAGGTGAGTTGGACGAGTATATGCGCCGGTCGAGAGAGGAACATCGACTGGGCGGATATACGGAAGAAGAGCGAGAACTGGTCTTTGACGGCGGACGCCGCGCATGGCTGAAAGGGCTGCAAGGTTACACGTTTCGTTGGGTCGAGGCGCATCGGCATCTTGTTGTCCCAGGCCGCGCCGATGGATCGGCGGTCGCCGCCGTTTCGGGAGCATCCATCCGATTGCGGGTGGTTGCCAATTCCAATGGAGGACAGAGATGAGCAGAGAATTGCTTCGCGGGGCAGGCGGATTCAATATCCACCGAGTCGCCGATGTGAACACGGCGTATCTTGATCCAGCGGATCTCCCGCTACTTGAGAACCCGGAGTGTCCTACACGCTTCGCCATCACCGACGACGGTGCGGGAACGTTCCACTGGGTGACAGAAGATCGAAAGGTGTTCGAGGAGGAGATGAGCCGGACAGCGGCATTCGGCCTCAGCGATCGATTCCGGTCCATTATGGAGCGTCTTCGAGAGGCCAGAATTCCGTACGTTCGCTTTGATGCGGATGGCGGAGAAATCGACGGTCTCTACCGAAAAGACGCGGCATAGCGTTCCGGCAGGCCCCTTTTTCGAAGTGAGATCGAAGGCGCTCAGACGCGGGTCTCTTGAAGGCCGGAATCAAGACTGAAAACGACAACGAGGGCACAGGAGACCCGCGAGGGCCTCCTGTGCCCTTCACTATTTCAACTGTAAAGGAGACAACACAAATGCTTGGATACAGCAAGATTCAGATCATGGGGAATGTCGGCGCTACGCCGGAGTATAGGGTTTTGCCCAGCGGCGATCACGTCGTGAACTTCAGTGTCGCCGTGAATCGGCGCTTTAAGGATCGCGATGGCAACCCCAAAGAAGTCACGGATTGGTATCGAATCTGCGCCTATAAGGGGATTGGCTCGGCCTGCGCCAACTTTATCGAGACCGGCGCCGCGATTTTCGTAGAAGGGCGACTCCAGGTGCGCACATTTGAATCGCGCAGTGGAGAACAGACAGTGATCGAGATCATCCCCAGCCTGGTGCGTTTTCTCGGTTCGACGCCAGGCGCCTCGAACGGAGACCGTGAGCGGCGTCCGGCGCCAAGCCAACCGCGAGTTAACGGTAATGGCACCGGCGGATACACGGGTGGTGAGGATGGCGGAGAAACGGACGGAATTCCGTTCTAACTCGAGCGAACCAGGGAAGGGAAGCTTCCAGTCGAAGTGCCGACTGCGGCTTCCCTGTCCGACCAAAAAGGAGAAGACCATGAGTTGTATTTGTGATTTCTGTTCTAACCCGCAAGTGGGTTGGCGATACCCGGCGCAGAGCTTTCTGGCCTACATCGTCGGCGGCATTGCCGGGCAGAGTGTTGGCGACTGGGCGGCGTGTGCGGCCTGTCATGATTTGATTGAAAAGGATAATCGATCGGGGCTTGCTGCCCATTCCATTGATTCGCTGATTGCGGTGCACCCTGAAATGCAGTGTGTCCGCGAAGACCTCCTGCGGGAAATGGCGGTTTTGCACCACACCTTCTTTGATAGCCGGATGGGTGCGCCGATCAATTATGTTGAAAGGACACGCCCTTAACTCCGCTTTGGGACTGGTCGTTTGCGCGCGTTAAATGGAGAGAGGGCCTTCATTCTTGGCGACAGCAGTATTTCGTCCTGTGGGGGGAGACTTGGAAGGCATCGCGGTCTACCGATCCGACGAGGACTCGGAAATAGCGAAAGATCGTGGATCGCTCTTTCCGTTCCTGGTCCTAGGTCTGGCTGAGCCTACCACGCTATCCATCGGCATCGTGTAGCTTCCCAGAAGTGTGCGGTATCCGTTTAGAACGGCTATATCATTCGTCGCCTCATTTCCACGAGTTGCCGACGATACGTCCGGGTGAATAGGCTAACTTCCCAGAACCCGACTTCTGGCCCGCACGAGTGAACTGGCCACACTTCTCGGTACCGACTCCGGCCGACAAGCTGACAGCGGCCGCCAGCTTCATATCCGCGCTCGGCGGCCCGCTGAGCTTGGACGTTACGCGCAATGGACGTTATGTGTTATTTGTTAAGGCGATACATCATGATCTCAAGCGAGTTCGATTACCTCGTGGAGCAGAACGTCACGCACGCTGTCTGTTCGCACTTCCCGTTGGATTGGAAGGAAGATTCCATCACTCACCAGTTGCTGATCGGCCTGCGGTCCCATTTTCGGGCTTTCCATCTCAATTCCGGAAGACACTATGCGGCTATTGACTGGGAAATCTATAAGTTCCACGGTCGTCGCGAGACTGCGTTTGGCGACATTGGCCTCCTAGTCAGGTATGCTGTCCCGGGAGCCGGAACTGTCGAAGGCGCGGGTTTCTTGGAAGCGAAACTACGGGGACGGGACACGACCAAGTTCACTCAGGTGCGCCATGATCAGGTCGCACGAATTCTAAAGCACTCGTCCCAAGCCCGGTTACTTCTATACGACTACAACGCCGTCGCTGTTCTTGATCCCGCGCCGTACTCTGGAACGGAATGGGAGGGTCCTTCTCATCGCTTCCCAGCGCGGGAACTTGGTGTCGTCGTCACGCACGCACCGGTGCTTCCGCTGCAACTAGCAGCTGCGCTAAACCACTATGACGACAGCCTGTACAGATTCAGCCATTCATTCGCGCACCAATTGAGGAAACGTTACTTTCAGCTACACGACCTTGATTTCTCCGAATCGGCGGTTCAGGCCGTCAAGGGTTTCCCGACCGACATTGGCAGCCCGAACTACGTAATGTCGGTTCGAATCACCCCGATAGGGGCGGAGCCGCCTGAGCCGTTCTCGCCGAATGAGAACTTGTATGCACGGATGGAATAGCGCGTCACCTTCCTTCAGTTCCGGGAGGAGCACTGGATCATTTCCGACCTGATCGGTAAGGGGAGACACATCCGGACGGCCCAGCTCCCTGCCTGGGCGAAGGTACCGAAAACGGCGTTCGAGGAGAGTGACCTCTACGTTTTCTATAACGGGCCTTTTCAGTTGCTCCCGCACTATGGAACCGGACGGAGAGTTGAGGGATCGCTTCCGGTTTCCCGGCATTCCGAAGATGAGAGGACGCGAGATTCCTTGTCGGGAGCAGAGATTCCGCGCTAGACGTGCCATCGGATATAATCGTGGCTGTTACTGATGCGACGGCAGGGCTCGGCGAGGACGGCTAACGCACTGGTCAAGATCATCAAATCATGAAGATAACGTGCCTCGACAAACAAGTTGGACAATTCCTCAAGGAGTCGTTCTATCGAATTCCAAGATTCCAGCGCCCGTACTCCTGGGATCGTATAAACATCGAGGAGTTCTGGAATGATGCGGTCGTTGAGAATGAAGCGCAGTATTTTATTGGTAGCTTCGTCGTTTATGAAGACAAATCTGCGCTAGGCGTAGTGGACGGTCAGCAGCGTCTGACGACAATAACCCTTTTACTCTGTGCATTGCGTAACGCGTTTGAACAACAAGGATACGCGAACCTCGCCAAAGGCATTCACGGTCTTATCGAACGGACGGATATTGCGAATAATCGTTTCTATGTTCTCCAGACAGAGACGTCGTACCCATACCTTCAAGAGCACATCCAGAAGTTCGGCGGCAAACCGGGGGCAGGAACTGATGCGGGACCTGAAGAACAGCTTCTCAAACAGGCATTCGAATATTTTCAAACGAACATTAGTGATCTAGTAAAGGCGATTGAACTTCTTCCAAACTTGTCACCGGCAAAGAAGAAAGCGCGTATTCAAGATGACCTAACCCGAATTCGCGATAAAGTCCTCAATCTCAAGCTGATATTCACAGCCCTTGAAAACGATGAGGACGCTTACGTCATATTTGAAACGCTAAATACCCGCGGCAAGGATCTGACGCTGTCCGACTTGGTAAAAAGCCATCTAGCTCGGTTGCTCAAGCCAAGTAATAAAAGGTGTTGATCTGGCAAGAGACAAGTGGAACCAGATTCACCAAACATTTGAAGAGTCCCAGGTGGAGCTCAGTGTATCGACCTTCATCCATCATTTTTGGCTCTCACGCTATGAATACATAACTGAGAAAAAGCTATACAAAGCGCTTAGGAAGAGAATTAAGGCCAGCCAGGCAAGCGGATTTCTAGAGGACCTTGAGAAAGAGAGCGTTATCTACCGGTACATATACGAACCGATGGCTAGAAAGTGGAACAAGGACGACTTTGAGATCCGCGATTCTCTGCGCGCTATGAATCTCTTTCGGATCAAGCAGCAACTTCCTCTAATCCTCAGCGTTATGAGCCACTATGAGGACCACGCATTGAAGGCTAAACACGTCCGCGCTATTCTCGGCGCCGTAGAGAATTTCCATTTCAAGTTCACTGCCATCGCCTCCCAACGATCTTCTGGCGGCATATCGTTCATGTATGCACTCGCTGCACGAGAACTCCACCAGGCCAACAATGGAGAGGCTAAGATCAAGGGATTGCAGGAGTTCCAGAATAAGAAGCTGGCGAGTAAATTGCCTACGTACGCTGAATTCGAACCCGGCTTTGTGGAATTGCGTTACTCAAGCCAGATGACCAAGCAGAAGAATCTAGTTCGGTATATCCTTACAAAGATCTACCAGAAGAACTCGACTGGAATTTCGATCGACCCAGACCAGATGACAATCGAGCACCTCGCGCCTGAGAAGCCTGCAAAGAGTTCCGGCTTACTTCCGGAACAAGTCGCATCGATTGGCAATTTAGTACTCGTGAATCAAGACCTGAACAACAAACTGGCAAACAAGGAGTTTTCTGAGAAAGTTGAGATTCTAAAGCATGCGCACGTGTGGGTTGACGTCGTGGTTCTCGATGCGAAGAATTGGGGTGCGGCGGAAATTGAAAGCCGGGCGCGACTACTTTCGAAGGATGCGTACGACAACGTCTGGTCGGTTTGAGCTATACCGCATCAGAGATCTCTACTCGAACATCTAGTCGAAACTGTTTTTGTTAGAGGCTGCGATGACACGACACCGACCAGAATACTCCCTTGAATCGGCTTTTGTCAGCCGCCTCTTCGAGAACCAGGTGGTACGAATGGGGGGAGACCGCAATGATGAGGTCAAAGCGCCTTATAGCGTCCCATGCATGGATGCCGCCATTTGAATTCTTAGTGGATGTCCGGCAATCCGGAAGTTGGCCACAAACGGCGTTGTGGGAAGTTACCCCACGTTGAGTGTCACTTTGCCGAAAAACCCTACCCGTTGAAGTAACGCCGCCCGACGGGGATACATCGGTCGGCGGCTAAGCCCATTGGCCGAATGCTGTTCGAGTTGTTGGTTTCGCGTGTCCGGGCTACATCCGACAGCCTGGAGTCCAAGGCGCAACTGTGCCAGAACTGTTAGCCCGTCGTCAGGCAACCTGTCACCCGTGATGGGTGATGGCGCTGTCGCCGGAACAGTCGGTTACGCGTAAGGCCCTCGGGGTCGCTAAGCAACAACCCAACGCCACTGTCCTCAACCGCAGTTTAGGGTCTTCACAATACAACCGCACCAAATGGCAGAGATCCCCCGAATGGCGCTCTCTGGATTAAAGCATATCCCTGCCGACCGTAAGGCATAACCTCGCCACCGCACGATTCCCTCAAGGTGTGGATTTCCCTTGGTAGGTGTCCTTCGCCGAGGATGGCGGCACAGACCATAACCTTGCCGGATTTGCACGCCAGCCGCAGCTGCCACCCGGTGGCGCTTCACCCATAGGATTGAAGATTTGGAACCGTAGCTTTGCAACCCCCCCGGCTCTTGGGGCCCGATTAAACCATAGCCTTGCCAATTCATGGTTCAAGTCACAAGCTGCTGCAACCACATCGAAAGGAGTCTGAAAATGCGACCAGAAGCACGCATGAAGCTGGGGTACTACCCTCTTCCCGTCAAAGAAGCACAGCGCATCGCCGGGTGCTTGCAGATTTCATCGGCCGCCACATCTGTGCTCGATCCATGCGCGGGCACGGGTGCGGCGCTGGCTATGATCACGCCCGGTGAAGGCGTCCGGCGGTACGCGATCGAACTCGATGCGCACCGCGCCGTAGAGGCGAAGGGGATTGCGGATGAAGTCATCCAAGGCAGCGCCTTCGATTGCCACGCGCCCGTTGAATCTTTCTCTCTCCTCTACCTGAATCCGCCCTACGATTTCGAGGTCGGAGAGGGCAGGAATCGGCGGATGGAAACCGTTTTCCTGGAGCACTTTTTCCGGTGGTTGAAACCGGGCGGTGTGTTGGTGATGGTGATTCCCTTTAATCGCGTTTATGACTGCTGGAGGGTGCTGACGCCGCACTTTCGCGACAAGGCAATCTATCGGTTGGCGGCGTCCGAAAGTGTTCTGTACAAACAGATCGCGCTCTTTGGGATTCGCCGAACGCGGCAGGAAAGAGAGCGGCTGACCGACCACTCCATGCAGCAGGCCAACAACAAGTTGAGCGATCTCACCCGGCACTACGAAGAGATTCCGGTCCTTGGAGATATCCCGGACCGAACGTTCGTTGTCCCGCCCAGTCCGCCCGCGCGGCTCGAATACCGGGGCCTGCCGCTCGATCACATTGAGGATCTTCTGGCGATGTCCGCCGCCTCCCTGCAGGCCAGGCGTGTGATCGACGCGCGGAAGGTCGAGTTCACCGGCCGTCCGCTCACTCCTTTGCATAAAGGACACGTCGGGCTCTTGTGTATCAGTGGACTTCTCAATGGGCTGTTCGGCAAGGGAGAAGAACGGCACCTGGCTTACTGGGATGCGGTGAAGGTGTCGGATCGCACCGAAGAAGAGGATGACGATGGCGCGACCGTGATTCGGGAGAAGGAACGCTTTTCCCAACGTCTCACGCTGCTCTATGGCAATGGCCGTTTCGCACTCCTATCGGAGACTGCGACCGGAAAGGAGAAGACCGATGGAGAACGCACATCTGCGGATGGGGCGGCTGAGGTTCGTCCGGCAGACGAAGGATCACACGACGAATGTCAGCCTGCATCTGGACCGGTTGGTTGCCGAAGCGCCCGCTGAACGCTGTGGCAGTACCGGATTGCACCTTGTCTCTGTTTTCGGCGGCGACCAGGAGATCGGCGCCATCGCGGCGGCGGCGGCGGACGAGCAGCGATTCGTTGTCCACGTGAATGAGGAAGAGTTTGTCGGGACGTTGGGAGAGAAGCCGATCCTCTATCGAGCTTCTCTGCAGATTCCCGGCCGCAAGCGCCCGGTCCGGCATTTGGTGGCTATCTCCAAGGCGTTATTCGAGACCACGTTGGGAGCCGATGCGGAAGCGAAGCGGACGATCCTCTATGGCAACTCACCAAACTTTATGTTGCATCGCCTGGCGGTGCGCTTCGGACTTCCCGTGTTGCCGGAATGGGCGGAGTGGTTCGATTCCGAACTCCGCCGGCGCGGTCTGGTCGAGGATCTCGTCGGCCTCAACTGTTCGCCGGTGGCGGTGAAGGGCAACAAGATCCGAATGCTGCGAATTCTCAGCCAAGGGTTGCGCCGCCGCCAGATTCAGTTTCCGCCCGAAGACTCTCTGTTGCTTTCCAACTCGCATGAGGCAGCGTAGGCTCCCTCTACTTTTTCCATCACAGAAACACCCGACTGGAGGGGTGCTGCTATGGGTTCAACCGATTGCATCAGCTCGTATTTGCGAACGTATGGGTCCGAGCTGGGAGAGCGCGTGCTCTCCCAGTTTCCCGCCCTTCATCAACCAATGGACCCGGCGTGGCCCGCGTCGAAATTGTTGAAGCGGCGGCCGTTCCCGGCCCAACAATTGGCGATTATGGGAATTGCCAAGCGCTGGCAGGAAGCGCGATGCGCCGGCGCTGTCGCCGAATGCGGCACGGGGAAGACGCTCATTTCGTTAGGGAGCGTATTTACTCATGCCAACGGGAAGCCGTTTACTGCACTGGCCATGGTGCCGCCACAACTTGTCCTGAAATGGGCCCGAGAGGTGTTTCAGACGCTGCCTGGCGTTCGAGTCTTCATCATTGATGGGTGCCGGAACGGAGTCGCATCGAACGGATTCACTGGCGTCAATGAAGTCCATTTTCGCGGTGGCCGTGTGTTGCGGGAGGGTCTCACAACGACGCTCTCCGAGATCCGTCTTGCGAAGGGTCACCGCTCGGCCAAAGCGCGCTGGCAATCGCAAATCGGAGGCCCATCCATATTTGTGATTTCGCGGGAGCGCGCGAAGCTGGGGTACTTCTGGAGGCACAGCATGGGCGTGCCAAAGAGCGGACCGTATCTCGGAAGCATCGTTAACCCGGATACAGGCAAGCCTGTGATTGTCGGCGACGATCAGCTGCGGCGGCCGGACTTCCGGAAGGTGAAGCACGCAGAGATGGTTCTTGGGGATTCCGCAGTGTCCCGGAAAAACTTCTTCAGTCCACTCTGGCAGGCGGACAACCAGAAGGTACAGCGGATGGCTCCAATCGAGTTCATCGGGCGGTATCTGGCCGGGTTCTTCGACTATGGCATCGCCGATGAGGTGCATGAGCTGAAAGGTTCCGAAACGGCCCAGGGCAACGCCTTGGGCACGATTGCGTCGGCTTGTGATCGTACGGTTGTTTTGACTGGAACGCTGTTGGGCGGCTATGCCGACGAACTGTTTTCGATCCTTTACCGCCTGGATGCGCGGATGATGCGCGCGGACGGCTTCGAGGCCGGCGAGGCCGGCGTTCGACAGTTCGCCGAGGCCTACGGCGTCCTCGAAAAGGTGACCACGATCGAACCGGCGCAGAACGCCTGTTCGAAGGCGAAAGTAGCGACGAGCATCAAGCGACGGCCCGGGGCATCGCCTCTGCTCTTCGGCAAGTACCTCATGAACATGGCGGCGTTCGTGTCGCTCGAAGATATCTCGGATGCGCTGCCCTCTTACACG
>Ga0163147_10008626_pt1 | contig 11266 bp, 7 predicted proteins | sample OliLakLV19MP6G1_FD_148597 | JGI IMG/M metagenome (GOLD analysis project Ga0163147, IMG submission 148597) | Freshwater microbial mat bacterial communities from Lake Vanda, McMurdo Dry Valleys, Antarctica- Oligotrophic Lake LV.19.MP6.G1 | ecosystem: Environmental > Aquatic > Freshwater > Lake >...
CGGCCCTGCCCCACGCCCCGCCCCCCACTTCACCCCTACGCCCAACTCATCCACACCTACGCCCAACTCGCCCACACCAGCGCTTTCCCGACCTTGTCAAACCGAACGATCAAATCTCGTCCGCGAGGGTTTCTCGAACCACCTCATCGATCGTGGTCTGACCCTCGTAGATAGCAAGCAATCCCGACTCGCGCAGTGTTCGCATGCCCGACTTGCGGGCGTGCTCCCGAAGAATGTTGGTGGAGGCACGCTTCATGATCATCTCGCGGAGCTGATCGTTCATATGCATGATTTCAAACAGAGCCATGCGGCCCTTGTATCCGGAGTTGTGACAGACATCGCAGCCGCGGCCGCGAAAAAGCTTGCGACCCCCGACGTCCTCGGGCAGCAGCCCGAGCTCCATGAGTTCCTCTTCCTTGGGCTCGTACTGCTCTTTGCACTTGGCGCAGATGGTGCGGACGAGTCGCTGGGCGACGATGCCTTCGATGGTGGCCGTGAGAAGGAAGGTCTCGATTCCCAGGTCGACAAGCCGGAGAATGGAACTGGGCGCATCGTTGGTGTGGAGCGTAGAGAGCACCAAGTGGCCCGTCAGCGAAGCCTGCACAGCGATGATGCCAGTCTCAAGGTCGCGGATCTCACCCACGAGGATGACGTCCGGATCCTGACGCAGGAAGGACCTCAGCAGGCGGGCAAAGGTTGTTTCGGTTTCGACATTGACCTGGCACTGGCACAGCCCGTCGATGTCGTACTCGACCGGATCTTCGGCGGTGAGGATCTTGGTCTGAATGTCGTTGAGTTCCTGAAGGGCGGCGTACAGCGTGGTGGTCTTGCCCGAGCCGGTAGGGCCGGTGACGATCACGATGCCGTTGGGCCTATTGATCAGGCCGCGGAAGTCGATCAGATCCTCTTCACGCAGACCGATGCGGTCGAGCTGGAGCTGGACATTGCCGCGGTCGAGCACACGCATCACGACGCTCTCACCCCACATGGTCGGGAGTACGCTGACGCGAAGATCGACCGGCGCGCCGCCGACGGTGAGCTCGACGCGGCCGTCCTGCGGGAGACGGCGCTCGGCGATATCCATGCTCGCCATGACCTTGATACGGCTGGTAATGGCCGGACCGAGGTGCTTGGGGGGTGGAACCATCTCGTAGAGCACGCCGTCGATGCGGTAGCGCATCTTGAACTCGTGCTCGAAGGGCTCGAAGTGGATATCGCTGGCGCGGTCCTTGATGGCTTGGAGAAGGACGAGGTTCAACAGCTTGATGACCTTGTTGTCCTCTGAGGCCTCCATCACCGCGTCGAGGTCGATCGATTGGTTGCCCTTGCCGGCGAGACCCTTGAGCTTGTCATCTGCCGCGAGAGCCGAGACGACGTCGGTCACGGACTCGTGCTTCGAGTAATGCTTCTTGATGAGAGCATCGATGCTGGCCGGGTCGGCGACGACCGCTTCGACATTGAAACCCATCAGAAGGCGGAGATCGTCGACCGCGCGGAAGTTGTCCGCACTCTTCATCGCGATCCGGAGCCGCTTACTCCGGGGGTTGTAGTCGATCGGGACGACCTGATAGGTCTGAACCGTCTCGGCTGCGAGCGAGTCGCGGACCTCATCAGCCAGTTCAAGCTTTGTCAGGTCGGTGTAAGCCATGCCCGCCTGGCCCGCAAGCGCCTCGAGGACGTCGCGCTGGGTGCAGTGACCCAACTCCACGAGGAGCTGGCCGATCTGGATCTTGCGCGTCTTCTGGACGGCAAGCGCTTCGTGAACTTGTTCGCGGCTGGCCTTGCCGAGCTTGGTGAGAACGCGACCGAGTTTACGGCCTTTGAGTTCAGATGGATCGATTGTGGCCATGGATGGTCCACTCCTCCGAACCGCCTGGTGCATGCCGGAAATCGACCGGCGAATGACAGGTACAACCCTGCCAATAGCCTATCGGGCCGAAGGCCCCCGACGGTTCCACACAGACCGCGTTTGCGGCCTTGTTTTTGATTGTAACATCAGAATTGCGAGACACTATCGTCCGTGAGGGCATCTCGCGCCCCCTCGCTGCCGGCCCCGGAACTGCGTTCCTAAGTGCCGGATCAGCTCTTCTTGGTATCCTTTTCGTCTTCGGATCCCTCATCGTAAATGATGTTGCCGACGGTCCGTCCGAGCTTGTGGACTTTGTCGGTGAGGTCTGACGGGTTCTTGGACTTGTCGATCATCTCCTCGGCGGAAATCATCCCCTTGGTGTAGAGAGTCCAAAGGTGGTCGTCGAGCAACTGCATCCCGAACTTGCGGCCCGTCTGGATCATGGAGTCGATCCGGAAGGACTTGTTGTCACGGATAAGGTTCGCAATGGCGGGGGTAACCACCAGGAACTCGTAGGCAGCGACAAGCCCAGTGGTGTCTACCCGGGGAAGGAGCGCCTGGCTCAGGATGGCGATGAGCGAGGTCGAAAGTTGGACGCGGATCTGGTTCTGTTGGGTGACCGGGAAGGCGTCAACGACTCGGTCGATGGTCTTGGCCGCGCCCGTGGTGTGAAGGGTGGCAAAGACCAAGTGGCCTGTCTCAGCGGCGCGGATGGCCGACTCGATGGTTTCCAGGTCGCGCATTTCGCCCACGAGGATGACGTCTGGGTCCGACCTGAGAACGCGCCGAAGCGCCTCGGAGAAGCTGGGCACGTCGTTGCCGACCTCGCGCTGGTTGACGATCGACTTCTTGTGGTGGTGGTAATACTCGATCGGGTCTTCCATCGTCACGATGTGGCGATCGAAGTGCTGGTTGATGTAGTCGATCATCGTCGCGAGCGAGGTGGTCTTGCCCGAGCCGGTGGGGCCGGTGACAAGGAACAGCCCTCGCGGCCTGCGCGCCAGGTCGCGGATGACCTCGGGCAGGCCGATCTGCTCGAACGTGAGGAGGCGGTTGGGGATCTGGCGGAGGCAGATGGCCAGGTCGCCGCGCTGACGGAAGACCGAGACGCGGAAGCGGGCGGCATCGCCGTAGGCAAACCCGAAGTCGCAGCCCCCCTGCTCCTGGAGTTCCTGCTGGGAACGCTCGCTGGTGATCGCCTTCATGAGCGAGACCATGTCCTCGGAGTCGAGCACCTTGGTCTGGAGGTTCTTCAGGTGGCCGTGCAAACGCAGCGTGGGCGGGCGACCCACCGTGAGGTGCAGGTCGCTTGCGCCGAACTTGACGACGGTGTCGAGAAGACGATCGATCTGGATGCCGGACATGGTTCAGGTTCCGTGATGAAGCAGGTGGCGTGTTCGGGTCGGAAGAATGAGCGAGGTGGAGCGGTCTGCCACAAGAATCAGGCCTCGGCGTCCACCATCCCGTCGATCTGGGCCATCTTGGCGATCTCCGCGGGGGTCGTGACCCCCCGGAGAACCTTGAGTTTGCCGTCGTAGACGAGCGGACGCATGCCGTTGGCCAGCGCGGCGTGACGGAGTTTTGCGATGGAGGACATGGCAAAGGCCAGTTCGCGGATTTCCGAGTTCATCTGCATGAGTTCGAAGATCGCCTGCCGGCCCTTGAAGCCGTTGCCGTTGCACGCCGGGCATCCGACGGGCATGTACACCCTTCCGGCGGCCTCCTCGGGGCGAAGACCGATGAGGTCGAGGTACTTGGGGTCGGGGTTCGGATCGATCGCGCGGCACTGCTTGCAGAGCGTGCGGATGAGGCGCTGAGCCATGATCGCCTGGATCGAACTGGCGACCAGGAACGGCTTGAGGCCCATGTCGATCAGTCGGGTGATGGCGCTTGGAGCATCATTCGTGTGCAGCGTCGAGAACACCAGATGCCCCGTGAGCGCGGCCTGGATGGCGATCTCCGCAACCTCCTTGTCGCGGATCTCGCCGACGAGGATGATGTTGGGCGCCTGGCGGAGCATCGTTCGCAGGATCGACGAGAAGGTCAGCCCGATCTTGTCGTGTACCTGGCACTGGTTGATCCCCTCGAAGTTGTACTCGATGGGGTCCTCGGCCGTGATGATCTTCCGGTCGGGCCGGTTGAGGATGTCAAGGGCCGAGTACAGCGTCGTGGTCTTGCCCGAACCAGTGGGGCCGGTGACGAGAAAGATGCCGTTGGGCCGGCGGATGATGCGATTGAAGATCGCGAGGTTGTCTTCCTCAAAGCCGATGTTCACCAGTCCGATCCTGACCGAATCGGGCCTCAGAATTCGGAGCACCACCGACTCGCCGTGGTAGGCCGGGCACGCCGAGACTCGGAAGTCGATGAAGATGTCGTCCACAGGAATCTTGATGCGCCCGTCCTGGGGCAGGCGCTTCTCGGCGATGTTCATGCCCGCCATCAGTTTCAGGCGGCTGAGCACCGAGTTCTGCATGCGCTTCGGAAGATTGTCGCGCTCCATGCACTCGCCGTCGATCCGGTAGCGCAGGCGCACCCGGTCGGCCATCGGCTCCACATGGATGTCCGAGGCCCGCATCTTCACGGCCTCGATGAGCACTCGCGTGACCAACTTGACGATCGGCGCTTCCTCGCCCGCGACGTCGATCGACTTGTCCATCGACCGGTCCACCGAGCGGTCGATCGTCCGGTCGATAGACTCGGTGACAAGCGATTCGTTCGCCGCGACCATTCGCGGCAGACTCTGCCCCGGTCCTGGCTGCCCCATGCGGTCGATGAAGGTCTTGATCTGGCCGCGTGCTGCCAGACGCGGCTCGATCTCGACGTTCAGCCGGAACCGGAGCATGTCCATCAGTTCCAGGTCCATCGGATCGTGGACGATCAGTTGCAGCCGGCCGCCCGCCTTGGACATGGGCAGGATCAGGTGCTTCTTGACCAGGTCTTCGGGGATCAGTTTCGCGTCGATCTGCGGTGCCGCGCCCGTTGCCGCGAGATCGACATACTCCATGCCGAACTGGTTGGCCAGCGCCTTGGCGACCTGCTCTTCGGTCACCAGCCCGGCGTCCACAAGTGCTTCGCCGATGCGCTTGCCGCTGGACTTGGTCTTGATAAGCACATCATCGACCTGGCGCTGGCTGACCACGCCCATGCCGGTGAGTATCTCGCCGATCTTCTTCCGTGATCGTGCCATGAACTCCGGAACTTCCTTGCTACGAGTCCTCGATTCGATCGTGCGGTATCCGGGCCGCGACGTTCGGGGGCCGGCGGGTCGGGATGGTAGCGGAGGGGAGTGCCCTGCGGACAGCAGTCAGCGCCTCTGCGCTATGATCGGTTCGGAATGCCCCAGCCAGTGCCCCCCCACTCTTCGACAAACCAGAAACGCCTGCTCATCACGGCCGGGCCTACGCACGAGCCGATCGACGCCGTGCGGTACATCGGGAACCGCTCCTCGGGTCGATTGGGCATCGCGCTCGCCGATCGCGCTGCGGGCCTTGGATGGACGGTCAAACTGCTGCTCGGTCCCACCAACCTGACCCCCGCCGATTCGCACATTGAGGTCCGCCGGTTCCGCACAACAGCCGAACTCGATGCCCTTCTCAGGCCGGCGTTTTCAGATTGCGATGTGCTGGTTATGGCCGCGGCCGTCGCCGACTTTCGACCGCGAGGAACTCCGGCCGGGTTGCTGGGGAAGTTGCGACGTGGACTGGAACCCGTAACTCTGACGCTTGAACCGACGCGCGACCTGCTCGCGGGCGTGGCGGCCGAGAGGCGGCCGGACCAGACCGTTGTCGGCTTTGCCCTTGAGCCAGCCGAGCGATTGATCGACTCGGCAAAGGACAAGTTACGCCGCAAGGGCCTCGACATGATCGTCGCGAATCCGCTCACCACGATCGAATCAGACACTATCGATGCAACCATTTTTACAACGGACGGATCGCCCGCTCTGACGCCCGGCTCGATGACGAAGATCGCCTTCGCGTCTGTGCTGCTCAGCGCGATCTGTGCATACCGGCGCGTGCAGAGCGAGCAACTGGCGACTGGGGTCATCGCTTGAGCACCCGCGGCGGAGCGAACCGGCCGGCGCAGAGACCCAAGGGACTTCCCAAGGGCGTCCGCATCCTCTATGAGGATTCCGATCTCATCGTGATCGACAAGCCTTCTGGCCTGGTGACGGCGGACCCCCGGCCCGCGTCCGGGCCGCGCGTTCCGGGGCGCGACCTGACGCTCTTTGATGCGCTCAAGACATACGTCCGTGCCACATCCGCGCGTCAGCCGCGACGCAACCGGGACTCAGAAGCGCCGCGCCGTGCGGCACAAACGCTCTGGGTCCTCCATAGACTGGATAAGGAAGCTTCGGGCCTCGTGGTCTTCGCCAAGAGCGAGCGGGCGTTTGCGTGGCTGAAAGACGACTTCAAGGCCAAGCGGGTCAAGCGCAGGTACATCGCCGTGACCGAGGGCGTGCTCGGAAAGGTGGGAGATACGGGCACTCGCCAGTCCTTTATCCGCGAGGACCGTGGCGGAATGCGATCCCCGCAGCGCGCCGGTGAGGACGATCAGGGGCAACTGGCCGTCACGCACTTTGCCGTACTCGCCGCCGGCCAGCACCAGACCCTGGTGGAGGCGCGCCTGGAGACAGGACGCAAGAATCAGATCCGCATCCATATGAGGGAACTCGGACACCCGTTGATCGGCGACCGGCGGTTCGGTGCGACGACCGACCCGATCGGGCGGCTTGCCCTCCACGCCGCGGAACTCGGGTTCTCTCACCCGGCCGATGGGCGGGCCATGAGGTTCGAGTCGCCCGCCCCGGAGTCGTTTTACAAGGGTGTCGGTGCAATGCCTGTTCCGTCGGACGCACGCCGAACCGAGGTGCCGCCGGTGCCAGTGGCCGACAAACCCGCAGTGGAGCGAGAGACTTCGTGGCAGGCGGTGGCCGGGTGGTACGACGAGTTGCTCTCGGATCGCGGCAACGATCACTATGAGCAGGTCATCATCCCCGGAACGCTGCGGCTCCTCGATGTGCAGCCCGGCGCGAGGGTACTCGATGTTGCTTGCGGACAGGGACTGCTCTCGCGCCGACTCAGCGCGGCAAGATGCAGCAGTACGGGGGTGGACGCGGCACCCGGGCTGATCGAGTCGGCGCGCCGACGCGCGGAGAACGATCGCTCCCAGCAGTTCTTCGTCGGGGATGCCCGCGCACTCTGGGACGCGCTGCCATCGGCGTCCGAGGGCACGTTCGACTGTGCCGCCTGCATCATGGCGCTCTCGAACATCGATTCGCTGGATCCGGTGATGGCGGGAGTGAGTCGCGCGCTCCGAGCGGGGGGCGCGTTCGTCTTCGTGGTTACGCACCCGGCCTTCCGCGCGGCCGGGCAGACGGCGTGGGACTGGGACGAGAAAGCCGGCCGGCAGTACCGGAGGGTGGAGGCGTACCTGTCGCCGACCGCCAAAGAAATCGAGATGAAGCCGGGACAGACATCGCGCGGTAAGAAGGGTGTGCGAACCGTGACATTCCACCGGCCGATCCAGGCCTATGTGGCGGCGCTGACGACGGCCGGCCTGCTCGTTGAGCGGTTGGAGGAGTGGCCGAGTCTAAGGGCGAGTTCATCCGGACCCCGCGCGGGCGAGGAGAACCGCGCACGGCGCGAGATCCCGATGTTCCTGGGTGTCCGCGCGATCAAACGTTGACCACAACGCCTCAGTTGCATCCCGCGAACCACGCCGACAGGAACGCGAAGATATCAGGCACCGCGTTCATCCCATTCCCGTCGAAGTCGCCGTTGCCGGCGAACCATGAACTCAGGAAGGCGAAGATGTCCGGGACCTGCACAAACGTGTTGCCGTCCCAGTCGGCGGTGCATCCTACGACAATGATCTCGTTATCCATCTCGACCGGCTTGCTTCGGCCATGCTCGACCCACAGGTTGTAGGCGAGTTGCCCGAACGTATCGGCGAAGGGCGAGTCATAAATCGGAGGGATTTCCTGAAGTATCGCGATGGGGAAGATGCGCTGCTGGGTGTCCGGGTCGATGGGAAACGTGGTTACGTCCTCATCGCGGAGGAACTCCATGTACTCCTTCGACGATGTCTGGTGGTAGACCCGGACGCGGGCACGCGCGGCGTTGGCCGGGATGGTGTAGAGCGTGTCGTCCCAGTATTCGCCATCGGCGTACAGGTTGGCGGGGACCGATCCGGACTGCACCATGCCGAACTGCGCGTTGCTGAAGCCCATCGGGGGGATGCGATTGTCCTTGATAATCTTGTTCACGAGCGCGAGCCGGAACGCGTGCCCCTCGGGCTCGCCGGTGTACGCGGCGGCGGTCGCGTCGAGTCCGTTCTCGGCCTCGTAGACCTTCGTGTCAGCGGTCACGAGGTCGCCGGTGTTCAGGTTGTACGCGCCGCGTTCCGCAACTACGGTGCCGTTGGCCGCGAGGAACTGCACGTTCACCCACATCCGCCGACCCTCGACGTAGCCGGTCGGCAGTTTGTGACCGGTGAAGTTAATCACGCGCACATTGAGTTCGTCATCAATTACGCTGAGTTCCATGTCGCTGGCGTCACGGAGCATGCCCTCATTGCGCGCTGTCGAGGCGGCTGCGGCACCGTCAACGAGGCCCGTCTCGTTCTGGCCGAAAAGTCCGTCGATCGCGAGCAGCACCCAGGAGTTTGCGCCGCTGAACTCGTGCCGAGGAATCATCGGCCGGACCGGCGGCTCAAGCCCGCAGTTCTGAGCATCGGGCTCTCCGGGCATGTGGCAATCCTGGCACGATGAGACCGCGTCGCCGCGGCTGCCGCCAAACCGCCCGCCCAGGTCCACATCTCCCAGCGCGAACATGCTCCCGGACCATTCGCTGAACGTCCGCTGCTCGGGGAACTGGTGATATTTGTTGACCGGGGGCAACTCGTTGAGCGTGTTAGGGACATAGTTCCCGGTCATCTCATCGAGCGTGTACGTCGGCGTGCTCACATCATGGCAGGTGGCGCACAGGCGAGATTCGGAGTGGAAGGGCGACTTCGCCCAATCGTGGAAGCCGGGCCACCCGCCCGGGTAGCCGGTCTCAGGGTCGGGCGGGTTGTGGATGAGCCAATCCGCCTGGAGGTCCAGCGGGCCGCGGCGAGTGTCGTCGCGGTCGAGAACCCAGTTGGCGTTGTGCGGCCAGAGGTGACCGCTCCCGGGGATGTTCCCGAGGATGGCCTCATCTTGGGGCGGGTCGATCCCCGGTGAGTACTCCGGGTCAACCATCCGGTGGCAGACGGAGCACGACACGCCGGAGAACTCGCTCTCCAAAATTGAGGAGCCATCGGTGGGGTTCGGGTGGAGAAGCCTGCCCTCGGTCCAGGCACCGCCGATGTGGCAGCGCAGGCAGTAGTCGCCGATGAAGTCCGCATCCTGCTGAGCGATCGAAAATGCGGCCCAAAAAACCGGATCGCGGGACGCCTGCCCCATCATGCTCGCGTTCCAGAGGTCGTAAGGGGAACTCTCCGCGAACCCGCCGTGACAGAAACTGCACTGGATGGGGCTTATCAACGAGGAGTTGAGTGTTCCGTTGGGTCCGGAGGTGATGCCGGCCGGCGTGCCGCCCGTGAAGAAATCGACACGGGTCGAGGCAATGGGCAACAGCGGCGGGGGACCCAGAGCCAATGCCCCCCCAACGACGATCAGACCCGCCAACGCCGCCCACGCCCAGCGCTTGCCGTGGCGGCGCTTATAGGACTTTGCTGTGCTCAAACCCGCTGCTCCTTCCCACTCAGGTGTTCGGCACGGACCGCCGCGTAGCCGCCAAACACCGCATTCGTAACATACGGACGGTGTATCGACCAGTACGCACACCGACCGAAGTCGGATTCGCTTGGGGGGAAGTATGCCCCACAAAACACGATCCTGCAAAGGGTACGCCCTGGCCAAATCAGAGGTTCGGAGTTTCCCCAACCGTGCCGGAAGGCTCCTCGTCTCCGCGTCCAGGGCCGGACATCGACGCAACCCCAAGAGCCAGAAGGCACAGGCCAATCCCCAGCCACGCTCCGGGCAAACTGTTGTTCCAAGGGTCGTCGCACAGGTGCCGCCAGGCGTAGAGGCCGGACACCATGAGACCCAGCCCGCCGCCGAGATTCAGCAGCCCAGGGCGAGACCGAAACCAGCAGAGCACAATGGCAGCCGCAATGAGGCCGACGCGGGCGGGCGGAAACACCGCCGCGCCGTACGCCAGATTCTTGGGCCAATCGACAAGCAAGGCTCGGACCCCGATGACGGCGAGCAGATCGACCTTGGTCCCGGTCTCCGTCGTCCGCAGGAGCGTCCGCCCACTCGCCGTGGGCATGGGGTCCATAGTCTCGCCGCTGGCTGTCCAGACCCACATGTGCGAGCCGTCGGTCATCAGTCGTGACTCGTAGCCCAGCTTGCGGAGGATCGATGCGGCGACAACCGCTCGACCGTCGCAGTCCTCGCGTCCCCTTTGCATGGTCTCCGCCACGGTCGGCAGGTAGTCGCAGCAGCCCCAGGTATCCCAGTCCCACGCGTACTGGATGCGCTCGGTGACCAAGTGCTGTACCGCGTCGAGAACAACCCCGGCATCGGGCGGAGTCGCAAAGCGCAGAAGGTATTGCTCTACCTCCTCCGCCAAGGGGGCGAGCGAGGGCTCATCCGGCTCGATGAGGCTGCCGGGGTCAGACCAGTGCGCCAGGTGGCTGGCCAGTCGCGCGGGGTTCGGGTAGCAGACCAGCAGCGTCACGGTGGTGACGAACGCCGCTTTGAGCGGCCAACGGAGGAGCCTGGACCGGGGGTTCAAGGGTTCCAGCAGCATTCGGCATCCATGCCCTGACTCGTATGAACAACTCACTCCGCCCGCAGCACATCGATTTCCGGCACCCGCGGGCACAAGGCAAGGTCCGCGCCCTCATCGAACAGGCGCCTCATCGCCGCCACACCGCGTTCCCCAATATCGACCGTTTGCGGGCTGACGTACATCTCGATATATCGCTCGGCCTGACCACGCGTGAGTTCAGGGGCAAAGCGCATGGCATACCGGACGGACTCTTCGCGGTGCTTCAACGCGAAACGAATCGAGCGGTCAAGCAGCGCGACAACGGCGCGCGTGGTGCCAGGGCCGAAGCGATCATCGAGGTCACGCCGCACCGCGTTCCCCCCCAGAGGCAGGGGCAGTCCCGTCCGCTCCCCCCACCATTGCCCGAGGTCGACCAGTTGCTCAAGCCCCAGATCGCTATAGGTGAGTTGGGACTGGTGGATGAGCAGGCCCTGATCGGCGCGGCCCGAGGCGACAGCGCTGGTGATCTGGTCGAAGGGAAGTTCAATGACTGTCACCGGGGCGTTGCCCGCCGGATGGGGAGAACGGGCTTCCGGTGACGTGTTGGCGGCCTCCCACATCCGCCAGAGCAAATAGGCCGTGGTCTTCACTCCCGGCA
>Ga0163147_10008627_pt1 | contig 11265 bp, 12 predicted proteins | sample OliLakLV19MP6G1_FD_148597 | JGI IMG/M metagenome (GOLD analysis project Ga0163147, IMG submission 148597) | Freshwater microbial mat bacterial communities from Lake Vanda, McMurdo Dry Valleys, Antarctica- Oligotrophic Lake LV.19.MP6.G1 | ecosystem: Environmental > Aquatic > Freshwater > Lake >...
CTAACCGACGCATAGAAGGCGTCTCCGCCGATCAAGATGGAGACTTCACATGACCACAACATTGTGATAAAAAGTGAAAGCGCGGTTGGCCGTTCTGGTGCTACTCACAGGCCTGTTTGATGTACCTGCTCCGGTCGGAAGCCTGGATACCAGCTGCGTACGGTTGCATCCCATGTATGGGTTCAGTCACAGTACAAGCAAAATGCGCAATAGAATTAATAAAAGTAAAAATATCCTGAGTGATAGGCACTATTTGGCCTCAGTTGCCTATTATCAGTAGTATTTCGGGCGCACTGGCGCGGCTCATGGAGTCTCATTATCAGCGGTGCTGGTGTGATTCAGCGACTGATTATGACGGTTATCGGCGGTTCGTGAGCGTGATTTTAATGCTGTTGCGCTTTTAACCCGTATTGTGACTGAACCCCTTCTTGGCGAGACCACGGCAGTATACCCGATTATGGACGTCTTACTTGAGAGGGATTTTGCTCGTCATAATGGCCTGAATCCCTGTTTATAGAGCCTCATTGATCGTCGATTAATCTGCCCGCAGTTGAGCATCGACCCAAGCGAAGGACTCAGCAATTTCCTCTCCAAGGATGGGGTTATCGAGGATAAGGGGTGTAGCAGTCTGCGCCATCGTCAACAACTCAGCGGGGGTGCGTGACAAACGCCAAATCGCACCTACTTTTTGGCATGCTTGATGTACACGTTCTGTCCTAATCAATTCAGCATGGAGGTGGCGTAAAGCTTCGGCTTGTGACCACTCCTGGTCAATCTTCCTGAGAGTCGTGTATGCGTCATCCCATAGCCCTGCTTTTGCTTGAAGGTCAACTAAACTACTTAACGCGTTTGCCTGATGCCAATCTGATCGGATACCCCAAACAGTATCAAACGCCTCTTGCCATAGTCCAGCTCGCGCTTGAATCACAGCTATGTCCCTTGAAACCGACTCGTCACTATCAATGTCCGAGATGGTACGCTGCACCTCATCCCACAACCCCGACTCCGCTTGCGCTACGGTCAGAGCATGTAAGGCGTCTCTGCGTTGGTAAAGGTCTTTTATATCTGCAATAGTCAGACGCGCTTCTTCCCATAGCTTTAATCTAGCTTGCTCCTTCGCCATCATACATCTAACCTCCTCAGAGCGCCGAGTACCAGCAATGTGCGCAATGGTCGCCTCTATTTCCTTGATATGGTTGATAGATGTACGGGCGTCCTTCCATAATCCTTTCGTTACTTGGGCTTGTGCTAGCGAGTGGAAAGCTTTTACCCGTTGATCAGGGTTCATCATGTCTCTAAGAGTATCAGACGCCTCCTCCCATCGACCAGTATCTCCCAGTGATTTGACCAAGGCGAGTAGACCATCATCACCAAAACGCTTAACAGCACTATACACATCCTTCCAAAGTCCTGCTCGGGCTTGGATTATCATAACCTCGCATAAACCCTTAACATGCCATGGGGAAGTAATACTTGCAATAGTATTGTATGCATCCTCCCATAATCCGGCCTTAGCCTGACTTACTGCTTGGATTGTCATAACCTCGCATAAACTCTCAACATGCCATGAGGAAGTAATACTTGCAATAGTATTGTATGCATCCTCCCATAATCCGGCCTCAGCCTGACTTAGTGCAATATGCTGCAAACCGCGCGACAATATATCACTACTTGCAACTCTATCCACAAGATCAAGAATAATACGCGCTTTTTCCCATAAGCCAATCGTAGCCTGGCCTACTGCAATGTCGTACAATGTATCATCACGTAGTCTATAGTTATTCATATATTTAGTGGTAGTATAGGCTGCATCCCACAATCTAGCCTCTATATAAACTTTTGTTAAAGCGCGTAGAGACTCGGCATTGAACCCACGATAATCTACTCCTTCAGCAGCGTTACGCGCCAATAAAAAATTTGCAGAGGCATCAGTACGGCCAATCTTTGCCTGAGCTTTCGCTAAAGCAGCAAAAATTTTTACGCGCTGCCAGTTAATATGAATCTCTGTAGCAGTGGCTTTTACCTCATTCCATTGCTCGTTCTCTATCTGAAACATTGCCAAATGATATAGCCCAACATCGCCAACCTGCTTGGCAGCAGCACGTGCCGCATCAAACAGTCCTGCAAGCGTATGTGTCTTGGCAATATCCTCTAGTGTTTCTATTAACCACTCTTCAACATCGACTCCACGTGTGGTGGCATGAGCCTCTTCCCATAAGCCCGCCCTCGCTTGTGCTTTTGCAATATCGCGGAGGGCGTAAGCATAGCACTCATCGGCACCTATTTCCCTAGCGGTATGATATGCATCTTGCCAAAGTCCAAATTCGGCCTGCGCCCTTACAACTGCTCGTAAAGTCTCCGCACGTTGTTCCCCTTTCGGAATAATCTTTATGGTATTGTGCGCATCTTGCCATAATCCCATCTTTGCCTGGCATCGAGCAATCGCACCTAGGGCCTCTATACGTTGACATTTATCCACTATCTTGTTAACTGTAGCACGCGCTTCTTGCCATAACTTAGCCTCTGCTTGTTCTTTTACTATTGAGCGCAAAGCCTTTCCTTGTACATAGTGATCATCGATGTATCGAATAGTATCTAGAGCGTCATCCCACATGCCTGCCTCTGCTTGCACTTGAGATAGCACACATAAGGATTCTAACCGTGGCCAATTATCCATGCGCTCGGCTGCTACGCGAGCCGCTTCCCACGAATGATCGCGCGCTTGCTTGGCCGCTATGCTACGCAATGTTTGAGTACACAACCATTGATCGTCGATGTTGCTTGCCGTCGCATATCCCTCCTTCCACAGTCCAGCCTCGGCATAAGCTTTTGCAAGCTCGCTTAGAGCCTCTGCTCGCAGACCAGGAGTATGAATAAGATTAGCAGTGGCGTAGGCTTCTCCCCACAAACCAATGTTAGCTTGCGCCGTCCCCAGGACAACCAGTGCCTCTGCACGTTGTCCCTCATCATCAATCTCTTTGATGGTATCCTGAGCACGTCGCCATAAGGGATGAGCATCTTCTTTGTCAAACAGAAATATAAAGCTACAAAAAAGCCGTACCTTACGGTCTGCATCTGAAAGCAACTCCACGCGGCTCATAGCCTCAGCACGACGACCCAAGTATATCAACGCAATGAAAAGGTCATCAGGCCACTTATCTATACGACTCGTCAAACTCACACGTAGCAGACTCCACCGCCACAGATGGGCAAGATCCCGTTGATTCGCTGCGCTATCGCGTGCCCGATCAAGATCCTGAGTATAAAGACGGGTGCTTGGATCAAATCGTCGCTTGTGCCGCCCGTAGCTCCCGTTATCAACAACAGACCACAGTATCTCCCATTGCTGCCCGAGCGCCAGATGAGTAATATAGTGATGGCGCGCATACCAACGCCTTATTTGCTCTGGGCCTAGAGTATCTACCCAAATCTCCTCGATACAACTTACATCTTGTACACACCAAGCCGCGAGTTGTGCATGCCAGGATGCAATTTGTGCCTGACTCACGACAAACGGTTTCTCAGGTTGCGATGAATCTTCTTGGAGATATGCTCGAATCTTAAGATGATACAGGAATGAACGACCGTTGCTGTCTTGTGCAACTAACCCACCGAGTTGAGATAGGCCATCGCGTAGCTCACCATCCTCAATCATTAGTAATCCGCGCATTGTCATACGATCTAAAGCTTCCTGGGCTACAAGCAATAATGCCAGTACGGGAGCAAGAACAGTCTTCCACTGCACTCGATCTCGTTTTCTTAATCGATCAATTGCGAATCCAAATAGATTATCAGGATTATCGCTGATGCGTTCTATAAAGGTATCTAGATCCACAATTGTTCCAGCTTGCAATTCCCTAGCTACGAGCGAAAGATAGAAAACATTACCACTAAGGGCTTGATATAGTCGTTCTGACACAGCTAACATCTGTGTCTTTTGCGCCAACAACCCGCAAAAGTCACCATAGCTAAGATGGGGAAGCCGATATTCATGCTGGGGTTTCATCACTTCCAGCGGCTTGAGGGTATCATCTGGGCGTGTCCCCAGGACAAACACGATCCCCGGCGGTGGATTGGTTGGCAAAAAGCTCAGGTCCCGGATACCATTCAATTCTGGATCGAGTTGGTCGAGGCCATCCACATAGATGATTTCGTGAATGCCCTGCTCGTCCAGTTGGCGCAACACATAGGGCAAAAAGTCGCGCATAGCGGGGTAACTCTGTTCGGGGAAATACGTTGCGGAAAGCCCATGTTTCACAATCAGACGAGCAGTAAGTGTCCGCAGAATGCCCAGTTGGTACTCGCGGCCAGGCGTCAGGGCAATGAAGTGAAAGGCGGTCTGCTCCGGCCCGTCCTGTTCGACCATCCGAGCAATCACGCTACTCTTGCCTTCGCCGGCCTGGGCCGTGATGGTCACATATCCACCTGTTGGCATCACCTGCGCAATCCGCGCACGAATCTCCGCGATTTCTTGTTCACGCCCAACAAAGCCCTCCAGGCGATTACGAAAGATCGTGCTCGATTCGTGATGGTAGAGGAGTTCTTGGAGTGGGATGTAAGGAGCATTGACGACAATCTTCGTGAGGTTGCCGCCGGCGATGTTCCCGATAGAGATGGTTGCATGACTGAAATTATTGTCCTGGCCAATGGAGAGCGAGGCGGTGCTGGTGCCAACAGTCGCGGACTGACCCCGCAGCAACTGATCGGCCGCAGTGGCCAGGCTCGTGCCATCCACCTGGGGCCAGGCTGATTGCAGGGCGTCTATTAGGGGCTGGAGGGGATTAGCAGTCATCGCGGTTTCTCATCATAGAGGCTGTGGTGAGTTTACCACGCCCATCCCCCGGATTCAAGAACATAGACAAAAACGCATTGCAAGGTCAAGCGATGCAGTTTCTCGGTGTCGAGTTGGAGTATACCCTATCCTGATGTCAGGTCGCCCCCCTCGCTCAGCGTCAGGTTAGGGTTATTTTTGCTCTTTCTTGACACATTCCTCTGCGGGTGATAGAATCTAACCTGACACTTTTGGGAGGACACGCGATGCCAGGACACCGTGTTGGCTACATCCGCGTCAGTAGCTTTGACCAGAACCCCGAACGACAGTTAGATGGCATCACGCTTGATCAGGTGTTTACCGATCGTGCTTCGGGGAAGGATGTCCAGCGTCCGCAGTTGGCTGCCCTGCTGGCGTTTGTTCGTAGCGGCGATACGGTGGTGGTCCACAGCATGGATCGCCTGGCACGCAACCTTGATGATCTGCGCCAGATTGTCCAGCAGCTCACCGGGCGCAGCATTCAGATCCAGTTTATCAAAGAACAGTTGACGTTCACCGGCGAGGACTCACCGCTGGCCACGTTGCTGCTCTCGGTGATGGGCGCGTTTGCCGAGTTTGAACGGGCGCTGATCCGTGAGCGCCAGCGCGAGGGGATTGCGGTCGCCAAACAGCGTGGTGTCTACGTAGGCCGGAAGAAGGCGCTCGATCCGGTCGCCATTGCCCAGCTCAAAGCACGCGCCGCCGCTGGCGAACCCAAGGCCTCGCTCGCGCGCGAGGCGGGCATCAGCCGCGAAACGCTCTACCAATATCTGCGGCACGACTGACCACGCTGACGATTACCAGATCAACGTATCGATACGAGGACACCCTACGCCCTGGTGTCCCGGCAGACAAGGACCTTGCCCATGAAAACCATTACCATCCAAGCTCGGATTGACCATGGTCGCATTGTGACGGAACTCCCGTTTGACCTCGACGGGGTATATACCGTAACCGTCCAGCTTGATGATGCCCACACCGTAGAACCCATGCGCTCGCACACCAGTCTTGTTGATGCGATCCAGCCGGTGTCCCTCCATGGCTGGCCGGCGAACAGCCGTTTTGGTCGCGATGAACTCTATGATGAGGATGGCCGATGACGGCGCCGCTGGCCATTTTTATTGATACCAACATCCTCGTCTATGCGTCGCTCCCCGAGTCGCCGTGGCATCTGGTGGCGCAGACGACGCTGCGGCGCATCGAAGGGGAGCAGCGCCTGTGTTGTATCAGCAACCAGGTTATTCGTGAGTACTACACCACCTTGACCCGGGCCGATGTCCAGGGCCAGCTCCCAGATCGGCATCTGGTCCTGGCCAATATTCGGGCGATGGAAACGCGCTGGACGATCCTGAGCGATACCGCTGATGTGCGCAAGGAACTGCTCGTTCTGGCAGATGCGCTGCCCATTGGCGGGCGACAGATTCACGATGCCAACCTCGTGGCCACCATGCTGGCCTATGGCATTCCTGAGCTCCTGACCAATAACCCCGGGCATTTTCAGCGGTTCACCGATCGCATAACCGTGCAGTCACTGGAAAGGCCATCGGCCTAAAAGGAGAGTAGTAAAAAGTCGGGGGTACCTGCTGTTTGGCGTGGACAGACATGGGACCTAACGCGCCCATGCGGACGCATGCCTGCCCCCGACGTTGTACTGCGCTCCGCACTGCTGGCGACCACGGTCATGGATGCCGACCAGTTTCAGCTCCAGGCTCAGGGCTCCCCCTCCCATGGGAACGCATTTGCATCTCGTCAAAATGTTGTTATGATAGCGTCGATTCATCTTTGATTGGAGGACCACTCCTATGGCCGATCTCTCTGCCTTCCTTGACAAAGCCTTTGAAGACAAATCGTTTGACGAACTGGCCGATGCGCCCGTCGATGCCCTGGCCGGCATCAGCAAAGGCGATGCCGCTGCCCTCACGCAGGCCCTCGGGATTAAAACCGTGCGCCAGTTGGCCGAGCACAAGGTCATCCTCGTCGCCCAGGCCATCGTGGGTCTCGCCGGCAAGAAGTAACCCTCCCCTGACCGCCGTGCGTCAGGTTTCTCACGCACGGCGGCCACCTCCCACCACGCATTCTTTTGAGGATTTGCACCCATGAGCACATCAACGCACGATACCGCCGTGTTCGAGGAAGGCTTCGCCCTGGTTCGGGTCGAAGAAAGTGACGTTCACACCTATGGCACCGAATCGCTCTACGCCATGATTCAGGAGCACCCCTGGGTGCTGGAGCAGGAGCTCCCGGTTCTGATTGTCTATCCGACGTCGCAGGGCATGCAAGCCTATGGCCATGATGACCTGGTCGAGGCCGTGATGGAGCTGACATTCGACGATATTGTCTGGGGTCACGAGCTGACCTTGGAGTGGGAAGATGAGGAGGACGAAGAGGACGAGGAGGACGAGGAGTAGCGTCCGCTCAGTGACGCCAGGCCGTGGCGCCACCAGCGCTCACGGCAGGAGCGCTGGTGGCGCTGAATCCACCAGCACCTCGATCACGTCGCACCCGCGATGGCAGCGCCCTTGGAACCCTGGACTATGTCAAAAAGTCCGGAACCCTGACCTTTGCGCCAGGCGAAACCAGCAAAACGATTAGTATCAGTCTGATGAGCGACACGGTCTACGATAATAGTGAATCATTTTGGGTTGACCTGAGTGTACCGGTCAATGCCGGCCTTGGGAGTCCGGCCTCAACGATGGTCACCATTCAGGAAGGAGGGTGTGACCTCGAGATGTGTTAAGGGGTGTCGACGAAGCCACGGTGTCACTCGGCTTGGCGGAGTGCGATGAACCTGTTGCCAGCGGGTGAAGCATGACCGCTGGGCGCAATCCCCCTTCAGTGCAAAGTTAATCGAATTCTACCGACGGGCGGTGATCAGCCATCTCAGATCACCACCCGTCCTCATTAGAGGTTGAGCGCTCATCCACTCTACAAGATCGCAAGCAACCAGATCGGGCTATACTTACGGGGAACGATTGCCATAGCGCGGTCTATCAGAAGGAAATAGCAATGAAATCCATATCAGGACGTGGTCTGTTGTGGGCAGGTGGGTATCTCGTCGCAACATTTTTGGTGGTGCTCTATGCCCAGTCGTGTGAGGGAATGTTCTGTGGCACGGTCATTATGTTGCCAGCTTTGCCATGGTGGCTGATCCCCGATGATAGTCTATGGACAAATACCACCATGCTAAGCTGGATTGTCTTGCTGGCGTGCTACGCGGCGAATGCCGGAATCCTCTATCTGGCAGGACGATGGACTGACCCAATGCGTCGGCCTCCCAGAATGAATGATTAGTAGATCTCGATGCGCCTGCGGCGCGCAACCGTGAATGGAAATGGGTTAAACTTCATGCTGATAGGGCGCTCCTATCGCATCATGGAAATGTCACAACCACCGCCCTCGGGCACCTCAAACGTGCCGCACCCGCAGACCGGGTGCGCCGAAAGGAGCACCCGTATGTCTGGGACTAGCGGGAGCATTTGAACAGAAACCTACGGTTTGGTGTCCTTGATGTGCGTTGTAACCGCATGGTTTTGTTCGGCCAGTTCACAGATTGGCATCCGACCGGGCTGCCTACACGGTGGTTGCTGCCGTAAGATACTTGTACAGGGTGGGCTTGGAAATCCCCAAAAGCTGGCAGATCTGGGCAATCGTGTGCTGCTTTTCGCGATAGAGTTTGACCGCCAGCCCCTGCTGGTCGGGGGTCAGCGCCTTTGGTCGGCCCCCTGTGCGTCCACGCGCCCGCGCTGCCTGGAGGCCGGCCTGGGTTCGTTCTCGGATGAGCGCGCGCTCAAATTCGGCCAGCGCCGCAAAGATATGGAAAATCAGTTTTCCCGAACTGGATGTCGTATCGATGGATTCGTGGAGACTCCTCAAGCCAATCCCCTTCCCCTCCAATACCGCCACCATGGCAATCAGATCCTTCAGCGATCGGCCCAGCCGATCCAAGCGCCACACCACGATGGTGTCGCCGACCCGCGCATGCGCCAACAGGCGGCGCAAGCCAGGCCGGTCCGCCGCCGCACCGCTGGCCTGATCCGCAAAGATCTGGTCGCAACCGACCTGATTGAGGGCATCGTGTTGCAGATGCAGCTGTTGATCGTCCGTCGAGACCCGTGCATAGCCCAACAGCATGGCCCTACCTCCCCCGGTTAAGATTCTCGTTTTTCACCATCCTATGTTAACATAGATAGCTATACCGAGTTTCTTGACTTTGGGGCGCGCTCCGCTGGTGTGGTGCTGGCACACACAGCTGAAGGGCAAGGAAACGAGGGTTTTCTTTACCGTTCAAACCGTAGGTTTCTGTTCACATGCTCCCGCTGATCCTATTACGGGCTGTTCAGTCCCCGTCGGCGTGCGATGCTCCAGCACATCCGGGTGCAGCTGGCCTGGCACCGCCGCTGTGATCTGGCAAGCGACGCGGTGCCGCTCCCGAACCCGGATCGGGTGCCATCGCTGGCCACCTGTCCGCGCTGTGGCATGATCATGCAGCGCTAGGTGATCCCGGCCCAACCGGGACGCGCCCCGCCGGATCGGATGGTGCTGACCGCGTGATGGCCCCTGGTCATGTCCCGTCACGGTAGCGGCAGCCGGTGACGGTCCCTTCCGCGTGCTGAAGATCAGGGGAAGCCCCCCGTACAGACCTGATTGCGTCGCGATTCGATCATCATCGCTGCGGGTTTGGCCATACTCCATGGACAAACGCAGGAGTGGTGCGCCGAACGGTCGTCGATCGCTGATCGTGATCCCCCAGCACCGCGCTTTTCCCCACCACCAGGTCCCCCTTGAATCCCCAAAGGCGGCGAAGTCGCGCCACGTTCAACGTGGCTTATGTGGTGGCTCCGCACCACATAACCCTTAATACATTATGTAAACGAATTGTGATGAATTTCTAAAGCGCGGGTGGCCGTTCTCATGCTACTCACAGGCCAGCGTGAGGTGTCGCTACGCTTATTTGGCCGTGGCTAAGGATGGTTGGGCCACGATATGGAAAACGGGCGTTTTGACACCCCTGCCCACCCGCAAGCGGGCAGGCTCAGCGATGGCGACGGTGGTGCGCCACCCTCACCATCACCGAGCCTGATGGAGGCATTGTCGCAGGGGCATCAAAATAAACACGCGCCCGTTTTTGTGGTCTGTGTGCGGTCGGAGCAGCAGCGGTACCTGCATTTGGATGGGCAGGACTCGCTCCGGTTCTGGTGGGGCATCCAGATTAATCGCATACGTCAGTATAAAAAATCAAGACGATTATTAGTGGTATGTAATGGTTCCGGTGCCGGACATCTTAGTCAGGGCGACGCCGGCAACAATACCTAAAAAGCTGGCAACCTGACTCCAATTCATGTCATAGAGATCGAATGATACTTCACCAGCTAGGCCCGCGACGGCTTCCATGGTGAACTGGTATTCACCGTGAAGTGTGGAGGGATCGACAAGAAAATAGCCTGTTACGTCCGATGTAAAGATTGCAAAATCAAAATCTGGGCCTCCAGTCGCGTTAAAAATGATGACATGAGGAGGCGCTAAATCAACGGTAAGATTCAAGGCCCACCATATCACGCCAGTCATTGAGAGTAGCCCAGTTGCGTTCCATTTGGTTTGGTCTGAAAGTTCGAGCATATGTTTGTTGGCAATTGCAAACGGATGATCGGGTTGGAGCGCTGAAAAATCCTTAATCCGCTGTACTCGGTCTTCTAGTACCTGGAGTGCCCGTTCTGTTGGTTCCATCGTGTTCTCCTGTGAATACGTGGCTATTGAGAGAAAATCTCTGACTGCGTAGCCGCATTCGCGTCAGAGTTGAGAGGGTTGATGACCAATGTTCGTGTGGCTAGCGGCAAAGGAGTGCATTTCTGGCATCCCAATGTGCTCAATTTGATCATAGTCAGGGTGGGATCAGCCATCGAACATGGTGCCTACGCACTCCATCAACAGACAGTACCGATGCTGAGCAGACTACCTAAAATGTGTGATACTGCACGTTTGCAGCTCTGGCATGGCTTCAGTAGGGGTACTCGGGGGATCACTGCATCGATGGTGGTCACGCCTCATCAGGGCAATACTACGTTATCGTGTAGTAGGTCGTCAATAGACGATCTTAAGCAAATTTGTCCCTAAAACGTTGGAGCCAGGGATTCAGGCCATTCAGGAGGGAAAAATCTCTATGAAATGCGACCGCCGTCATGATCGGGTATACTGTCGTGGTCTCGCCAGGAGTGTCTGAATCGGAGGGTCTGTTCGATGCCGGATGGAATAGATACGCGCACGACCAAGCGGCTGGTGATCGATGCCATGGCGGCGGGCGTGCCCTGGGATGTCGCCCGCCAGCGGGCCAAGGCGCCCATCTCACGGGCCACCGCCTTTCGCTGGCAGGCCCGCTTTCGCACCGACGGGGACGCCGTCTTTCAGGAGCAGCGCCATGGGCATCCCTGGCTGGTGACGCCGCCCGTTCAGGACTGGAT
>Ga0163147_10008631_pt1 | contig 11261 bp, 13 predicted proteins | sample OliLakLV19MP6G1_FD_148597 | JGI IMG/M metagenome (GOLD analysis project Ga0163147, IMG submission 148597) | Freshwater microbial mat bacterial communities from Lake Vanda, McMurdo Dry Valleys, Antarctica- Oligotrophic Lake LV.19.MP6.G1 | ecosystem: Environmental > Aquatic > Freshwater > Lake >...
GATTTGCGGTGGGTGACATTGAGCGCGGGCGACAGGCGCTAGAAAGCATCTTCTCACAAGCGCGGGCGGCTGAGGAGATGCACGGCTATATCGGATTGCCGGATGGGAGCGGCGGGCATACTGTCCCAGTTTCACATCACCCGGGCTTCAATTTTGTCCGGCTGGTGGACGGGATTGAGGCGTCTATCGGTGAGGCGATCAACATGGGGGCGATGCAAGACCCCGCGTTGGGGGTGCGGATTGTGCGCGAAAACGGCGTGCTGGTCGTCAAGTCGCCCAGCGCGACGGACGCGGTTTATATTTACGGAGACAATGCTTCGGGGGCGGCGAACCCGCCAAGTATCCGACTGCCGCAATTGGGCAGCGACACGCTAATCGGGGAGATGTCGCTTGAGGGCGGGCGGCTGACCGTGTTCTCGGCTCAATTGGCGCGGCTGAACGGATTACAGGTACGAGTCACGGCGTGTCACCACCGAGGCGGGTATTGGGGCGGCGAAACGTTGATCACACTGACGCCGACAGCGACGGCGAGTCAACATAGCTGGGCGCTGGTGGGGATCAACACGAAAACGAACGCGATTGCACAAGCATTGACGGCGAATCGGTCACTGGCGCAAGGATTGTTGCAAGCGGATATTGCCAGCGTGGTCGCAGCCAATCCCGACGTGGATTGGCGGGGGGCGGTTGATTTGGCGAATGGCGATACGACGGTCAATGTGTTGCGAATAATCAACCTGCGGAATTTTGGTCAATCCAACCAAAAGACCAATTTCAGCGCGACGACTGCGCCGACGGTAGCCGATGATAGCGCCAGCGGGTACGGCGTGGGGTCGGTGTGGATTGATACGACGAACGATAAGGTGTACGTCTGCACGGATGCGGCGGCGGGGGCGGCGGTGTGGAAGCTGTCCACGTTTGCGATCAATGCGTTGACGAGTGCGACGCTTGACCCGGCGGCGGATTACATCCCGTTTTATGATGTGAGCGCGGTGGGCAATCGGTATTCCACGCTGGCGAATATGCTGACAGCGCCGCCCGCGATTGGTGGGGGGACGGCGAATACGGGGGCGTTTACGGCATTGACCGCCTCAACTACGTTTCGCCTCGCCCCGACGGTGACTCCGGGTGCGGATTTAGCACAAATCACAGCGCCGTCAGATATTTCATCGAGTCATTATATTTTCAATGCCATCGGCATAGGTAGTAGCTTCCTTCGTATATTACGCGGTGGATCAGTTGAGATGAGCGCGAATGCTTCCATTGCGCTGAATGTGTCAGGATCAGCGAGTGCGTTTACAGTGACGAGCGCCGGGTTTACGCTGAAAAGCGGCGCAACTACCATAGGTACTTTAGCAATCGGAACGAACGCAACGGGCGGCGCCTCGCTGGAATTAGCGGGGGTGGCGTCTCGACCTGTGCTTATTGGCGTTACATCCAATGTTGAAGCGGGTATCACAACTATCATCGCTTCGGATTCAGCGACAAACACAATAACTAATGCAATGATCATCAGACACAACAGTACCGGGACGGTGGCGGCGGGGTTTGGCGGATCGTTTGCGCTGCAACTGGAAAGCAGTACGACGAACAATACGGCGGTGGGGTCGATTGATTGGCTGTGGAACGTGGCGACTCATGCCAGCCGTGCGCCCGATATGGTGTTCAATCTGACGGACAGCGCGGCGACGCGGGAAATCATGCGGATGCGGGCGAACGGGAGCGCGGGGGCGATTGGATTTTTCGGCGCGACTCCGGTGGGACGAGCGGCGGCGCTCACCCAGACGCACAGCACGGCGGATAGGACGTTATCGGCGTACACGGCGGATGACGAAAGCGCCGCGTATACGGGGATTGATAATCTGCAATCTGGAACGATCTACGGACAGGTGGCAGATGTCAATGCGCTGCGCGTGGCATATGAGAATTTACGGGCGCTGACTGAGGATTTGGCGGCGTTCGTGAATGCGCTGGTGGATGATATGCAAGGGTATGGCTTGGAGCAGTAAAAGACGCCTCACCCCCCGCCGGGTGAAAAGAAGCCTCACCCCCGACCCCTCTCCCAAAAGCAGGAGAGGGGAGACAAGCAGTCTCACCCTCGCCGGGTGAAAAGACGCCTCACCCCCGACCCCTCTCCCAAAAGCAGGAGAGGGGAGACAAGCAAAAATAGAGAGAGAGAAAGATCATGGCATTGACGGCACAGGAAAGTAATTTTATCGGGCGGTTGCAGCAGAAGGCAGCCGCATTATTGGATTTACGTGACGATTTGCAACGGGAAATTGCGCTGTACAGCGCGGAGGGATTTGGACAGAGCATCACAGATGTCGACCTGCAAATGGTGGGCGATTACGGGCATATCACGCAAGCGAAGATGTTGGGCTGCATCACAGCGTTCTCTGGCGTGTTGACCGCACTAGGTGACGATGTGAGCGGGCAAGCGGTCAACCTAGTCAAGATGCGAGGGTAATGTTGAATCAGGAGATGATCGATGAGACGCTGCGACGAAATGAGGAACGCGAGATGAGCAATCAGGAGTGGGCGGCTGAGACGCTGCGACGAAATGAGGAACGCGAGATGAGCAATCAGGAGTGGGCGGCTGAGAAGCTGCGACAAATTGCGGAGCGCGAGAAGATGATCAACGCGCTAGTTCAAGAGCATCAACTGGTGATCAATCAGTTGTTGACTGAGGCGGTAGAACTGCAAGGTCAGCGGAAACTGCTGGCAGAAATACTGCCGCCTGATGGGTCGTAGAAAGGTTATTATCGCTGGGCTGATCCTGAGCATGGGGCTGCTGATGGCGCTGTATTATGCACGGCAGACTTATCCATCGTGCCTGGAGTCCTGCGCGGCTTATCATCAAGCGATTATTGCGGGGACGGCGGATAGTCCGCATCGGTATCGCGTGCTTGCGCCGTTCGCCGTGCAAGCTGCGTTTGCGCCTACCTCTGCCGGGTCGATTGGCGTGGCGTATGTGACTGCTCATATGATCACGCTGCCGACCATGCTGCTGATGATGTTCGTTTGGTTTAAGCGATGGGTCGGCGGGTCGGCAGCGCTGGTGGGCGTGTTGTTCGTGGCGGCGTACAGTCCGATCATGTTTGGCGTGGGGGCATATGGAATCAGCCTATATACGCCTGTTGAGGTGATATTTTTGATCGCGGGGCTGATGTGGTTGACGAGCGGGCGCGGTGGCGTGGTGTTTGGCGTGATCGTCGCACTGGCAACGCTCAATCGTGAGACGGCGATTTTGCTGGTGATCGCTTATGGCGTGCTTCGCGTATTCGTCTCCCCATCGAGCAGAAAAGACGCCTCACCCCCGACCAGCAAAGACGCCTTAGTCCCGACGCCAGAAACGACGCCTCACCCCCAACCAGCAAAGACGCCTCACCCCCAACCCCTCTCCCAAAAGCAGGAGAGGGGAGACAAGAAACTGTTGGCGATCTATGCGGTGGTGTGGGCGGTGATCTTCGTGGGCGTGCGCGTGTGGCGTGGGGCAGCGCCGGATCAGGTGACGGCGGCGGCGATTTTCGCGGCGAACTTTGGCGGCGGATGGGTCACGACAGAAGCGATGATCAATCACGGGGTGCTGATTCCGCTGTGGCTGCTGGCGATTGTGGGGCTGAGACAATCAACCCCGACGATGAAAAAGATCGCGCTGATCGGCGTGCCGTATGTGGCGCTGCTAGGCGTGTTCGCCATGTGGAATGAGACGCGGTTGCTACTGCCGCTGATGGTCGTGTGGATGCCGCTGGCGCTGCGGGCGATTGAGAATCAGCGCGATTAAGCGAGGTGAGGTCGTGAGCGGGTTTGTGTACCGATTTAATCCAGATCAACTTAAGCCGGATGCGCGGGCGTGGTATGACCGCTTGACCCCACTGCTCGATCAACCTGTGGCGCGGGGGCGGACGAATGATGATTATGCGCGGACGGTCAAGGAACGATACGCGGCAATATTGGCGGCGTATTTGGCGACGGGGGATGCCGGATTGATTGAACGGCTGGTGACGCTGATGGATGAGGCGGCGCTGCATGAGATGATCGTCGGGGTCGATTTGTGGGAGTCGTTTGTGTGTGCGACGATGGCGCTCCATGCGCTGGTGCTGGCGCAACACGGGCGCAATAGGGACTCGATCCGGTGGGTCAATCGGATCATGGAACGGTACAAGCGCATCCCGCAGGATAATTTGGCGCATCCCTACGCGGCGGGGATTGAGAGCCTTCATTATCTATCAATGCTGGGGGCTGATGGTGATTACGCGGCGCGGCGGGATAAGGCGGTTGAGGTGTTCAAACGGCATGTGGTCACGGGGGATGATGGGACGGTGAGTTGGGATCAGCGTATGCCGATCACGAAAAGTCATGCGGCGCTGGGGAGTCCTGATTTCAATTACGTGCGGTACACGGTATCAAGCGTGATCCTGCTGCATGAGGCGGGGTGTACGCTGCTTGATCCGGCGGTGCTGGCGCGGACGATTGCGAACAAGATGTGCGTCGGCGGGAAGCTGGCGTACAACCTTATTGGTGATGCTGTCGGAAAAGATGGGCGCACGATGAACCTGGATAAGTGGCGCACATCGAATATGGCACTGCTGGCACGGTGGAACTTGGATTTACGACGTTTCAATGAGATGGCGTGGAGGGCGGGAAGCCTGAATATCGCGGCGGCTCAATTGTGGACGGGGCTGGGATAAGCGTCATTCTAGCACCCGCGAAAGTGTAAGCGAGGATTACCTCTTGAAACTGAAAAGCAACCGCCCGATCAAACTTGATCGGGCGGTTTCTTTGGGGGGAAGGGAATTGTTGACCAGCGGGAACTGGTCGGGGGTATGTGATGATTATAGCAGATGGGGGGGGGAGGATAACGCGCACAGACGATCATGTGCGTTGTGGGGCGTAATGAGCAGCATAATCGATATTTAAGTGCGGATATGAGTGACTGAAAAGGGGGTCGCGGCTTGATCGACAAGCAAGAAGTTGAGGCAATGATCAACGCGAAACTTATGCCGCTCGCACACAAGCTTAGCCGTCGGCGGATTGAGTGGATTGTAGATGAGCGGACAAAGCCATTAACAGATCGCGTTGCACAGAATGAGCGAGATATTCAACAGGCGCTAGCGGGGTACACGCTGGTGCGCGATTTGATTGAGGAGAAATTTGCACGGCTGGATTTGACGAGCGCGAATCAGCAAAGGCAAATTATGCAACGGTTGGATTTGGCGGAGGGGTGGATCGGCAGTCGGCGGCGCTGGGAGCGGGTGGCGGTGAGGGTGTCACAGGTGGCGGGGCTGCGGCTGCTGCGGGTGTGGCTGCCGTTTATCACGCTGGTGTTGGTCATGGTTGGGATGGTTGTCGCATTATTAGGAGGGCTATCGTGAATTTTACGGCTTATGAATTGGTGATTGTAGTGCTGGTCGCGCTGGTGATGATTTTGGCGGCGGCGCAAGTGCTGTTGTCGGTGAAGTCGGGCGAAAACAGCAAGGTACAGTATCCGCCGGATACTCTGGATCGGGTCGAAAGTTTGCTGGCGTTGGGCTTCAAGCTGGCGGGCGTGACATCGACGAAAATTGACGACGAGGGGTTAAAGATTGCGGCGGAAGCGCTGGGATTCAAGGTGGAGATGGGCGCTGATGGGACGATGATTTTGAAGCGTCCGCCAGTGGTGTCGCCGCCCGCAGCGGCGGGGTAAAGACGCCGAGTTGGTGACAGGTTGTAAGAGACTGAAACTGGTCGCTTTTTGATTCCGTCAACCGCTTACAAATTGTAAGAGGTCGACGGAAAGACGCCTCACCCCCGACCCCTCTCCCAGAAGCAGGAGAGGGGAGACAAGCGGCTTACGAACGGCTGCCCCGGCGTGGGTTAGCCATCCACGCCTGAAAATCGACTACGCGGATGGCGTACCGCCCCTTCTCGTCTTTTTTGGCGGGCAAATTCCCGCGATCAATTTCGTTTTGGACAAAGCGCCGAGTCACCCCCGCACGCTCGGCGGCGTCGGTGACGCAAAATGTCTCGTCGTCAAGCAGGACGCGCCCGCTTGCGTCCCGTGTCGTTTGCCAGTGCCGGAACGCTTTTTCGGCGTCTTGAGGTTGTCGGCAAAGCGCGCTGAGCGCCATGTGCGCCAAACTCCATTGTCCCTTGACAGGGTAATTCACGTTCTTGGACTCCATCCATGCACGCGCCGCTTCAAGCAGCGCATCCTCTTCGGGCAGTGTTTCCGAGAGGGCGCAAAACAACGCCCGTGCCTCTTTAATTTCCATGATGCCTCTTTCTGAGCAGTTTAACGCCATGCTCAGGGCGATGGGAACTAGATGGCTACAGTGACCTCTGTGAAATCTAGTTCGTCAACGCCGTTTGCACGGCGTCCGTGTTCACGTAGTAGGAGTGCTGCGCTGGAGTAGAAATTCTCCGATAGCATATCAATATTGGGGGCGTAGGACGCCGCAACGTCCCCCGCGTCCCACCATGCCTCCAAGCATTGGAGACAGCGCCGCTCGCTGCCCCCCTTTCGGTAGTAGTCGAGGGTGTCTACCTTGACTTCAAGATTGACCAGCGTATACGGCTGCATGCCGTACACGTAATTCCCCTCCCGCGAGGGAAGTGAGAGGTTCTCGGTGGTCACGAGCGCATGACCACCCGCGACGTAAATCCGTCGCGGAAAGATAGTGAAGAATGCTCCAACCCCGGCGATCCATGCCAGCCAGGTTTCCTTGTCTCGTACCTCCCATGCATCCAGCATGGCTCGTTCTACTTCTTTCGTGACGGTTCGGTAATCTGCCTTGCTCTCGGCGCGGTTTTCTTTCATGTCCAACATTTTATTCGTTCCTTCTGCCCCAATGGGGCTGATTTTGGCGTCTGGCGGACGCCTCGCTTATTGCGATACAATGGGGGGCGGCTGAGAAGACACCGCCCCAGTTTCCACCCCTCTCCTAAGTTTTCGGCTTAGGAGAGGGCTTTCTGGGATTTAGGAGCGAGCAATCTCCCCCAACGAATTGTGACACTGCTTTTCTTGTGCGTTCATCTCACTGCCCCTCACTCAATCAATAACACCATTATACTCCCAAAGAACTGTGAGTGTCAAGTAGGCAAAATTCAGCCCCCCCCTAGAAAAAGGGGGGGCTGAGGGAATGCACTTTCTAGCGCCCTCGTAGGGTAAAGACGCCTCACCCCCGACCCCTCTCCCAAAAGCAGGAGAGGGGAGACAAGCCGAGGGCGCGATCTAAGACATCACGCGATAGACTGTCATATTGGGACCGCATATTTCGCCATCCATCATGACCTGATAAACCCCGAAGCGCCCGTTTTGATAGTCTTTTAGGAGTTTCCCGACATACGACATATTCCGCCGGGATTCCTCTGGATCGGGCGTATGTTCCGTTGACGACACTATAACGCCGTCGGTGACCAGCACCTCGTAGTATTTGTTGGCGAACTTGCCGTTGATGCTTGCATCTATAAAATCTTCACGCTTCATGGTTTTCTCCTTAGACGAATTGGCGAATAGGGTAAAGACGCCTCACCCCCGACCCCTCTCCCAAAAGCAGGAGAGGGGAGACAAGCGAGGGCGAGTGTAGTATCAGCCGAAGACCACATAATTGGCGAGTGTGGATGTATCATAGTCTGGTTTTGTGCCGATATAGCGGAGAGTCACGGCGGCGTCTTTGTGGCGCAGCAGCTTCTGAATGTCTGGAATGGACATGCCCGCATCGTGGGCAATGGCGGCGGCTGTCCGTCTGGTATCGTGCGCTGCAAGGGCTAATGAGTCGCCCAGCGCGGCGCGGGTCGTGCGCTCGATGATGTCACGGATACCCTGAGGGGATAACCCCCGTAATGGGGTGAAGCCGTTCACCCCATTGTGAGCATAGTTATCCCCGTGCAGCATCGGCTGCCAAACGGGAATATCCCCGACGATGCGGCGGGGATCGTCGTCGGGGAGATCGGCATTGTACATTTCGACCCACGCCATGATGTCGGCGTAGGCGCGGGCGCTGATTGGCACGGGGTCTACGTTAGAACGCTTGCCGCGCACGGTGATGAGGTAGACCGTGCCGGAGGGAACTATTGAATTGAGCGTGATGCGCTGTAACTCAGCGAGGCGTAACCCCGTGCTGAATGCGACGTGCAGTAGGGCGTAATCGCGCAATCCGGGGCGGTGTAGACGGTTGATTGAACGAAGCACAGCGTTGACCTGCTGCATAGTGAGCCGGATAAACTGCGGATTCCATAACGCAGGGATGTTGGTGGTCGTGTCGGGGCGGGGGGACTTGACCGCCCCGGCTGCCCGGATGTGGTCGCGGCAATCAGCAATATAATCGCGCTCGATGCCTGTGAAATTTGTGATGCGCTGCCCGGCTAGTTTCGTGAGAAACAAGCGGACGGGCGCGAGATACTTGCTGGACACGGTGGTCGGCTTGAGATTGCGCGTGGTGAGCAAATGCGCAATGAACCCGCTCAACAGGTCTTCGGTGGGTAGGGCGACATTTGCCCAATCGAGGAAGTAACGCAACCCGTCTTCATAGGCACGCCATGTGTGCTTTTCAGCGGTCCGTGACGACGGTAGGGTAGCGACGTGAGCAGCAACAGCGGCGAACGCTGCGCGGGGGTCGAAGTAGCGCAACCACGCGCTATCGGTGAATGAATCTTGTGATATACTCCCACTGATGGGTAGAGCTAGTTCTGAAGGCATTCTATCCTCGCTTTCCATAATCGGTTTTCTACCAACCCTGTAGACGCCGGACAAAACCCCAACGGTACAGGTTGGGGTTTTTGTTTGGGCTGATAGGTTATACCAATTATAGCGAACATCGATATAGACTGTCAAGTTTTTGGTGTATGACTACACACCAAAAACTTGACAGTCTTTTGATTAGGCAATAATCTTAATGTACAAAGGGAAAGGGGCAGGGATGTCAAAGAAACGAATTCGGAATCGGTTTAGCCTGTTACTTGCTGAAAAAGCATACCGTGAAGGCAAGTCACGCATTTCACAGCGTGATGTGGCAAAGGCAACGGGGCTGGCAAAAGCGACGGTTGATCGCATTGCGAACAACAGCGTCAGTATGTACGACACGCGGGTGATGCTGGCAATTTGTGAATATCTAGGCTGTCAGCCGGGCGAGTTGTTAGTAATAGAGGAAGTGGAAGATTTTAACGGGATGCCCGCGCAGCGCCTAGCCGTAGCAAGTTAGCACGCTGCGCGGTCACGACCCACAGCACAACTATAGCGCATTTGATGCACGAGGGGCAACCAAACTTCGGATCGAGCCGAAGCGTGTACATCGGTGATCCCGCCTAAAGTTTGACGACCAACAGCGGGATCACCTAAAGAAATGAAAGGCTGCGAAGTAGGCAGCAAAGCTCCTTAACAATCTAATCGGGAATACTTTTAATCTCCTAAACGGAAACTAGCAACACTCGAACAGAGGTTGCCAAAAGGAGAACCCCCAAACAGAGTCAAGGTGGGGGGGATCAGGGTGATCCCCCAGTCGGGGTAGCGGGACTTGAACCCACGACCTCTTACACCACGATCAATGTTGCATGTATAAAGGGTTCTCCATTTGAAGCCCCCAAAGCGAGGGTTTAGCTCCCAAATTTGACAATATTGTCGGGGGAGTCTTTAAGGGTGGATGGATCGGTTGCCAATTCGTGCAAGGTCTTCTTTGCTGATTCCCAGTCACCCGGATAATAGCTATTTAAGGTGATTAGCACGTCGGAATGACCGAGTGCGGTGGCGGCGATGGAAGGGGCGATACGAGCGTCGGCGTACTGATGCCCTTTACGGTGGCGCAAGGAATGGGAACTGAGAACCCGGACGCCCGCTTTCGCGGCGGCGCGACGGATGATGAGACTGATATTTTCCGGCTTCATCAACGCGCCATCAAACGAGAAAATATAGACACCCGGGAGTGAGCCTTTGAGCGAACCGCGATAGCCGAGCCACTTGACTAGCGCGACCTGACAATGTTCCCCGAATGCGACAAAGCGCGGCTTATCCCCTTTTTCAGTCACTTTCGCGGTCCTCTCCCGCCAATTAATGTCTTGAAGGCGCAACCCCGCAGCACCTCCCCGACGGCAACCGCTGTCTGAGAGGAACATCACCAGCGCATAATCTCGCGGTTTGTAACGCACAGCGTCGATGATGGCAGAGAGTTCTGCATCGGACATGGCTTTATCACGGGATATGGCACGGGGCAGCTTGCGCCCTCTGATGACCCGTGCGGGGCTTTTCTCCAACTTATCAATCTTCACTATCCAGTTGAAGAACGTCTTCACCGTAATCACGTGCTTCTGCACGGTGGCGAGGGCGTATCCCCGTTTGTTGAGCATCTGGAAGTATTCAATCAACAGTTCTGGCGAAATGTCGGACAACTCGCGGGCGGGACCTACCCAGTCTCGCAAAGATTTGAGCGGCTGAAGATAGGACTTGGCGGTGGTTGGTTTGTGTTCACCGAGAAATAGGTCGATGGCTTTCAGTAGATTCATAAAACATCCCTCTTGAATGAAGTCAATTTAACTAAAAAGGAACGAGGTAACGCAGATGGACGATCAACACGCAACTTTTAAGGATATTCAGCCACAGCGAATTGAGATAACGACGTTCGCCGGGGTGGTAGGTCCCGCGGCTGATGAACAACTGGCAGCCGCTATGAACGACGGATGGGAAGTCCTGGACATCAGCGCGACGAGCGTCGTGCTGATGGGGGAAGTCGTGCATCACGAGGTCGTCAAGCTGATGCGGTTGGTCGATGAAGACGACGACGCCGCAGCCCCTGCAACAGAAGCCGCCGCAGCCCCAACCCCTGCAACAGAAGACGCCTCACCCCCAACCTCAGAAGACGCCTCACCCCCAACCCCTCTCCCAGAAGCAGGAGAGGGGAGCGACGGGCGTCCGCCGATCCCGCCGCCGGGTAGCAAACAGGTGGTTACGGGCATGGTCGTCGGTATGGACGCCAGTCGGACGCCGCTTGAGGATGTGAGCTTCGCTGAGGCGCTGGCAAGCGGGTGGTACAGCGGGGCGGAATTGATCGAGATTGGCAACCGGGAGATACAGGTGGCGGGTCGAAATCTGTTGTGGCAGCGGCAACAAAACCGCGCCGGGCAGGTATGGACAGGACTTGTGATGCGCTTGCCGGACGCCGTGCCAGCGGGGTAAAGACGCCTCACCGAGCGGGGGGTAGTGAAATTAGCCTCACCCCCGACCCCTCTCCCAAAAGCAGGAGAGGGGAGACAAGCAAGAATCGTAAGGGAAAGCAGGGAAGGGGATTGAGATG
>Ga0163147_10008633_pt1 | contig 11261 bp, 11 predicted proteins | sample OliLakLV19MP6G1_FD_148597 | JGI IMG/M metagenome (GOLD analysis project Ga0163147, IMG submission 148597) | Freshwater microbial mat bacterial communities from Lake Vanda, McMurdo Dry Valleys, Antarctica- Oligotrophic Lake LV.19.MP6.G1 | ecosystem: Environmental > Aquatic > Freshwater > Lake >...
GCACCGACGGGAGTACGATTCGTACTGCTGATGTCGTGCGCGTTTCGTTGCCCACGTATCCGGCCTGCCTCGGCGGCGATGGGTACGTGATTCCCGAAGCGCGTGCCGCGTGTGATGCCTACACGGTAGACAGCAATATCGCGCCGCGCAGTGCGCAACTGCTGATCTCGCATATTGAGTCGATGAACGGACGCATCGACATGCCGGCCATCGGGCGTGTCAACCGCCTGGACGGCCGACGCGGCAACCGCTGAGTTGTGCCACCGCGCGCCGCGCCGTAGCGTCTACGGAGCCGTGCTGCAGCTTTCCCTTCTCTGGAGTCGCTCGTGTCTTCGCATGAACCCGTAACTTCTCGCGACGCTGACGCACACGCGCGGCTTCGGCTCAATGGCAAGGTCGCCATTGTCACGGGTGGCACCCGAGGCATCGGATTCGCCGCCGCCACGACACTTGGTCGCGCTGGCGCGCGCGTCGTGGTGTCGAGCCGCAAGGCCGATCACGTCGAATCGGCTGTGGCCGCACTGCGCCTCGATGGTCTGGAGGTCACCGGCATCGTGGCCAACATGAGCCACATGGACGATGTCCGCGGTCTCGCGGCGCGCACGGTGGAAGCGTACGACGGCATCGATATCATCGTGAACAATGCGGCCACGAATCCGGTATTCGGGCCGTTGCAACAACAGGGCGAAGACGCCTTCACCAAAATCATGGCCGTCAACGTGCTCGGCGTGCTCGAGCTCTGCCGCTCGTCACACTCGGCGATGCAAGCGCGAGGCGGCGGGTCGATCGTGAACATTTCCTCCATCGGCGGGGTGTCGCCGGAACCGGGGCTCGGACTGTACTCGGTGAGTAAGGCCGCGCTGATTTCCCTCACCAAGGTGATGGCGATGGAGTGGGGCGCGGACGGTATTCGGGCGAACGCCATCTGTCCGGGACTCATCAAGACGCACTTCAGCAAGGCACTGTGGCAGGACCCCACGATTGCGCACACCATCGTGGACAAGCAGCCAATCGGCCGGATCGGGACACCGGACGATATCGCGGGGCTCATCCTGTTTCTCGCCAGCGATGCCTCGTCCTACTGCACGGGTGGCACGTACATGGCCGAAGGCGGTTATCTGCTATGACCGTTGCGGAGACGCTGCTCGAGACGGCGCGCACGTTCGTGCGTGGAGTGCTGGTGCCACGCGAAGCGGAGCTGTTGCGCGGCGACTGGGCGCAGATCGAGCCGATCCTGGCGGGCCTGCGACGCGAGGCTCGTGCGCTCGGCCTGTGGGCACCGTTTCTTCCCGAATCGCACGGCGGCCGCGGGCTACCGCTCGAGACGTTTGCGCGTTTGTCCGAAGTGCTCGGCTGGACACCGTTTGGCCACTACGTGTGCAACTGCCAGGCGCCTGATGTCGGCAACATGGAGTTGTTGCACCAGTTCGGCACGCCCGCTCAGCAGGCGCAATGGCTGGAACCGCTCGCGCACGGTGACATTCGCAGCTGCTTTGCGATGACGGAACCGGAGTTTGCGGGCTCGAATCCCACGCAACTGGCCACGCGCGCGGAACGCGACGGCGACGAGTATGTGATTACAGGGCACAAGTGGTTCACGTCGAGTGCCGATGGCGCATCGTTTGCGGTGGTCATGGCCGTGACCGATCCCGAGGCCGCGCCGCATGCACGGGCATCGCAGATCATCGTGCCGCTGCCTGCCGACGGGTATACGCTGGTGCGCAACATCTCCGTGATGGGCGAGGCTGGTGGAGGGTGGGCCAGCCACGCCGAAGTGCGCTTCGACGGGGTGCGTGTGCCAATGTCGAACCGGCTGGGAGACGAAGGGGCCGGCTTCGCACTCGCGCAGGAACGATTGGGACCGGGCCGCATTCACCATTGCATGCGCTGGATCGGAATCTGCGAGCGCGTGTTCGACCTCATGTGCCGGCGCGCCGTCACGCGCGAGCTATCGCCCGGCGAGCCGCTCGCGAACAAGCAGGCCGTGCAGTTCTGGATTGCCGACTCGCGCATCGAGATTCACGCGGCGCGCCTCATGGTGCTCGACGCGGCCGCGCGCATTTCGCGCGATGGGCAGCGTGCGGCACGCGAGGAGATCGGGTACATCAAGGTGTTCGTGGCCAACGTCCTGCAACGCGTACTCGATCGTGCGCTGCAGGCCCACGGTGCGCTCGGCATGACGGACGATACGCCGATTGCCTGGTGGTACCGGCACGAACGCGCCGCGCGCATTTACGACGGTGCGGATGAAGTGCACAAGAGTGTGATCGCGCGACGTGCGCTGGCACCGTATCTCAAGTGGCACGCCGGCACCGCGTCAGCGTGAGCGGAATTCCGTGAGCGACACCACCGGTGGTCCGCACGACACGGTGCCTGTGCGGCCCGGCGAAGCGCTGGATGCGGCCGCCCTCACCGTGTGGCTGCACGCCAGCGCGCCGGAGCTGCTCGGCAGCTCGACGGAACCGATCGAGGTGTCGCAGTTCGGCGGCGGATTCTCCAACCTCACGTATCGTGTGTCGGTGGGAACGCGCACGATGGTGCTGCGTCGCCCACCGCGTGGTGTGGCACGTGGTGTGGCGCACGACATGGGACGCGAGTACCGCCTGCTGTCGGCGCTGCATCCAGCGGGTGTGCCCGTGCCTCGCGCGCTCGCGTACTGCGACGATGATTCCGTACTTGGCGCGCCGTTCTATCTCATGGAGTACGTCAGCGGCGTGATTCTCCGGCAAACGCCGCCCGACGGTGCGCGATTCGATGCCGACGTGGCGGGCGAACTGGCTAATGTGTTCGTGCGGCAGTTGGTGGCGCTGCACGCGCTCGATGTGCATGCGATTGGCCTCTCCACGCTCGGACGCGCGGAGGGCTACGTCTCGCGGCAAGTGAGCGGATGGACCAAACGGTGGGTTGCGTCGCGTACATCGGACGTGCGCGTGATGGAGGACGTCGCGGCGTGGCTCGCGAGTAGTCAGCCCGCAGAGTTCGGTATCGCGCTCCTGCACAACGACTTCAAATACGACAACCTCGTGCTCGATCCCGGCGATCTCACGCACATTCGCGCCATTCTCGATTGGGAGATGGCCACGATCGGCTGCCCGCTCATGGATCTTGGCACGTCGCTCGCGTACTGGGTGGAGGCGGGTGACCCGCCGATGTTGCGGGCGCTCGGACTCGGCATTACTGCGGCGGCAGGGAGTTTGTCGCGAAGTGAACTTGTGCGCGCGTATGAGTCGGCGAGTGGACGTTCGGTCGGTGATCCCGTCTTCTACTATGTCTACGGATTGTTCAAACTGGCTGTCGTCGCGCAGCAGATCTACGCGCGGCATGTGCGAGGCCTCACCAGCGACCCCCGATTCGCCCGACTTGATGCGGCCGTATTGCTGCTGGCGCAGTTGGCGGCCTCCGCCATCGACACACAACTACTCGGTCGTTCGTAGCGAAGCGCACATCGCGTTCGTGATCCACGGCACCGGTCCGACGAACGCTCCGGCGTATGATGAGGAACATCGGTGCCGATGATGTGTCGAACGGCTCTGGCCACTCAGGTCGGATTTTTGTTTGCGACATCAAAAGCACTCGGTCGTTCGCGTCTCGGTGCAATCCCCTCTGGAGGAACAGATGATTTCATCCCGCTTGCCGATGCTCCCGTTCGCGTTTGCCGCTACGATCATGCTCGCGGCGTGCGGTGGCAACACCGCCGATGATGCTCCGGTCGATGCCGCAGACGCAGCCGCGGCCGACGCCGCTGCAATGACAGAAATGGAGTCCGCCGAAACGTTCATGGTAACGCTCAGCGGTGCCGCCGAACGTCCGGATCCGGTCGCCACCACGGCCGCGGCCGAAGCGACGATCATGGTCTACACCGACAGCATTGCGTACGTGGTGAACGGACTTGGCGTGAAAGGCGTGACCGGAGCCCACATCCATCGCGGCACTGCGGAAGAGGCGGGTCCGGTATTGGCCACGCTTTACACCAGCGACGCCGGCACCGACTTCGCCAGTGGCCCGATTGCCAGTGGCACCATCACGCGTGCGACCACACTCGCTGAAGGCGCCACGTTTGATGAACTGCGCGAGCTGGTGCGCACTGGTGCGGCCTATGTGAATGTGCACACCACAGCAAACCCGAAGGGCGAGTTGCGCAGTCAGACGGTGAGCGCCCCGATGTAACATCGCGCCCGGGCCCGACGCACGCGTCATCTCGCGATCGTATCGGCGGAAAAAACGAACGCGGGGCATTGACCAGAATTGGTCGATGCCCCGCGTTCGTACGCGTGCTGTGCCGAAATCAGTACACTTCGAACACGCCGGCCGCACCCATGCCGCCGCCAATGCACATGGTCACGAGCCCGAGTCCACCACCACGACGCTGCAACTCGTGCACGAGCTGCGTGGTGAGCTTGGCACCCGTTGCGCCAAGGGGATGCCCGAGGGCAATCGCGCCACCGTTCACATTCGTGCGGGCCGGGTCCATCTCCAGATCCTTCATCACCGCCAGCGCCTGTGCCGCAAACGCCTCGTTGAACTCGATGAGCTTGATGTCCGACAGCGACACACCGGCGCGCGCGAGCGCTTTGGGCACCGCCTTGATCGGACCTACGCCCATGATGTCGGGTGACACACCGGCCGTCGCGAACGTCACAAATCGCGCCAGCGGCTTGAGTCCCAGCGCATCGGCCTTCGCGCGGCTCATCACCAGCACGGCAGACGCACCGTCAGAGAAGGGCGAAGCATTCCCGGCCGTCACCGTCCCCTTGGCGGAGAACGCGGGACGCAGCGCCGCCATCTGCGCGCGTGTTGTCTCAGGACGTGGGCACTCGTCGGTGTCCACGACGTGCTCCGTGCCCGTTCTGTTCGCGCCTTGCCAGCTATCCCGTGTCACCGTGATGGGTACGATTTCTGGCGCAAAGGTTTTGTTGGCGAGCGACGCGCCGGCCTTTTGCTGCGACGCAAACGCAAAATCATCGGCCATCTCACGCGTGATGCCCCACTGCCTGGCAACACGTTCGGCGGTGAAGCCCATGCCGATGTAGCTCTCCGTGATTTCCGGCGAGAGCCGCGTGTGATATCCCGACATCGGTACCTGCGACATCATTTCGGTGCCACCGGCCAACACCACATCGGCGTGACCGGCGATGATCGCTTGCGCGCCGTACGCGACGGCCTGCAATCCCGAGGAACAGAACCGGTTGATCGTGGCCGCTGGAGTTTCCACCGGCAGGCCCGCACGCAACCAGGCGAGTCGCGCGAGGTTGAGGCCCTGCGACGCTTCAGGCATCGCGCAGCCCCACTGCACATCGTCCACCTGCGCCGGATCAATGCCTGCGCGGTCGAGGGCCGCCTGCATCACCGCCGCTGAGATATCCACCGGATGCACCAAGGCGAGCGCGCCGTCCGACTTGCCGCGCGTCACAGCGGTGCGCACACAGCTTACGATTACGACTTCAGTCATGGATTCAGTCTCCTGTGTCGCAATCAGTTACGAAGCGGCTTGCCCGTGGTGAGCATGTGCTCAATCCGGGCCTGAGTTTCTTTGGTGCCGAGCAACATGAGGAACTGCTCACGCTCAAGATCGAGCAGGTCCTGTTCGGTGACCTCGCGTGGTGCGCCGTCGCCGCCGCACAGGACGTACGCCACCGATCGGCCCACGCGCAGGTCGTGGGCTGACGCCTGACCGGCTTCGCCAGCCGCCCAGAGTGCGTACTGCAGGTTGCCGAAGCCTTCGCGACCAAGCGCGCGCATACGCTTCTCCGCCGGTGTGACATAATCCGGTGCCAGATCGAGCACCCGCTGCTTGGCGTCGAGCAACTGCGTATCGCGGTTCATGCTGATGCGATCGCCCTCTCGCAGGAAACCCATCGCCCGCGCCTCGGGCGCACTCGTGCTTGTGGCCGCAAACGCAATCAGCTTGAAGGCGCGCTTGATCGCCTCAAACGCATCGGCTTCCTCATAGGGCGCGAGTGCTTCGGTGAATCGGAAGGCGAGTTCCTTGGTACCACCACCGCCCGGAATCACGCCCACACCCACTTCCACCAATCCCATGTACGTCTCAGCCGCCATTTGCACACGGTCGGCGTGCAGGACGAACTCACTGCCGCCGCCGAGCGTGAGCCCGTGCGGCGCGACCACGACGGGAAACGGAGCGCGCCGAATCGACATCACAGTTTGCTGGAACGCGTGAATGCTCTGCTCGAGCTCATCCCACGCGCCCGCCGCCACGCCGAACGACACGGCCGCGAGATCGGCACCGGCGCTGAAGGTGCGCGGATCGTCGTTGCCAATGACCAAGCCGGCGTAACCTCCACGCTCCACTTTGCGCAGTGACGTGGCCAGCCCCTCCATCAATCCCTGGCCAAGCGAGTTCATCTTGGAGCGGAACTCGAAGCAGAGCACACCGTCGCCCAGATCGATCAGGCGCGCCGAGCCGAAGTCTTCGACCGTTCGGCCGGCCGCGTGCTGCAGCGCGAGATTGATGTTGCCCGGAAGCGACGGCACCGTCTCGTACACGCCTTCAAACGTGAGATACTCGCCGCCCTTGTAAAACGCCCCGTGTGCCTGGTCGAGCAGCGCCGGTACGGCATCGCCACGCGCCATGAACTGCGCGCGCAGCCAATCGTGGCCGAGCGCGTCCATCACATGGAACGGTCCGATCTCCCAGCCGTAGCCCCATTGCAGCGCGCGATCAATCGACACGAGATCGTAGGCCAGACTGGACGCGAGGGACAGCGTATAGTGCGCCGCATCGAGCAAGTGGTCACGAAGAAACGCGCCGTGCGCGCCACCCAGTTCACGTGCGCCGGCGAGTCGCGCGGCGTGCGGTTGCCGAATGAGTTGACCGATATCGCCACCACTCATGCGCTGCTGCGGCAAGTACGTCGCGCTTTTCCAATCGTACGTGAGGATGCTGTCCCTGGACTTCTGATAAAAGCCGCCACCCGTCTTGTCACCGAGCTTGCCCTGCGCGATGAGCGCCTGCACCCAGTCGGGCAGCGCCAGATCTTCCCCCGTCTGCTGCGCCATGCCGTTGGTGACATGACCAAGCACGTCGAGTCCTGACAAATCGCCGGTGCGGAACGTGGCCGTCTTCGCACGACCGATGAGCAGCCCCGTAAGTCCGTCCACTTCATCGATCGTGAGCTCGTGCTGCATCATACGGCGCATGGTGCTGACCATACCGAACACACCCAACCGGTTGGCGATAAAACCTGGCACGTCCTTCGCAATTACGGTGCCTTTGCCGAGAATGCGCTCGGCAAAGGTGCGCATGCCACCGATCACTGCGGGATCTGTCTCCGGCGTGGGGATCAGCTCCAGCAGATGCATGTAGCGCGGCGGATTGAAGAAGTGCGTGCCAAGAAACCGGCGACGAAATTTCTCCGAACGCCCTTCGAGCAAGACCGACATCGGAATGCCGGAGGTGTTCGTGGTGACAATCGCCGATGACTTGAGCAGCGGTTCAAGCCGCGCGAACAGTTGTTGCTTGGGCTCGGGCAGTTCGATGATCGCTTCCACAATCCAGTCGCAGTCGGCCAGCCATTCGAGATGGTCTTCCGTATTGCCGCACCGAACGCGCGCGGCAGCGCTGGCGTGCATGAACGCGGCCGGTTTGGCCTTGATGGCTTTCTGCAATCCGGTCTTGGCCGGTCCGCTGCGATCAGGAGTACCAGGGATGTCGAGCAGGACGACGCGGAGGCCGGCCGAGGCGGCGAGAGCAGCGATGCCGCTGCCCATCGCGCCCGCACCAACCACGCCGACAGTCGTGACGCGCATGAACGCTCCGGTGGGGACGCAGCCGAGTCAGACGCACGCCGCCGATCAGGGGGACCGCAGCACCGTGTCGCCCGCTCCGCTACGCCAGAGGGGATTCCTCAAATCTTCCGCCCTGCGCCCGCTTCCGGAAGGGGTGCGCACGGAAAACACGACGCTCACGTCATGTTTGCGGGATGCTCAGCCGTTGCCAGAACAGCTTGCGGGCCTTGGCCACCTTGGGCGCCACCACGCCCATACAGTAGGCAGCACTGGGATTATGCGTGAAATAATCCTGGTGAACCGCCTCGGCCGGCCAGAACTCTGGCGACGGCGTGATCTCGGTCACGATTGGCTCGGGCCACAGCGCCTGCGTGGTGAGATGGGCCACCATCTCCTGTGCGATACGTGCCTGTTCGTCATCGTGCGTGAAGATCACCGACCGGTACTGCGTGCCTTGGTCGTACCCCTGCCGGTTGAGCGTGGTGGGATCATGAATCACGAAGAACACGTCCAGCAGGTCTCGGTAGCTGATGACCGCAGGATCGAACGTGATTTGCACGACCTCCGCGTGGCCCGTCACTCCCAGGCAGACCAACTCGTACGTCGGGTTGCGCGTGGGGCCGCCCGCGTAGCCGGAGACGACCTCGTGAACGCCGCGGAGTTCGCGGTAGACGGCGTCGAGGCACCAGAAGCAGCCACCGCCGAGAGTTGCGGTTGCCAGGAGCGGTGTAGAATCGGACATCGGTGCGTGAGAAGAGGGTCAGGCCTGCAGCGCCGGGTGATAACCGCGCGTGTTGTCGTAGTAGGCTTTGATACGAGCGATGTCGACCGCGGGTTCCACGTCTGGATTCACGGTGAGTGTGGGCCCGAATCGCACTTCCTTCGTCCCCCAATCAATCGCGGCGCACACAATGGGAACGTTGGCTGCCCGCGCGATGTGCCAGAAGCCACTGCGCCACTTGTCTACCTTGTACCGCGTGCCCTCCGGCGCGAGCACGAGCACCATCTGTTCGCGTTGAGCGAATGCGTGCGCGGACCTGTCCACCACGGCGTTGGCCGTGTGTCGGTTCACCGGAATCCCGCCCACGGCGCGCATGAACCAGCCGAACGGCGGCCGGAACAAGGTGTCCTTGCCCAGAAACGTGACGTGGAACCCGAGCGCCCATTTCGCCGCGAGTCCGATCGGGAAATCCCAGTTCGACGTGTGCGGCGCCACGATCACCACGAAGCGCGGGAGATCGGGGACGCTGCCGGTGAGTTTCCAACCGGCCACACGCAGTATCGTGTGTCCGATGAAGCGAACAAGTGCACCCCGGTGCTGCGGGACGGCGGGGCCGAGCAAGGGCGTCGCATCAGGCACGGCGTGACGGCTGGCGAGGGAGGAGGACATGCGGTTCATTTGAAGCATGACTGAGAAGATCCGCAGGAGCGACGACGAGTGGGCCGCGCAGCTCACCAAGATACAGTTCAAGGTCACGCGGCAACATGGCACCGAGCCGGCCTTCACCGGTGAGTACTGGGACCATCACGAGGCGGGAACGTACTGCTGCGTGTGTTGCGGCGCGGCGCTGTTCGCCTCCGACACGAAGTTTGAGTCCGGCACCGGCTGGCCCAGCTACTCGGCGCCGATCAGCGAGGAGGCGGTGGAGACCACGAGTGATCGCAGTTGGTTCATGGTGCGCACGGAGGTGCACTGTGCCCGATGCGAGGCACATCTTGGACACGTGTTCGATGATGGCCCGGCGCCGACGGGACTTCGATACTGCATGAATAGCGCGTCGTTCACCTTCAGGGAGCTCGGTGCAGAATCGCCGGGGAACGCACAGGTGTTGCGAGAGGACGAAGCGTGACGCTCTGGTCAACGCTTCGTCGCGTTGCCGGGTGTTCGCTTGTGCCCGTCGCACTCGCTGCGCAGCCGGCGCCGAACCTCGATGTGGCGTACGAAACGACGCCGCCACCCGCGGCGATTGCCCTGCGCATTCCGGCGGGCACCGTCGCACTCGCGTTGGGGAACGTCGGCATCGTTTCCACCGATGCCGAGGTGCTGTTTTACAATCCCGGCATGCTCACATCCGCGCGCGGCGTGGCGCTGTCCGTGCAGCGTTATGGCGGCAACGGCACGACGGGGTCGCTGGCTGGCACACAGATGTTCGGATCGATCGCCGTCGGGATTGGCGCACGTCTGGCCGATTGGCGCAGTCCCGAAGGCCAGTACGGCGACGCGGTTCGACCGGGTCTCGGCGTACTCGGATTTCGCGGAAGCAGTCGTGCGTCGAGCACCGCGATCACGGCGGCCGCGGCGCGCGCGGTTGGTCCGGTGCGAATCGGTGTGGGCGCGACGTATGTGCGCGAGTCGTTTCACATGGAGAACGATGAATCCGCGCAGTTCGATGTTGGCGTTGTTTGGCCGATCGGGCCAACCAGTCTGGCGTTCACGATGCAGCAGCTTGGGAAGCCGCTGGAGCTGTCCGGGCTCCCGATCGCCAATGGCTCGGCGGAATTCGAAGGCGCGTCCGACTGGCGCGCATCAATCGGTTACGGCGGTTGGGGGTTTCCGCTGGCCACGTTCTGGGATCTCGGCGGCACTGTACAGCTTTCCCTCGATGAGTCGGGCACGGTTCGTTCGGCCGGCGGGGGCGAGCTCATGTATGTGCCGCTCGAAGGCGTTGCGATTGCCGCCCGCGTGGGCCATCGATCAACGATCGGCAACGAGCGTCCGCTGACCGCCGGTCTTGGGTTCACGCTTGATCGGTATTCGCTGGACTACGCCATCGAATCGTTTCGCGGTGGTCGCAGCGCACATCGCGTTGGTCTTCGCATTCGATAACAATCACGGCACGAATCAGATCGGATACCTTGCCGCCAGCTTTCGTACGGTGGTGATGTTGCGCATGGTTGCCGGTGCACCAAGCAGTTTTTCGAGACGGGCACCGGAGAACTCCGACGTGCTGACCGTCTTGCGACAGTGCCAGTAAATCTCGCGCTCGTGCACGAAAAAGTGGTCGACGTCTGATTCGAATGTGCTGAGCGCGCGTATTGCGTCTTCGCTGGGCGGTTCGTGAAGAAATGCGACGTACAGCGCGTCGCCATGGGGCGGAAACGTCAACGCACTCGTCAGTCGACGGCCGGCGATTTCAACATTCTCGCCTGACGTGCGCAAAAAGACCGCTACCTCAAAACCAAGCGCACGTTCGAGTTCAGCAGGGACAAGCTGCTTGTCAGCTTCCGAGACCGCCAGCGCGCAAAACGGGGCACAAACCAACAGAAAGCGCGTATATTTCAGGGTTACCTCTCCTTCCCTCCGTCACGAGGCCGTGCCCATGACCCATCTCCTTCTGCTGGCAGCGCTGATAGCGCCTACGGCGGCGCCGGATTCGACGCGCCTCGAGTCTCGCGCCGATTCAATCGTCTTGCGCGAGACCGCCGCGCAGGCCTCGTTCGGCTTCTCGCTCGCGCTTGGCGGCGACTATGCTTTTCTCGGCGAGCCGCGTGGGCCCAATGGCATCGTGCACGTG
>Ga0163147_10008643_pt1 | contig 11253 bp, 7 predicted proteins | sample OliLakLV19MP6G1_FD_148597 | JGI IMG/M metagenome (GOLD analysis project Ga0163147, IMG submission 148597) | Freshwater microbial mat bacterial communities from Lake Vanda, McMurdo Dry Valleys, Antarctica- Oligotrophic Lake LV.19.MP6.G1 | ecosystem: Environmental > Aquatic > Freshwater > Lake >...
CACTTCCATCGGCACCGGGGAATTCGCATCGTGCCATGAAATGTGCGAACTGTAGGCCATCGAGAAGTTTGTCTCGTGATAGCCCGTGATCGGCTGTTCGCAGCCCAGCACCAGGCTCGGCTGCGGCGAGTCTTCACCCAGACGATCGGCCAGAACCTGATCCATGCTGACGCCGCCTTTCAGCACCGCCCCCTTCTGCAGCGCGGCACCGGAAAGGATGTTGCCCGTCTGGCCCGGATGGATACCGACACCGGTGGCATTCCTGTTGAAGAGTCCATTGATGACGTTGAGTTTGGATTTCACAGGTGCGAGCGGCTCGAGGCTTCTGCTCAGTTCCATCTCTGTGCCGGCTCCTTTGGCCCACCAGTGGTCGGCGTTGATACCGTTGCCCATGAACATCGCGGCGAAACGTTTGGGAAACGAGGCTTCCGCCGTCCGCGTTTCTTCACCCCGGACACGCAGCGATTCCATCCACGGCAATGCCACCGTAACGCCGGCTCCCAGCAACACGGTTCGACGACTTGTTTTCATGGGCGATCTCGTTGCGGAATTCCATTCTTGTCGGTCCTGCCGGGCAGGACTTCGCGGCTTGCCGCGACGGGAGTGCATGTCATATTTCGGGTTCGGATTTTTTTTTCGGTCAATCAGCGCGCAGGTCCGCCGATGGCGAATGTCCTTTCCGGCAGAAAGAATCTACTTGTGAACGCGCTTGTGCACAAACTGCGGGCTTGTGATGATTGTCTCCACCAGCGTCCCGAGGCGATAGTCATTTTCGGCAAGACGCAGGGTGGCCGACTCAATCGCCTGCGTGTCCGACAGCAACACGCCGCGTCCCAGTGCAAACACGAACATCCTGCGGACGACGTTATCGATGAGGTCATCGCGGCGATGGTTCAGGAGATAGCGTCGCAGGTCTTCCAGCCCGCTGCCGCTGGTTCCGTCCGGAAACGTCGCCTGTGTCTGCACGGGATGACCGCCGAGATCAAGGCTCCGGCGTTCCCCGATCGGACCGAAACTCTCAAAGACAAGTCCGATCGAATCGAAGTGCTGATGACAGCCGGCGCAGGCGGCGTGGTTGCGGTGCATTGCCAGATGTTCGGCCAGCGTCAGCGCACCCGACTGAGATTCATCTTTGGGAAGTTCCGGCACGTTTGGCGGAGGAGCCGGAATGTGTTCTCCGAGCAGTCGTCGTACAACCCAGTAACCTCGTTTCACCGGACTGGTTCGCAAGCCTGGTGAGTTCTTCGTCAGAAACACCGACATCGGCAACAGTCCGCCGCGACCAATTGTGCCGGCGTTGTCGAGTCGCACCCATGCATCAGGATCCGTCGGTTCGGCCAGTGCCGACACTTCCGCGCCGTAATGGTCGGCCAGTGTCCGGTTGACGAACGTATGGTCGGCCGCCAGCAGTTCCAGCATCGATCCGTCACGCTGGGCGAGATCTGTAAAGAACTGCACTGGCTCCTCAAACATCGCGCTGCGAAGGTCGCTTGTGAATGACGGGAATCGATCGCGATCGACACTGTTGTGTTCTTCGAAGCGGCGAAACTCCAGCCAGTTGCCGAGAAACTCCGTTGCAAGTCCACGGACCTTTGGATCTTGGAGCATCCGGCGAGCTTGAGCAGCCAGCACCACAGGCTCATGCAGATCGCCACTGGCCGCATGTGACAGGAGTTCCTCATCGGGCATGCTGGACCACAGGAAGTAACTCAGCCGATTTGCCAGCTCATGTTCGGTCAATGGTCGAATTGCCAGGGAGGTCTCCGATGCGTCTGCAGTACTTCCCGCTGATTCAACGCGATAGCTGAAGTACGGTGACATGAGCACGCTGGCCACCGAGTCACGAATGGCGTCGTCATGACTTAGCCCTTCGACGTCGCGGAGCCGATGGTAAAAGGACATCACCTCTTCGCGTTCGACCGGCGACATCGGACGCCGCCATGCCCGTTCGGCAAACTGGAGCAGGTCCTCCAGATGCCCCGGCTCAGCGGCGATCCGGGTCCGCTCGATCCAGCGGAGATCCCGCGCCATGTCGGCGAAGTACGTTTGCACTGCGTCCAGCGCCTGCTCGCCGGCTCCGCTGTCCTTCACTTTGCTGACGTACACGTCACGCATGCGGGTCAACTTCTCTTCAGACGTTGAATCCTTGTCCTCCGGGCGGGCAAAGTCGAATTCCGGCCCGCCGGCAAATCGCGGCGGCTCCGCGCGTTCGAAGAACAGAAAGTCCTTGTACTGACGCATCGGAGCCAGTGTGACGAAGTTCAAGTCCTGCCACATTTCGTCGAGTTCCCGCCGTTCTTCGTCAGTCAGCACCAGGTCATAAAGCGGCTGATCATCGCGAAAATATCCCTGCATCAGGTGAAACCCGGCCGACAACAGCCGGACACTCGCGCCAAGATCACCGTCTGAATAGTGGCCGCGGCTGGAGACCGAAAACGCACTTGGGAAAATCCGACAGAACCTGTCCCTGGCGGCATTCAGGTCCGCATCTTCGCCCTGACCCCGAAACGTCATGCGGCCAGCAGCGATCTGGCGGTTCCACCATAGAATCAACGGCTGACTGCCTCGCGAATTGCCCTCGATCTCAATCTGTTCAAACGGGATCTCAAGGTCACTTCGAATCTCCGCGACCAGCTTGCTCAGCCGTTCGCACACGGTCCGCGCATCTTCGACCTGTGCGACATCGGCTGGAAGAGTTGCCCATTCCGCCTGCAGTTCTTTCACAGGTCCTCGAACTTCGACCGTGTGCAGTGTCGCCCAGAGCATTGCCAGGTATTGCGGACTCAGCCCGGATTCCGCCGCGAACTCGCTGAGTTCCGCATTCGGCCTGCCCGCGTCTGCTCGATGTTGAAATCTCCATGCACTCAGAAAATAGTCGGCATAGTTCACCTTATGCCGGTCATAAAAACTGACGATGCGCTGTACGCAGAACTTGTCGCGATCGGTCTCGGAAATCACCGGATGAGGTGCAAAGGCGAATCCGCCGGGCTTCAGCACGAGGTGATCGGCGACAGACTTCGTCGCCAACAGATACTTCTTCAGCAGGGCTGGCGTCATCGTCAGCGATTCGCCGGAGTTGTCGAAGCCTGCTTCGTTGGCCGGATCGACAGGAAACTCCTTCGTCGGTCGGATATCGACGCCCGTCAGATCGCGAATTGAGTAATCGAATTCCGCGTTGCTCAGCCGTCGAGCCAGCACGATTCCCGGATCTCCGGCATTGCGACTGGCTTCCCGCGCACGAAGATCACGCAGCCATCGGATGGCGGATTGCCGTTCTTCATGCGTTGGTTGTTGCGTGGCTTCTGCAGGAGGCATTTCACCGCCCTCCAGACGCTGCAGTACGATTTCCCAAACTCCGTGCGACGCCACGATCACGTCGACAGATGTTGCGCCGCTCAGATCCAGCTTCCCTTCCTGCTTTTCGGGACCGTGGCATCCCAGACAATTCAGTCTGAGAAATGGCCATATCCGGGCACTGAACTCCTGATGCAGTTGATGGTCCTCGACATCATCCGCGCGACAAATACCTGCTGCACGGGTCACAACAATCAGGCAGAGAAGAATCAGCTTTATCTGAAATCGGGAGGGCGACGCTCCCGCGGAGCCGGTGCAACTCCCAATGACCCGGCTCGGCAGGAGGTTCGCCTTGCCGGAATCGCCCTTCCGGTATTCCGTTGCCGGCATTGACGCCCCTTTCAAGTGGTTTGACAAGACCTAATTCCGATCGCCAAAACGCCAGCGATAATAGTTCGCACCACCCTGCCCCGAACGATAGCCGGGCCAGAGCGGGCGAGGCCACTGACTGGTCTGATCATCCGGGTGTTCAGCGTTGTAATATGTCAGATGATCGGCAGACGACCAGCCTCCATCTGCAGCGGGAGCAGGCGGTTCCGTCGAATAGCCGAACAGGCGTTTGATCAGCTGGATCACCTGCAGGCTTGCCAGCAGCGACACAAACATGAACACAGCCATCAGCGGAACGAACGGCCCCATGTCAAACACACGTTCCGCCAGCGGCCAGAAAACGGGCCAGCTCAGCAGCAACAGGACGGTTGCCATGCTGAGCCACGGACCGTAAGGAATCTCCCGGTCGCGTTTCGTGATCCACGCGAACATCGCTGCAAAAATTGCCAGCAGTGGTGCGAGAAAAAACACAGCCGTCACGGGTTGCCAACCGACGACACTGCCGACCATCGCCATCAGATAGACGTCGCCCTTACCCATCGCTTCCTGTTTGAGTACCCAAAAGCCGGCGATGCGGACCAGCCACACCGTTCCACCACCGATGATCAGTCCGGCGAGACTTACCAGGAGTCCGTGAATGTGTGGATGCAGAGCCGCAAACGGGACACAGTCCCAAACAAAGATCAGCGGCCTCATCCAGTCCGGGACAACGGGCCGCAACGTCTGCACGACACTGGCATCCTGAAACCAAACGGGGACGATGTAGGTCTGGCCGCAGGCTGCCGACACGATCAGCGCCAGCAGCATCATCGGATCAGTGCAACCGTCAGGAATGATCTTCAGCTCCAAATCAATAAACGTCGCGACGATCAGGCAGCAGATCATTCCGATGTGCAGTGCGTAACGAACGTGCAGCCAGACCGGACCGGCCCACAGATCGGGAATCGTCTGAGGCCCGTTCGGCGTATACAGTCCGTAGCCGGTCGAGTTTCCCCAGAAATTCGCAGGCATCTCCACCTGATACAGCGCCACAAACAGTACGCCGGTCAGCAATTCCACCAGCGGATACCGCATCGAGATCGGTTTTCGGCAGCTTCGGCACTTGCCGCGCAACATCAGCCAGCCGAGCAGCGGGATGTTGTCCCGCCACTGAATCGCGGCAGAACAGCGTGGACATCCGGAGCGATGACTGTTCAGCGCCCGCAGTTGATCCCACAGTCGAATCTTCGACGGAAATCTGTGAATGCAGACATTCAGGAAACTGCCGATACAGCAACCGAGCACGAACAGGAACGGCAGCACGAAGAACCGCGGCAGATCAAACCAAATCATGATGCCGGCTCCTGCTGAGCCCGCTCAGCAAACTGCCGTGCGATCCGTTTGGCGACCTGTTCCGGCCGCTCGGATTCTGCATCCACAATGAGCGAAGCACATTCACGATACAGAGGTTCGCGGACAGCCAGCACTTCAGCCACTTCTTCCGCGATCGGTCGGCCGGTGAGGCTGGGGCGCCGGTCTGCGGAACGGGCTTTCGACAGACGATCGGCTAACGTCGCCGCGGAGACATGAAGCCAGACAACCGGGCCGGCTGATTTCATGAGCCCGCGATTACCTTCCGAAAGGATGGCACCACCGCCACTGGCAATGACCAGGTCTGTCTTCCCCAGCAGTTCATGCAACACGTCGGATTCCATTCGTCGAAATCCCGACTCGCCCTCAGATTCAAAGATCTGCCCGATGGAACACCCCGCGCGCTGCTCAATGAGGCTGTCGCTGTCGGCCCACGTCCAGCCCAGTCGATGGGCCAGCCGCGGAGCAACGCTCGTCTTGCCGCAGCAGCGATAGCCGATGAGTGTAATGACCATACGGGATCTCAGTGGAATGCTATTCTCTTGGGTCGTCCGCAGAATCTGTGGGTAGTTTTGGACGCCGCGAGCTCAGCTCAGCTCGACAAAAGGGGCCGCCCCTCCCACCTTCGCCTCGCATCGCCCCGTTTTTGCGTGGGCGATGCGAGGCGAAGGCGGAAGGGGCTCACCAAACCTTTCGAAAAACACACATGACGGGGGCTTCCGGATTCGAACGTCACAATCCGAAGGGCTTGTCTCGCGTAGAATCCCGTGTTTTTCAACGCCAAAGCCCCGTACTAATCGATTTCCACCCACAGATTCTGCGGACGAGGCATTCTCTTACTCTGACTCTTAATCTTACTCTGACTAAGATTAAGAATACGAGTACGATTAAGAGCCCCTCACAAAACAGGTAGCTGAATTCGCAAGAATTCAGAAATGGGGCTGAATTCTTGCGAATCCAGCTACGAAGAGTGGTTTTGTTAGAGGTTCTAAGACTCCCCGGCAGGAACAGTCGCATCCGGGTTCACAATCGTTCTCGCAGCCGACATTGATCGTCTGAGAGTCTCGGCCATGTATTCCAGCGGAGCCGGAACGCCCGTGAACAATTCAAACTGCCGCGCGGCCTGGCGGACGAACATTTCGATGCCGCTGACGGTCGGACAACCCCGTTCACGAGCCTGCTTGAGCAACAGAGTCTGCTCGGGATTGTACACCGTGTCGAACACCAGTGTCGTGTCACCCAGCCAGTGCTGTTCAAATGGAGTTTCATCCAGCTTCGGATGCATCCCGACCGACGTACAGTTCACCAGAATCTCGCACGACTCCGCCCCGCGGTTTTCCCATGAGACGAACTGACATCCAAGTTCCAGCGCCAGCGCGCGTCCGCGATCCCGCGACCGGTTCGTGATCGACACCGCCGCGCCATTGCGACTCAATGCATGTCCGACCGCGCGCGCCGCGCCGCCCGCTCCCAGAATTAAAGTCCTGCGACCGACAAGGTCCGGACTTCCGCCGCCTTTCCTGAGCCCTTCCTGAATTGACTCCAGAGCGGCCGGCGCATCGGTGTTCGTGGCGTGCCACTGTTCATTGGCACGATACAATGTGTTTGCCGCTCCAATTGTGTCCGTTTCTTCATCCAGCAAATCGCAGAACTGCAGTACGCCTTCCTTATGTGGAATCGTCACGCTGTAACCGCTCATGCCCAGCCGGTCAAATTCGCGAAGCGAGTCCAGCAGGATGTCGGGAGGAATTCGCAGCGGCAGATAAACGGCATCAATGCCGAGCTTGCGAAACGCGGCGTTGTGGATCATCGGGCCCTTACTGTGAGCGATCGGATCTCCGATGACTCCATACACCTTTGTATCCTTCCCGATTTTGTTGAAATGATACAGGTTTCTGACTTCGGCGAATGAGAGCTGCCCCGGTGCCATTTCCCGTTCGCGGCTGAAGCTGGCATAGGTAAATGGCGCGCCCTCTCGACCGCAAAGTATGCGGCTGATTGTTCCCTGTTCACCCATGCAGAAACCGACTGTCGGAATCTCAGAGCTGCCGACCATCTCCAGGATCCGGACGTTGTCCGCCGGCGAATTGGCCATCGTCACAATTTTGATGACATCTGCATCGCACTGCGCAAGGCGGCGATATATGTCATACAACTCCAGCGGAGTCTCTTCGAAATTGTGGTAGCTGATGATCCGTTTCGTACCGCCATAGCGCCGGATAGATTTGGCCACGTCCTCTTCGATGTCGACGTATTCCGCCCCGCAGATAATGGCTTCCCGTAAAATCGACAGACGCTGATCTTCTGTCCCAAACCAGCGGCCTCGATCGGTGCGGCGGCGACAGGTGACGACCACCGGAGTCGCACGATCCTTCAGCAAAGCGCCGATATCCGGCCGCTTCCGCATGTAATCCACGCGCAGCTCAACCAGTTCGGCCCCTTTTTCTGCCAGAGCCCGATGCTCTTCCCGCATGGACGAAAGCCGGGTTCGTCCGAGACTCACACAAATCATTGTCTGTCAGATCCGCTTTGGGACGGTGTTGGGTTCAGATCATGTTCCTGGGTGGCTCGGATTCTAGGCCATCCCTCGGTTCGAAGTGAGCGAGAACCACCGTGATGCCGGAATTTGCGGACAAAGGGAGTCAAAGATCGTTGGGAGAATTCCAGCCGGCGGAGCGGGTGGCCAACAGGAGTCAACATTGCACTTCGACCGACACAAATGAACAATGGCAGCGTTGACTGCACGTGTTGCCCTTGAATTCTCACCGAAGGAGCCCGTCATGATTCATCAGTATTCCCGACGAAGATTTCTGTCGACGGCAACTGCCGGTGCATCTCTGCTTACGAGCAGCAGTCTGATTGCCGGGCTTGGGCCGCTCTCTGATGAACAGATTAGTGCGACCAGCGGGATTGTCCAGCTGCGGCCGGAGATTGAACCGCTCGTGCGGCTGATTGAAGAGACCCCGAGACAGCGGCTGCTCGAAGAGATCGGTAGCAGGATCCGCAGCGGTCTGAGTTATCGCGAAGTGCTGGCGGCGCTGTTTCTCGCTGGCGTCAGAAATGTGGAACCGTACCCGAACGTCGGATTCAAATTTCACGCCGTGCTGGTCGTGAACGCAGCCCACGTCGCCAGCATGTCGTCCCCCGAAGCGGATCGCTGGCTGCCGATCCTCTGGGCTCTGGATGAGTTCAAGAGTTCCCAGGCTCGCGACGTGACCGAAGGCAACTGGACAATGTCGCCGGTTGATGAAAACAGCGTACCGACCTCAGAAACAGTTCGCGACGAATTTCAGCAGTCCATGCAGCAGTGGGATGTCGCTAAGGCCGACGTCGCCTGTGCTGGTGTCGCGAGATTTCTGGGCGCAACTGAAGTGCTGGAGCTGTTCGCCAGTTATGCCGCGCGCGATTTTCGCAGCATCGGGCATAAAGTGATCTACCTCGCAAATGCCTGGCGGACTCTGCAAACCATCGGCTGGGAACATTCTGAGCCCATCCTGCGGTCTCTGGCGTATGCACTGCTGAACCACAACGGCGAGCCGAACCCGGCAATGAGTGATCTCGCACCGGATCGCTCATGGAAGATCAATCAGCAACTGGCTGCGAAAGTGCGCAACGGCTGGGAATCCGGCAGAATCGACCACAGCGCAACAACCGAACTGCTGACCTTGCTGCGGACCGGAACGCCTGATGAAGCAGCCAGCTGTGTCCTGAGTCTGCTCAACCGCGAAGTTGATCCGCAATCGGTTCATGACGCCTACCATCTGGCGGCCGGGGAACTGCTGATGCGTCAATCCGGAATTGTGGCGCTGCATGCAATGACCACAACGAACGCCATGCGATTTCTGTTCGATACGATTGCCAATCCGCAGACCCGAAAGCAACTCCTGCTGCAGAACGCTTCGTTTCTTGTGCATTTTCGTGATGCGATGGCCGCACGCGGCGCGGTCGGTGAAGCACGCATCGATCAACTGGCCGTTGCCGGCGACGCAGCGGAAGTGTCTTCGTCCATTGATGCGATTTTCTCTTCGGTCGGCCAGAACTCTCAACAGGCGGCTCAGCAGGCGATGAACTACCTGTCGGCCGGTCAGAATGCCGGATCGCTGATGAATGCGGCCCGTCGCTTGATTTTCCTGAAAGGCACGGACTCACACGATTACAAGTTCAGCACCGCCGCTCTCGAAGACTTTTCAAAGATCAGCCCTGCCCTGCGGAACCAGTTTCTGGCTTCCAGCATGTACAACCTGAAAGGTTCGGGAGCAGCAGACAACAAACTTGTCGAACGCATCCGGGCGGCATTGGCGTGACCGGAGCCGTTCCGGCTGCCGTAAGCATCGAGCGGAAAATCAGTGTCGCCTTTCGCTCCGCGAAAGTTGCGAAGACGCTGCTTTCGCGAAGCGAAAGGCGACTCTAAAAGGTCGCACGATGCTAAGTCCATGTTCCGATCGCACGTCATCATTCTGTGGGGCGTCGAGCAACGCTGATGGCAACAATTCAGCTTGTTGGTCATTCCACTGATACCTGACTCATTCCCGGGTGGTCGCCGGGCGGACGTACCGTAGAATGCCGTCATGACTGACGCCGAACGAGAGCTTGCCAAACACCGCGTCCAGGCTTGGGTTACCGCCGCCCCGCTGCTGCAGAAAGTCCGCGATGCCGACATCCGCGCGGCAAAGACCGGTCAGATGATCAACTGCTGCAACAGCGTTTTTCGGCAGACCGTAAAGGACCGCCCTCCGAAACCGACGTCCGGGCTTGTGGAACAGCAACGATGGTTCGCAAGGCGCAACGCGTCGTGAGAGATCTTGTCGAACAGGGACTCCAGCTTCAGGAACTGCTGGCATCACAGGGCTGGGAGTTCTGTTTCATCGGCGGCATCGCGGTGCAGCGCTGGAGTGAACCGCGTTTCACAAAGGACATGGATCTGACCGTGTTGACCGGATACGGGCCGGAAGAACAGGTCGCGAGGTTCCTGCTGAGCCACTTCAAAGCGCGCATCCACGATCCGATCGAGTTTGCCATCTACAATCGAGTCGTACTGTTGCAGAACGAATACGGCACCGGCATTGACATCTCACTCGGAGCTCTGCCGTTCGAGGAAGATGTTGTCCGTCGGGCGACCATTGAGGAATTTGTGCCCGGGATTTCGCTCCGGCTCTGCACTGCCGAGGACCTGATCATCATGAAAGCCTTCGCCGCCCGACCGCTCGACTGGCACGACGTCCGCGGCGTTCTCGTTCGTCAGGGCACAAAGAATCTCGATTGGCCCTACATCTACCGACACCTCACTGTCCTCGCCGAACTCAAAGAAGAGCCGGAGATTGTCACACAGCTTCAATCCCTCCACGCCGAAGTCGCGGGCAGTGAACCGTGAGTAGACTTCGAGTCGCCGCCGCTGCAGCCGCGCTCAATCACAAGCCCGGCGATCAGGAGTGCCGTCCCGGAACGAGTACCGCCTTGGCCTGAGGACCAAAGGTACGATAGACTGGGTCAGAGCCGCAGGCGTCGGCCCTGGAAATCTTCCGATTCCTGCGCCTACGATTCTTCGCTGGCCCAAAGATGCGGTGCCAGGGCATCCGGAGCCGCCACGATTTCACCCGGCTTGAAATACATTGCGATCTCCCTCTGAGCTGCTTCCGGGCCGTCGCTGCCGTGGATGAGATTCATCTGACGGCTGGCTCCGAGATCGCCTCGGATCGTACCGGGTAGTGATTCCCGAGAGTTCGTTTTGCCCATCAGCGTACGCATCACAGTGATCGCTTCCGGCCCTTCGACGACCATGGCGACGACCGGGCCGGATGTAATGAACGCTTCCAGATCCTTATAGAACGACTTCGCAACGTGCTCGGCGTAGTGCTGCTTGCTCAGTTCGGGTGTAACCTGCATCATCTTCATGCCGATAAGGCTCAGACCCTTGTCTTCAATCCGAGTCACAATACGGCCAATCAGCCGTCGCTGCACACCGTCCGGTTTGACAAGAATCAGAGTACGTTCGAGGGCCATAAATGAACTTTCCTGGCGAATGCCGTTCTTGAAGTAGTAAAGTACCGTGGTGATCGAAAGCGAAAAGCCGGGAATGAAATGCGTTGCTTCGGCTTTCGGCTTTCCGCTTTCCGCTTTGCGTCGTCAGACGCGGACACCTTCCATCATTTCCAGGAACTCCCGGAACAGATAGTGGCTGTCATGCGGTCCGGCGGCGGCTTCGGGGTGATACTGAACGCC
>Ga0163147_10008644_pt1 | contig 11249 bp, 9 predicted proteins | sample OliLakLV19MP6G1_FD_148597 | JGI IMG/M metagenome (GOLD analysis project Ga0163147, IMG submission 148597) | Freshwater microbial mat bacterial communities from Lake Vanda, McMurdo Dry Valleys, Antarctica- Oligotrophic Lake LV.19.MP6.G1 | ecosystem: Environmental > Aquatic > Freshwater > Lake >...
GGTCAGAAATAACGATCTGCGTCCGCTGATTCATTAATTTACACACGCGCCGCGCATTCGTTACAATGAGGGCGTTGTGACTTCATATTTCACTGGATTTTTATGCAAACGACCAACAAGTCTCTTTTGACCTTTATCTTAATCGCCGTGATCGTGCTGTCACTGGCGCTGACCGTGTTCCTATTGCTCACGCCTTCCACCATCCCCGCAACGGAATCCCCATTGTTCTGGTTAGTCGCCATGACGCCGTTGTTTGTGACTTTCGCGCTGATTCAATGGCGGTGGGCGCAGGTATTCCAGCCTCACCCCTTAACCCCCTCTCCGAGCGTAGGGACGCGCAACGGCGCGTCGGACGAAAAACAACCTCACCCCATAGCCCCCTCTCCAAATGGAGAGGGGGAGACGAGCGCAGCGAGTGGGGGTGAGGCGAAAAGGTTCACATTCACCGAACTTGCTATCGTCACCATCGGTTTCGCCGTGTTGATCATCGCGTTATGGATACCCTTCGGTTTGAACGGCAATGCGGCGGGTGAAACATGGGAGTATCGCGGGTGGATTGAGGCGAACGTGTTCCCCTTCATGCACGCGCCAATCTCACCGCAGCGCCCGTTTACGTTCATCAACGAATGGCTGTCGTATGTGATCACGCCGGACAGTTTTGTCGGTTTGAACGCGCTGATGATCTTCTACCTGATCAGCAAAGGCGTGATGTTGTGGGCATTGATCCGGCGTTTGCTCCCCGCCTACACAGGCTTGGCGCTGGCGGTTGCCGTGATCTTTACGTTGTTCCCGATTGAGCAGTTTTACTACATGGGCGCGATCAGCTTGCAGACGAGCATGTTTTTACTGTTGATCGGCGCACATTTGCTGCTGACCACCTGGCGCAAACCGTCGCCGCTGTTGTTCATCGCCGCGTCGATCTTTGCACTGTGCGCGTATGCAACCTATGAGGTTGCGCTCCCGTTCGTGATTCTGCTGCCCGTCGCGCTGCTGCTCGATACGCCGCGTTTAAGCCGCCGTTGGTTCGCTGTCGCGTTGATGTGGGCGATCTTGCCACTGTTGTGGATCGGCTATTTCGTGCTGTGGCTCCTGACAAGCCCGTCGCAGTATTTCGCGCAGCAAGCACAAGCGGCGCAAATTGTAGATGTGAGCGTGCCGCGTGCGCTGGTGCAGGTGTACTACAATGCGTTGATCGGCTTACTGATCCCTGTTGGGCGGGCAGTCTGGAACGGCGTTCGCTCGTTGGAAATGCCCGCGATTCTGGGCGCTGTCGGCGTTGTGATCGCCGCGCTGGTGGGCTGGCGCGTGATCCGCGTAGACAAAGACCTGCCGATCCGCCGCGCAATCGCCTTGATTGTGGCGGGGCTGGTGATCATCGGTGTGGGCGTGATCATGTATACGCCCTCGCGGGCATTCACGGGCTACGCCTATTATGGCTCGTATACCTACTACGTCTCGATTTTAGGCGCGGCGTTGATCTTCGGGACGGTGATCGTTTTGCTGCTGCCTAACCGCTGGTGGCAAACGGTTGTGATCGCGCTGGTGGCGGGCGTGCTGGTGATCAACCTTGTACGCCAGCACCAGATTTCTCGCGTCAACACGGCGGATCAATCGGCGGCGCTGGCGCGGATTGTCAGCGCGATTCCCCACATCACGCCGGGAACGAATATCCTTGTGCTTGACGAGTCTTCGGATCAAGCGGTGGGGGGATACTTCTACCACTGGGTGTTAGACGGTGCGATGCGCGTGATCTACGATGAAAGCGATCTCCGCACGCGCAAATGTGACCTGCGCGTGACCGCTGAGTCAGAGGCGATCAACGCGCTTTCGGCGTACTGGTGTGCTTTTACGCCAGAGGGTGTCAATGTGCGCGGCTACGAGATCAACCACGATGTTGAGCCGTACAGCTTCTATCGTGGGGAACGCGAATTATTCCCCTACGATCAACTGGTGATCGTGCATCACACCGATGAGGGGACGCGCCTGTTAGATGCCATTCCGCCTGAGTGGATAGAGACGGATGCTTATCAACCGTTAGCGCGGGTTGATTTGTCCGCACCGCTTCCGCCGCGCTACGAGTCGATGCTCGTACCCGCTTTGCGTTTCGCCGCCAATCAGGATTAAACCCATGCGATCTAACCGCTTGCCTATGCTCGCCCTGATCGGTGTGATCGTCGTGACGACGGTGATTACCGTGTTACAGTTGATCACCCCTGTTCCATTTAGCGCGGACGGGATCAGCGCGTCACGTACCCGTTTGCCGTTAGCGGGAAGCTGTTTTGACTTGACATGGAACACTGGCGCTGAAAGTGTCACGATAGACGGCGCAATCGTTGAATCGGTTGGTACACAGTCGTTTTGCACATGGCATGATCATGTGTATACGGTAACGGGCGGGGAGAACAACATCGAAATCCCCGTGAGCGTCGTTACGGCGTCACCGTTGTTCTGGTTGATCGCCATGACGCCGCTGTTTTGCCTCGTCGCGTTGATGCAACTGGCGTTTCCTAAGGTGTTCAAACCTCACCCCCCAACCCCCTCTCCAAATGGAGAGGGGGAGACGAGCGCAGCGAGTGGGGGTGAGGCTCAACGTATCACCGTGAACGAAATTGCTATCGTCACTGTCGCGTTTTTTGCGCTCGTGATCATGCTGTGGATTCCGTTCGGCTTGGGCGGCAATGCCAGCGTGGATAACTGGGAGTATCGCGGGTGGTTCGAGTCGGACGCTTTCCCGGTATTGAACGCGCCCGTGTCCCCGCATCGCCCATTCGCTTACATCAACGACGGGTTGAACTATCTCCTCACGCCGGATAGTTTTGTCACGTTGAATGTGCTGCTGATTATTTACCTCGTGACAAAAGCCCTGCTGGTCTACACGCTGTTGCGACGGCTTTTCCCCACACATCGACTGTTGGCGCTGGCAGTGGCGATCCTTTTTACGCTGCATCCGGTTGATCCGTTCTACATCGGCGGCATAGGCGTCCAAACTACGCTCATTTTCTGGCTCATCGCCGCGCATTTGCTCTTGTCGTACTGGCGGCGTCCGTCGCTGATCACGTTTGGCGCGGCGCAACTCTTTGCGATTCTGTCGCTGTCGATCTACGAAGTGTTGATCCCGCTCACGCTGCTGCTGCCGCTCATTTTGTTGGTGGATACACCGCGCCTGTCGCGCCGCTGGTTCGCAGTGGCGTTGATGTGGGGAATTTTGCCGTCGGTGTGGACACTGTATTTCGTGATCTGGTTGGTCAGCAGCCCGTCGCCGTATTTCTCGCGGGCGACTGAGGTGGCAACGGGCGGGATCAGTGCGCCGAGGGCGCTGGTACAGGTCTACGCGGTGTCGCTGTTTGCCCGTTATGATGATGTAGCGCGGTCATTTCTTGCTGCGCTTCGCAGTATGAACAGCCGTTTGATCTATGGGGCAGTCGGCGCAATCGTGACTCTCTTGCTCAGTTGGTTTTTCGGGCGACAGGATGCCCCGCTGCCTTTCCGACGGGCGATCCTGTTGATCGCGGCGGGGCTGGCGATCATCTTCTTAGGGGTGGTGGTCTACATGCCATCGAATCTGTTCCCGACTTACGCCTACTTTTTGACACACCCTTATTTCGCCGCCAATCTGGGCGCGGCGCTGATCATCGGCACGGTGATCGTGCTGCTGCCCCGTCGCCTATTGCAGATCGGCGCGTTGACGCTGTTCGTCGGGTTGATCATCCCGTACCTGATCACGCAGCATCGCTCATCGCAAAATAACACGGGGGATACTGCCCGCACGATATTACCGATTGTTCGCATTATGCCGGAAATTGAAGCGGGGACGGATATTCTCGTGTTTGATGAGAACCGCCGAATCACGCAGAACACGTTTCAGTATGTGCTAGATGCGGGTCTGCGAACGGTGTACGGAACGGGCGACATTCGCGCTCGATTTTGCACGGTGCGCGTAGACGACATCACCCAAGCGCCCGACGACCCGACGATCTCATGGTGTATATTCACGCCTGACGGGGTGGATGTCAGCGGTTATGATGAGTTCCGCGATGTTCCCGCCTATGCGTTCTATCGGGGAGATCGGGAAGTAATGCGCTATGACAATCTGGTGATCATCAATGTGAATGACGCTGGAGTCGGCGTGCTGCCCGTGCTGCCCGCCGAATGGGGGATAGACACGAATGTGTATCAGCCGTTAGAGCGAATCAACTTTGAAGCGCCGCAGCCCCGCCGCTATGCGACCATGTTGGAGGCGTGCAACTGCTTAGGCGACTAGGGACGCACAGCGCGTCCCTACTCAGGATTGTTTTCGATGAAGTTCTTCAAGCGCAGTAAACGTTCATCCCATTTCGAGTTCAATGTTTTGATCCACTGTTCAAGTTCCGTGAGGGGTTCGGGCGTGAGCGTGTAACGCTTGTCCCGTCCCTGCTGCATCACTGTGACCAAACCCGCATCTTCGAGGATGTTCAAATGCTTAAGAATCCCCTGCCGCGTGATCGGGAATTCGTCGGCAAGCTGAGTCGCCGTTTTAGGGCTGTTCTCCGCGAGATTGATCAACAGTTGGCGGCGCATGGGGTCAGCCAATGCGTCAAAAACGGACGCTTCGCTCACTAGAGGATACTCCTATATGCAACTTATTGGTTGCACTTAGGATACCTGACAATACGTCCCGATGCAAGCGGGGAGATCGGTGGGGCAAGGGCAAACGCATCAAAATCGAGCAGATGGTAGCAGATGTTTGTATTGGGGTCAGAGCGGGCGTGTAGGGGCGACCCCGTGTGGTCGCCCGTGCTTTTTATGGCGGGAGGGGACATTGCCCCTCCCCTACGGGCGTTCTTGACCCTTGATGAACTCCCAGAAATTTTGATGCGTTTGCCCTATCGGTGGGACGACGTTAGCGTAGTCCATTTTTGCGGAATTGATATTCTGCACCATGATGGGTTTATAGGGGCATGGCGTCGCCATGCCCCGCCGAAGCATAGAGGTCTACAGCAGGTGAATATCCTGCATGAACTTGATGTTATCCATCACAAACCAGATGTCGGTGTTTTGACCCTGTTCGTTGACGCGCCACATACTCGCGCCGGTGACTTCAATCGCGCCGCCCGTGGGTTTCGCGCCCGCATACTCGCCTTGATGCGTCCCCGTGACCGTCCAACGAATAGCCACCAGATCGCCTTCTGCAACCGTGTCGTGGATCACCGCTTTGAAGTCAGGCATCACGGTGAGGAAACCCGCCGCCCAATTCTTGAACTGGTCAACGCCGTACAGCGAAATCTGGTTGGGCATGGCGCACGGGTGCATGACCCAGTTGGGTGCAAGCAAGGGGTCAATGTTTTGACTGCGATTTTCTTCATTCCAACTCAGGTGAATCGTGTGTACGACCTCTTTATTCCGTTCGAGGTCATAGGTGGGTTCTTCGACGGGAATTGCGCCCAACTGCTGTAAAAAGCGCAGACTTTCCCAGATCAAGCGGTCTTCGACAACCTTACCATCTTTGACCTTGAACAGGGCATTGCCGACCCATTTAATCGGCTTGTTGTTGGGCGGAATACCAAACCATGAGCCTGTGAATGTGCCATAGCCCGTGAAGTACAATATGCCTTTATCGCCGTCTATGACCAAATCTTCTTGAATCCAGTACAGGTCGGGGAATGCAGCGCGTTCAGCATTGACATATGCCGCTGCGCCATCATGTCCGTGAATAATTCCCCCATCTGCCGCGTACACAACGAAATTGGGGTCGAAAATCTCTGGAATAACATCCAGATTGCCGTCATTGAAGTATTCGTTCAGCACGCGCCCGACAACCGCTTTAGTGACTTCTTCTTCGGCGCTCAGTTGACGCGGGGCGGGTTTGCTTGACGGCTGTAACCCGAACTGCTGCTGGAAATCCATACTGTCCAGATACCACCACGATTCGACGGCTTTACCATCGACCACGCGCCAGAAATTCACCATGCCAAAGCTGATCAGCTTGCCTGTGGGGGCAATGCCGTTATACCCATTCTTGAACGTGCCTTGAAAAATGAGGTGGATAACGACCAGATCGCCTTGACCCAACAGGTGATCAATGGGGTGATAGGCATCAGGTATTGACTTGCGGACATCCATGCAAAGCTGTTTGAAGCCTTCCGGTCCGCGACTCCCTTCTGGCACCATCGGGTTAGGATGCAGCACAAATTCGTCGCTGATCAATTCATCGACTGTCGCGTAATCAGATTTGTTGAATGCCATTGCAAGGCGGCGAATGACCTCTTTGTTTGCCTGTGTGTTTGCCATGAGTTCCTCGTTTTAGGGTAAAAAGCGCATGTGATGTTTTTCAAAAAGCGATGCAACTTGCTCTAGTGAAGGCAGTTGATCGAGCGTCGGCGGCACTGCCGGGTCGGTGACAGGCAATCCCAGATCGTCAAAGAACTTTTCTAGCCCGGCGGGAGACGTGACCGCCAGCATTTTCGCTTTGGCTGTCCCCACGTTGCGATAGGCATGAAACGCCATGTAGGGAATCGAAATGGTCGATCCGGCAGACGCTTGTACAGTATACCGCGTCTCCTCATCGACTCCCGTGAACTCGACTTCTCCTTCCAGAACGTAGAAGATTTCGTGGCAGGGGTGTGCGTGAATAGGGGGTCCCGCCTGTGGAAGTACTTCAATCTCAATGAAGAACAGGTTGTTTTCAGAATCAGCGCCAACCACTTTGTAAGTGATCAGGTCAGTCAAAATCCAGACTGGTTTTCCGCCGCCTGCGGGAATGTGGGTTACTCGGTTCGTCATATCGGCTCTCAGAGTGTCATCTGTGCTAAAGGGCATATATTGGTAGTTATTTTACCGGTTTAAAGCAGCAAATTACATTAAATTCCATATTCAAATCTACGGGGATAATCTCCCCATAGGGATGATGAGCGCGTTTTTTGGTACAATAGCGCCAATCCGATTTATCGTAGTGTGGAGTTCCCCGCTTGAACAGCGTAGATACCTATCCCGATTCCCCGACGATCAACCCCTGGTTGATCCGACTGCCGATCCTATTCATCAGCGGTGCGATCTTGTTGTTCGCGGCTGTCGTGGGCTTGATCGTCCTATTCCAGATCGCCTATCAGGACAAAATCTATCCGGGCGTCGTTTCGTATGGCGTCAGTCTTGGCGGGTTGACGGCAGAACAGGCACGCGAGACGCTGGACGGGCGCTTCACCTACGATGATCAAGCCGTGTTCACGTTTCGCTATGCCGAGCAGTTCTGGCAAGCACGAGCGGGCGAACTTGGCGTACAGTTCGATGTCGAAGCGACAGTAGGCGAGGCTTACGCAGCAGGGCGGACAGGTAATTTCGCGGTTGACCTGATCGATCAGGCGTTTATCTGGTTGAACGGCGAGAACATTACGCCCATCGTCCGCTACGATCAAAATGCCGCAGCGCAGCGCATCGCGCAGATCGCCGGGGAGATCAACCGACCCGCCCGTGACGCGGTGCTGCATGTCGAGGGCAGAAATATCAATGCGACACCGGGCGAAACGGGGAAAGCCGTCGATGTGATCTCCACGCTCTATCGTTTAGACTCTGCTGTGTTGAACTTTGATGCGGGCGGCGAAATTCCGCTCATCGTCAACGAAACGCCTCCCGTCTCGCTGGATGCCGAAGCCGCCGCGCAAAAAGCACGAGTCGCGCTGTCTGCCCCTGTGATCCTCACCGCCAACGATGCTGATGGGAATACGTTGGGTCCGTGGACGGCGACGCTTGAGCAGATCGAACAGCTTCTACGCATCGAAACGGTCACCGATGCGGACGGACGCTTGAGCTATGATGTGACGGTTGATGTGAACGCTTTCCGTCCCTTCGTGGAAGGTCTCGCGGCGGGCTTGATCAGTCAGCCGCGTGATGCACGTTACCACTTTGATGATACGAACCGCCAGCTTGAGGTGATTCAGTCGGCGATTAACGGGCGCACGCTTGATGTGGATGCGACTCTGGAACGCTTGAGCCGTGCGATTTTTGACTCGAACAGCCGCGTGATCGGCTTGGCATTTCACGAACAGCCGCCGCGCTACACCGATTTTACCTCAGCGGGGGAATTGGGAATCAACGAACTTGTTTCCACCGGAACATCGTATTACACGGGGTCGTCACGGGCGCGTATCGAAAACATCATCCTCGCGGCGTCGCGCTTTGATGGCTTGGTCATCGCGCCGGGAGAATTATTCTCGTTCAATCGCTACGTGGGCGACATCACGCCCGAATCCGGCTTTGTCGAAGGCTTTGTGATCATCGGGGATCGCACAGTGCGCGGGGTAGGCGGCGGCGTGTGTCAGGTCAGCACGACAGCATTTCGGGCGGCGTTCTACGGCGGCTATGGGGTTGAAGAACGACACGCGCACGGCTACCGCGTCGGCTATTACGAGATCGGCGGGGAAGGCGTGGGCATGGACGCCGCGATCTACATCCCCGATTACGCAGCGGGGGAGTCGGGCGAACTCGATTTCATGTTCCGCAATGACACGCCTTATCATCTGCTAATCGAAACGACGGTCTACCCTGCCAACAGTATGCTAGAGTTCCGGTTTTACAGCACGAATCCGGGGCGGCAGGTGGTCAAAGCAGGGACAGAAGTCAGCAATGTACAGCCGCCCGCGCCAACTCAGTATGTCGCCAACACTGATCTCGGCTTTGGACAGGAACTTCAAGTCGATTGGTCGGCGGAGGGGTCGTATGTGCAGGTGACGCGCTTGATCCGCGACACGAGTGGCGCGGAGATCAACTATATCTTCGCCAGTCGCTATCAACCCTGGGGCGCGGTGATTCAAGTGCCGCCCGGTGACTCACGCTTAGGCAGTTAAACAACGGAGAAATCTGATGAGTATTCAACGGCAGCAGCCGACAGTTGGACAAGAATCAGTTTGGGATTATCCACGCCCGCCGCGCCTTGAAAAGACGGGCAAATTGATCCGCGTGGTGTTCGGCGGCATCGTGATCGCAGAGACACGCGACGCTTACCGCATATTGGAGACCAGTCACCCGCCGAATTACTACCTACCCACCGAAGACATTCTGATGCAGTATGTACGTCGAACCTCCATGAAAACCATGTGTGAATTCAAAGGCGCGGCGAACTATTGGTCGCTGCAAGTGGATGATCACATCAGCGAGAATGCCGCGTGGAGCTATGCCGACCCCAACCCCGGCTATGAAGCGATTCGACATCACATTGCTTTTTACGCCAGTCGGGTCGATGAATGTTTTGTAGACGATGAACGGGTCACGCCGCAGCCGGGCGATTTCTATGGCGGGTGGATCACAGCGGATATTGTGGGTCCCTTCAAAGGCGCTCCCGGCACATGGGGCTGGTAGGACATGGGAGTTTACAGTAGACAGTAGACAGTTTACAGTTAAAGTTGGATGCGATCCTGTAGCCAAAATCGGTTGAAGGTGAATTGCTTTTTCACTTTCAACTTTTCACTTTCAACTTTCAACTACTGTGGACTTAAATCTGTGAACCGTAAACTCATTCTCTTTGACATTGACGGCACGTTGGTATGGACACGCGGCGCGGGGCGGGAAGCGACTCGCCACGCCATGATCGAAGTGTTTGGCACCTGCGCGGCGCTCGATACCCATCACTTTGGCGGCAAGACCGACTGGCAAACGCTGGTCGAACTGCTGCACGCGCACGGCATGACCGACGCCGATATTCAGCGGCGAATGCCTGATTACAACATCGTCATGGGGCAGCATGTGGAGCGCGTGATCGGGAATTATCCGGTGACGGCGTGTCCCGGTGCGCTCGATTTGGTCAACGAACTGCGCCAGCGTGACGATGTGGTTCTCGGTTTGGTGACGGGCAACGTCGCTAATGCCGCGCCCCATAAAATCGCGGCGGCGGGTTTTGATCCCGCGCATTTCGTGATCGGCGCGTATGGCAACGAAGCCATGCTGCGCGATCACCTGCCCGCGCTGGCGGTCAAACGTGCTGAACACTACGCGGGGCATTCCTTCGCGCCGCGTGACGTGTGGGTGATCGGGGATACCGCCGCCGATGTCTCCTGTGCGCGGGCAATTGGCGCGGTAGTTGTGGGGGTTAAAACCGGATTCGGTGGCGCTCCCGAAGAAGTCGCCGCCGCGCAGCCTGATTATTTGCTCAACGACTTGACCGAATTCTGGAACGTGATTCGATTCTAAAAGCAACCTCATCTCTAAACCCCCTCAACCGAAAATAGGAGAGGAGTCTAAAGACGGACGGAATATATTCCGTCCCTACGAAAATCTGCCTGTAGGGACGCGATACATCGCGTCCGTCCTTTCGAGATTAGACACTCCCAATAGGAGAGGAGACTTGACGAGTCTGGTTTTCTCCCTCTCCAAATGGAGAGGTGGCGGGGGGAGGTCTAACCATTGACCGCTTTGCGCCCTATCGACTACACTACCGCGCATGGACAGGCAAAGGACACCCATGCGAATCCTCACGCTTACACCCGCCGCGACAGACATTATTTCTGCGCTTGGCTTTGAAGATCAACTGATCAAGCCAGAATTTTCGTTGGAAGGTGCTGCCGATTTCGATGCGATTCAAGGGCTTGCGCCAGACATGATCGTGACGACTCTCGGCGTGGACAGTGATGAGGCTGCGGCACAGGCTGCACTCGCAGCGAGGTTTGAAAACCCGCCCCAGTTGATCAACCTTGTGCAGAGCGAAATCGCGGACGTGCTGGCAAACATCACACGGGTGAGCGGCTTGCTCGGTGTGCCAGAACGCGGCGCGGCGGTCATGCTGCGGCTGGAATCACGGTTGAAAGACATCCACACGCGGGCAATGGAGTTGCAGCCTAAACCCACCGTTGCGGCGATTGAATGGGTTGACCCGCTTATGACCTGCGGCAACTGGATTCCCGAATTGATCACGATGGCGGGCGGCGTGACTCTGTTCGGGCGCGAAGGCAAACCGTCGTTCCAGATCGAATGGGATGAGCTGTGGGCAGCCGATCCAGATCGAATCATCCTTATGGCGTGCGGCTATACGATGGATCAAACCCTCGCCGCCATGCCCGCGCTGACTCGCCAGCCGGGGTGGGCAACCTTACGCGCCATTCGGGATAAACAGGTGTACATTACGAATGCGGATCACTTTTTCTGCCGACCCTCGCCGCGTTTGGCAGAGTCACTGGAAATTCTTGCGGAAATTCTTCATCCTGAAGCGTTCCATTTTGGACACGAAGGCGCAGGTTGGATGACGTACAGCAGTTAGCTATTAGCGATTGGCAGTTAGCAAAAGCAAA
>Ga0163147_10008652_pt1 | contig 11243 bp, 8 predicted proteins | sample OliLakLV19MP6G1_FD_148597 | JGI IMG/M metagenome (GOLD analysis project Ga0163147, IMG submission 148597) | Freshwater microbial mat bacterial communities from Lake Vanda, McMurdo Dry Valleys, Antarctica- Oligotrophic Lake LV.19.MP6.G1 | ecosystem: Environmental > Aquatic > Freshwater > Lake >...
GGTGCGAGTGGGGGTGTTCATGTCAGAGTCTCCTTGGGTGGTGGGGGCGGTGGATCAGTACGAAAAGTTGGCGTTGGGGTCGGTGGTGACGAGGGTGCCAGCGGCGGCGGCACCGTTGACGGCGGCGGTGACAACGCCGGTGCGGTTGATGATGGGGCCGTAATAGTTGTTGGCGGCGATCACCCAGTTGATGGCGTTGCTCGCGCAGGTGTTCCTGATGATGATGTTGCCGGCGGCGTCGACGTCGATGCCGCGGTCGTTGTCGGTGCAGTGGTTGCCCTCGATGCGGTTGTCGCCGCCGGTGGCGAAGATGCCGGCCCCGGAGCCGGCGCCGAATCCGTTGCTCTCGCAGATGTTGTCGGTCACGCGGCAGTCGCTGTCAAACTGGATGCCGTCGCCGTTGTTGAGGCGGGCCGTGCAACCAGTCACCGTGCTGCTGCTGCTCGCGGAGATGCCGTTGCCGAAGTTGAAGGAGGACGTGCAACCCGCGACCGTGCTGCCGCTACCCGCGGAGATGCCGTCGCGGGTGTTGGAGTGGGCCGTGCATCCCGTCACCGTGCTGCCGCTACTCGCGAAGATGCCGTCGCCGGTGTTGGAGTGGGCCGTGCAACCCGTCACCGTGCTGCCGCTACCTGCGCGGATGCCGTTGGCGGTGAAGAAGAGTTCACCGTTCAAGTACGCCGTGCAGCCGGTGACCGTGCTGCCCTCGCCAGCCACGATGCCGTCGCCGTTGTTGGAGTAGGCCGTACAACCCGTCACCGTGCTGCCAGCAACGGCCCAGATGCCGATGGCGGTGTTGTTGTACGCCGAGCACCCGCTGATCGTGCTGCCGGTGCCGATCGCGATACCGTTGCCGGTGTTGGCGCTGGCGCGGAGACCGTCGAGCAGGTTGTTGCTGCTGTTGCCCACGTCGACCCCGTCCCCGCCCCACCCGCGGACCGAGCCGTTGCGGATGGTGATGTTGGTGAGGTTGAGAGCCGTGACCGACACGCCGTCGAGCGCGGCCACCTCTGCGCTGCCGACCAGGTCAAAGCCCATGAGGTCGAGCGTGACGCCGCTGGCGACGATCTCGATCCCGTGCCTGCCGGGGACGCCGGTGATGTTGCCGGTGAGGTAGTACGAGCCGCGCTGGGTGATCTTGAAGAGCGAGTCGGCATCGCCGGGCGTGTTGGTGAGGTTGATGGCGGTGCGCGGTTCGACTTCGGTGAGGGTTTTGTACGTCGAAGTCACCGGACCCGCTGGCGGGTCGAGCGGGCCGGCGTAGAGCAGGCCGCCGGTGATGAGCAGGGCGAGGGTGGAGAGGGAAAGGACGGTGCGGGTGCGGGCGTTCCTGCGGGTCATGGTGGTGTTCCTTCGTGACGGGATTGGGGTGCGGGTAGATGGTTCAGTCCTAGAACTCGGCGCTGAGTGGGTGCTTCCGGTGGAGCCTGGGGCCGAGTTGCCGTGGATCGCCGCGGCAGTGCTGCACCACCACCATACCGCGTGCGGCCGGTTTCACAAGACCAACTTGCCGATTCTGCCTATCGCCGCTCGCTCCGCAGCCCACGAGCCACGCCGCGATGACGCGATGACGCCCCAGAGTCCGCCCCCTCCCCCACCCACCGACAAGTTGTCTCCGCGGGATGCTCGCTTGAACCCCAGCCGGTTGCCCCGCCTCACGCTGCTCGCCGGGGCGCGGACAGATCGCCCCCCACCTTTGACTAGGATGCCGACGTGTACGACGTGATCATCATCGGGGGCGGACCCGCGGGCAAGTCGGCCGCGCTCGTGCTGGCCAGGTGCCGGCGCAGCGTGCTGCTCATCGACGAGGGCAAGGGCCGCAACCGGGCCTCGCGCTCCCTCAACGGCTACCTCACGCGCGACGGGACCAGGCCCTCCCGATTCCTCGCGCTCGCCCGCGTCGAACTCGCACGCTACGGCGTGAAGTTTCTCGCGGGGACCGTGCGCGATGCCGCGCGCCGGGCCGACGGCTGCTTCAATGTCACACCGGCCAGGGGACGTGCGCTCGTCGCCAGAAAACTCCTGCTTGCAACCGGCGTGCAGGATGTTCTCCCGGCGATCGAGGGCGTCACGGACTTTTACGGCGTCAGCGTGCATCACTGCCCCTACTGCGACGGGTGGGAGCACGCTGGCGAGCCGCTCGCCGCGTACGGCTCCGGGCGCAAGGCGATCGGCCTTGCCCAACTTTTGCGAGTCTGGAGCGACGACGTGGTCGCGTGCACCAACGGCGGACGGCTCAGCGCGGCGGATCGCTCGCGCGCACGCGACCTGGGCATCGCACTGCGCACCGAGCGCGTGGTGCGGCTGGAGGGGCGCGCCGGCAGTCTGCGACTTGTTCACTTTGAGAGCGGGCCACCCCTCCCGCGCCGGGCGCTGTTCTTCAACACCGGGCAGTTCCAGCGGAGCGACCTGCCGCGACGGCTCGGCTGCGAGTTCAAGAAGAACGGCGGGGTGAAGACCGACAAGCGCCAGGGGACGTGCGTGGCGGGCCTGTTCCTCGCGGGCGATGCCGAGAAAGAAGTCCAGTTCGTGATCGTGGCGGCGGCGCAGGGCGCGACCGCCGCCACGGCCATCAACGGAGAGTTGGTCGAGGAGGCGTCAGAGCGTTGACGGTCCAACAGTGAAGACTCACGGTGACCAAGCGAAAGCGCGACGGTGCCCGGCCCGGGAACGAAAGCGGGCGCGACCTGTTATGGCCGCGCCCGCGTGATTGACCAAGTTTTCTGGAGTGTGTGCGCGGCTCAGCAGCCGCCAAACCACAGACCGAGGAACGCGAAGATATCCGAGACCTCGATCCCCGGCACACCGTCAAACTCGGCACTCGGGTCCACCGCGAACCATGCCGCGAGGAACGCAAAGATGTCCGACACCTCGTGTATGCCGTCGTCATCGAAGTCCGATGGGCAGTTCACCGGGTCGCCGGTGGGCACCGGCACGTCGAAGGTGATCTCGGTGGGGGTGCCCGGCTTGAAGAGGCCGAGGGTCGCCGTGCCGGTCGTCGGGGCGCTATCGGCCTCGAACCAGAAGTTGTACATCGTGCCCCAGCGGAGCGCGTTGGTGTTGGGGTTCTGAGCAAAGGTCTGCGGGCTCGTCCACAGGACCGCCGAAGCACCCGCCGCGCCCGTCCAGTCGGTGTTCGCGTAGGGCTCGCCGGAGTGGTAGTTGACATCGTTGAAGCCCACGCCCGTCACGTCGATGCCCGCCCCGCGCGGGATCGAGAGCGAGGCACCCGAGCGATCCGAGTTGAGGTTCATGACCGCGTAGTCGTACAGGAAGCGACCGTTGTTCAGGTCGGTGACCTTGGTGGCGATCCAGAAACGACCCTCTTGTGGAACGTCCACGCTAAAGACCGCAACCGATGGGTCGGGGGTGTTGGGCGCGAGACCCTGGTCGCGCCAAGCGCGGATCGCCGGGATGCCCATGTTGGTCCCGCCGGAGCCCGCCATATCGAACGTGCTCTGATTGATCGTGACCGGCATGTAGGAGTTGTTGTTCATCGCGTTGCCAGAACCCGCGTCATCTGTCGCCTGGTAGGCACCCTCGACAAAGAACCGGGCGCCCGGGAACGTGGTGGTGTTCATGGCGGTCTGCGGAACCTGCAGGCGGCGGAAGATCGCATCGCCCGACGTCTGCGGGTACGCGCTGATCACCCCGCTGAAGCCGTTGATGACCGAGCGCGGCGCAAGGTGACCCTGGCTCCCGTTGTAACTCGCGCCGTATACGTCAAGGCAGCCGGCACCCAGCACGTTGCCACCCGCGCCGTTGCAGGTTCCGCACCCGCTGCCCGCCGCGGCACAGCACGCGGTCTTGCAGAAGCCCAGCCCGATCTGCAGCAACCGCCCGTTGTGCAGGCGGAAGGCGTTCATCCCCAGCGCGGGCGTGCCGGCGTTCGCCCAGATCAGATTCGCGTCGCCGATGTTGCAGGTGTGCGAGCCAAGCGCGTAGCCGCGGATGCCGCCGACCACGCCGAAGTTCGCGATCCCGTTGATCTGCTGGTGCGTCACGTCCGGGCCGTTGGGGCCGGGCGGGGGCGGATCGCCCAGACTGAGCGTGAAGGTGCCGCTCGCGGCAGCGCCCGCGACGCGCACCACATACTGCTGGCCCAGCGTCGCCGCGAAGGAGACCTGAGCGCGGGCCGCACAGAAGTTGTCGTTGCACGCGATCTGGTTGGCGGCCGTCGCGGGGCAAGCGGAATGCACCGAGATCACCGTGTCAAAGGATGCCGCGGTGCATGTGCTGGCGACGGCCGTCCCGGTCGCGGGCGCGGTGTACAGGTAGTACACGTCCGGCGTGGCCGAGCCGACGCACGAAGTCTGTCCATCGGCAGCGCCGTTGTTCGTCGTACCGCTGAACGTGCCGTTGCCGACGGCCGTGGCGCTGACGCACGCATCATTGGCCGGGGGCTGTCCGCCGCCGCCGGGGCCGACAGACATCTCGAACGGGCCCGTCTGGCCGCTGAATCCCGAAACGCGGATGAGGTACTGCGTGCCGTTGATGGCGGGGAACGTCAGGGATGAACTGAGGCCGCACGAGTCGTCGTTACAGGCGATCTGCGTCTCCGTCGTGCCGGGGCACGCTGTCGTGTGAACCGACAGCACCGAATCGTATGTGGTGCCGGGGTTGCAGGTGGTCACGGTGATGACCGTGGTCGCGGTCGCGGTGTAGCGGTACCACACATCCGGTGTGTTCGACGAAGAGCCGCACCCCGCCGAGCCGTCGAGTGTCGCAGCGAGCGTCGTGCCCGCGACCGTGCCGTTGCCGATCGCTATCGCATTCGCGCACCCATTGTTCGCGGGCTGGGCAATGGCGCACGTCGCCATAAAGCACGCCGCGCCGATACCGATCATCCATGCAGAACGTGTCTGCGGAGCAAACTGGGTCATGATCTGAGACTCCTCGTAAGGCGAACACCGTTGGCGCGAACGACACCCTGACTCCGCGTGAGCAATAGGTCACATAAAGTTACTCGCGCCGACACCGGACGCAAGGCATCGCCCGGAATATAGGTCCTTCTACCTCCGGTGAACCTCAGGTGAGTAGCCCCACCGTCAGGAAGGGTCCGGCACAGCGCCGCGGCTTTCGGCTATGGGCACCCCGCGAGCCAGCGGGCAAGGAACGCGAAGATGTCGGGCACCTGCACCAGGTCGTTGCCGTCAAAGTCCGCCCGGCAGGGCGGGGCCACCGCCGCAGATTGGGGATTGCGGATTTCGGAATGCGGACTGGAGGAGGGAAGTGGGAAGTGGGAGATCGGAGGAGGGGGAAGTAGAAAGACGGGGAGCCCCCACCGCCTCGCTGCGCGAGGCACCTCCCCCTGGCGGGGGAGGAGCCAGGGGGGAGGAACTCAGAAGTTGCGCGCGCCAGTACTGGGGGGATGGGATGACGCGGTGGGGGCGAGGGCGGGAGTGCGCGCGGGAAGGCCGGGCACGCCGCCGCGGAAGGGCGGAAGGTGCGCGCGGAGTGATGGTGGATGTCTGGCCCCCGCCCGAGTCCATGGGTGGTAGTATGGCTTATGGACGGGTGTTTGTCAAGGGGAGTTTGGGGAAGGCATAAGGCATTAGGCAATAGGCACTTGCGAAAAATTGCCTGCGCTTCGCGGGTTTTGCCAGCCGCTCAGTCCGGTAAGCCCTCAGGAGTTGACAACCGATCTACGGGGTCCCTGAGAGCACTCGTTTGCCGCTCGCGAACTCCTGCAACCGATCAATGGTCGCCTCAAGAAGCTTGTCGGTGAAGAGCCGTTGCTTGCGAGCGGCGGCATCTTCTCCGGCTGGCCAGCGTGCCAGCCCTTGTCGCACGCCCGCAAGCGTGGGCTCGGCACTCTCTCGGGTGAGCAGCCAATCGACCGTCGCCAGAGCCTCCATACCGAGAGGTGACTGGAAGCCGTCGATCAGGTCATCCGTCGCCTCAAGGGCTTGGATGTAGGGCGCACACTCGGATGATCTCAGATAGTTTGCCAGGCGGGTCCGCCACTCCGGATCGAAGTACATCGTGTCCAGGGGGGAAGCGTCGGCGATCCGCTTTTCGCAGTGGAGGTAGCTGCCATCGAGCGCGTTGAGGAGATGACCGAGTTGCGGTGCGAAGGGCCCGTAGCGGTCGGCCTTGAACTCGAGCTTGAGCGGATCCTTGATCTTCAGACGTGCGAGAGTTCGTGTCAGAACCCAAGCGATTTTCTGTACCTCGAGAATGGAGCACTCAAGCCCGAGAACTCCATAGCGGCGGATCATCTCGGCAATCATGGCGCGGGCAGGCGTGAGATTCTCCACACCCTTGCCCTTCATGACGTTCTGGTACTTGGCCGTCGGCTCGTAGACGACCACATTCACATCGGCGAGGTTGTCGAGCGCACTCTCAATCAAGGGACGAACATCCGACCAGTCGAGCCCGCCGTTACCGCTGCCGAGCGGTGGAATCGCAACGGAGCGGATGTTCTTCTCGCGAATGATGCGATGCAGGTCGCTCAAGCCGGACTCGATCCAGGCGAGCTTCGACGGGAAGCGCCAGTGAGCCTTCGTCGGGAAGTTGATAATCCAGCGCGGCCCGGAGAGCTCTGAGGATTCGGTTACAAACATTCGGCCAAGCTCGACTTCACCGCGCTTGCAGGCCGCCTCGTACGCTTCGAAGTTCTCGGGGAACTTCTCCTTGAACATGAGCGCGATGCCTTTGCCCATGACACCCACGGTGTTCACCGTGTTAACGACCGCCTCTACGTTGGCGTCGAGCAGGTTTCCTTGGGTGAAGCAGATCATGTCAGAAAAACAGTTGTGGGAGGGATTGAATCGGGGTGCTTAGACCCCGACGAGCACTTCGGAGGCCAGAGAAGCCGCTGCGGACGCATCGTAGCAAGCGACGCCGACAAGTGCTTTCACGGGGACATGCCTGTGGACAAGAGCTTCGGCCTGATAGCGGCCCACCTTCCCCGGATCGTCTGGGTTGCGTTTGAAGTCCACACGGCGTAAGAGGTCCCAGTCGATCTTGTCCAGTGCAGATAGGTCGCTGAAGTACTCCGACTCCTGCATGTACGCGTGCCCATTCGTGAATACGAAATGTGCATCGATCTCTGCAAGTTTGTGGAGCGAAGAGACCAGGATTGCGATCCCGGCATTCTGTCGCTTGATAACGCCGTTGTAGCCAGTCTTGATGTTGAGCAGCATGATCGATTTGGGGGTGAAGTAGAAGGGCACGTAATCGGCGAGTGTCCCGCCAGGCGAAATCGGAACCGGATGTCCGGAGCGCTTGTCGATGAGTTCCGGCAGGCCGATGGGGATGAAGTTCTGGTCAACAGTCATACTCGAGCGGCAGTGCAGCCCGTGCTCGAGAATCCACGGCACATTGCGAATGTGCGTGATCCTGAAAATCCGAGCGCTGGCTGGGCCGAGTGGGGGCATAGGCCGGATTGTTCGCTTGTCGCTGGCGGAAGGAGCTACCGGGCTCGCGCGAGGTTCAGGCGCATGAGATTGGCGAGGACGGGCTCTTCGATCTCGGCGCGGCGGGCGGTGAGGGGGTGGCCGTCGGGCATCGGCTGGCCTGCGCCGGTATCGGTCCAGACGTCGGGCCAGACGTCGGGCCAGACGTCGGGCCACTCGCCTTCGGGGTCGGTGGCGGCGTAGGCGGAGAGGACCGCGCGGTCGCGGCGCTGGTGCGCGAGGCGGAGCCAGGTGGGGCGCTCGTTGTAGAGGTTGGTGAGGGTGCGCTTCTTGAGGCGCTGGTCCTGTGCGGCCGCGGGGCTCTGAAGGACTGCGCCGCCATCTTTGTCAAGCCATCGGTTGCCCCCCGGGCGCTGACAGGGCTACAGCAGACTCGCCGCCAGGCTCGCCAGTTCGCTGCGCTCGCTCTTGGTCAGCATGACGTGCCCGACGATCGGGATGCCCTTCATCTTCTCGACGATGTACGACAGGCCGTTGGACGACTGGTCCAGGTACGGATTGTCGATCTGCTGGATGTCGCCCGTGAGCACGACCTTGGTGCCCTCGCCGACGCGCGAGACGATGGTCTTGATCTCGTGGGGCGTGAGATTCTGGGCCTCATCGACGATCATGAACTGGTGGGGGATGGAGCGGCCGCGGATGTAGGTCAGCGGCTCGAGGACGAGTTTGCCATCGGCCATGAGTTTGCGGATGCGCTGCTCGGTCGAGTGGCTCTCGGCGGTCTGGTGCATGGGGTTGCCGCGGGTGGAGAGCAGGTATGTCAGGTTGTCGAAGATCGGCTGCATCCACGCGGTGAGTTTTTCGTCCTTGTCGCCGGGGAGGTAGCCGATGTCGCGCCCCATGGGCATGATGGGACGGGCGACGAGCAGTTTCTCGTAGCGCTCCTCGTTGAAGACCTTCGCCATGCCCGCGGCCACCGCCAGCAGCGTTTTGCCCGTGCCGGCGGAACCGAGCAGGGTGACGAGCCGCACCTCGTCGTCGAGCAGCAGGTCCATCGCCATCGTCTGCTGAACGTTGCGGGAGATGATGCCGAAGATCGGCTTGCGCGGGTTGTTGACGGGGATCAGGTGGCCCGTGTCGGCGAGCCGGCGCGCGAGGCCGGTGTGGCTGTCGTCCTTGGCGTCCTTGAGGATCAGGAACTGGTTGGCGAAGAGTTCGCGCTTGTAGACCAGGCCCTCCTCATCGGTGTCGCTGAGGACATCGGCGATGCGATCGACCGCGAGCATCCGCTCGGCGTACAACTCGTCGATCAGTTCGCCGTCGGCGGGGACCTCGTAGAAGCCGCGGTAGAGACGGTCGGCATCGACCTTCTGGTTCTCAAAGTCCTCGGTGCGGACGCCCAGGGCATCGGACTTGATGCGGGCGTTGAGGTCCTTTGAGACGAACACCGCGCGCTTGCCCCCGGCGTGCAGGCTCCAGGCGACGGCGATGATGCGGTTGTCGGGCGAGTCCTCGCGCAGGACGTTGGGACGCGTGTGCTCGGCGACATCGATGCGGACGTCCCATCCGTCGCTGGCCTCGCCGGTCGCGGACTGGTTGCTCGCGCCCTCATCGCCGGCGGAAGAGGCCTGGCCGACGGTGGGACTCGCGGCGGGCCATCGGACACCCTCGATCAGTTTGCCGCGGGAGCGGAGGCGGTCGAGGTGGCGGATGCACTCGCGCGCGTTGCGCCCGATGTCGTCGTTCTGGCGCTTGAGTTTGTCGAGTTCCTCGATGACGGCGAACGGGATGACGACGTGGTTTTCTTTGAAGACGAACAGCGCGTTGGGATTGTGGAGGAGGACGTTGGTGTCGAGCACGAAGTGCTTGACGCCGGTCTCGCTCGATGCCAACGGCCCGTCCTGGCTCTGGGCATGGTGCTCGCGGGCAGGGCCCGTGGCGGAGGAGGTGGACGGAGAAGACGGACGCCTGCCTGAGCGTCCGGTCACGGATTCCTGTCGGGCCACGCTGGACATCGCTTGCTGAAATCTCCTTCCGTCCGTGATCGGACCCCTCTCCGGCTGGGGGCCACTCGTGGGCCGCAATGTTACAGGACTCATCGGCCGTGCGTCGAACCGGGTTGAGCGGACGGTACCTTGTCCAGGGCCGTGAGGGGGCCTGGATCGCGAATGTCATACGAACGCGGCGAAGCCGAGGATCACCGCGATCACGATCGCAAAGAGAACTTTGGCGATGGTGGCGGCGAGGCGGCCAACGGCCGCGCCAGCACCGATGGTCGTGGCCTCGCGCCAGGTCTTTGCGCGGTTGTGCCGCTCGGCGAGGAGCGCGCCCCCGCCAGCACCCAGCGCGGCCCCCAGGATCGTGCCGAGGATCGGGATCGGGATCATGAATGTTCCGAGGAGCGCGCCGGCCAGCCCGCCGATGACCGAGCCGATTGCGCCGCGGCGCGTCCCCCCCGCTTTCTTTGCCCCGAGGGCCGAAGCGAAGATCTCCACGGCCTCGGCGATGAGGCCGAGCAGGACGCACGCGCCCAGCGTCCACCAATCAAACATCATCACCGGCGGCGCTTGGAGCAGGAAGTACGTCTGTGCGCCCGCGGCGATGAGGATCATGAGCCAGATGCCGGGGAGCGTGAGCGCGGTGACGGCAATGCCCAGGAGCGCGCCGACGACCACAACGCTTGCCGCGAGAGTTTCCATCAGACGGTTTGGCCCCAAGACAGAGGCGGAGCAGAGCCGGAGATGTCTTTGGCTCTGCGGGGGGCAGTCGAGTGGGCGGAGCCCCCTGACACGGAGGGTACGGAGCCGGAATCAAGAGCGAAATCGGAGGAGAGGCGGAGAGAATGTCGGGAAGGAAAGGCGGGGAGCCCCCTCCGGCCGCTGTCGCGGCCACCTCCCCCTGCGGGGGAGGAGCCCGGGCACGGAGTACCGGGGTGCCCAGTTACTGATTGGGATTCTCAGCGCCGGCGTTGCCGGTCGCGGCGACAGGCTCCGCCTCGGGCGAGCTTGCGCGCACGGAGTCCGGGAACGCTTCTTTCTCCATCGTGAGCACCCACTCCTCAAGCGGGACATGGCGGAGGAGGTCGAGCGTCTGCGTGGTGCCGTCCTTCAGGTGCATCGTGACGAAGAACTTGTGCCAACGCCGCTTGTCGAACTCCTTGACATCGCCGGGGGCGATGCGCGTGCCCGAGGGGAGCACCAGCGTCCGGGTGGCGGGCTCCCAGCGGAACTTTTTGGAGGCCGCGCGGATCATGGTCAGGATCATCCATGCCCCGCCGCCGAAGCCCACCGCGACGAACACCCACTGCAGCGGCATGTCGTAGCCCGAGAGCGGCTTGACCTGGTCGCGCGTGTTCCATTTCTGGGTCAGTTCCCCCAGCAGTCGTTGGGGAGCAAGTTCATCGGGCGCACCCGCCCCCGCCGAGTCCACAAGGCCGACGCCCCGCGCGGGGTCGTACCGCACGGTGCGTGTTGCCGCATCCGCAAAGTCCTTGGGCAACTGGCCCGGAGAGATGACGACCTGGGGCTCAGTGGTAAGTTTCCACGTCCTCGCCAGCGCCTCGAGCCATTCGAACCTGGCGGAATCGAACCTGGCACGCCGGTACTCCGTCCCCTGAGCGCTCGATGTTGCCGCCCTCTTGAGTTCCTCCGCGCGCGGCCGGAGTTCGTCGTACGCCCGCTTGGGATCGGCGATGGCGAGTTCCGCGGGCGCGAGCCGCCCCGATTCCGAGGCGGCGACCAGGTAGTTTCGGAGTTTGAAGGAGGCGTCCTCGAGGCCGCGCCGCGGATAGAAGTAGAGTGCATCGGCTAGTCCCCAGACGCCGAACACGAGCAGCACCGAGAGGAAGACCCCTTGCTTGATAACCCAGTTGCCGCTGAGGCG
>Ga0163147_10008655_pt1 | contig 11240 bp, 11 predicted proteins | sample OliLakLV19MP6G1_FD_148597 | JGI IMG/M metagenome (GOLD analysis project Ga0163147, IMG submission 148597) | Freshwater microbial mat bacterial communities from Lake Vanda, McMurdo Dry Valleys, Antarctica- Oligotrophic Lake LV.19.MP6.G1 | ecosystem: Environmental > Aquatic > Freshwater > Lake >...
GCCGGTGAGGATCCGGGCGGTGATGCAGATGGCGGGGTCCGCATCGCGTTGCCCGGCGGGGTGCGTGTGATGGTGAGTCATGGTTTTGATCGGGGGCTGCTGCTGGCGGTGATCGACGCGTTGGAAGGCAGGCACTTTTTGGCCGGCGCGGCCGCTTCGAGTGCCGGTTCGAATCGAGGCGAGTCGTGATCGGCCTGCCGACGCTGTCGCAATTGGACCGTGCGGCGGGGGTGCGGATCTGGCTGGCGACTCAACCGGCGGACATGCGGTGCGGGTTTGATCGGCTGGCCGAGCTGGCGGCGCGGGTGACTGGCCAGGATCCGCTCTCCGGCCATCTGTTCCTGTTCCGCTCGCGCGGCGGGGACCGGCTCAAGATCCTCTACTGGGACCGCGACGGCTACGCGCTGTGGTACAAGCGGCTGGAGGAAGGCGTGTTCAAGCTGCCGCGGCTTGAAGCGGGCACGAAGTCGGTGGAGCTGCGCGGCAGCGAGCTGGCGATGATCCTGGACGGGATCGATCTGTCGAGCGTGAAGCGGAGCAAGCGATACCGGCGTTGCTGACGGTTAGCAGAAGAGATCGTCGCCGCTGGAGAATAAAAATAACTGTATCTGCAACAATAACATTAATTATATTTATTCTCCACGACGGACATCGCGTAAAATACGCTCGTCATGGACGACGCGACGCTCAAGGCACTTCCCGACGATCCGGCGGAACTCAAGCAGATCATTCTGAACTTCGCGAAAGAACGCGATGTCGCGACGCAAGAACGCGACACGGTGACGCGCCAACGCGATGAACTGCTGAATCAGAAGCAGCAATGGGCGATTGAGAAGCTCCGCCTAGAGCACAAGCTTCTGGCGGCCCTCAAGCGTCTGTACGGCCCGCGCGCCGACCGGGTCATGCAGGAAGCCGACCTGGCGCAACTGCTGCTGGACTTCGCCAAAGCGCTTGAGGCCCGGCCGCTCGACACCGACGATCTTCCCGCCGACGCCGACCTGCGCGACGTGGATGCGAAGACGATCCGCAAGGTGCGTCGCCGCCGCGGCCGCCGCGACCTCTCGGCCGACGAGTTCGATCATCTGCCTGTCATCCGCAAAGAGCATGACCTGTCGGATGCCGACAAGCCCTGCCCCTGCTGCACCAAACCGCGAGAACAGATGGGTGCTGAGACCAGCTGGCAGATCGAGTACATCCCCGGCTCTTTCACCCGCATCGAACACGTTCGGTTCAAGTACGCCTGCAAGAGCTGTGGCCAGGGCTGTGACCACTGCGACGGCAAGGCGAACATCGAACTGGCTGACAAACCGATTCAACCCATCGACAAGGGAATGGCCGGCCCGGGTTTGCTCGCCTTCATCGTCACGAGCAAGTTTGCCGACTACCTGCCGCTGTATCGCCTGGAGAACATCTTCGCCCGCAGCGGCTTCGAGATCGATCGCGTGACGGCGTGCATCTGGTGCCGGGACGTGGCCGAGATCGCCATGCCCATCTACAACCGCATGAAACAGCGCGTGCTGGCCGGCCATGTCATCCACACCGACGACACGGTGATGCCGATGCTGCAGCCGGGCGCCGGCAAGACCAAACAAGCGCGGATGTGGGTGTACGCCGGGGCTTACGATTACCCACATCTGAAGGGCCGATTCTCGGCGCAAACTTTTCGCCCATCACGTCTGGTCCGGTTATGGGCGGCGGGCAGCCATTTGTCGGGCTATCGCGTCCACAGTTGCGAAACACTATCAGCTCATGGGACGCAGGAACTTTGCGGTCACGCGCTGCGAGCATTCGGTGAGCGCAACACGAACTACGCCACCGCCGTCGCCTCGTTGCGGCGTTGTTGAAGTTTGATCCAGCGGTCGGGCAGCCAATCGTCGAGTTGGCTGACTGGCGTGCTTGTCAGGTTGGTGAGCAGTTGCGTGAGGTACACTTGCGGGTCGATGCCGTGGCGGCGGCAGGTGCTGGTGAGGGTGCTCAGGACTGCGGCGGTTTGGCCGCCTCTTTCGTTGCCGACGAACAGGCTGTTCTTGCGGTTGAGCGCGATCCGCTTCATCTCCCGTTCACTGATGTTGTTGTCGATCGGCACACTACCGTTGTTGGGGCCGTTGGCTGCGAAGACATTCAGTTCCCTCCATTGCCGCAGCGCGTAACCGATGGTGTGACCAATCCTCAGTCGCGACTCAGGCGGGCTTGAATCTGGTAGCGTCAAGGTGTATCTACATGTCACTCAATCCGCGTGGTTGGGGCGAAAAAGGCGTTTCTCGTCGCGCTACGGAACCGAAGGTTGATGGTTCGAGCCCATCAGGCTGCATTTCTCTCAACTCATGTGAGCACCATCACTTACCGCGATCGTCTCGCGGGCAGCCCCCTCTACCTACCTATCGAAAGTTGGCAGCGCTTGGCAGCGCGCTGCCAAGTGTCGCCAACTCTGCTGCCAGATTCTTTAGTAGCCGAGTGAATTTTTACAAGTACAAAGGAAGTGTCATGAATAGAACACGAATTTCCAAAGCCTACCGTGGTGACCAACACATCGGATGGAAGAAGACCGTGGCCGGACGCGAACGGTTCCTTGGTTACGGCACATCGCCCGCCGACGAAGCCAAAGCAATTCTGATCGCTTCGGCCCTCGAAGCGAAGTGGCAGTTGATAAAACTGTCCGGCGGAACGGAGCTAGGCGACACGGACTTCGACGACGCGAAGGAACTAGCTTCAGGCCGGTCACATCAGCACATGCGCCAGACCTTGCCCACAACGTCCAGACCGGTGATCGGCGAATCGATCGGTTCGGTGGCCGAGCCGACGCAGACTCAAATGACTTCATCCAGTGGCCAAGTTGGCGCCCGGCGTTGGCTCCATGCCGCGATCGATGAATTCGTGGCGAACGTCATGCATACGTTAAAGCCGGACATGAGCAATAGGGATCAGGTGTGCAACATTCGCGACCGCATTCTCCGTGCAAGAGAGGCTATCGAGGATACGCCGCTGGATGTAATTGACAGAAAAAGGCTCGATGATTGGGCTGTCGGACATTCGACATCTCAAATCTAAGATCAACGGGCAACCGTTGGCGGCTGCGACGGTTCGCAATATCGTCGGCGCTGTTCGCATGGCTATGACGCGGTTTGTTGAGTGGCAATGGTGGACTCCGTCGCCGCTTTGGGAAAAGGCGTTCCAACCCTATTCCATCAAGAAGCTTCAAACTCTTAACGAAAAGAAGCGCAAGAAAAAAAGGCCTCCGTCCCACAGTGTTGCGGAAAAGCGCATCCTTTGGCACCTGGCACACGATTTTTCGAAGGCGATGATGGCGATGGCTGACTGGGCGGGCCATACCCAAAAGGAGATTTCCACACTGACCTTCGATGAGATCAAAGACGAAAACGGGGAACTGTACATTGATCGAGACCGAAATAAAACTGGCGTTCATGGTCGATGGTGGATTCCCAAGGAGGCTGCGGATGTGATTCGTCGCGTTGTCTCGCGCACGCCGCGCGACCCGCGCATCAATCCGGACGGACTCGCGTTCCTGACCCCTCGCCGGCAACCGCTCGTGCATCGATCCAACACGGATCGCCATACCAGAAGCGATTATGTCGGACCCGAGTGGAATTCACTCCTTCACGCTGCGACCCACTATCGCGTGCGTCACATCTCTTTCAAATTCATGCGCAAAGGCACGTCACAGTTCATTCGCGACAAGTTTGATAAAGAGGTTAGTAAGACTTTTCTGGCACACGCTGACGAGGATGTTCAGGATGAAAGCTATACAAGGGCTTGTCTGATGAAGGTTGAGCGGGCCGTCCGCACGTTCTACATAGAGATGAAGCCGATGTTCACTCCAATTCGATTCGAGGAGTGGGAGGCTTTGCAGCGAGAGATTGAGCGGCAGTTGGGGGCGGTGCCCAACGGCAGCATCGCCGCTGCCGCCTGAGGCGAATTACTGCTCTTTGACAATTGAAGACCGCGCCAGTGGATCGGGTGATGAAAACGCCCGTTGCCGGCGCAATGAACCGCCCGATTGAGTCTGGATTGCACGGTGCCGCAATCCACCGCGTGCAATTCACGGGGGTGGCTTGCTTCACTGTGTGGACCGACATTAGCTCGTGGTGAGGCTGGCGTGCGTGACGGTTTTGCGGCCATCGGCGTCACTTCCTTCTAGCCGGCCGACCCGGCGGGCGGGCGAGTTTTGCCACACGGACTGCAACGCCGAAACCGAGCCGCAGAAAAAGAGTGGCTCACATGCGCGTGAGTCTATTTAGTGGCCGGCGCGATGTGCCGCGGTGAAGGCGAGTCGTCGTCCATGCAACTCGCCGCGTGCAAGTCGCTGCTGCGGCTTGTATCAACTAGACCGGCTGCGTTTTGGTGGTCTCCCCGGCGGTCTGGGAAGCCTTCGCACACGAATGATCTCTCCTTCGTCGATGATCCAGGTATTTCCGACCTTTGCCGCCCGAATAATACCCTGCGTGATCATGGCCGCGATTCGGCGGGGGCTTACCTTCAGACGCTTTGCAGCTTCAGTAGTGCCAATTGATGCCATCTGCCAGTAAATCGGCAAGAAATAATCAGCAGGCTGAATATTTTTCTTGAAAACTATTCAGCCCCCTGTATAGTTATGTCATGCGAACCAATAAATCTCTTTCAGTGGAGACGGCCCTGCCGATTCATGTACGCCTCGTCCGGCGCGACCGTGTTGATGATCAAGTGCGTCACAGCGTCGAATTTGGTGTCGTCGGCGTGAAAAAGCCTGCGAAGGTCATTATTGGAAGTGACATGTTTCGTGATCCGCAGATCGAAGAGCGCCTCGAACGCGGCGGGATTGATCTCCCCGATCGACTGATGGATGTCTTGGCCATTGGGTGCTTCCGTGTCGTAGCCGGCTTTGTGATCGACGAAGACGGTGAGTGCGGCACGTGGACAGCAGCGGACATTTCCCGGTGGCTTCGCCGTCATTTCATGCCGGATGATGCTGAGCAGATCAAACGGGAACTCACGCGTCACATGTTGCCGGGCCTGGTCGTGACCGATCAGGTGGTCGTGGGTGACGACGATGTTGTCTTGGCCGACGATTACCCGATGACACGCAATATTGCGGCGGTTGTTAAAACCCCGAGCCAATGACGATCCCATTCGAAATCGCGCTGCATCTGTATCGTCAAGATGTCAGCCAGCCGCACATCCACCACGTGCAATTCGGCGTTGCTGGCGCGGATCAATCCTCACAGGTGCTGATTACCAGCGACGACTACGCCAATGCACGGGTATCCAAGCGGATCGACGACGGCGGATTGCGGCTTCGACCTGATCTGTTCTACCGTTTGGCAATTGAATGCTTCCGCGGCGCGGTCAACCAACTCATTGAGCAGGACAGCAGCTTGGTGGTCTGGACACAAGCCGACGCAACATGTTGGCTCCGACGCGCGGGCTTTGGGAACGATTTGGATGTTGTACTGCGGCAACTTCGTCAGCGGGTACAGTCAAACAAGGTATTTGAGAACGCCGTTCAGGTGACGTTCTAGAAGAGAGTATTGTCCAATGAGCACCTCTCCTCCCGATTTCGAAATTGGCGACAGCACGAGCAAGTTGCAGCGCGAACTCAGTGAGCGAACTCCAGCCGGCGTCGAAGCTCAAGTCATGGGAATCACTGCCGATTCTTCGGTTGAGGAGCTTGCGGCGGCGCTCGACGCCAGTGATTGGCTGCTAGGCCGGGCGAAGCTCATCGATCGCCTCGTCAGGCAGATTGCAATCAACTGGATCGACCGAAATGGCGAATTCGACATCGGACCGCTGCACTATTCCGTCGGGTACACATCGACCGTCAAGTGTCTGGACGTTCCGCAGACCGGGCATGCAGTCTTACGAGCGAGCGGCGGTGACTTGGAGCAGATATTCGCAGTGATGGTCGCCCAGCCGTTCAAGCACGGATCAGTCCGGGCGTGCATCGAGCCGGCAATGTACCAGCGGTTGTTCCGGTCCCAGCGGGTCGGGCGCTTGGTCGATGGCGTGCCGGAGCGCGTACTAAAGCGTATCGATCCGACTTTTACACATGCACGTGCGCGTGGTCAGTAACCACGTTTGAGGATGGCCAGTCTTAAGATGGCTTCGACCCGCGAGAGAATCGCCTTGAATATCCGCACCTTCGACGGCGGCAATCCTGACGCCCCAGCCCAACTGCTGGAAGTCTCCATCGTGGGCGCGGGATTGACTCGGACGATCGTCGTCCTTGCGATCGAGCCTGGCGAGCCGACTCGACTCCATCGTTACGTGGGGCGTGGCAACATCGAACTGGACGACCGTCTCCTCGACCAGATTGTTCTCTTCTGCGCTGACCGCCTGATGCGTGACAAACTGCTCCGCGGACCGAGTGTGCGCCGTTGCCGAGTCCCCGACGGTGCAAAATGGTTGTCACGCCAGCTTCCCGCTGCCGACGCCGCGACCGTTATCAAGGAACTCGCCCGTCACGTTGATCGCCCCCGACCTGCCAGAGGTTGCGCATGGCTGTTGCCGCCACCGAGAGGGAATGCCGCAAAATTTATTTCGAAAGAAAAATGAAGGGATGTGAATGACACCTGCCCAACACAAGAGAACAAGATTGCGGCAGCCGCCCGTGAAACTGAATCCGTCCGCCTTTGCAGGCGACATGGAGCAACAGTTTGTGGCGGCGTTGGAAAGGTTCCTGTCGCAGATCTCGAAGAGTGAAGTTCTCAAGCACCTTGAAGGGGGTTCCGATGGACCTGAACGAATTAGAAAAGTACCGCAATAAACCATACGTGCGGCTGGTCCGCGTCAGTGATAACAGCGAGAAGCAGAATTCCGATGCTGCTCAACTGGAATGGCTGAAGCGTTGGGCGGACGAGCGGCTGATGGCCCATGTGACCGACTTCGTGGAGAACGATCTCACCGGATCGCTTCCAGGAAACCGCCGCGATTTGCGTGCGATACTTGATCGGGCGGACAAATTAGACGACTTTCGATACGTTCTTTCTCAGCGAGTCGACCGTACAACCCGCGGCGGTGCGGATCATCTCTTTTGGTTCGAGCACGAACTCAAGCGTCGGGGAGTCCGCCTGTTGTTTCCGGGAGATGGACTGCCTGACAAAGTGGCCTTCAGGAACACATTGGTCGCGGCAAAGGCCGATGCGGCGCAAGAGACGGCGGCATCGACTGGCCAACGCAGCGCACAGGGCGGGCAGTATGCACTTGAGGCACGTCGGATTTCGCCGCACAGTCGCACGCCCTTCGGCTGTTACCGATTGTATTGCCGTCCCGACGAAACCCCGCTGCATGTCATCGTTGATAAGCGAAACGGCTTGCAGGAAAAGCGCAGTTGGCCCGACCTGAAGCTGATCGACACGTACGGCGTCGTCGGCGGCGGTCGAGTCGGTCACTACAAGAAACAAAAGTCGGAACTCGTGTTCCTCGTTACCGGAGACCCGTACGAACACGAGACCGTTATCCTGATCTTCACATGGCGATACGGGGAAGGGCTGAGTGCCCGTAGAATCGCACAACACTTGAACGCCGAAGGAAGACCGGCGCCGATGGGCGGCAAGTGGGCGGAGGGCCAGGTTTCGAATATTTACAACAACGAGGATTACACCACCCGCGGGATCGCCAATCGCGTGTCTGCGGCGCTTTACGCGCGGCGGCACCGCAACGGGCCGCAGCGCGTCGAACACGACGACAAAGTCCTCACCACGGCGAATTGCATCAAACCCGTGATCCGCGACAAGGATGACTGGTTCGAAGGTTCCGAACCGTATCTCATCGATTTTTTGAAGGATGAAGATTTGCGGCAGGTCGCAATCGCAAAGCACACCGCCTCCTGGGCGCGTCGTCTTGATCCGACCTACCAACCGAAGAACAAGAAAAAGTTCTCGCCCGGCCCGTATCTGCTTCACCCCTTGTTGCGCTGCAAGCAGACGGGCGAACCACTCGTGGGGAGCTTGTCGGGTCGTCCGGATCACAAAGTTCCCGTCTATCGGCACAAGCGTGCCAAACGCGAGCCGTTGCCGGACAGCATTTTCGGCCGAACGTTTAACGCCGATGCACTACACCGCGGCGTGTTGGATGTGTTTCAACAAATCCTTCAGGATTGGCCCGACCTTCAGCCGCGACTGCTGGCGCATGCTCAGAAGCAGATTGCATCAGCGGGTCGCAACGACGAGCAGGTGATCGCCAAGCAGAAGCTGCGTGAAGAGGTACGCGATCAACTCCTGCTGTTCGTACGCTCGTTGACTCCAAAAACACAGGCCGATCTGGCCCCCGAGATCAAACGGCTTGAGGCGCAACGCGATCAACTTGACGCGGAGATTGAGATGTTGAACCGACAGACCGCCGCTGCGATCATTGATCCTCGGGCCGTCGTCGCCGGCATGCAGACCCGCTTGCAGGCGTTGGCCAGCGACGTGGACAGCCTGACGCGTGTTGCATTGATGGAGGTGCTGGCCCAGTTCACCGACCGCTTGGACGCGGACATGGAGACCAAGCAAGTCGATTTCGCGTTTCACTTTCCGGGCTGGATGTTGAGTTCTGACGCAAAAACCAAGCTTTCCTCGTTGTGTAGGCTGACCAGTTTAGAGTTCTCAACTGGCTCTGATACACAACGCGATCCGTCGCTGCTGATCCCGCTCGCGTATGGAAAGTGCCGTTTCATTCGGCATCAGCGGTCGGTCACTTGCCAATGCCAGCGAGAACGGCAAGCGGCCTGAAAACAAAGCGGAGAGGCCGACCGTCGAGCCGACGACGATCTTGCCATTCGGCTGAATGGTCGCCCCGCCGGCGATGTTGTACGCGCCGGCGGTGGGTTATCTGCGTTTTCTGTGTCTTGATCCCAGAGCCAGCGGCAGCAGGATTGCCGCGGTGAGGGGTTCCGGGACGGTGGCGGCGCGGGGGAGCGTTATTGCGCTGGCGGGAGCGTTGAGGGCGGCGAGGGTGTTGCCGAAGTTGGCGGCGAGGGGGGTGAAGTCGTCCAGGTTGGTGACGCCGTCGTAGTTGAAATCGCCGCTGGACCAGATGGAAGGGGTTCCGAAAGCGGCGGCCAGGGCGGTGAAGTCGTCGAGGCTCACGGCCCCGTCAAGATTGGCATCGGCGACGAGCGTATACCGGGCGACGACGGCGGTGGCGTCGGTGATGCCCAGTTCGTCACGCACGGGTTGCGATAACAGCGACGCCTGCGCGTATCCGACGGCATCAGCAACGGCGATGCTGGCGGCGGCGCGGCTGGAGAGGATGCCCGGGCCGTTCCACGCGCCGTTGTTGTAGCCGGCGATGATCTGGCCGCGGATGAGGCTCAGCGGCGATGGGCCGGTGTAGTCGATCACCAGCGCCGCGCCCAGGTCGATCGACCCGCTGTTGAGCAGTTCGCCATTGACGCGCAGAATCGCCTGGTCGCTCACCCGCACGGTTGAACTGTTGGTGAACGTGCCGTTGATGATGACGCTGCTCCCGGCATTGCCCATCCCGGCGCCGCCCATCGAGACGACGCCGGTGTTGGTCAGGTTGCCGGCGGTGGCGAAGACCCGGCCGCTGAGAAGCGCGAGATTGCCGCCGTTGCTTTGCAGTGTGTTGAGTTGATCGAAGCGGCTGTTGACGCCGCTCAGCGTGATGTTGGCGGCGTTGGCAATGATCGGCCCGCCGGCGACGATCAGTGTGGCGGCTCCGAACACGCCGTAGCTGCGATTGGCATTGAGCGCGCCCGAGGCGATCAACCCCGGCGCGTTGACGCTCAAGCTGCCGCCTCTTGCGTTGAAGGTGATCGGTTCGGCGCCGAGGCTCGGCGGTTGGACGAACAGCGCGCCGGGGCCGGTTTTATCGATCGACCACCCGGAGGTGACCGTGCCGACCTGCACGCCGGTGAGATTGCCGGTGAGGGTGAGCGCGGCGGCGGGGTCGATGACATCGATGCCGCCGCTGGTGAGGGTCATCGGCCGGGAGAATGCCAGCGGCGTGGCGCCGGCGTATTGCAGCACGCCGCCGGTGAGTTGGATGCGGTTGGCGGGGTTGCCTAAGTTGTTATCGTTGTTGAAGCGCAGCGTGCCGGCGTTGAGCTTGAGATCGCCGGTGAAGCCGTTGTTGGCCTGCAGTGCCAGCGTCCCGCCGCCGGACTTGGTGAGGGCGATGGAAGCGGTTCCGGTCAGGGCGCTGGAGAACACCGCCGTCGAACCCGCCGGCACGTCGAACGTTCCGCCGCCGGCGCCGAAGCGCACGGTGTTGTTCAGCGCAACGCTCGCCTGCAGCACGCCGCCGGAAAGCTCGATGATGCTGCTTCCCAGCGCGCCGATCGCCGATGCGGTGAGCACCCCGGCGTTGAGCGTGACGGTCCCGCCGAGCAGGCCATTGTTGTTGTCGGCCAGGACTAAGTTCCCGGCGCCGGTTTTGGTAAAACCATTGGGTGCAATCAACTGCCCGGCGAAGGTTAAGTCGGCGGCGGCGGGACCGTCGGCGACGAAGATCGTGGGGTTGGAAGCCGTGAAGGCCACGCGGCCGCGCAACGTCGAGCCGAATGTTCCCCCGCCCCGTGAACAATCTGACACCGGAGCAAATAGATCCGCTCGATCAGCCGGTCCAGGATCATTCGCCACCGGCTGTCCACGTACCAGGTCTTCGCCTGATGCCGCGTCGACATCGTCTGCTTCGCCCGCCCGGGCGACGGCGCCTCCCAGAAAAATGAACTCAGGTACGGATCTTCGAAGATCGTCATCACCAACTCGCGTTCCTCAGCAAGCAGCTTTCCCAAACGACCTTCCGCGTCGGTCCTGAACAACTGATCCAGGAACGCCGACAGCGTCTTTGCGTCAGAGATCGGCTCGCGGCGCGCATCGTCCCATCGACCGTAAAGCGCATTCAGCGCGATCCACTGGAATACCAACCGCTCGTCAAGCGCGACATCGCCAGAGTCCTCTACGCATTGGATCCAACTGCAAGCCCGGTGAATGCGGATGAGCAACTGCTGATGCTTGGCACTCTCGGCGAGCCTCTCTTTCGTTGGCTTCCATCGCCGGCGGAGAAGATGCGCATTCCAAGTGCCAGATTCCACGAGAGCACATCCTATCATCTTTCTCGTGCGAGACTGACAGCACCGTGTCAGGGGGGCCTCGGAAGCACCAGAAGATGCGGGTGTCAAACCAAAGTAGAAATGTCCGGTGTTTCCGCCAAGTAGAAATGTCCGGTTCAGCCGGTTGCCGCGTTGCGCCACGGATGGGGTGGCGGTGGACGCCAGGCGTTGGTTGAGCTATCACAACTTT
>Ga0163147_10008657_pt1 | contig 11239 bp, 9 predicted proteins | sample OliLakLV19MP6G1_FD_148597 | JGI IMG/M metagenome (GOLD analysis project Ga0163147, IMG submission 148597) | Freshwater microbial mat bacterial communities from Lake Vanda, McMurdo Dry Valleys, Antarctica- Oligotrophic Lake LV.19.MP6.G1 | ecosystem: Environmental > Aquatic > Freshwater > Lake >...
CATCGCGCTATCCCCTTCTTCATCAGGGGTAATCATGAAGCAATAGGGCAAGCTCGGAGAGTAATCAATCCTCCTCTTCATCACTAATCACTCACTGCTCATTACGAATCACTTTTACTGCCCTTGCCCCAACGAAAAGCCCGGCTCACCATCGAATTTATAGAGATTCTCGGTTTTGATAAAGTCGAAACCAGCAGCATGAACGCGCTCCAACAAATGGATGATAGCGCTGTGATTAATCGTGCTGCCTTCCGGTGCGATGAAACGGCAGCGCCAGTGATCGGCACAGAACGCATCTTCCGGCACATCAGGCCATACTTTTAATCCGCGATTGCTAATCATTTGCAAGGTGAGGCCGTCGCCGCCTAAATTGACTAGTGAATCGGCGAGTTGATTAGGATCGCGGGTGGTTTTACCGTTTTCATTCATTTCCCAATCCAAGAACATATCCACGCCCACCAATTCTTTTTTGCCATGCTTGACCATACGCCCCTCAATCGCCAGCGGCATATTGCTGTCGGCGCTGTACTTTACGGTCTTGAGCGAAAGGGGACGCTGCCCCAAGCGCTCGATCAGGGCTAGGGTAAAGCCTTCGGTATTAGCACGTATTTTGCTTTCGCCCGGTCTAAAAATATCGCGGGTATGGATTCCGTCCTCAATGGTCTTCAACCAAGCGTTGTGGATTTTTTCCGCGATTTTGGCCTGCCCGATATGGATGAGCATCATCACGCCCGCCAGCAGCAAGCCAGAAGGATTCCCGATCCCTTGTCCGGCAATATCGGGCGCGGAGCCATGCACTGCTTCAAACATGGAGGTATGCACACCGATATTAGCGCTGCCTGCCAGCCCAACCGACCCAGAAAGTTCCGCCACGATGTCGCTGACAATATCGCCGTACAAATTCGATGTGACGATGACATCAAACAATTCAGGCCGATTGGCGATTTTTGCCGCGCCAATGTCGATAATCATGTGTTCGTTTTCGATGTCAGGATATTCAGCGGCGACTTCATCGAAGACTTTATGAAACAGGCCATCCGTCATCTTCATGATGTTATCTTTTGTAAAGCAGGTGACTTTGTGACGGTTATTGCGCTTGGCATATTCAAAAGCATAGCGGCAGATGCGCTCACTGCCAGGGCGGGTAATCAGCTTGAGCGTCTGATAGACTTCCGCCGTCTGCCGATGTTCAATCCCAGCATAAAGGTCTTCTTCATTTTCACGCACGATGACAATATCGACGGCAAGGTGTTTCGTTTCTACAAACGGATAATACGAGCGCACCGGACGCACATTGGCATACAAACCGAGTGTCTTACGCATAGTGACGTTGATGCTCTTATAGCCGCTGCCTTGCGGTGTGGTGATCGGCGCTTTATAGAATACGCCAGTGCGTTTGAGCGAGTCCCAAGCGTTAGGTTCGATGCCGCTGGTGTTGCCGCTTAAGAAGACATCACGCCCTACCTTAATCGTTTCGATGTCTAATTCTGCTCCGGCTGCCTCTAAAATTTGTAGGCAGGCCGTCATGATTTCCGGGCCGATTCCATCCCCATACGCAACGGTGATGGGTACTTTGTTGGTCATAAAAGATATGCTCCTAACGTTAAGGTTATGTGGGAGGATATTGTAACAAGATCGCCGTCTTTATGCAGAGATTGGGGAAGAAACCGACATCATCCGCGTATGATTTCGACGAAGTTTCGCGGGGAAAGCAAGGCACATTCAGTTTTCCAACTTTAGGCAGAGCAAAAACCCTGCCTCGAAAGGCTGTGCTGAGTAACTGATGTTACGCAGTTAGCCCTCATCCTAAATCCTTCTCCATGAGGGAGAAGGACTTTGAAATACGCTGTGCGTTTGCCTCCCCTCGCCATGAGGGAGAGGGCAGAAACAGAGGCGGCTGCGTAACGTCAGTGATTAACTCACGTTACGCAGACACTCAAATCACTAGACACTGGCAGTTCAAAACTGCCAGCTAAAGCGTTTGGAAACCCCTGAAGGGGTTAAGTAAAGATTCTTGACCTCTTTAGAGGTTTCCAGATTGCGCGTAGCTCTGGGTTTTGAACCCGGAGCGGCTGGCTGCGTAACGTCAGTGATTAAGATCGGCATGTTTATCTATCATCATGGGGTAGATCATCTGCCGCAGCCGGTGACGATCCCGTATTTGGCGTTCCATAAAAGCGAAATCCACGACTCGCAAAAACGACTGGTCAGCAACCGGACGGTGGATGCGCGGCGCACAGTGAAAGAAATAAAGGGGCTGGCGGAAACGGCGTGGAAGTATCGCAAGGAGCGCGGAGCCGCTGCTGGTGCTGTATGATAATTATCTGTTGTTCTGGTTGAACCCGATTGAGCCGCGATGGGTTCATGCCAAACGTGCGGTGTATGAGCCAGACGGCGAATTGACCTCGCCCGAATTGCGCCGACGGCTGTGCGCTCATTTTGAAACACAGCCGTTGCTGAATTCTTTCATGTTTTGATGTCTGTTTTGCACTAGCTTCATCCGAAATTTCCGTAACAATGCGGTTAGCAGCGCGTTTGTCGTGGCGATGGTTTCCCTTTTCGGTGTATGATAAAGATAAGAACTTACGCGATTATCTAATGGGCAAATGAAATCGGATTGGTATTTTTTCGTCTATCTATAAGTTTCTTAGTAAAAGTTTTTAGTAAGGACAAATGATTGTCCCTTACAGCGTGCTTTAACTAAAAACTAATCATTGTGAACTGCGTAACTTCTAAGAGATATTAAAATTAACCGAGTTTTATCACAAAAGCGTTTCTTCATGCTGCGTTCAACAAACCAAAATCGGCTAACACAATCTTTGTCTTATGCGTTAGCGCTGCTTGCTGCTGTTGTCCTTGTCGCCAATGTACCGTCGGCGGATGCCTTCTCACTCTACGGAGGTCGCTTACTGCTCTACGGGGGCTTGACGGCGTTAGCGATGTTCTTCGCCTGTATTCTGGCAGACAGCGAACTCAGCCCAGCCCACGCTATTGGGATTCTGGCATTTTTGGCGCTCCCGGAAGAGGCAGCACCCGCCGCGCTTTGGGCCATCACCCTCGGCAGCCTCCTAAGTGGCATCATCTTATTCCTGCGCTCCCACAACCGCGACACCCGCCATCCGCGCCTCACTTGGCATGGCTTGTTGTTTGTCATCGCGCAACAAATTCTCAGTTTTTATCTGGCTGCACAACTTTACTTGAATGTGGGCGGAATCCTGCCACTTAAGCGCGATACGTGGGATTTTGATCTGCCCTCAGCTTTTATGCTCGGCCTTTACTGCCTGGCCTATATTGTTCTGTACGTCATGTTCTTTTTGATCGAATATGTCCCCACAAAGCGCGTCCGCCAGTCGGATATTGTGCCGATTTTGACCGTTCTATTTTTGCCTGTGCCTTTTGCCATCCTGGCCGCTGTCATCGCCAATCAGCTTTCCGCCCCGCTGGAATTTATCAGCATATTAGGGCTGATGCTCATCATCACTGGCCTATACGCCGTCAGCAACTCGGAATTTCGTCTGCGGCGGCAGCTAGACGAACTGCGGACGCTCTCGGTAGTCACACGGGCGATGCGGGCGCATTTGAATCTGGATGCGCTGCTAAAAACCGTTTATTTGCAGGTAGCGCATTTGCTCAACACGGATGATTTCACCGTTGCATTGTTTAATCCTGACCGCAATCGGCTCGATTTTCCGTTGGTCATCCGGCATGGTGAAGAAGACAGCACAACCGATCTTGATGAGCGCCCCGCAATATACGGCGACCCGCTTTTTCATCATGTCATAACGACAGGTACACCGCTGCTTATTTCGGAAGATGCAGCCGAAACCATGAGGAAGTTGGGGCTGGTGCCACCGCAGAAAGTCCCGGCTTCGTGGCTGGGTGTACCGCTGTTGGCGGGAGGCCGTTCTCTTGGTGTAATCTCGGTCAAATCAGAGGATCCGCGCCGTTCGTTCCGCCCAGAAGATTTGCGCCTGCTGAATATCGTCGCTGCCAGCGCCAGTATCGCCATCGAAAACGCCCAACTGTATCGCCAGCAGACAGAACGCGCCGAGCAGTTGAGCATCCTCAATAACATCGCGCAGCTTCTCAGCGGAACGCTCTCACCGGATTCGGTGCTGGATACGATCATCTCATCCGCGTCCGCCCTTTCACAAGCCAACGCTGTGGGTGTTTATGTCTTTATGGATGCTACCGCCCGCGAAGAAAATGATCCTTACATCCGCGTCGCAGGTCTTGACGAGAAATTTTCCACGCTGCCGCTGCTGCTGCGCCAACCAGAAATTCCGCTTGCCCGACAAATGCCAATTGCGATTGCCGATGTAATGACGGATCGACGTGCGATTGATTTGCGTTCCGCGCTGGCAAGAGAAAATATCGCGGCATTAGTCGAACTGCCGATGGTGATGGGCGAAACCGGACTTGGCGTGATCGTCGTTTATTTTAAAGATACCCAATATTTTTCCGGTGAACGTCTGGAAGTATTACGCACCTTTTCCACCCAAGCCGCCCAAGCCATTAATAATGCCCGTACCTATGCCATGACGGATGAGGCCTTCCAACGCAGCGTGGAGCAGCTTCTTTCGCTCTCCGCGATTGGGCGCATGTTGACCTCAACGATTGATCTTAAGACGATCTGCGAACTCATCCTACGTCACGCGATGGACGCGACCCATACCGAAACGGGCGCGGTAGTGCTGCAAGATCAAGATGGGGGACAACTGCGTGTCATGGCGCAAATCGGTTATCCTGATGATGTTTTTAAAGATGATGAGGCCATCAAGAAAAGTATTGGCTGGGGGGTGCTGGATGGGCAGCCACAGCGGATTGATGATGTGAGCAAACTGGGTAATTATCTGCGCTTGGTAGAAAGCACACGCTCCCAGTTGAACGTCCCGATTTTGCGGAATAGCATTATGCAGGGCAGCGTCGTGATAGGCTTTATTACGCTGGAAAGCAGCAAAACGGCTCGCTTTACCGAGGAAGACAGTTCTTTCGTGGCGCAGCTTTGTAACCAAGCACTGATTGCGATTGATAATGCGCGTCTGTTCCAACGCATCACTGAGGCGCGTGACCGCTTACAGGTCATTTTGGACGCGATGGAAGAAGCGATTATCCTCATCGACTCACGCGGCAAGATCGCCTTGGCGAATCCGCGCATTGCCCTCACCGGATTGATGCCAGAAGGACTCATGAATCAATCGCTAACGGAACTGCTTAAACAGCCCAGCCTGAACTTAGCGACTCGGCTTGGCTTTAATTCGGGGCAAGAACTGCTCGGTTTAGTCGAGGACATGAAAATGCCGGAAGATTGGAACGGCTATGCTCCGTCAGTCTTCGCGTTGCAAGTGGATACGGGCGAACTCTATCTCCAGCGCTACATCATCCCCGTAAAAGACGATCAAAACCAAATTATGGGCGCACTGCTGGTCTTTTATAACAAGACCGAACAGCAAGAACTGGATCGCGCCCGTGAAGAACTTTCGCGTATGATCGTGCATGATCTCCGCAGCCCACTCACGGCTGTGACAACCAGCCTTAAACTGCTGCGTGAATTCGTCCCGCCGGAAAGCGACTTCCGTGCTTTGGTCGAAAGCACCACTGATGCCAGTCGCCGCGCCATTCGCAAACTCTTAAGCCGAGTCGATAGTCTGCTCGATATTGCGCGGATGCAAAGCGGTCGATTGAGCATTGATCCTGATGTGACCGAGTTGGCAACGCTGGCGGATAACGTGATTGTGGAACTGAGTCCCTTGGCACATGAATTGGAAATCAAGATCATATCCCAGCTTGACGAAGCCCTGCCCCTTTTGAACATCGACGGCGACAAAGTGGAACGGCTGCTGCTGAATCTGGTCGATAATGCCCTTAAATACAGCCCCGCCGATAGCGAAATCGTCATTCGGGCGCATCCTCCCAGCACAAAAGGCGCAGCGCCAGAATTTATCCGCGTGGATGTGTCAGATCGTGGGCCGGGCATCCCGCCGGAATATCGTGAGACGCTGTTTGAGCGTTATGTACAGGTGGAAGGGCGGCGTAAAGTGCGGCGCGGCGTTGGCTTGGGGCTAACTTTCTGTAAACTCGTAGTAGAAGCGCACGGTGGACGCATCTGGATTGAAGAAAATCCCCTCGGCGGCAGCATCTTCGCGTTTACGCTGCCCGTCATGAATCTTACCCGCCTGCCCGAAGACGAAAATGACCAATTCCCAATCAGCAATCGGGAATAACACTATTTCCCAAAAACGTAAATTGCCTCCGCTGCCGCATAAACCTCATTCAAACGCGGTCTGTAACCTAGAAAAAACCTTCTGAATCGCGTAAAGAGTCGATTCATGACATTACGTTACAGTTATCGTTAAAATAATAGGTTTTTGCGTCATTTTATGAAGAAATTCGTAATTTTTCCCCGAAGTGCGTAAAAAAGAATACCCACCTTCCCTTAAAACTCTTATGATTCCTTTATAAGCGAGCGCCTAGATAAGCGAGCATCTGAGGGGCGCACGGTCTGGAAACCCAATCGACATTACGCACGTTAAGAGGGAATGATACAATGAACGCAACCGACAAAAGAAGTACGCAAGAAATCGTCGCCGCCAGCCGCAGTGACAGCTCTATTTGGACAGTCATGATTGTGGATGATGAAAGTGACAATCTGCGCGTGATCGCCCGATTGCTGAATTTCCTCGGCGCACAAGTCGTTACGGCAGCCAGCGGCGCGGAAGCGTTAAACATGCTCACGCGCATCACTCCGACATTTATCCTCTCGGACTTAACCATGCCGCAGATGAACGGCTGGACTCTGCTGGATAAAATCCGGGAGAATCCCGAAACGAAAGATATTCCGATTATTGCAATTACGGCGCATACCATGTGGGGCAGCAAACGCAGTGTGATGTCGTCTGGCTTTGATGGCTACATCTCCAAGCCCTTCGGTATAAGCACTTTTTTACTGGAAATCCAGCGCTGCTTGGCTTCGGCGGGTGCAGGCGCGGTTTATCGATAAAGATTGATACACAAAACTACAATTATGAAGTTTATCAAACTGCCCTTTTTATTGACCGTAGGCCTGTTCCAAGATAGACTGTGATAAATTGTTCAATTTTTCACAAAGGAATACAGAATGGATACTACTCGGTTTATCGAGCAATTTCCACAGATCGCCTCGGTGTTGGAAGGTGCAGATCACATTGATGTTAAAACCGTGCAAGGCCAGGTCACTTTACGGGAATTTCTGGCAGCCATGTTTAATTATCAACCAGGTTGGGTCACAATTTTATATGGAGTACGGGCAGTCTTTGTGCGTTTCCTGGGGATGAAACAAAAAGGCATTCCGCGTCCACCGAAGTTAAAATCAGAAGATGTCGGGATGATCCCCGGCACAAAAGCGGCATTTTTTACCGTCAAAATGGCGCAGGAAGATTCCTACTATGTGGCGGAAATATCCGAATCACACTTAAAAGCCGCACTCGGCGTAGTGATGGAACCGCTGCCGAACAATCTAAATCGTTTTCATGTCATCACGATTGTGCATTACAACCGTTGGACAGGACCCGTTTATTTTAATGTGATTCGTCCCTTTCACCATTTAGTCGTGGGTGGTATGGCGCGGGCGGGTGTAAAGAAGAGATAAGATCACACGGTTAAACGTGATACAGGATGAGCAAAGGGATTATGCGCTTTAATAAACGAATATGGAGAACCTTGTAGGGACAGCATACATACTGTCCGCTTTAATTTTCGTGGCAGACGCGATATATCGCGTCCCTACAAGTTCCGCGTTTAATTGTTAATCGGCATTATCTTATTGTCCAACACTTTTGTTGATGAACTAGCTTTCGACAATCGTAACCGAGGTAATAGTATCGCCCTGTCGAATGGCATTGACGATCTTTTGCCCGTCCCCCTGCACCTTACCAAAAACTGCATGTTTGCCATCTAAATGTGGTGTCGCAAGATGGGTAATAAAGAATTGGCTGCCGTTGGTATTCTTGCCTGCATTTGCCATGCTCAAGACACCGGGGCCGTCATGCTTAAGGCGCAGCGCAGCCGCTTCATCGTTCCATTTGTAGCCGGGGCCGCCTGTGCCATTGCCCGCCGGATCCCCCCCTTGAATCATAAAATCGGAGATCACACGGTGGAACTTCAGGCCATCATAAAAGCCGTCACGCGCCAAAAAAACGAAATTGTTGATGGTGATGGGCGCTTCTTGGGCAAATAAATGCACATCAAATTCGCCTTTAGAGGTAGTGAAGTGGGCGACATAAGTCTTGGTCGGGTCGATCTGCATCTCAAGGGCGCTGTCATACTGTTTCATTATTTTCTCCTAGAGTAATCCATGATAAGCGGTTGGGTTTTACCCAATCGGGTTATAGGCTTAAGTGTAATAGAAAGTTTGTGGCGGCGCATAGCCAGAATTTAAATTCCCCCGTGATCGGTGAATTGGGCTTATAGGCCAAAAAGCAATTTTCCCCAGATGAATAGGTTTAATGGTTCATACGAGATTTCAGGTGTATCCTTTTCATGTTAAGCACCTTCAACACCGATATATAGTGGCGATATACTTATCAAGATATAATTCCGTAAGATAGCACGGGATTTTTGGTTAGAATTTGGCACAACACAGTAGCATTCATCTGCGCTCTGTATGATAATAAATAAAGTGTTGATAGAAGCTAAACTAAACGTGTAGGACAAAGTACATTGATCCATGCGCGGGACTGAGCCACAACTTTCGGGAGAAGCATATCAACATGGCACGAATTTTATACATTGAAGACGATGCGAATAACCGGATGCTCGTCCGCCGTATTTTAATGGCGTATGGGTTTCAGGTTGACGAAGCGGATAACGCAAGAAAAGGGATTGAGATGGCGCAGAGCAATCCACCTGATCTGATCCTGATGGACATGAGTATGCCGGGGATGGATGGCCTGACCGCCACCGCACACATTCGCACCTTACCGGATATTCACAATATTCCGATTATCGCCCTCACAGCAAATGTGATGGAAGGCGACAAAGAAAAAACGCTCAACGCGGGTTGCGATGGTTACATCGGCAAACCGATTGATGTCGATACTTTTGCCGACGAAATTACACAATATCTAAGGTAATAAGGGCTATGGCACAACGCAATCCGATTGAACCTAGCGAAGCGCATGTCTTGGTTGTAGAGGATAATGTTCCCAATTTTGTCCTCATCGCGCGAATGCTGGCCTTTATGGGTGTACAGCGCTGTGAGTGGAAGACTTCCGGTTGGCAGGTCGTCCAATTTGCCGAGACGCTGCCCCGTATTGATCTGATCCTCATGGATATTCGTCTCCCCTATGAAGACGGCTATCAAGCCTTACAAAAAGTACGAGGAAATCCGCGCCTTAAAGATACGATCATCTGCGCTGTTACAGCGGAAGCGAGCGAAGATCAAATGCGCCGCGCCCAAAAAGCAGGCTTTGACGGTTTCTTGGGCAAACCTCTCGATCCTGATCGCTTCCCAGAGCAAATCACCCGCCTCTTGGCAGGTGAACAAGTATGGGAGTGGAAGTGACATACTCCCCATGCCTGAAGGCAGGGGCTTCTGCCGTGAACGCCGGATGCCGTGCTTTTCGCAGGGACTTCCACCGACTGAGACAGTATGAGATGATGCCCCATCTCAAAACACAGACCTTGTTGGTTGAATATTTTACGTGGCAACCTATTTGCCACAACCGCCTATATTCCGTTGTTAAAGTGCCTCGATTGGCTCAATTACCGGGCTTTACGCCTCGTGCAATGCGCCAATTGAATGAATGGAAGTATAGCGCCAATGGTTTCAAGCTTCAAGATTTTCTACGCCTTACATCCCCCTATCTAAAGCTAGGGGCTTTACGGCGTTTTTCGGTAAACGCATTCACCTCAAAACTCATCATAGGACGCACACCTGTGCGTTCCTAACGCTTGGACAAAATATGCCGGGGAATTTCGTGATGAACACAGCACCAACCGACACATCAAGCGATTTGGCTGCGCTAGGCGATCTCATCCGCCGTCAGGCCGCCGCCTCTGCCGAGTTAACCACCTGTACCACCTTTCAGGAGATGGCAGCAGCACTCGGTCATCACATCGTGCGTAAAGGCCAGTTCATCGCCATTAATATTTTTACTTATTCCGACGAAGGCACGTTTACCGGCTTTAAAACCGTCGCCACCGCCAATCAGCAGCGTGCCGTTACGACCCATTTTGAGGTAGAAATTACACTGGAAGAAGTGGGCTATCCCGCACGCTATGCCATCGAAGATAGGCAGCCGGTGGTCGTTGTGGATATCCAAAATGATCCCAACATGAATCCTAAGCTCAAAAATTGGAGCGCGGATTACCCCATTCTCTCCTCTCTTTTACTACCCATGCGCTCACAAGGCAGCGCCGTCGGCATCATCAACTTTAACAGCACGACGGAATCAGTTAATCCAAGCCCATTTGAAATTGATCTGTACCAATCCTTAGCAGATCAAGTAGGGGCGCTGGTGCGGCTCTATCGTCTGATCGAAACTACCGCCACCATCCGCGACATCAGCCAACGTCAATCGCAAGTTATGATGGAGATCGTCGCGGCAGAAAATATCGTCGAGATGACCCGTGCCGTCGTCCGCCACATGCTGCCACAAAGTACCCGCTTTTTGTGCCTGAACCAATTCGTCACAAATGAGCGCGGGCAGGTCATCCGCTGGCAGCCGCTGATTACCATCAACCAAAATCGTGAATTTGACTGGAATCAAGGGCTTGTTCTGACCTCGATAGATCAACAGGCCAGGCTGCATCAAGCCTTACAAAATGGCGAAATTTATCTGATTGACAATTTAGATTCGGTTTCTAAGCAAGAAGTTGGGGTCGCGTTCCAAGAATGGATGCGAACTAACGGCATGGTGCGCTGTCTTTGCATCCCCATCATGATCGGTGAACGGTTGTTCGGCAGCTTAATTATCACCAGCGATGGGAACGATTCTTTTACCCAAGAAGAAGTGATCGCTTTTACCAATATCATCAATCAAATGGGTACATCCCTTCGCATCCACCGTCTTTTGGATGAAACCCGCGAGGCACAAACCATCGCTTCCGGTCTCGTTTCGACCAATCGTGCGCTTGCCGGTTCGGAGACGTATCTTGAGATGGGCGCGACCATCTTACAAGGGATGCCGGAGGTCGTCAAAGTTGTGGCTATCCTAATGTTTGATTCACCTGTGGTCGATGGTGAAACACCCAATTACGT
>Ga0163147_10008658_pt1 | contig 11238 bp, 7 predicted proteins | sample OliLakLV19MP6G1_FD_148597 | JGI IMG/M metagenome (GOLD analysis project Ga0163147, IMG submission 148597) | Freshwater microbial mat bacterial communities from Lake Vanda, McMurdo Dry Valleys, Antarctica- Oligotrophic Lake LV.19.MP6.G1 | ecosystem: Environmental > Aquatic > Freshwater > Lake >...
GAGGGTTGCGGGGCGGGGGAGGGTTCCTAGAGCAGGCCACTACGGAAAGGCCCAATCGCTACCGTTCAAGGACTAACCGGAGACGAAACTCCAGGATCCACCTATGCGACTTCCCTTGTTCGGCCGAATTTCAGGTGTTCTCCCGATTTTGGCGCTCTCCGGCGCAGCCTGCTCAGCAGAGGTGGGTGCTCCGCGCTCCCCCGCTGCCGGAGCGAACACCTCCACCGTCTCAACGGGAGGCGGCTCAACCGGCGGCGCCGCCGCCACCGGCGGAGACACCGGCGCGACTGGGAGCACAGGTAGCACGGGTAAGGGTCTGACGACCGTACGCCTGCTCACCAACACTGAATACCGCAACTCGATGAAGCAGGCGCTCGGGCTCGCCACGCCTCCCTCCGAGAAGCTGGAATCTTCCCCGCTTCTCAACGGATTCGACAACTTTAGCTCCACGCTATTCGTCAATGGCGCCCTAGCTTATCAGTACTCGGAGATCGCCAAGACCCGCGTCAAGAACTTCGCCGTGCCGGCATGTCAAGCACCGGCAAGCGAAGAAAGTTGTGCTCGCTCGTTCATCGAGACCTTCGGAAAAAGCACGTTTCGGCGCCCCCTCAGCAGCGCCGAAGAGGACGGCTACGTTGCCCTCTTTTCAGACGAAAAAACGCGCACAGGTTTCCAAGGTGGCCTCACGCAGGTGATAGAAACCGCGCTTCAGTCGCCCTACTTTCTGTATCGCTCGGAGCTGGGTGACGCTTCTCAAGGTGCTAACCGTCGCCTCACGTCACACGAAGCCGCAACCCTCTTGTCGTACATGTTCACGTCGCACCCGCCGGACCCAGTCTTGGTGTCTGCCGCGGACGCCAATGCTCTGCAAACTCCCGCGCAGATGGAAGAACAGGTTCGACGCCTGATCCAGCTGCCTGAAGCCCGCGATTCAGTGCGCCGATTCATCAAGGTCTTTGCTGGGACCACGCGCTTCGCCGATGAGAAAAAGGACGCAGACACCTACCCCGCCTTCACTGCCGCGCTTCACGCCGCCATGGAGCTTGAGACAGAAGCCTTCATCGATTCGGTGCTCTTCGACGGCGATGGAACGCTGAACACGCTCTACACGGCGCCGTACACTTTTGTGAACAAGCCGCTGGCGGATCTCTACGGGTTACCGGATCCGGGGTCAGCCACCGCCCTGGTGAAAGCTACAAACCTCAATCCGATGGAGCGCGCAGGCCTTATCACCCAACCGTCCCTCCTCGCAACGCATTCGAAGGCCTACGACTCCTTCCCGATTTTGCGCGGAAGGTTCGTGCGGGTGACTCTCCTCTGCGAGGCACTGCCTCCGATGCCGCCGGATGTGGTCGTGGTCCCTCCGCCCAAGGATCCGACACTCACGACCCGCGAACGCTTCGCAGCTCATTCGAGCACTCCGAGCTGCTACAACTGCCACCAACTGATCGATCCGGTCGGGTTTGGTCTTGAAAACTACGATGGCATTGGCCGCTACCGTACCGAGGAAAACGGAAAGCCAGTCGACGCGAGGGGCGAGATCACGAACACCCCTGATATGGACGGGCCGTATCAGGGCGGAGTTCAGCTCGGCGCTAAACTGGCCCAAAGCCTAGCGGCCAAACAATGCCTAGCGCTCAAGGCGTTGCAGTGGTCACTCGGGCGTCCGGGTGTGAGCGGCGAGCGTGAGATGGTCAACGGGATTGCAGCAACGTTGGCCTCGGGCGGGCTCGATATTCGTGAGGTGCTGGTGAGCATCGCCAAGACAGACAACTTTGTCGCCCGGACTTACCAGTAGAAAAGGATCACTAAGAATGCACAACGCCATCATCAAGAGGAGATCGCTGCTAAAACAACTGGGCGCCGCAGCCTTTTTGGCAGCGCCCGTGTTCCGCTCGGTCATCAGTGAAGCACAAACTGCCTTTCCGCTGCGCCTGATCTTGCTCAACATCCCCGGTGGCATCCCACACAAAGGGGGTCCCGGTGCCAACGACGGCCCCGACTTCGAGTTCACTACTCAGGCCAAGCCGTTCTTGCCGTTGCAATCCGACATGATCATCGTCGACGGCGCCGATCAGCCGGCCGCTAAAATGGTGAGCGCCTACTTCGAGCTTGAAGGGCACGGCGGCGGCTGCCGAACGATGTTTGGCGGCAAAGGCGAAGGACAAGGCTGCAGCGGGCCCGCTTCGTGCGGCGATGAATCCTTGGCCTACCACTACGGAACCGCCACCAGCATTGATCAGACGGTCGCAGCGCAAATCGGCGGCACCACCCAATTCAGCTCGCTCCACTTTGGAAGCCTCTGGGACAAGGGCCAACAGGGAGACCACGCGGAATGTTTCTTCCTCAACGGGCAACCCGTGCGACCCATGAGCGATCCTCTTGCGGCTTTCATGCGCTTATTCGGCAACGGTGCTCCCGCCGCAATGCCTTCGGGCTCCGGGACACCCACCGTCGACCCTGCGCTCCTCAACGAGTACTATCGCGGCAAGAGCCGCCTCGATAAGCTCACGGCTGAAATCGGGGCCGTCAAGCTACTCGCTGGCTCGGCCGAACAAATCAAGCTGGATGCACATCTCGCGGCGCTGCGTGAGCTTGAGAAGTCACTGCCCAATATCACGGGAGCGAGCCAAGGGCCGGTGGGCGCCTCGTGCCAGGTGCCCGCAAAGCCCGCCGTGATGCTGCTCGATGCCAAACACGAGAGTTATCCCATGGAACTTCCAGAAACGAGCGCGGCTTTCAACAAGATCGCCTACCAAGCCATCAATTGCGGGCTCTCACGGGTGTTCGGCTTGCAGTGGCTCTCGTCGGGCGACCACCTCCCCAGATTCGAATTCATGGGGGCCAAGCTAGACCACCACGGGCTCGAGCATGGGTCCGATCCGGTCGAATACCGCGCGGTGCAAGGCTGGATTTTTGAACAGATGGCCGAGTACCTGATGATGCTCAAGAATACGCCCGAGGGCACCGGCAGTATGCTCGACAACTGCGTGGTGTACTGCACTTCGGAAATGACCGAGGGCAACCACATTCATAGCCCAGTGTTTCAGTTCGTAGCCGGCAAAGCCGGTGGGCAATTCACAACCGGCCGACGCATCAATGCCAGCGGGAAAACCAACAATGACGTGCTGCTGAGCCTCGTCAAAGCCATGGGCATCAATGCAACGAGCGTGGGTGACGAGAAGTTCAACGGCGGCGCCCTCAGCCTCGCCTAACTTGAGCTATGCTGTTTGGCCATGCGTTGGGCCCTGCTCTGCCTGCTCTTTTCCTCGTGTGGCCCCGAACGCCAGCCGGTTGGGCAATCCTCCATCCCTCAAAGCCCCTCTTGCGAAGCTCCAGCGTTACTCTGCGGCGCTGGCGCTGACGACTGCTGCCAGCGGCTAGAGGTTGCAGGAGGCAGCTTTTATCGGGATAACCAGCCGGAGTTTCCGGCGAACATTAGCCGCTTTGAGCTCGACCGCTACGAGGTCACGGTGGGTCGCTTCCGCGCGTTCACGAAGCACTTCGACACTTGGAGGGCGGCTGGGCACCCGACACACGGAGAAGGTCGGCACCCGCAGAATGGTGACGCTCAATGGGAGTCGGCATTCGACGCCTGGCTGGCACCGAGTGCGGCCAAACTCACTGTTGCTATCCAAAGCGCTGACTGCGTACCCCACGAGGTCACCTGGACAGACGCGCCCGGAGGTACCGAGGATTTCCCGATGAACTGCGTTACTTGGTACGAGGCCTACGCCTTCTGTATCTGGGACGACGCTCGCTTGGCAACTGAAGCTGAGCTAACGTTCGCCGCAGCTGGTGGTGCGGAACAGCGGCGCTACCCGTGGGGCGAAGCGGAGCCAGAACAGAACACGGATCTGGCCGTGTATGGCTGCCTGTATGCGGGCAATGCGGGTTGCGCGCGGGAGGATATTGCCAAGGTCGGTTCAGCTCCGGCGGGGCTTGCCCGCTTTGGGCACCTTGATCTGGCAGGAAGTATGCGTGAATGGGTATTCGACCGTTACCAAGATCCCTACCCTGCGGGCCCCTGTGACAATTGTGCTCATGCGTCGCGGGGAGACAACCGCAGCTTTCGCGGAGGCAGTTGGTACAACGGTCCCATCAGCCTCAGCACGGTGATTCGGAACAACAATCTGCCCACGTTTCGCAGCGATAGCCTGGGATTTCGCTGTGCACGCGACATCGCCCTGCCCAGACCTCACCCGTGATGCCTCCACAACGTCACGCGTCAGATCCGTTAGGAAGTTCGTCTGCATCGAATCAGGTGGTAGCGACCTTCTCGCAGGAGTTGAATGCGCAACTTGCGCCTGTTGGGTTCAGCTAGCTCCGCTTCCTCATTTTGCTGATCTCGGCCAGATGCATTTCCTCAGCGGCAATCTGATCGCGGGCGTATTCTTCCAGCAGGATCGATTTGCCTTCGACCAGTGCCAACAACTTACGGTATTCGGCAAGGCCGACCTGCTCGTGTTCGTGCGCCTCCTTCAGGATTTCATCGACCGAGTGCTGATGCGTCTCCAATAGCTCCCCGATCTTGAGCGATGGATGACCACCAAACGTTGTGACGTGCTCACCCGCCAGAAGGGCATGCGCCTGCGATTCGTCGGACTGCTCGCGAAGCCACTTGCAGATCGGGATGCGATGGTGCCCGAAAACCATGAAGCTGTAGTGCAGGTAGCGGACCACTCCCGCGAGTTCGAGTTCGAGGATGCGGTTGAGAACGTCGATAATGCGTTGGTTTGCGTTTTCCGGCGTAGTGCTCATGTGAGGATCTCTACTTATTGTTGGGGCAGGTGCGCAACCCCCCTCAGAAATCAGCCTTCACCCCAACCTGCATCCAGCGCGGCGCATTGGGGCGCGCTCCATACGGACGCCTGGAGACGATGGCACGGTGGTCCAAGGCGTTGCGAAGGTTCGCGTAGAGCTTGATCGAAGCGTGGGCGCGGTAGTACGCGCTGAAATCGAGCGTGAACTGTTCGTCCGTGGCTAGGCTTTGCGACAGTGGGGCTGAACCCGCCGCCTCACGCATCGCAGACATGAAAACGGCATGTGTGGCGGCCCCGAATTGCTCCCGTTCCAGGCCGAGAGAGGCGGAGGCCTGGTGCAGCGGAACATACGGGATCTCGTCCCCGCGCTCAATATCACCAAAAATCGGATCGCTCGAGCTGAAGGCACGCAGAAACTCCGTGCGCGTCAGGGTATAGGCGAGACTTAAAGGAAACTTGGACGAGCCGAAGGCAGGTAAGTGCTCAAGGTAAGCCTCGACTCCGTGGATCGCGGCCCTGCCCGCATCGAATTGTTGGTCGACATCGGACTCCCTACAGCCGCTTGAAAAGGTGCAGACCTCGGTCAGGTTGGAGTAGTCGTTGTAGAAACCGATCAGTTCGGCGCGCGCGCTGCCCTGGGTGAACCGCCCACCGGCTTCATAGTTCACGCTGAACTCGGGTGAAACTTTGCGCCCCAAGCTGGGCACGGGCGGACTAAAACCCCGGTGAACGCCCGCCAAAACGCCAAAATCCTCAGACAAGGAAAGGAATGCTCCCACGCCCGGCAAGAGGGCCTGGGTGAGCTCTGCTCCGCGCTCTCCCGTTGCCCTGTCGCGAAATTCAGAGCGCACGACCTCAACGCGAACTCCCGGCGTTAAAGAAAGCGCTCCCCAGGTCGCCCTGTCCAGCGCATGGAGCGAGAGGGCGGAGGTTTCCGCTTCGTTGAAGGCGGTCACTATCGTTGGAGTGGCGTCCGGAAGCAGGCTACCGTCCACCGACGCGAATCCATCCTCGCTATGACGGCGCTCCACGCGATCATTGTGCAAGCGCACTGCGTATTCGAGATCGTGATCAATGGGACCCGTAGGCTTTTGCCACTCTGCGCGTACTTCGATGCCTTGAGACATGAGATCGCGCTGATTTGGCCCGATCAAGAGCCCTTCCGCCGACGAACTCGAATTCTGCGCGCCGCGCAAAACATCGACGAATATCTGATTTTGAGGGGTCTCGGGCGTCGTCACCACGTCGAACAGATTGGCGCCGCGAAAACCGTTCACCTTGCGCCAGGTTCTTGCCAGATCTTGCCGGTAGACGAGCGTCCGCACCTTAACCCCTGATTGAGACACGAATTCGTGCTTGAGAGCCAAGGCAACGCGGTGCCATCGCATGCGGTCGAGCTGGCTGATGGCGTACCTTTGATCGGGATCTTTGCGGAAATCGTCGTCGGTGAGCCCAAGGTACGTCTCGTTCGAGTTTTCGTCCGAGTAGGTGAGTTTCAGGGTAAAATCACTCTGATTTGCGGCGGTGGGGTTGGGCGCGTAGAAGCCCTTGAACATCCACTCATTGCGATAGGCGCCCGTGTCCGCACCGTTGGGAAGCTTTTTGAAGCCGCTGTTCGTCAGGTGCACGCCTTCGACTACAAATCCGCTCTTGCCATCGCTCGAGCCAAAATGCCCGTGAGCCTTGCCATAGCCGAACTCGCCCACACCTATATCCACGCCACCTTCAGCGTCCCCGGGGATAGGGCGCGTGATGAGCTCCAGCGCGCCGCCCACCGTCTGCGGCCCGTAGCTGATAGCACCGGGTCCTTTCACAATCCGCAAGTGATGCATGCGTGTGAGCAGCGGAAAGTAGTATGCTGCAGGCGCAGAATACGGAGCGGGCGAAAACGGGACTCCATCCTCGTAGAGCGCAACCTTCTTGCTGCGATCAGGGTTGACCCCACGCAGACCGATGTTGGGTCGCAAGCCGACGCCATCTTCACCGCGGACGTACACGCCCGGGACACTCTGCAAGACGGCGTGAGGATCATCGTATTCGAAGCGCTCGAGCTCAGCCTTCTTGATCACATGCGCGGAACCCGCCACCCGACGTGCCGGGACCCCCACCACCACCACTTCTAGCGGTTCTGAAGCGGCTTCCACCGTTTGGGCTGCCGCGCTTGAACCGAGGGCCGTCACGCACCCCAAGGAGACACCAAAAACCAGGCGGTGGAGGGCTATCGCCCCGCCGCGTACCAAACAAGCTGAGTCGATCATATGGGCCTTATGCGAGGTGGAGGATCTATGGGGGCCGGGAGGATGAACCGAGCCGGCGCGACGCCACTCGGGATCGTTGCGAGATCTACCTTGGGATCGATGAGGGCCTGGATGCGCCTGCCATTGAGGGACGCTAGAGCGTGCACGTGCACCTCAACGCGCGAGCTCGTGAGCTTTCGGTAGTCGTCCCTAATTTGATGTGCCAGCTGCAAGATCAAGTCAGGTTGGGTGGACATTTCGCGTTCTTGCACGGGGTTCAAGTAGCGGTGCGGGCTCACATGCCAGATTTTGCCCGTGCGCGGTTCTCGTACCACGAAGGTCACGCTCCCGTTTTTCTCTCGCACCATCACACGCCAAGAAAAACGCATCCCCTGCTCATGCCACAGGACATTACCCTGATAAGCCAGGAAACGGAGCGGCATCGCTAGCTGAAACAGGCAGTAAGCGGCCGCTAGCCCTAGGCCAAGGCGCTCCAGGTTAACACGTCTTGGCGGTGCCTCCCCGCGAACGGCCGGGTCCGAGGCTGGCAACGGCTGGACGCTGACGATCCGCCCACGGGAGAGAACGTTCAGAACCTTCCTCGGCCACGCGGGAGAGAAAAACACCAACGCTCCCAACGTCATGATCACCGGAAACATCCCAATCGGAAATAAGACGCTCGTCATGCCATGGAAGAAAATCAAGACTGGATACGCCCAAGGGCGCCAGCGCGGAAGCATGAGGATCCACGCAATATTGAGATCGAAGAGGAACCCTGCCCAGCTCATCACGTGTGCCGCAAAGGGCTGCCGAAAAAATGCTCCCAAAAGGAACATGTCCGTGTGGGAGGAGAGCCAAATGCCGAGAGGTTGTGCGTGCCACAGCCAATCTGGAGTCGCCTTGGCAAGCCCCGCAAAGGTGTACACCACCGCCAGTTGAAAGCGAAACAGGTAGAGCCAGAAGGTTCGCACTGTCTCGGGCGAGCGCATGCGAAACAGGTAACGATCCAAAGACCACGTGCGATGGGCGGGTGACAGCCAGAGCAAGAAGCTGAGCAGCGTGGCCAGATAGTAGTGATTGAGATAGGCCCCCACATCGAAGAACTGCAGGTAGCTGAAACCGAGGCAGAAAAGCAGCGCGGTTACCCGGAAAAGAAACCCGAGCGCCATCGCCAGGGCCAAGACGGTGAGCGTCCAGAACAGGGTGTGAAACCCCTCCGCTGAGAGCGGGCTAAGCCACTCAAAGCCAAAATACGCGAAGCGAAACGTTGGGCGAACGTAGAAGGTATCGATCCATCCGTTCCAGATGAAGCGAGCCATGCTCACCGAGAGCGTCAGCCCAAACAGGACGCGAAAGGCAGCCAACCACGTCGCGTCGACAGGTCGCTCTAGCCGCGTCACTAGCCGCGTCACTAGCCGCGTCACTAGCCGCGATACGGGATCAATCGTTGTCACCTTCAACCGACTTGGGTAAATCTAGATTGAGCAGGGTGATGAACTCTGTTTTCAAGAGATCCGTAAGAGCTCTGGCAGCCTGATGAAGCTCCTGGCCGCGAGCGGTATCCTTTCGAACCAGATCTTCGAGGGGAAGCTGGATTGCGCCGAGCTTGAGTTCAAGGTTGTCCAACGCGGCGAGCATGCGTGAGTTGAGATCGTTGGCGCCAACGGCCACGAGCCAGTCGTCAAACCCAAGACCCAAATGGCCTTCGCCGCATCCCTGAAAGAGCTTGCGAAATCCCTTAACATTGGCGCGCAGATGCTCCAGCGAAGTCCCGGAATACGGCGACTCCACTGCCTCGGGACAACTCACGGCGGCACATTCCACGAGGCCCACCGGGCGCCCGAGCTTCCAGTCTTTGAATTCCTTGTCCATGTAGAAGAGAGCGTCGCTCACGGCATTTAAGGCCAACTGCGTGCTGCCGAACGTTTGGCTCCCGGCGCCTGCCAGCGTGAGTTCTCTGCAGAAGTTGCCGGAGGCGGGATCCCACAGCGACAAGAGCGAATCTGCGCGAGCCGCGGTATCTTTGGCAGCGCTCTCCGCATAGGCGCGCTTTCGTCCTGCGAGGGCTGCGGGAGCCAACGCCGCCCAGGCACCCGTGTTGATGGGCGAGAAGGCGGAACAGGAGTTGTCGTTGCCCGGGTAGAAAAGCAGGTATTCCAAAGAACCCAGGCCCCGCGCGTTGATCGTAGTGGCCGCGAAGCCTGGAGCCGCGTACACTTGGCTCACGAGTTGCTCTTCTATTTTGCAGCGACTCATCAGTGGCCACGCATAGATGTGGTCGCGAAGGTCGCGCCCGCCCGGCTCGGTGGAGCGCGCAGCGGGGCCGAAGCGGAAGAGTTCCGCGTGTTGCCAGGCCCGCATCGTGCTGCGCCAAGCCTCTTCGGGTGTTGAACCGGTGGGCGTTCCTGCGAGTCCGAGGCTCAGGCCTCTCGCTGACACCTCGAAGTCGACATAGGCCTTCACCGCGCACTCTGCGATGGATCCGAGGAGCGCTTCTTTACTGAACGGAGTACCCGTGGGCGTCGTGCCACAGCTCACGGGGCGGGGAACGAGGGGTTCTGTAGTGGGCACCGCTCCCCCGACCCCGCCGTTAGCCTGAGTGCTTCCACCTGACGTGACAGGAGAGAACCCGCCACTACCAGGATTGAGGAGCCCCCTTGCACCCCCTGCTGAGGGTCCCACGGGGACGCCGCCGGTTGTGCCGCCAGTTCCCCCGCCACTTCCCCCCGCGCCGCCCAACGTCGCACGGCCTCCTGTGACGCCCTGGGCGTTGATGGGCGCGAGCACGCTTTTGCCTCGATACACGACCTCATCCGGCGCTGGTTTGCGGCACGCAGACGTTCCCGAAAACGCCGTGACGGCGCCGAGAATCTGCAGGCAGCGACGAAAAGCACGCTTTCGGAGTTGGTTCGTCATTCCGCGCTCGTTGTCCTTGCTCAAGATCCCAAGCTCAGGGCACAGGCAACAGGAGGAGAGTGGCGTCATCGTTGTTCAAATCCATCCCGTCTGAGCGGTAACCCACAATGGCGAGAAGCCCCTTGTCCGGCGACAGCGCTACGCCATAGAACTCTTCGTCGGCACCGCCAAAGTCGAACAAGCGGTAGCCACTCGTGCCAAAGCTCGCGCCAAAGGAGGATTCGAGAGCGCCCGTGCTGCGCACTAGGACCACCATGGCATCCTCAGAGGCGACGGGCGTGGCTGTCCCGACCATCACGACTCGATCATCGGGCAATCCCAACAGGTTCCTGCCGCGATCGTTGCCGCCAACGTCGTGGACGAGCGCTCCGCCGCCATTCCAGGTGGTATCGTGCGCCCCGTCCGCTCCGTAGCGAAAGGACACCAGGTCCACGGGATTACCAGAGGCCAACTCCCGACCGTAACCCGTGGTGACATATTTGCCGTCGGATTGCCGGACGGCACCGTAGGCCTCGGCCATGCCTGGAGCTGCAAACACAGCTGAACGGAGCACGCCATCCCCTGAGAACGAGACGTCTGGAGTGCCGTCCGAGTTGAGGCGCACGAGCACCACTTCGTTGTTGCCAACCACGGGGGTGTAGCCCGAGGCGAGGATCTTGCCATCCGCTTGCACGAATCCCCCGCGAATGTGATCGGCGAACCCAAGCGCATCCACATCGTTCGTGAAAACCCCAGGCATGCTGCTGGCCGCCGCGAACGAGGTGTCCAGCACGCCGTCTTTCGACAAGCGCGCGACAAAGCGATCACGATCGGTTCGAATGTCCAAAGCTTCCGTCGTGCCGAACAGCACGATGCGATCCGTGGCATCCAGGGCCATGTCCCAAAGCGAGTCCGGCGAGCCGGTGGTGGGCGTTGCCGTATTAACGTCCAAGATCGTCATACCCAGGGTGCCAAATGTGGTATCGAGCACGCCGGCACTGGTGAAGCGAGCCACGACGATGTCGGTGTCCGTAGCAACCGAGGCGTTCTGCGTGGTGCCCGCGATCACAATATTCCCGTCCGACTGCACTTTCACGGCCCGCGCCAGGTCCGTCGTTAAAGCGCCCACGGTAGCGTTCAAGGTAACGACGCCAAAAGTGCCGAAACTCGTGTCCAAGCTACCGTTCGACAAGAACCTGACCAGCGCCAATCGGCTGTCTCCGTTGCCGCCCACGACATAGCCCGTGGCGTAAACTCGGCCCTGCGGGTCGAACGTGACGCCAAAGAAGCGATCCGCTTCGGTGGGGGAGACCGGAACCGGGCTCGAAAACTCCGTGTAAGAG
>Ga0163147_10008662_pt1 | contig 11235 bp, 9 predicted proteins | sample OliLakLV19MP6G1_FD_148597 | JGI IMG/M metagenome (GOLD analysis project Ga0163147, IMG submission 148597) | Freshwater microbial mat bacterial communities from Lake Vanda, McMurdo Dry Valleys, Antarctica- Oligotrophic Lake LV.19.MP6.G1 | ecosystem: Environmental > Aquatic > Freshwater > Lake >...
CATCTGTGTCTACCGGTCCTGTGTCTAATGTACCTGCTTATCGATTGTTGGAGCAAACTCCAACAATGGCCCCTGCTGAGTGGCCCTTGGTGAGTGGCCTTGGTGAGTGGCCCCTGGCTAATGGCCCCTGGCGAGTGGCCCTCGCCCAGTGGCCGTTGCAGGAGTTTGCTCCTGCAACATCTGTGTCTACCGGTCCTGTGTCTAATGTACCTGCTTTTCAATTGTTGGAGCAAACTCCAACAATGGCCCCTGCTGAGTGGCCCTTGGTGAGTGGCCCTGCTGAGTGGCCCCTGGCCTAATGGCCCCTGGCCTAATGGCCCTTGGCTAATGGCTCTTGGCTAGTGGCCCCTGGTTAGTGGGCCTCGCCCAGCGGCCCTTGGCGAGTGGCCCTCGCCCAGTGGCCGTTGCAGGAGTTTGCTCCTGCAACATCTGTGTCTACCGGTCCTGTGTCTAATGTACCTGCTTATCGATTGTTGGAGCAAACTCCAACAATGGCCCCTGCTGAGTGGCCCTTGGTGAGTGGCCCTGCTGAGTGGCCCCTGGCTAATGGCCCCTGCTGAGTGGCTCCTGGCTAATGGCCCCTGCTGAGTGGCCCCTGGCGAGTGGCCCTCGCCCAGCGGCCGTTGCAGGAGTTTGCTCCTGCAACATCTGTGCCTACCGGTCCTGTGTCTAATGTACCTGCTTTTCAATTGTTGGAGCAAACTCCAACAATGGCCTTGCCATCCTGCTACAACCGAATCAATTTACCAGTCTGCGACTGGCCCGTTGCATTGGTGATCGAAAAATAATAGACCCCATTTGCAGGCAGATCATAATCAAAGGAAATATTTCCAGTATGCCAGAGCGTCTCGTTGACCATACGTCCTGTCGCGTCATAGACAATAAATCGTGCTGGGAGTGCTCCTGAAACCTTTCCTTCAAAATGAACAGTCACCGTCGCAGGCGTAGGATAAAAATCAACCCATACTTGTTGCGTCATCGGATCAAAAACGCCAGTGGATGGCGAACACAATCCGGGCATATTTGCATCCAGCCAATGGAGGCGCAGGTTGATCCATGACTTTAAGGTATCCAGTTCCGCTGCATAGGTTGTAGCAATAGCATTCACTTCAGGAGCAGGGCCGCTGATACCGAGGATAGGCCATTTTTTAAAATGTCTTTCCTGAGCATGAGCTACAGCTAATCCCATGCTATCGATGTAGCTGAAGATATAGCCGGTATCGAAGATAGTCTCCCGATAGGTGTCATAGGTGCACTTTAACTCATCGAGAAATGTACTGTCCTGAAACAAACGGACATACCAGCCACAGGAATAATTGTCGGTAGGACAATCGTTGATATGGTGCGCCCATCCCGAACCATCAATCGCACTGAAGATGTCACAACCCCACATATTTTTCCAGGCCCAGTCAACATCCCAGACTGGCCCGGCTTTCATCTTGCCCCCTTTTGAAAATCTGTCTTTGTGAAAGAAAACGCTTTTTTTGAAGCCGTCGTTATTACGTGCGAGTTCATTGAGCAGGAAATAATCGATAAAGGATTTTTCATCGAGGTATTTTCTATACCCGATCGTCGGATCCGCAAAATCTGCACTATACAAGGCAGTCTCGAGGCTGTCGACAAAAGAAGCGATATACGTTTTCTGTACTTCGGTGATGTCCTCCGGTTTTGGAAACTCATATACAAAGTGAATATCAAATTCAGGATGATCGATCGGGGAATAATTGGATTGAAAACTGGTGGACGGATCCCAATAGTTTTGCTGAAGGATATAACCTCCAGTGAGATTATCTCCTTCGATATCTTCAGGTTTGAGGTTGGCGATATTGACCCTGTTTTTATCTCGTTTGATTTTTTCTCCAAACAAATAAATTCCTTTATACACACTGTCCAGCAGCACTTCACACAATTGCATACGAGGACTATACTGACCCATCGTCGTGAAAAGTTTATGACTTAGTGTATTGCGAATCAGAGACCTGTCATTGAAGTTGGAGATCAGTACCCAATCGGCTTCTTCCGGCATTCCAAGCAACGAAACATCCTTATCCTGTCCGGCTGCATCGCGGGTCTCCAGGCCATACGGTCTTTGCGGATAACCAGCCGAAGAAGCGCCCCTGATTTCAATGCCGATGTGGCCATCGTATACATTGGGACTATCGGTGACATGCGTGATGGTACCAGGACCATTATACCTGATCTGCATCAGTGCATCAATCTTCGGATCATTCACGATTTCCTGTCCGTTGGTATTAATCGATATAATAGGTAACTCGGAACTATCCAGCCTGACGAAACCAAGATCTTTGACACATAGCTGAAACGTACCACTTGCAGCAGCGTATCCGAAGACCTGGATGTAAAGATATTTAGTAGGATCAAGCTCATAGAAGGTGAGGTATGAATACCCATCATTACCTGCGTCATCATCGCACACCAGTTGACGGATATCTGTACAGCCATCACCTGTCCATACAGCAAGACCAGTGTCCATGATGGTGCCTGTGTCGGTCTGTATACTTAGATTACCTGATGGAGGAACCTGCATGACAAACCAAATATCTCCACCAGCGTATTCAGCACAATAGGCGCCTAAACCTGATCCGGTGTAAATAGTATTGTCTCCTACTATACAATCAACCGTATCGATGGGTACAGCAGTGCAAGGATGATTTCCGGGCAGGTAGATGGTATCACAATGTGTTTCAATAGTATGGACTTCACCGATGGCAGGGTCCGGCCCGCCTTCAAGGAGGAGGTTCCATCCGGGGCTGTAGAGGGAGTAGGTATTTTCATTCTCATACATTCCAGGTGTATAGACAAATCGCAGGCTATCACCATCACAGACGTCAAAGTTAGCAGCACTACCAAACCCGAATCCCCAGAAATTGCCAAGCGAGGTATCGTTTCTTAATATCTCCAGATAACCTCCGTTCCATCCGTCACCATAACTGTCCTGCATCATGAGGGTATAGGTGCAACACTGGCCATGGGCTGAACTAGTGTGAAGGAGAATGGCAAATAAGGAGGTGAGGAGCAATGAGCGTAAGTGCATACGTGGCAGCGGTAGGTGATGGATTATCAATCGTATCAAAAAAGAAAAGCACCAATATACAACTTAGAATAAGGCATTCTTAACCTAAAAAAGGAGGCTCTGGTCCCTGAGCTTGTCGAGGAGACTAGATTCGCTTCCCGGGCAATAAAGATTGTCGAGGAGACTAGATTCGCTTCCCGGTCATTTAAGATTGTCGAAGAGACTAAATTCGCTTCCCGGTCATTTAAGATTGTCGAAGAGACCAAATTCGCTTCCCGGGCATCTCAAATTGTCGAGGAGACTAAATTCGCTTCCCGGTCCCTGAGCTTGTCGAAGGGGAAAGGAGGCGACCCCCCTCCCCGCCGCCCTCTTCGCGAAGCGAAGGGGCGGCGTAAAGAATCTTCGCTATGCCCTTCGACAGGCTCAGGGACCAATAAGAATCAACTTGATCATTTCCCCTCGAAAACTTCAGGAACCAAATTGCATTGCCGAAGAGACAAGATTCGATTCCCGGGCATCTCTAATTGTCGAAGAGACCAAATTCGCTTCCCGGGAATCTCTAATTGTCGAAGAGACTAGATTCGCTTCCCGGTCCCTGATCTTGTCGAAGGGGAAAGGAGGCGACCCCCCTCCCCGCCGCATCCTTCGCGAAGCGAAGGGGCGGCGTAAAGAATCTTCGCTATGCCCTTCGACAGGCTCAGGGACCAGAGGAATCAACCTCATCATTCCCTTCGACAGGCTCAGGGACCAGAGGAATCAACCTCATCATGCCCTTCGACAGGCTCAGGGACCAATAAGAATCAACCTCATCATTCTCTTCGACAGGCTCAGGGACGAGATGAATCAACCTCATCATGCCCTTCGACAAGCTCAGGGACCAATAAGAATCAACTTGATCATTTCCCCTCGAAAACGTCAGGGACCAATAAGAATCAACTTGATCAATTGCTATTCGAAAAGATCAGGGAAAATATTAGACCACCATCATATAATCTTCTTTCGCTTAAACCAGGAAAGGATGATGACCGAGATGAGCACCATGACACCGAGGGTAATAAAATATCCATACTCCCACCGCAGCTCAGGCATATAATCGAAGTTCATCCCATAGATCCCGGCGATGAAGGTAAGGGGGAGGAAGAAGGCTGAAAATATGGTCAGCAGTTTCACGGCATCATTGCTCCGCTGTGCCGTGACAGACATATAGGAATGGAGGATCGTATTGGCATCCTCGATGACTTCATCATATTGCAGCAGGTAACTCAATATAGTTTCCTTTGTGTCCTGCAATAAAGAACTTAATTCAGGCTTCACGGTGATCTGGTTCAGCACCGTCTGGGACAGTTGCAATACTTTCTTTGATATCCGCGCCTTTGACTTCTGGTAGTATAGGGATTCAATAGAGATATATTGCCCTCCTTTCAAGAAGATAGCCCTTTCAAATTCATCCATTTTGTCAGCTTGCTGTTCAATTGGCTTCTCGTATGTCAGCAGGATTTCATTGATGAGGTCCATCATCAGGGCTTCACTTGTGGCATAATCGTCTGTAAGGTTTTTAAGAAATTCAAAATCAGCACGATGTACCGTCACGATATCTGTTTCATTGATAAAAAAAGCGATCTTATTGGTCAGGGCACCCACTGCTGTAATATTCTCTTTGGCATTTGGTGCATACGCCCGCAGGATGATAAACGTATAATCTTTGACCTTTTCAATTTTAGGCAAGTGACCATACTCCAGAATGTCCTCTAATAAATGAAGATCAATGCTATGGGCTTTGGTAAGCGTTTCCAGTTCCTCCCGGGTGGGCCGACCAAGGTCTGTCCATCGGAATTGGTTATATACTTTGATTATTTTACTCATGGACTGAACAGGTTTCTGATGTAGGAGCTGATATTCATTCTGTTAAAAAGTTATTGTCTCTGATGATTTTGGCCGGACTGCCATAGGCAATCACGCCATCGGGAATGTCTTTGGTCACTACGGAACCGGCACCGATGATCGTATCACGGCCGATTTTTACTTTTTCCAGCAGCGTGGCTCCTGCGCCTATAGTGGTGCGCACTCCGATATCACATATCCCTGAAATAGTTACACCCGGATTGATCGTCACATAATCATGTAAAACGGTGTGATGTCCTACATTCACATGCCTGTTGATCACGACGAAACGACCGACAGTGCAATAGGGTGCAATGACAGAAAGCGGGCTGATATGAAGGCCAATGCCCGCCACAAATCCATTAGCGATTACGGATGATGTATGGATCAGCGGAATAAACCTGTCTTCCGGAATGGAATAGGTGTTGATAAAATGTTCCGCAATCAGTCTTCTTGATTTGCCTATCGAAGCGATGATAAACGAAGGTGATTGCCAGTCCATCATCTGATCTTCGGTATACTCGCGCAATCGGATGTGTGGGACGAGACATGGAAAGGCGAGTGACGTATTGTCCTCGTCAGGTATGTTGGAGATCAATCCAACGCGATCAAACTCACCAGGTAACATATCCAGGATGATGCTGAGGGCATAGGTGCTCTTTCCCAATAAGAATAGCTGCTCGGTCATCATCGCACACGCTTACTGTTGTAAAAGCCTAGCTTGCCAAAATGGGTAGGGGTCATTATTTTCCTTTCAAAAATATCCGCGAGTACTTTTATACGACGGATCAGGGAGATATTAGTGGTTAGCAAGCTTTTATTTCGGTCAAAATATAAATTGTCTTCCAACCCGACTCTTACTCCTCCGCCCATAGCTATAGCTGCCGTATTAGCCTGCAATTGTTGTCCGCCAATACCCCCAAAAGCCCAGTAGGCATTTTCAGGCAATTCAGTAAGGGCTGCCCCCATCGCATTGAATTGGGTTTGCATGCCCGCGATGTTGCCAAAGATGATATTGAAATAATAGGGTGGGTGAAGCAGTTTTTTCTGAATCAGATATTTACCGTAATGGATCATACCCAGGTCAAAAATCTCGAGTTCGGGATGGACGCCGTATTCATTCATTTTCGCTGCGAGGCGCATGACCATATCGGGTGCATTAACGCTGGCCTGGTTGGAAAAATTTAAAGAGCTGAGCGTAAGTGATCCCATGTCCGGCATGAGTTCAATCGGCGCACTGCGTTTTTCGAATTCATTAAAATTACGGCCACTGAGCGAAAGACAGATCACCAGATCGCGGCAATGGTCACGGATGCCATTGATGATACTTTCGTAAATATCCTTTTTATACGTGGGCTCTCCGTTTTCATCTCTGGCATGAAGATGCACCAATGTTATACCTTCTTCATACGCCTGATGCACCTCTTCGATGATTTCGATGGCGCTGATAGGCACTGAAGGGTTCATGGCCTTGGTAGGCACCATACCTGTAGGCGTAAAATTGATGATGAGGTCGTGCATAGATGCTGATCCGTTAGCGTCTGTAAAAATAGCGTTTTCACTCAACACATTAGGATTTTTAATATATTTACATATTAAACCTGGAAAATTAAGGAGGTGAATGAGCGGAAAACCAAAAAACAAAGGAAAAAGCAAACCTGATCAAGCTTTAGTTTCCTCTCCTGAAAACCAAAAGTCAATGCAGGGTCTCTTGTCCATCCTCGCGCTGGTTTTCATCTTCATCACCTCGATTAGCAGAATCGTCCTTGCAGGCAATCCGATGAGCCGGGATGAAGGCACCTATGGTTACCTCGGCAGCTTAGCCGCTAAAGGTCAAACGCCCTATCTTGACTTTTATGAGATGAAGCCCCCGATGCTCTTTTATCTTTATGGACTGGGTGGCAGTTTGTTTGGCTTCACTGATTTAGGGTTGCGCTTCTTTGGCCTCCTGCTCAATCTTTGTAGCAGTTTGTTGGTATTTCTTATTCTGCGCAAGTATATTTCCAAACATTTTGCACTGGTGGCTGCGGCCTTCTTTTCCCTCTTGAGTCTCAATCCTTTTGCATTTGGATTTGCGATGGTAGCCGAACATCTGATCAATACACTGGTGTTGGTGTCCCTTTACCTGGTGCATAAAAGCAACGACCGGAAAGGATTTCTCTACGTATTACTTGCAGGGACCACGTTTGCTACGGCCATCCTGACGAAACAAACCGCGATACTCTTCTCCCCTGTTTTTTTACTTTGCTTTATCCTCGCGCGACAGCAGAAGCCATGGCTTATGCAATGCATTCAGTTTGCAGCTGGAGTGCTCATCCCTGTGACTTTGCTGGCCATCGTGTTTGCCATCAACGGAGCCTTTAGTGAAGCGATGTATTGGTTGACAACCTATCCTGCAAAGTATGCTTCCATAGTCACTCCTGAAGAAGGCAAAATCTATCTGCACTATTTCAGTAAAAACATTAGCCTCTTTCAGTTCTCTCTCTTTATCGCGTCTGTTCTTGCGCTATTCGTCAATCTGATCTGGATAAAGAAAAGACCATTCAACTGGTTGCTTACCTATTTCCTGATTGCGTTACTCACGGTGATCCCTGGTTTCAGATTTTATGGCCAGTACTGGCTGTTGATCTTTCCACCAATGGCCTTGATGACCGCAGCTGCATTGTATCAGATAGAACAACTAAAACCACGCCTCGGCTTGCTTTCTGCGGCATTGGTCATGGTCCTGATGGCGGGGGAAATGGTTGTACACCGGGATTACTATTTCGGCAAACCTTCGTCTGATGAAGTCGACAAATTGTATAAGAATAATCCGTTCGGACCCATCCGTAAACTATCAACCTATGCCGGCAGTCTGATGAAAGAAGATGAAACCTTTATGGTCTTCGGTTCAGAACCGCAGGCATACCTCTATGCTGACAAGATGGCCCCATCAAGACATATCTTCATGTCGATGATTTCGAAGCACGACGAAAAATCAAAGACTTTTATCAGTGAGGCTATGAGCGATCTTGAGCAGAAACAGCCCACCTTTGTGCTGTATAACTTCTTTATGTATAGTTGGGGCATGACTGAAAAATCGAATGATAATCTTTATAGTGCATCCTTCAGCTACGTCATCAAACACTATACGCCGGTGGCGGCATACAATATGAATACGAAAACTTTTCTGTACGCCCAAGACGGAAATCAGATAGATGGATCTATTGCCAACCAGGTCATCCTCTTCAAGCTCAAATGAAAGAAGCCTACCTAATATCATTTCCGGCTAAAGGCAATAAAGCGGAGGGTCATCTTCACATCGTGCAGCAGGACATACTACCTTTTGACATCAAGCGTGTGTTTTACACCATGGACACCCCCATGGGCGTGACACGGGGACGTCATGCCCATCACGAGACAGAGATGGTATTGATCGCTATCAAAGGAGTCATCGAGGTGAGAACGATGACCATCGGAGGACATGATACAACCTTTATGTTAACCAACGCATCAGAAGGCTTATACCTGCCAACGCTTTGCTGGCATGAGATGAAGTACAGCGTGGACGCTGTACAATTAGTCATCTGCAACACCCCGTACAATGAAGCAGATTACATCCGGGATTGGCATCAGTTTACCATCTTACAGCAACAATATGAATCACGGTAAACTCAGCATCATCTTTCTCGCTTACCAGAGTGAAAAACGGCTTGAAAAAGCGGTTACTGAAATGGATATGTCCCTAACTGCTGCCGGGATACCACATGAGATCGTCATCATTGACGATGGATCTACCGATCAGTCGTTCGCGATAGCTCGCATACTTGCACAGCGTATGGAAAATATTTCTGCCTACAGACTGTCCAGAAATTACACCAGCCCTATGGCACAGTTTGCAGGCCTCGACATGTGCACAGGACAATGCGCATGTCCGATGCCCGATGATGGGCAGCGACCTATAGCTCATATCGTCGACATGTACAGGCTCTGGGAGAAAGGTCATAAAATCATCCTCGGCTACAGAGAGGAAAGAAATGATGGCAGGATGAATGATTTTTTCTCCAACACCTACTATTCGTTTATGAACCGGTTTTCGGAGGTCACTTTTCCTCCAGGTGGTTCTGATGGATACCTGATAGATCGGGAGGTCATCGATATCCTCAACACCCGAATCAGTAAACGAAACACAACGCCGGTCATTGAATTATTGAAGCTCGGGTATGGCACTGTCTTTGTACCTTATCAACGACCACAGCGCGCGGGTAGATCGAGATGGACATTGCGCAAAAAAATCAATCTTGCTTTAAATACCTTTTTCGCTTCTTCGATTTTCCCGCTTCGAATGATCACCTGGCTCGGGCTGTTTATCTTTTGTCTGTCTCTCTTAGCCATCCTCCTCATCATCGCTGCTAAGTTGTTTTCAAATAACACCTTGTTTGGTTTTCCGATTCAAGGCTGGACCACCATTGTAGTGCTGATGACGATGTTCAACGGCATCCTGATGCTATGCATTGGCGTCGTATCTGAATACCTCTGGAGGATATATGAAGAAGTAAAACAGCGGCCTCCCTATATCATCCGCGACAGTCATACATCATGAAGCCTATACCTTTCTTTGATCACCGGCTCATGCATGATGACATCAGCCATGAACTCAAGCGTGCTTTTGCAAATTTCCTTTCCGGAGATATGCTCATTCTTGGTGATCAGGTAGCAGCGTTTGAAAAAGAATTCAGTACCTATCAATCATGCGCCTACGCAGCAGGTGTCAATAGTGGCCTCGATGCCATGATCCTTGCCTTGAAGGCTTTGAACATCGGCCATGGAGATGAAGTGATCGTCCCCGCCAATACGTATATCGCTAGCTGGAATGCCATTCATCTTGTCGGTGCAGTACCTGTGCCTGCAGAGCCGGATGCTGACACGATGAACATCACTACTGAAAATATTCGGCCTAAAATAAACACGCGTACAAAAGCTATTCTTCCGGTTCACCTCTATGGACTTCCTTGCACCATGTACGAAATAATGAAACTCGCAGCGGAGCATGGTCTTTTCGTCATAGAAGACAATGCACAAGCCGTTGGCGCATCCGTTGATGGAAAGAAGACCGGTTCGTGGGGCCACATCAATGCGGCTAGTTTTTATCCAACTAAAAATCTGGGTGCCCTTGGTGATGGAGGTATAGTCACAAGCGATGATGCCGAGCTCATGGCCAGCGTCAGATCTTTAAGAAATTATGGCTCTGCCCGTCGCTATATCAGCCATGAGATCGGGTTGAATTCGAGGCTTGATGAATTACAGGCTGCATTCCTAAGAATCAAACTCCAAAAACTTGATCAATGGATCGCTGAAAGAAAACAAATCGCTGCGGCCTATCAGGATGGATTGAAAGATATTGCAGAGATAACACTACCTGTCGTTGATCAAAACCATACGTACCATTTGTTTGTGATCAGGTCTAAAGAAAGGGATGCGCTTGCTGATCATCTGATCAAACATCAGATTTCGACGTTGGTCCACTACCCTATTCCGCCTCACTTACAGGAGGCTTACCGGTTTTTGAATTTTACATCGGGGGCTTTTCCGGTTACTGAATCTATAGCCCGGACTTGTCTGAGCTTGCCATTATATTATGGGTTTAGTCGCGTGGAGGAGGTGGTGGAGGGGATCAGGGCATTTTATAAATAGTGCTTGAGACTGCAGACTCGCAGACATAAGACGCATGGCGCGATCGAAGGTGATGCAGGCGCTACCTGCCGTTATAGTGGAATTCTGTGGGAGATGCCAGACTCGCAGACGTCAAATCACTAGATCACTAGATCATGATAATAGATCACAGATACCTTTTGTCTGAATCATGGATTAATCGGATGACACGAATTTCACGGATTAATGATCGTAAATCGTGCCTTTTAAGTAGGTAATCCGTAATACTCAAAGCACACAGAAAAATCTGAAATCAACTGTTCAATATACAAACACATCAAGATATAAACACATAAGCTAATAAGCTAATAAGCCCATAAGACCTCAACACATCAACATATCAACACATAAACACATAAGCCCATAAGCTAATAAGCCCATAAACACATCAACACATAAACACATAAACACATCAACACATCAACACCTAAGCCCATAAGCTAATAAGCCCATAAGCCATCAACACATAAACTCATCAACTCCTCCTAAAATAACAAGCTCACTTGATCGCAGTCTCCATATAAATTGCCTCCATCCATTTTCCGCCCTCCTTGACATACGTGACGGTAGCGAGCACGCGAGGTGAAAGCGCAGAGCCCTCACATTCAGCCTCCTGGGTAGCTATATAC
>Ga0163147_10008667_pt1 | contig 11229 bp, 11 predicted proteins | sample OliLakLV19MP6G1_FD_148597 | JGI IMG/M metagenome (GOLD analysis project Ga0163147, IMG submission 148597) | Freshwater microbial mat bacterial communities from Lake Vanda, McMurdo Dry Valleys, Antarctica- Oligotrophic Lake LV.19.MP6.G1 | ecosystem: Environmental > Aquatic > Freshwater > Lake >...
TCCCCAGCCCCCCAGCCGTAACTCTTTCTCGTAGGTTATCATTTAGCTTAGGACTGTTTATCTAAAAATCATAAAAACATTATCTCTATGCTAAAATTTATCTATCAAACCAGCACCCTTAGTTGCCTAGCCCTCATAACCTTTGTCCTGCCACTCTCCACCTTTGCGCAAACAACTCCGACTAATACCGGTGCTCAAAACAGCACTAGATCATTGGCTTGTCTTGACCTCACGGCCAACCTGGTTATAGGCATAGACGATGAAACCGAAACTGCTGGTCCTGTCCATAAGTTACAGACCTTTCTTATTGCGTCAGGGTATTTAGACATATCAGATTCTAACAATAAGCCGACTGGCTACTTTGGAAGACTCACTCAGGCAGCAGTCATCAAGTTTCAAACTGCATACAACATCACACCAGCAGTGGGTTATGTGGGTATGCTCACTCGGGCAAAAATCAAAGAAGTGACGTGTAGCGGGAGGACATCTGCTAGTACTGGAACCACACCAACACCCACACCAACACCCACACCCACACCCACAACAGCTAATTCATTAGCAGCTTACAATAGTAACAACGGCTGGTGGTTATCTCCGGTCACGCTACCTCCAACTACAACACCTAGTAGTACTGGAACACCGAACAACCCAGTGATGCCTACTACAACTCCTCCTGTTGCTACTACGCCTTCTGCTAATGGACCACATGCTCCATTGGTAAATATCAACGCCGCTCCAAGTGACGTTACTCTAGATGCCCGCGGCTGGCCAAAGTACTTAAACGTGCCAGCCGACTGCCCGGCAGCTGATAGGAGTAAAAAATATTTTCATCACTGGCGTATGCAATTCGGTGGGCCAGCTGGGGGATACAATATAGCAGATCATGCGGGGGCTCGATTTTTTTCAGGTGGTGGCCGTTTTGGTACTTTAACAATGACTTCAAAAATGGTTTATGCAGTACCTTTCTTTTTCCCGCACGGGACAACTGCTCAGTTGGACCTTAACAACTTAATGGGTGACTCATTTCAGGGAGATATCACTCAGTATAATGAAGCAAAGGGTCACGATGCAGTAGTCGCTCGATGTCCTGGTCAATTTGAAGGTGATGGTACCAAAATGTTTCACCACGTACCACCAATTGAGGAAGGAATTAAAGTGCAAACAAGGTGGGGTGCTGATGCGAATCCAAAGCCAGGCCATTGGTATTTCTACAATTTGCGTGATGACAACGGCGCTTGCGAGGAAATAGTAAGTGAACAAGAGCGCCTAACGAGGCGGGATGCCTTGAATGGGGTTACCTATCCTTTGGAAGGGCGCATAAGAGGCACTGGTACTTTTCAGGGGTATGTTGCTTCGCGCGATAACGAAGGATTAGCGCTATGTACTGCAAGTTTGCCGTATTGGGCAGATGTTAACCTTCTACCGCGTGTGATTCCACCTTTTGTGCCTCAGGGGAGTTCTGAGACAAGGGGTAATAATGGCAAGACATATTACGCACCTAACTATATTTCTAATAGTAATGGAGGTGGCCGCCCTTCTGGTCTTTCGGGGATGCTGGCTGGCTTGACTACTCGTACTATTACACGTTGCTATGACGCCACTAAGCGCGTGCCTATGACAGAACGTATTGTTGAAAGTAGAGTTGGTTCAGCAAGAGTAACTAAAGAATTAGGTCCGGCTTGGAACACCTATGCCTGCGAAACTGAAACAATTGGCTTAACTCAGTCCTGTCCTGCATGGACTGCACCTGAGTGTTTTGATGAAGGCGGGCCAGTGCCTGTTAAGCTGTGGGTATGTGCTGCACACCGTGAAGGACAGACCCGTCAGCTGGTGATCAACTATGCCCCGGCCGTGCCGATGGCTGTGGAGGAGTGTAAGTGGAGCGAAGAACGTCAAGCCTATGCTTGGTATGCTACATACGCTCCAAACTACATACTAGGAGATGGCACACCTAACTGGGGAACATACATAACGTGGATCGAAGGCGGTACTCCAATTCGATAGTCACTGTAAGACAAGATGACTAGTGTTTTATCTAATTATTCCACCACACACCACCGTAATCCCGGGAATACCGATACCAGCACGATTATCCTAGAGTAGCCATGACGGTACTTTTGTCCCCAGCCCCCCAGCCGTAACTCTTTCTCGTAGGTTATCATTTAGCTTAGGACTGTTTATCTAAAAATCATAAAAACATTATCTCTATGCTAAAATTTATCTATCAAACCAGCACCCTTAGTTGCCTAGCCCTCATAACCTTTGTCCTGCCACTCTCCACCTTTGCGCAAACAACTCCGACTAATACCGGTGCTCAAAACAGCACTAGATCATTGGCTTGTCTTGACCTCACGGCCAACCTGGTTATAGGCATAGACGATGAAACCGAAACTGCTGGTCCTGTCCATAAGTTACAGACCTTTCTTATTGCGTCAGGGTATTTAGACATATCAGATTCTAACAATAAGCCGACTGGCTACTTTGGAAGACTCACTCAGGCAGCAGTCATCAAGTTTCAAACTGCATACAACATCACACCAGCAGTGGGTTATGTGGGTATGCTCACTCGGGCAAAAATCAAAGAAGTGACGTGTAGCGGGAGGACATCTGCTAGTACTGGAACCACACCAACACCCACACCAACACCCACACCCACACCCACAACAGCTAATTCATTAGCAGCTTACAATAGTAACAACGGCTGGTGGTTATCTCCGGTCACGCTACCTCCAACTACAACACCTAGTAGTACTGGAACACCGAACAACCCAGTGATGCCTACTACAACTCCTCCTGTTGCTACTACGCCTCCCACCGACTGTGCTCAGTATGCAGGAGTGATTCCGGGGGAGACGAGGAAGGCGAGGGTAGAAGAGCGAGGTTTTTATCGGAATACGACTTACAATTCGCGATATCCTGTTTCGGCCCTTGCTCGAGAGCAGTCTCAGTCAATACGAGGCCGTATTTATGGAAGCTTTTTTTCATTTTCACGTTTTGAAAGAACTCGAATGTCAATACCCTCAGGAACTGTTCTAGCTTACAGATTTAAAACAACTGAGTATAACTACGGTTTGTGGAGTCGATGGTATACAGGCGATCATCCAGGGACACCCATAGGAACCATAATAGCATCAATAAGTAAGTGCCCCGGCGACTTCACTTCCCCTGCTGTATTAGCACAAAAATCAGGTTATGACGTTCACAATTTATATGGAGATCATCAATGGAGAAATTGTGTTAATTATGGAACACAAACAGGGAGTGACTTTCCTTTTGGTATTGGTCTTCCGGACTCACCCATATGTAATCTCGAACCAAACACAACATATTACCTCAATATTTCTGCTGGTTTTGCAGGAGGTGGTGACAAGGGTCTTTTTACGCCACACATTGGAACATTTGATGGTACAAGAGCGACAGACGGGACAGAGATGAATCTAGATTTTTTGTATCGTGACTATTACGTGGGTGGTGACGGTCCCCTGATAAAAGGTATGGAAGAATATTATTCAGAGGCCCGAAGAGTTGGAGATTTGTGGAACCAAGATTTTCATAGAAATTTGGATGAAATCATTCGAACAGGGGTACACAGCCCTACGCCGCCCCCCCCGCAGTTTTAGTTTCTTTCAAGCTAAAAAACAAACCCCGCTTCTGCGGGTTTTGTTTTAATATTTAGAAGTGAACCTGCGTTTGTGTGCTTCTTACTAGTAATGGTTTGGTCTTCTTACTTAATTTTAGTCGCTCGGTACTCCGTCGGTCGATTTTGCAGGGCAGCGATGAGGTCGTCGTGCGTGAGAAGTCCTTTCTGCGCTCCGATGTGCTGCACTACAGACATAGAGTTTACTGGTCCCCAGGTAAGGGCTTCGGCCGGTGTCTTACCTAAGATGATGGCGGCGGTAAAGGTTGAAGCAAAAGCATCTCCGGCTCCAGTACGATCGACTGGGGCAGCTGGATCTGGGTACATTGGCATATGCCAAGCTTGGTCGTCGCCGTCTACTACATAAGCACCGTGTGGACCATCGGTGATAACTGGTAGCTTTGGTCCCAGTGTTTTAAACTTACGTAATAGAGTCGGAATGTGCTGCTCGTCCGTTTTTAAGATTTCTTGAGCCTCTTCCTTGTTACAGAAAAAGATTTCCGTGACTCGGTAGAGTTTCTTTAATGCTTCATAGCCTAATTTAATTTGGAAGGTACCTGGTTGGAAGACGAGCTTAGTGTCTGTTTCTTTGATGTAGTTTACAATATCGAAGTGGAAGGGTAGTCCATGCTCGCCAATAGATGAGAAGTAAAGATAACTGGGTGGTGTCTCAAAATCTGGTAATGAATAAGGGAATTTTTCGTGTTTAATGAGAATGGTTCTTTCAGGTCCATAGCGAAGCACATAGTGGTAATTAGTCGCTTTACCTTCATGGAGCTTTACATAGTCAGTATGAACACCTTCTTGCCTTAAGGTTTCTAGACAGTCTTTACCATTGCGGTCTTGACCTAGATTGGTTACTAAGGCGGTCTTTAGACCAAGTCTGTGAGCTGATACGGCGGCGTTTGGTGAGTTGCCGACTGCGTTTACTACTACGACATCATCATAGGGTAATTTATTACCAAAGGGCATATGCAATGTTTGCCTCCCAGTATCCATATCTTGACTCACGTCGGCAGCATCTTTGTTAAGTTCAATAAAAGCATCAATGACAATATCACCGATAGCTACGAAATCATATTTTTCTGACATATAGATTGATTGTACCACTTGGCCTAGGGTCATTTGGTTCGTGGTGGGGAGACTCAGGGTTTTGGTAACGTTTAGTATTGTCTGCAACGCGACTAGTGCGAAGTTTCAACATCTGTGATATCTTATGGCACATATGTCAGTAAAATTAGCAATTCAACCACGGACGACAGTCCCAGAAAATAAGGCCGAGTTTATTACGGCTGTAGTGTACGGTCCAAAATTTCCATCAACAGCAATCTTCGTTAACAAGAAAGCTTTTGATAAAACTTTTAAAGAGACGGGCGAATCAGTAGTTATTGAACTTGAGGGTCTTGATAAGCCAGTAGAAGTTTTGGTTAAAGACGTCGCCTTCTCACCAATTAAAGGTGGAATACAGCATGTTGATTTTTACGCTCTAGATATGAGTAAGGAAATCACTACTCATATTCCGCTGCACTTTATTAATGAAGCACCAGCCTCTAAGTTGGGCGCGGTCTTAAACAAGGTGTTGCATGAAGTGACCGTTGTTTGCAAGCCGGCTAACTTACCGGCATACATCGATGTTGATTTAAGCCTATTGGTTAATATGGAAGATCGAATTCATATTTCCGATATTATTGCTCCAGCTGGAGTAAAGATTGAGGAAGACCCTGAAGACGTGGTCGTTTTAGCGGAAGAAGTTAAGGAAGAAATAATTGTTGATGAGCCGGTAATTGCAGCTGCTGATGTACCAGTAGAGAAGAAGGGTAAGGCTGAAGAACCAGAAGCTGCTGCGTAAGTTAAGTCGATTTTTTGAACATTTCAAAAAATAAATTGCAGGCCGCTACAGTCAGATTCTCCCTTGGGGGTCTACCACAGGAGTATTCCTATTTTTATAGTCGCTTCACTCCTTAAAAATTAGGTCGCGGCTAAGCTAAGCTTACAGCTCGCTACAGTTGGATTCTCCTTACGGAGTCGAATCCAACTAAGCGCCTGTATAAGCAAAACATAATCGCCTGCGGCTCATTGTTTCTGCTTATGCATAACAAAACATAGTCGGCTAAAGCCTCCTTGTTTCTGTTTTGCAGCCCACATAGTCTGATTTCTCCCTTCGGGGTCGAAATCATCCTTGTGTCTGCATAAACAAAACATAGTCGGCTAAAGCCTCCTTGTTTCTCCTTTGCAGCCCACATAGTCTGATTTCTCCCTTCGGGGTCGAAATCATCCTTGTGTCTGCATAAACAAAACATAGTCGGCTAAAGCCTCCTTGTTTCTGTTTTGCAGCCCACATAGTCTGATTTCTCCCTTCGGGGTCGAAATCATCCTTGTGTCTGCATAAACAAAACATAGTCGGCTAAAGCCTCCTTGTTTCTGTTTATGTTATAATTAACACAATGCAAAAAGTGTTTTTAGTAGTTGGGCTTTTATTAATCCTTGGCTTTTTGCCGGCCGGTGTTAGGGCTGAGACAGAAGCAGAGAGGCGCTCGCGTTTAGAAACTGAGTTACAAGTTGTCGAGCGACAGATTCTCACCCAAAGTCGCTTGGTGGAAGATAAACAAATGGAGCGACAGTCGCTTGAGCGAGACATCACAATTATTGAAGGTCAGGTCAAACAAGCACAGCTTGGTATCCAGGCGCGCGGCTTATCTATTATGCAGTTAACTGATCAGATTGGTGAAAAAGAAGTAGTGCTTTCAATTTTAGCGGAAAAGTTAAGGAAGCAAAAAGAGTCACTGGCTGACCTGGTGCGTAAATCAGCACTTATTGATAACTATTCATTAGTTGAAGTAATGTTGAGTAAGAAAAATTTCTCTGAGTTCTTTTCTGACGTGGCTACTTTTAATTCCCTTAAAGACTCGCTCAATGACTCAGTGTCTACTCTAAATGCGATTCAACAAGATACAGTGTCCCAAAAAGACAATCTAGCAACCAAGCATGAGAAGGAAGCAGAAATGAAACGAATTCAAGAATTACAAAAACAAGAAATCCAAAAAAAAGAAAAGGAAAAGGACCAAATTTTGACAGTGACTAAGGGAGAGGAAAAAGCCTATCAAAAATTACTCGAATCGCAACGTAAAACAGCGGCTGAGCTGCGGAATGCTCTCTTCCAACTACTTGGAGGCGGCGGCGGTATTCCTTTACCAGAGGCTATTCGCCTCGCTGAATATGCTTCAGGCAAAACGGGGGTGCAGACGGCTTTGATTTTGGCTATCTTAGAACAAGAGACAAATCTCGGTTCACATCTCGGTAGCTGCCTCTTTAATGATAATCGCAGTGATAAGCCAATTATGCATCCAACTCGTGATGAGCCGGTCTTCTTAGCTATTGCTGGTATTTTAGGTTTTGATCCCTACTCACGCACTGTGTCGTGTCCGATTTATCAAGGTGGTAGTCGAGTTGGTTGGGGTGGAGCGATGGGACCATCGCAGTTCATTCCCTCCACTTGGGCAATTTATGGTGGTATTGTAAATCGCGGTAGCGGCTGGGTTTACAGCCAAGCAGACGACGTCATTCGTCGAGTTAATAGTGGTAGTTTGCCGGCTAATCCTTTTAATAATCAAGATGCTTTTTTAGCTACCGCTTTTTTACTACGTGATAATGGAGCGAATGGTACGCTTGCTGGTGACCGGCAAGCAGCCTTGCGTTACTATGCTGGTTGGGGAGGAGCTACTAATCCGGCTAATGCTTTTTATGGTGATCAGGTAATGAACCGGAAAGCTAGATTAGTAAACGAAATCAAGATACTTGGGGGTTAATAAGTTAGCCTAGTTGCTAATATACAGATATTTGCTATAGTTCTGTTCACATATGAAAGCAGATATTCACCCAACAAATTACCGACCTGTAATCTTTAACGATAACTCAAGCGGCGAGCGTTTTCTTATTGGCTCAACAGTCGAAACCGATTTAACAGCTAAGTGGACCGATGGCAAAGAATACCCTCTGGCGACAGTTGACGTTTCTAGTGCATCACACCCATTTTATACAGGCCAAGACAAAGTGATGGATACAGCCGGACGAGTAGAAAGATTTAAAGCTCGAGCTTCACAAGCCTCCTCTAGACGAAAGAAGGTCGCTTAACTTAATAGACCGTTTTAGCATAATTCGCTAGACGGTCTTTTTGTATATAGTGTAAACTATAAAAATATATGCAGTACAATCACGAAGAATTACAAACATTTAGAGATAATCACAAGACGCAATTTACTGCTAGTCAGTTTGATGATGTGGCTAAAAAAATTGAGGCGGCTAAAGATTTGGCTAGTGAAGATCCGGAAATGGCAGCACTAGTCGAGGAAGAAATAGCGACCTTGACTACTCAGTTAAACTATTTTTACGAAGAGATGAAACAGATAGCCACTGCAGACAAAGTCGAAGATGAAAAGCCTTACGGTGTGGTGCTTGAAGTGAGAGCCGGCGCCGGTGGTGATGAGGCGGCTCTCTTTGCGGAGGAGTTGGCGCAGATGTACCTAGAGTATGCCACTCTGCAAGGCTGGCTCTACTCTGTAGAAAGTGAATCACGTAGCACTTCGGGCGGATATAAAGAAGGAGTTTTTGAGATTTTGCATCCAAAGGTTTATGATGATTTACGTTACGAGACTGGAGTGCATCGAGTACAACGGATACCAGTGACCGAAAAAGCTGGCCGCATCCACACTTCGACAGCCTCCGTCGCTATTTTGCCACTGCGAAAGAAACCAAAAGTTGAAATTAACATGACTGATATCTTAATGGAGTTTTCACGTTCGGGAGGGGCAGGAGGGCAGAACGTCAATAAGGTGGAGACAGCGGTTCGTTTGGTACATAAACCAACCGGTCTCGAGGTTCGAAGCCAAAGTGAGCGATCACAGCTCAAGAATCGTGAAAAGGCAATGAGTATACTCCAGGCTCGAGTTGAAGCCCAGCATGAGGAGGAAGAGGTTAGAAAACATGCTTCAGAGAGAAAAAACCAGATTGGGACCGGAGATCGGTCAGAAAAGATTCGAACTTATAATTTCCCACAGAACCGCATTACTGACCATAGAATCAAGGAGTCGTGGCATAACATTGAGGGAATAATGGGCGGGCAATTAGACCCGATTGTCGAAGCTTTGAAAAAAGTCAGCGAGGGAGCCCGCTAAGCAGTTGCGTAGCCTTTTTTATTATGATAAGCTCTCGAAGCTTGAGCGCAATGCGCTTTTTTGCTTAGTATTAATTATGTCATCACAAACTAACAACCAATCACTCATCGAACGCCTTTTTGGAGTGGGCGCACATTTCGGTTTTAAAAAGAGTCGACGTCATCCAAGTATTGCCCCATTTCTATTCGGTACTAAAGAAGGTAACGATATATTTGACCTAGAAGCGACTTCTACTTTAATAGAAAATGCCAAGACCATCTTACGTGAGGCGGCTGCTAATGGAAAGACAGTTCTTTTTGTAGGTACTAAAAGTGAAGTAGTAGAGAGTGTCAAGGCGACAGCGCTTAAGGTGGAAATGCCTTATGTTGTGAACCGCTGGATTGGAGGTATGCTCACTAACCTCAGTGAGATCAAAAAACGGATCATGAGAATGGAAGAGTTGGTGCGTGAGGCTGAATCGGGTGAACTAGAAAGAAAGTACACTAAGAAAGAGCGACTACTTCTGAGTCGTGAATTGGCAAAATTGAACTATAATTTCTTAGGAGTTAGTAAGAATGCCAGAACTCCTGATTTCATGGTAGTGGTTGATCCACGCCATGATGCTATTGCAGTTAAGGAAGCTTTGCAGATGAAAGTTCCAGTAATAGCTATTATGAGTTCTGATTGTGATGTATCACTCATTACTCATCCGATTTTAGTAAATGATGCCCTACAAGGAAGTGTTAATTTGGTTTTAGCTGAATTGGCCGGAGCGATTGCTGATGGTAAGGCGGCCTATGTTCCAAAGGTGGCTCCACCAAGGGTGTCTTCGCAACGAACTGACACTCGCCCACGGGCACCAAGGGCTCTACAGGGAGCTTAAATCTAAAAGAGAGAGGGAAGAAAAGTTTGTTCTTGTCAGTAAATAATCAATAAAGAAATAATTATGGAAATCACATCAGCACAACTAAAAGAACTTCGTGACAAGACTGGTATTTCGGTCATGCAATGTAAGCGAGCTCTGGAAGAGGCTGAAGGTGATATGGACAAGGCAGTGATTATTCTGAAAAAAAAGCGCAGCGAAGCAGCTGAAAAGAAGTTAGACCGTGAACTCGGTGCGGGCGCTGTAGGAGTTTATGTTCATAATACTAATGAAGTGGCAGCGATGGTACTTCTGTCTTGTGAGACCGACTTCGTATCAAAAAATCAGGAGTTTGTTGCTTTGGCAAAAGAAATTGCTATGCAGGTAGCTGCTACTAATCCAAAATATGTTAGTAAAGATCAAGTTTCAGCAGAAGTCCTAAAAAAGGCTGAGGAGGTTTTTGCGACCGAAGTTGTCGACAAGCCAGCAGAAATGCAAGCTAAAATCCTAGAAGGTAAAATGTCTGCTTATTTCAAGGAGCAAATTCTTCTAGAGCAACCTTTCATTAAGAATCCTGAAACTACTATCTCTGAGATGATTTCTGGAGCGGTACAAAAGTTTGGAGAAAATGTGAGTGTGGCTCAAATTTCGCGTGTCTCAGTTAAATAACCAGCATCCCTAGTTATGCTCGGTCTTGGACAAATACTAATACTGAATATTGGGCTGTTTGTTTTTCTTGCTTGGGTTTTTACTTTGGAGCAAAAAAAACAACAACGCCTATTTTTACCAAATTTTCGAGTCAAACTTGACTCCGTGACAGAAAAGACAATTAATATTTTGTCAGGTAAAATCAACTATGTTGGTCGTCACATCATTAAATTGTCTTGGTACTATGGCCTGCACCGATTCTTGCGATTGGTGCTGGTCAGCCTAGTAAAGGCCTACGATTTTCTAGAGGCTATTTTTACTGAGAATCGAGACCGAGCGAGACGATTGAAGATTGAAAAGAAAAAGATTGATCAAAGCAGTACACATTTAGGACAAGTGGCGGAACATAAGACTGCTACGGCCTTAAGTGAGGGACAGAAGAAGAAATTATTGAAAAAAAAGCTAGAACGCGGATAAAAAGGTTGCGATTTTTTTTAAAACCGGCATAATTGCAGACGTACCAGAAAGTATTGCCATCTTAGCTCATTGGGAGAGTTAAAACAGTATGGGATACTGTTTTAAAGTTTTGGAAACATTTGCAAAACACTCTGAGTGCCGTAATGTAGTAGTGTAGCAAAAGAAAGTATTGCCATCTTAGCTCAGTTGGTAGAGCAACGGTTTTGTAAACCGTGGGTCGTCAGTTCAAATCTGACAGATGGCTCCAGAATTAGAGATTTCGGTTTTGAAGAAGCCGCAAGGTGGGACGCGCGAAGCGCTTCCCACGCTCTTGGGTCTTCTGTATTTTTTTCTACAAAACTGGAGTGTCTTTACGACTTCACTCGAACCTATTTTATCAAAAATTCGTAATGATGACTAATCGCACGCGCGGAGCGCGTGGTGGCTCTAAAGCGCCCATGTGCTTGGATTTACAC
>Ga0163147_10008668_pt1 | contig 11227 bp, 6 predicted proteins | sample OliLakLV19MP6G1_FD_148597 | JGI IMG/M metagenome (GOLD analysis project Ga0163147, IMG submission 148597) | Freshwater microbial mat bacterial communities from Lake Vanda, McMurdo Dry Valleys, Antarctica- Oligotrophic Lake LV.19.MP6.G1 | ecosystem: Environmental > Aquatic > Freshwater > Lake >...
CAGGGGATCGTCATGGCCGTCCGGGGTTTGCCGTCGTGGCTGAAGGTGCGCGTTTTGTAGGCCAGTGGCACAGCGACCAGCAGCCCGTGGCGCCGCACCCTGCCACCCTTCGCCAGCCCCTCGACGCCGGTTTTCGTCGTGCCGGGACTCGCGCCACCACCGGCCTCGAAGCCCAGGATCAGCTCCGTCGCATCCGGCAGTTCGCGCTTCAGCAGGGCGGCCACACAATCCGTGGGCACCACGTCGAAGCCGGCGCCGGGAAGAACAACGATGCCCCGCGCCCGCGCCCGCGCGTCCTGGGCGTGACAGTGGGCGAAGACCTCGAGCTCGCCAGTGATGTCCAGGTAATGGGCGCCCGCCGCGAGGCAGCCCTCCAGCATCGGCGCACAGGTGGCTGAGAACGGGCCGGCGCAATGGAGGACGAGGGCAACGTCCTGCAGTCCCGCCGCGATCTCCCCCGGCTCGTCGAGACCAAAGACCCGGACGGGCAAGCCGTGCTCCGCACCAAGGGCCCGCAGCGCCGCCGCATTGCGCCCGGCCAGGATAGGTTGCAGTCCCCGGCGCACGGCCTCGGCGGCCATGAGCTGGCCGGTGTAGCCGTTGGCGCCGTAAATGAGCCAGGTTTGCATGAGTTCACCGTTTGCCGTGGATAGACTACTGCCGTGTCTACTGAGCTGGAAATACTTCGGGTGGTTAGCGATCGGCTAACCGGCCAGGGACTGCCCTTCATGTTGACGGGGTCGTTCGCTCTCGTCGCCAGCCCGTAGATCTGGCAGGCGTCCAGACCTGGATTGTAAGCCGTGAGGACCTGATTCTGTCCAAGCTGCTATGGGCCCAGGACTCAGGCTCTGAACTGCAACTGAGGGATGTCCGGGCACTGCTCGACAGCACGGCTGACGCCGAGTATTTGCAGGAATGGGCAGCTAAACTAGGGGTTGTCGCGTTGCTGGCAAAGGCCTCATCTTGAAGGACACATCGGCGGAAGTTGAAGCCCTGGTCGCGGCACGCCACCGCGCCATGGCCCCGGCAGAGCGCTGGCAGATCGCCTCCGCGATGTATGACGGCGCCCGGGCGATCGTTGAGTCCTCCCTGCCAGCCCATCTGTCCCGGCGGGAACGGCGGCTGGCTTTCGCCGTTCGTATGTACGGCGAAGAACTGCCTCCAGCGGCTCTCGAAGCTTTTGCCGCTTACGAGTAATCGATGACTGACTCTAGCTACGACCCCCCGGCACCCGTCCCCAGCCCCTGCGTGGGTATCTGCTGTATCGGCTACGACGGGCTGTGTTTCGGCTGATACCGGAACCGTGCCGAACTGTCTGCCTGGGGTACCGCCAGTGAAGCGGAGAAACGGGAAATCCTGGCCCGTTGCCGGGAGCGACTCCAGCAGCAGGCTCCGGCACCGTGAGGACCAGCCGGCCAGCGATTGACCGGGTTGAGCACAGCGGGCTCTCCATCGCGCCGGAGCTCTATAACTTCATCGGCACGGAGGCCCTCCCGGGAAGCGGCGTAACGGCCGATGCCTTCTGGTCCGCCTTCGCGGGCATCGTGACCGACCTGACCCCCCGGAACCGGGCCCTGCTGACCCGGCGGGACGAGTTGCAGGCGAGCATCGACGAGTGGCACCGGGCCAATCCCCAGGCGCCGGCAGCCCGGTACCGGCAGTTTCTTGAGTCCATCGGCTACCTGCTGCCGGAAGGCCCGGCGTTCAGTGTGACCACCGCGAATGTGGACGAGGAAATCGCCACGCTGGCCGGCCCGCAACTCGTGGTGCCCCTCAAGAACGCCCGCTACGCCCTCAATGCGGCCAACGCGCGCTGGGGCTCGCTCTATGACGCGCTCTATGGCACAGACGCCATCGGCGACGAGGGTGGAACTGAACGGGGCAAGGCATACAACCCGGTGCGCGGGGCCCGGGTCATCGCCTACGGGCGGGACTTTCTCGATGCCACGTTCCCGCTCACGACCGGCTCGCACCGGGACGCCACCCGCTATGCCGTGAGTCACGGTAACCTGGTCATCACCCTGGCTGGCAACCGCAGCAGCGCTCTGCGGGATCCGGCACTGTTCGTCGGCTACACCGGCAGCCCGGACAGTCCACAGGTAGTCCTGCTCCGCCACCACGGCTTGCACGTGGAAATCCAGATCGACGCGAGCCACGCCATCGGCCGGGATGACCCGGCCCACGTCAAGGACCTGTGCCTGGAGGCCGCGCTGACCACGATCCAGGACTGCGAAGATTCCGTCGCCGCTGTCGATGGCGCCGACAAGGTCGAGATCTACCGGAACTGGCTCGGGCTCATGCTGGGCACCCTGCACTGCGAACTGCCCAAGGGTGGCAAGACCATCACGCGCCGCCTGGACCCGGACCGGGTGTATACAGCGGCCCGGAGCGCAACCCAGGGCTCAACCCACGTCTCAACCCAGGGCTCAACCCAAGGCTCAACCCAGGGCGCAACCCAGGGTGGCGAGCTGCGCCTGCCGGGCCGCTCGCTGCTGCTGATCCGGAATGTCGGCCACCTGATGACCAACCCTGCCATCCGGTTCAACGGCAAGGATGTTTTCGAAGGCCTGATGGACGCGGCGATCACGGCGCTCATTGCCAAGCATGACATTCTGGGCCGCGGTGCTCTGCGCAATTCCCGCTTAGGTTCGGTCTATATCGTCAAACCCAAGATGCACGGCCCGGACGAGGTCGCCTTCGCCGTGGAGCTGTTTGCCCGGGTGGAAGATGCCATCGGGCTGCCCCGGAACACTCTCAAGATCGGCATCATGGATGAGGAGCGCCGCACCTCCGTCAACCTGCTGGAATGCATCCGCGCTGCCCGGGAGCGGGTGATCTTCATCAACACCGGCTTCCTTGACCGCACCGGCGACGAGATGCACACGTCCATGGAAGCCGGCGCCATGGTGCGCAAGGAAGACATGAAAGCCAGTGCCTGGATCAGCGCCTACGAGAACAACAACGTGGATGTCGGCTTGCTCTGCGGACTGCCGGGCCACGCCCAGATCGGCAAGGGCATGTGGGCCAAGCCGGACCTGATGGCAGAGATGCTGCGCACCAAGATCGGCCACCCCGAGGCCGGCGCCACCTGCGCCTGGGTACCCTCGCCCACGGGCGCCGTGCTCCATGCCATTCACTATCACCGGGTGAACGTCGCCGCACGGCAGGCCGCGTTACGCTCGCGGCCCCGGGCGTCGCTGGATGACATGCTCACGATTCCGCTGGCGGCGAACACGCACTGGAGCGCCGACGAACTGCGCGCCGAACTGGAGAACAACTGCCAGGGGATTCTCGGCTATGTGGTCCGTTGGGTGGACCAGGGCGTGGGCTGCTCCAAGGTACCCGACATTCACAACGTGGGGCTGATGGAAGACCGGGCGACCTTGCGCATCTCCAGCCAGCATGTGGCGAACTGGCTGCGGCACGGGATCGTCACGGAGCAACAGGTGCTGGAGGTCATGCAGCGCATGGCGGCGGTGGTTGATCGCCAGAACGCCGACGATCCGCTGTACCGGCCGATGGCGCCGAATCCGGAGGCCAGCCTGGCCTTCAAGGCAGCCTGTGCGCTGGTCTTTGACGGGTTGACCCAGCCCAATGGCTATACGGAGCCGCTGCTGCACGCGGCGCGACTGGCCCTGAAGGCGCGGGATCTTCAGTAACGGTTCGCCGCTGCCGATGACTGGTGCATCGCCCGCAACGCACAGAACACGGCGATCGCGCCCAGTATGTGCTTGAGACTGTGGCCGCTGATAAATCCGTTCGCCGCATAAATGCCAGCGTCAAAATATTCCGCCAGCTTGGCCAGCACGTAGGCGCCCAGTGTCGCCCACAGCCAGGAAGCCCGAAGCCCACCGCCCTTCCCCGTGATCAGCAGCAGGGGGATCAGCACCATCGGCAGGAACTGCACCAGGCCATAGGCCCGCAGATCGCCCCGGCCCTGCAATTCAGTCCAGTCCCAGTACAGCACGGAACCGACGCCGGCAAAGACCAGCGGCCACAGGAGACGCCGGCCGAGGCGCGTGGAGACCCGGTCCTCGATCACGAGGGAGAACAGCGACATGAAGGCAATGGTCAGGGGTATGCGGTCCCAGGTCAGCGTGTCGTTGGTCGGCGCGTAGTGGTAGTAGGCGGAGCCGGCGCCGACCAGCAACGCCCCGAGGCAGAACACCAGGTAAGAGGCCGGCGCCAGCTGGGGCTGCAGCTTCGGCAAGGCCCATAGCCCGAAGGCGCCCGCCAGCAGAAAGGGCATGTTGGAGACGACATTCCAGAAACCGGGAATGTTAAACAGCACCCTGCGATCGGCAAACGCGTGGTAGCCGGGATCCTGCGGAATCGGCGGCAACGCGAGAACGATGGCGAGAACGATGGCCAGTGCCAGTCCCACCAGGGAGACCTGCAGGCCTGACTTGCCGAGTGCTCTCGTCTTCATGGTCCCGGTTCTCCGCCTCCTCAACCAGAGTACCAGCCGGACGGATCCTGTATCGTGCCGGGCATGGTAATACCTGCCGAAATCCGCGACGAATATAACCGCCTGGGCGAGCAGAAGGACCTGGTCCACCTCAAGGACTTCGCCCGGTGGAGCTACATCAGCAGCGCGGACTGGACCGACCTGTGCCGCCGCTCGGCGGACTTCATCGGCATCGAAAACGGGGATCGCGTGTTCGAGGCCGGCTGTGGGTCCGGGGCTTTTCTTGCCGAGGTTGCCGCCTACCGGCAGGTGACGCTGGCCGGAGTGGACTTCGCCGAGAACCTGGTGGCGATTGCCCGGAGCCAGCTGCCCGGCGAATTTGAGGTCGCCGACATCACCAACCTCCTCACAGTAAAGAGCGGCAGCTACGACAAAACGCTCTCCCATGGCGTCTTCCTCTACCTGGACTCGCTGGACGCGGCGCGCCGCGCGGTACTGGAAATGGTGCGCATCACCAGGCCCGGCGGCACCATCTACATTGGTATCGTGAACGACCCCGAGCGCCATGCGGAGTTCGACCATCCGCCCTCCGGCTCGTTTCTTTTCACGAAGGGCTTCTGGCAGGACTTCGCGGCCGAACAGGGCCTCACTCTCGAACTGGTCGACCAGGACCTCATCTTCAGCAAACCGTCCGGCTACGATTGCTACTCCCGCGTACGCTATTCCCTGCTGCTGAAAAAACCCTGACAAAAAAAATGAGGGGTCGGCCATGAGCAGTGCTCGGCATTCGAGTGCGACACGCCTTGATGTCCTCACGAACCGTGAGGAGGAGTGGTCTGTGCGCATGGCCATGGTCAACAGCGCCCGGCACTTTCTCCTCCTGACCACCTACTACTTCGGCAGCGACGAGCGCAGCGGCCGGATGGCGGACGCCCTGATCGCTGCCGCCCACCGGGGAGTGCGGGTCGTGCTCGTCGTTGACCGCTTCGGGCAGCGGCTGGCCCGGAACCTGAGCAGCCCGGCCGAGAGCCCGCAACTCCTGGAGCGCTTCCGGGCACTGGAAGCCGCTGGAGGCCGCGTCGTCCACTACGCGCCGGCGTCATTCATGCATCGCTGGGTCGGCGGTGGCGTCCACGTCAAGATTCAGGTCTCGGACGCCGGCGCCGCCGTCTTTGGCAGCAGCAACATCGCCCACCACTCCTTTGCCCAGTGGAACGAGGTCTCCCTGGAACTGGAGGGTGAGATCGTCCACCATCTGCTCCAGGACGCCTGCCGGTTTGCCCGGCTGTCCGCGGCAGAGACGGCGACGCTTGCGGGCCTTCTTGCCTTGCCAGCCCGGTCCGCGCCGCGCCAGCGTCTGCGCTACGTGCTGGAGGACCCCGCGGAGCGTTCCGGCCCGCTCTTCCCGTTTGGCACGGTACACAACCGTCTGACCGCTGACCTGGTCCATCTGATCGACAGCGCCCGGTGCTCTCTGCGGATCGCGTCGCTCTACTGCAAACCGGCTCCGGTGCTGAAGGCGGCGCTGCTGCGGGCCTGCCGGCGAGGCGTTGACGTGGAGATCTTCCACTCCCACCGGGACTCACTGGGCGTCACCCATTTCCCCTGGATCTCCGCCTCCATACAGTACGGATCGGTCCTGAAGGCGGGCGCCCGCATTTACGAGAACGTTGCGGGCGAGCATGCCAAGGTACTGCTCGTGGACGATCGGGAGGTGGCCGTGGGCAGTTACAACCTGGAGCACGCGGCCCACGATCGCCTTATCGAGGCGATGATCTTTTCCGAAGACGGGGAAATCTGCGCGCGCTTCCGCCTGCTGTTTGACGGCATGCGCCGCAGCCCCGGCAGCACCGCCCTGACCCCCGGCTGGCTGAGCGAGTTGCCGTTCCCGCTGCAGGTCAAGCGCTGGCTATACCGCCCTCTACAGCGCTGGATGTAGGCAAAACTCGGCGCGGCTAACCTTCGGCGAGGATCGTGCTCGCCACGAGACACCCGCCGAGGCCTTCGGTCCCGAAGACATCGATGTTCTGTCCGGGTACCAGGTCGTCCAGCGACCCCCGCGTGCTTTCAAGGCTGCCGCCACTGTCGTCCACGAGAAAGATATCGGCGGTCCAGGTATCGACGCAACGGTCGCCGGAAGCTGTACTCATACTCAGCCGCTGGGCCCCGACATCAACGTCCAGCACGGCGCCATTCAGGAGTATCTCGCTGGTGCCCAGATCCGGATCGAGGACCACCAGCGACGTCCGGAACACATCCTCGCTGGCACCCGAGATGGCCAGCACGGCATCGGCGATCGCGCGGGTGCCCGTCGCCAGGTCCAGGCGGCTCAACTCGAAGCCATCAGTCGAGAAGATTCTTGATTTCGGGTAGAGCTGTGCTGCCAGCGGCCCGTCGGTGACGATTCCCTGCCCCGGAGCCAGGTCAATGCCGAAGCGATCGGTGACCGGATTCACCGGCGTGGTTACGACTCCTGCGAGCCGCTTGAAAGTCCCGAGCGGGCCCTCCTCGATGATGTAGGCATCCACCGCAAAGCGGTCGCTGTCCCCATCGTTGTCATTGTCGTCGCCACTATCGCCGTCGCCATCATCTTCGTCGTGATCCCATGGACGCAGACGGCCGATGATCGTCGCCTCATCACCCACGGCCAACTGGAAGTATGCCTTGGGCAGGCCGTCTTCACCGAAGATGCCGGTGGCGGCATCCGTGCTGACGCGCACGCACCGGTCTTCGTCGCCGTGCCGTCGGTCCTCATCAGAGGAGGAAATGAGGGCGGTCTGACACAGCCGCAGCTCACCACTGTCACCGATCGCTGTTATCTCGCCGTGGATCCGCGTGAGGCCCGGTGCGGGTAAGCCGTTGGCGATATCGACAAAGATGACGGGCCGGACGATGATCCTGCCATTGCCGGTCTCGGTGATTTTCAGTGACTTCTTCATATCGAAGTCGACAGTGATGACCAGGGTTGCGCCCGGAGGCACATAGAACGGGCCCTGGGGATTGAGATCGATCTTGCCGTTCGCAACCAGCTTCGCATCGATAGTCTCGTCGATGGTGCCGTCGTGATTGAGCTTGACCAGCTCCAGGCTGCTCAGCTGGAGGCGAATCTTGTTGTAGGTACCGGCAGGAACCTCTTCGCTGACGGCGAACAGCTCCGAGTAGTCGGCCAGTCTCAGCAGATCAATGGTCTCGACGCCCGAGAACAGGACCACTCTGCGGCCCTCCCCGAGCAGCTCGATGGACGTGATGGTGGCCAGGGCCTGATCCACGTCCGCGGTCGGCGCGTCGGTGAGTGCGATACCGACAGTCGCGAACTGGGCAGGAGCTGCGACACCACCGGTGCTGCCACCACCACCGCAGGCGGCGACGGTCAGCAAGGCCACGGCGATCAGAACGGACGGAATGGACCTGTGCATGGGGCGAACTCAGACTGGGTGAGTGGGTAATCCTACCCCACTGGATTCCCTCCAGCATGAACGATCCCGGAGGTAGGATTACGTCAAATCCTGGCCGACCCAGGGACAGATCGCTGCGCGGTTCCGCCCCCCACTGTGTAATCAGGGCAGCATCCCGATCCAGCTCCAGGCCAGCGCACTCACGCCGCCGCGGGCCCCGGTGGCCGGGCATTCAGGGCCGCACGGGCCTGCCGCCAGGACGGCAGGAACTGATCCAGGAAGCCATAGAAGCGCTGGTTGTGGCCCCGCTCCAGCAGGTGCACAAGTTCGTGCACGACCACGTATTCCAGGCACTCTTGAGGCTTGCGGGCCAGTTCGAGACTGAGCCAGATGCGGCGTGCGCGGATGTTGCAGGAACCCCAGCGGGTGCGCATTTTCCTGATGCCCCACTCCGCGGCCTGCACGCCCAGCACGGGCTGCCACTGGGCCAGCAGGGGCGGGATCCGTTCCTGCAGCTGCTGTCGATACCAGCGCTCGAGCACGCGGCTGCGGCCCTCCAGGCTGGTCCCGGGCCGGACGTACAGCTCAAGGACGCCTGTACCCTGCAGGCCAACGCGGGGCGCGCCCTGCCGCTCAACGACCTGCAGCACGTGGGCCCGTCCCAGGTAGTCGTGGCTCTCGCCACTCACCAGTTCCTGCGCAGACTCTCGCCGCTGGCCCGCGAACCGGGCCTGCTGCCGACGGATCCAGTCCAGCCGGCTGGTGATGAGGTGATGGATGGCCTCGTCACTGATGCCCCAGGGGGCCGCAATCCGGACGTTGCCATAGGGGGGGTAGACCGCGAGACGCAGGTGTCGGACCGGTTTCCGCAGCACGGAGACTTCCAGGCCACCCACGGTGATCTGGCGGACCTCAGCAGACTTGCGGTTGGAGGTGAACACGATCACCCCCATGGTAAAGCATGCCGCTAGGGGCCGAGTCCGGAAGGCCCCGGCGGCAGTCCGAAGCGGGCTTTAAGCCGTGCGCCATCATTGGAATCAACGACGCCGTTGCCGTTGAGGTCCCGGTCCGGAAAGTCCGACGAGCCGAAGGCAGCCTTCAGCATTGCGCCGTCGTTCGAGTCGACGACGCCGTTATTATTGAAGTCCGCATCGCACAGGTTCCCGTAACCATCCCCATTCGTGTCGCGCTGGTCCGCATTTTTCACGAGCGTACAGTTGTCCAGGGCATCCAGGACCCCGTCCGTGTCCAGATCGGACACCGGCGCCCCGCCCTCGTCGCTGCCGATCTGCTCCAGATAGGCCACCAGCGCCGACAGGTCGGCCGCCGGCACGGGGCGGGCATTGTGGGCCTGGATGGCTGCCGCCAGCGTCGGCGCCGAGCCGTCGTGCAGATAGGGCGCAGTCGACCACACATCCCGCAGCGTCGGCACGTCGATGCCCGCGAGCCCGCCGCCGAGACGGTTACCGCTCGCCGGGGTCAGCGTACCGATATCCATGACGTTACCCGCAGCACTGACCGTGAAATTGACGCCGCCGTGGCAACTGGCGCAGTTCTGGCGCGCAAAGACGGTCTTGCCCTCCGCCGCCGCCGTCGTCAGCGTCCCGTCGGCATTGCGCGCAGGACTAGGGGCAAAGCTGTTCAGGGACGCGACGTAGTCGGCCAGTGCATCCAGGTCCGCGCTCTGCCCGGCTTTTGGATCGCCCAGCGGCATGTTCCGCGTGCCCGCGTTAAAGGCCTCGTCACTCATCAGGCCTGTCCCGCCTGCCAGGGAACGGATCTGGCCCTCGAAGTCCTGGACCTCGTCAAAGTTGTTGCTCCAGTGCAGGAAGCCCTGGCCCGCGGCGCGGCCCCGCAGGCTGATGGTGTTGCGCAAGCCCTCGCCGAAACCGCTGAGATCCCAGACGCGGCCGTCATGTCCACCGTCGTTGTGGCAGGTGGCGCAACTCATGTAGCGGTCCAGCGACAGGCGCGGATCCCGCGCGTCATAGAACAGCTGCTTGCCGAGCAGCACGTTGGCCGGGAGCCCCTCCGTCGTGACGGACTGGAGCGTTGCCAGGTGGGGAACGCTGGCCGTCGCCGAGATGACGAGGGGCGACAGGTTGAAGACGTCAACGGTACGGTCCATGAAATTGCTGACGTAGAGACGCAGGCCATCCGGTGACACGAGCACACCCTGGGGTGCCCGGCCGACTTCGAGACGCAGGACCTGCAAGCCATCGTGGGCGCTGGCAACCACCACTTCCCGGCTGGTTTCCAGGGCAGCGAAGGCATAGACCCCGAGTTTGTCGAAGGCGACGGCGCTGGTGAGGCTCGCGTTGTCGTGATCCATGCGCCGGGAAAGATCTTCGGTGCCGGTGCCCAGGACCAGGCGCGACGTGATCGCCCGGACCGTGTTCTGGAAGTTGAGTCCCTGGCCATCCCGGCGGATCCCGCGCAGGACGTTGTCCTGCTTCGAGGGCACGAAGGCCTGGGTCCCGTCCGGGGAGATCACGGCTGCGCCGAGGTAATTCGGTATGCCGCTACCCGCATTCGCGGTATCGGGCACGGACAGATGCCGGAGAGTGATGGTCTGTACGATCTGCAGACTTGCGGTATCGATCTGTACGACCTCGCCGCCCGCGGTGCCCGGTTGCACAGTGGTGGTGTTCTCCCCCGGCAGAAGGGGGGTAACGAATCGGGAGACATAGACGGTCGCTCCGTCCCAGCTGACCGACAGATGCCGCGGATTAGGGCCCACGGCCACTTCACCCGTCACCTGGCGCAGGTTGGCATCCAGCCGGAGCAGCTTGCCCGAGCCCTCCAGCACGACGTAAGCGGTGCTCCCGACCGGGGAGAACGCGAGTCCATACGGCTGGGACCCGCGGGGCAGCGGGAAGGTCGCGATGACCGCCAGCGTGCCCGGATCAATGACACTGATGGACGCCGACTGCTGGTTGGTGACCCAGACCAGGCCATCGGAGCCGATCGCCACCGACCGGGGCGCCAACTGCACCGGAATCTCCGCCAGCCGGGCATTGGTCGCGGCATCGAATGCCGTCACCGAGTTGTTGTCCTGGTTGACGACCCACAGGCGGTTGTTGCCACCCGCCGGCGCACCGTAGGCCAGATTGCCCGACGCCGTCGGCCGGTTCGCCGTCAGCGGGAAGTGCACGGTGACCGCGGTCGTACTGAACTGCTGCTGGCCCCGGCTGTCAGTCACCGTCAGCGTGACGTAGTAGACCCCGGGGGCGGTGAAGGTGTGATCAATAGTCGGTGCACTCGACCACGGGGTCTCCGGCGTGCCGTCGTCGAAGAACCAGCGATACTGGGGATTGATGGCGCTGCTCACCGCCGCGGTGAAGGTGGCGGTGGAGCCGGCCAGGCGGGGGTTCTGGGCAGGCAGCGGCTCGAGCACCAGCGGAGCAATTGCGGTGATCACCCA
>Ga0163147_10008669_pt1 | contig 11225 bp, 7 predicted proteins | sample OliLakLV19MP6G1_FD_148597 | JGI IMG/M metagenome (GOLD analysis project Ga0163147, IMG submission 148597) | Freshwater microbial mat bacterial communities from Lake Vanda, McMurdo Dry Valleys, Antarctica- Oligotrophic Lake LV.19.MP6.G1 | ecosystem: Environmental > Aquatic > Freshwater > Lake >...
GGACCACTGGCTACTGACAGAACCAGGCAAAGGACTGCCACATGAAATATCTCGTCACCGGCGCCGCCGGGTTCATCGGCTCCCACCTGTGCGAACGGTTGCTGCGCGACGGCCATCAAGTCGTCGGCGTCGATGCCTTCGTGCCGTATTACCCGCGCGTGTTGAAAGAAGCGAACCTCAATTCGTCGCGCTTGCAAACGTCGTTCGCGTTCCACGAACTCGATCTGCGGACCGACGCGCTCGATCGCGTCTTGGAAGGCGTTGATGTCGTCTTCCATCTCGCCGCGAATGCGGGTTTGCCCAAGAGCTGGACGCAGTTCGACCTGTACGAAAGCTGCAACGTGACGGCGACGCAGCGGCTGCTGGAGTCCGCCGTGCGCGCGGAAGTCGGGCGCTTCGTGTATGCCTCAACGTCGTCGGTCTACGGCCGCCACGCGAGCGGCGACGAATCGTTGCCGACGCGGCCGATCTCGCCCTACGGCGTGACCAAACTCGCCGCGGAACAACTATGCCGCGCGTACTCCGAAGAAATGGGTTTACCCTTGGTCGTGCTGCGCTACTTCTCCGTCTACGGCCCGCGGCAACGGCCCGACATGGGGTATCACCGCTTCATCCGCGCCTTGCTGCGCGGCGAGACCATCCCCGTCTTCGGCGATGGCCAGCAAGTGCGCGGCAACACGTATATCAGTGATTGCGTCGATGCCACGGTGCGGGCCGCGGGCGCGATGCCAAGCGAGACGTTCAACGTCGGCGGCGGGGAAACCGCGTCGGTGTGGGACATTCTGCGCAAACTCGAGCGCCTGACGCGCCGCCGGGCCATCACCGTGCAGGAACCCGCCCGCGCCGGCGATCAACGCTCGACCTGCGCCGACACGACCAAGCTCACGCGCCACCTCGGCTGGCACGCCCAAGTCAGCCTCGACGAAGGGCTGGCGCTGCAGATCGCGTGGCAAGTGGAAACCTCCGGCCGAGCCGCCGCGTGATATAGCCCCCGGCTTGCCGGGGGAAATCTTGTAGTGAAGCGCCGCTGGAATTCGTCCGGCTTCCCCCGGCAAGCCGGGGGCTAAATGGGACTCACTGGAGATTCAGGGATGATGCTCTACATCCTGATCGGCTACATGTTCCTGTTCATCCACCGCCCGTTCGAGGTATGGCCGTGGCTGGGCGAGTATCGCGTCGAACGGCTTTACATCCTCGCCGCCGGGCTGGTGTGGCTGATCGCGCCGCGCAAGCGCTTGCAGCCGACACGGCTCGACCTCGGCATCGTGGCGTTCTGCTTCTCGGTCCTGTTCGCGTGGGCGCTGAGTCCGTGGAACGCGCAGGGGCAAGCGGCCGTCGAGGACTGGTTCAAGATCGTCGTCTTCTACGTGTTGGTGACCACCGCGGTGACACGGCCGGAGGAACTCCGCAAACTCCTGCTCGCCTTCGGCGTCATCATGACGCTGTACATGCTGCACTCGCTCTGGGAGTTCCGCAACGGCCGGCACACGTACCGCATGGGCATCCCGCGTATGATTGGCGTCGATAAGACGCTGGGCGATCCCAATAGCTTCGGTGCGAGCATTGTCTACGCGTTGCCGTTCGTGCGCCTGTTCTGGTTGACGAGTCAACAGCGACTACTGAAGTTCTGTTTCGCGGCGTACGTCGGCCTGTCGTCCGTCTGCATCCTGCTCACCGGCTCGCGTTCGTCGCTGTTGGGCTTGCTCGCTTGGGGCTTCATCACTTGCATGCAAAGCAGCCGGCGCGTGCGCTACTTGTTCCTCGCCGGCGCGCTGGCATGCGGGGCGTTCGTCGTGCTGCCCGACAGTTTGCAGAATCGCTTCGAGACGATGATCAATCCGGACGTGGGGCCGGCCAGCGCCAAAGCCTCTGGGCAAGGCCGCATCGACGGTCTGGTGAAGGGCTTCGAGTTGTGGCAGAAGTACCCACTGACGGGCTGCGGCCCCGGCGTCTGGCGCAAGGCCACGGGAAGCGACATCGAGTCGCACAGCCTTTATGGGCAAGTCATGGGCGAACTCGGCAGCACCGGCATTGTCGCGTTCGGCGGCTTGGTCGTCATGTTCGTGCTGGCGCTGCTCAAGTTCCGCCGCAAGGCCGCGAAGCTCGACGGCGACCACGGCTCGTTCATGCACCAACTGACGGGCGCGCTGCTGACGGCGACGGCGCTCTTGCTCATGGAAGGGCTGTTCGGGCACAACCTGTTCCGCTTCAGTTGGCTGTGGTACATCGGCTTTTTGGTCATCGCGATGCAGGCCGCGCGGCGCGTGCCGGTGATGGCGTTTGTGCCGCCGACGAGATTCTCGATGCCGCGTCTCGCGCTGCGATGATCCCACATAGCCCTCGGCTTGCCGGGGGTGACGTTGGTATCTCAATAACGAAGATTTCCCCCGGCAAGCCGGGGGCCATATGGAAGACAGTCATGGATCTTTTCGCACCCATCTCCCGCCATCTCATCGCCCCCGCATGGGCCGCGTGGGAAGGCAGCGATTACCTGCGCCACTTTCACCGGCTCAAGCGCTCGCAATTCGACGCGCCCGAGGTCGTGCGAACGCGACAACTCGAGCAACTCCAGAACATCGTCGCCCACGCTTATGGCACAGTGCCCTATTATCGCCGCCTCCTCGACGACGCCGGGCTGCGACCCGACGATATTCGTTCGTTCGACGACTTTCAGAACGTGCCGCTGTTGACCAAACAGCATCTGCGCGATCACTTCGACGATCTGCTCTCCGACCAGTTCCGCGGGCAGAAGCTGCATCTGAAGAAGACGTCGGGTTCGACCGGCGTGCCGGTGCGGGTGATGCTCGATGACGCGGGGATGCAGTTCAAACGCGCTTGCACCCTACGCTCCGACGAGTGGAGCGGTTGGCGTCTCGGCCAACGCACCGCGAAGGTTTGGGGCAACCCGGAATATCGGCAACTCGGCTGGCGCGGGCGCATGCGCAACCGGCTCCTCGACCGCGCCGATTACCTCGACACGCTCAAGATGACCGATGCCGACTTCGCCGAATTCACGCATCGGCTGCGACGGTCGCAACCCGGTTTGATCTTCGGCCACGCTCATTCCGTCTACCTGCTCGCCGCGTTCGTGAAACGCCACGGTCCCGCGGGCATCCGGCCGCGCGGCATCATTTGCACGGCGATGGTCCTGCACGACTGGCAGCGGCGCGTCATCGAGGAAGTCTTCGCGTGCCGCGTGACCAATCGCTACGGCTGCGAGGAAGTCAGCCTCATCGCCGGCGAGTGCGAACATCACCGCGGGCTGCACGTCAACGCCGACGGGCTGTACGCCGAGGTGCTGGCCAATGGCCGACCCGCACAGCCGGGGGAAGCCGGCGCCGTTGTCGTCACCGATCTCGTCAACCGCGCCATGCCGATTTTGCGCTACAAGATCGGCGACGTGGCCGCGTGGTCGCCGTCGCGCTGTCCCTGTGGGCGTGGGTTGCCCGTGCTGGAACGGCTCGACGGCCGCGAGTCCGATTACATAACCACGGCGGCGGGCGAGCTGATTTCCGGCATCTCGCTCACCGAGAACTTCGCGATGCAAGTGCCCGGCGTCGCCCAGATGCAAATCGTGCAGGAGACGCGAACGCGGTTCGTGTTCCGCATCGTCCGCGCCGAGAGGTTCGACGAGCGGCTGCTGGCACGGCTCGTGAGCGAGCGTTTCGGCCCGACGGCCGAGTTCGAGGTCGAGTTCGTGGACGCGATCCCGCAGGAGCCGTCGGGGAAGTATCGCTTCTGCATCTCGCGCGTGCCGGTGACGATGTAAGAGGAATCCGGTTGGCGACGCTTCGTAGAAGCGTTTACGCTTCTGCGAAGCGTCGCCAACCGGATGCGAAACAGAGGTTCCCCATGCTCCCCCGCGTCAGCGTCGTGATGGCGAACTACAACTACGCCCGCTACCTCCGCGGCGCCATCGACTCGGCGCTGAATCAAACACTGCGCGATCTGGAGTTGATCGTCGTCGATGACGGCTCCAGCGACGGGTCGCGCGAAATCATCGAATCGTATGCGAGCGATCCGCGGTTGCGCTTTCGGCCCGTGCCGCACCTGGGTCAGCCCGGCGCGAAGAATGCCGGCATCGAATGGGCACGCGCGCCCCTCGTGGCGTTCCTCGATGCCGACGACGCGTGGCATCTCGAGAAGCTCGCCAAGCAAGTGGCGCTCTTCGACCGCGAGCCGACGCTCGGCGTGGCCTATTGCCGGCGCACGTTGATCGACGAGTCGGGCCAACCCATGCCCTATCGCCAACCGCCGCTGCACCGCGGCGATGTGATGGCGGCGATGTACCGCGACAACTTCGTCTGTTTCTCGTCGGCCGTGGTGCGGCGGCACGTCTTCGAGCACCTGGGCCGCTTCGACCCGATCAGCGACCTGGCCATCGACTACGACCTGTGGCTGCGCGTCGCCGCCCATTATCGCTTCGACTACGTCGATGAGCCGCTCGTCGAATACCGCTGCGGTCACGGCAACTTGTCGAAGCGCGTCGGCGAACGGTTGAAGTCGGCCCTGTTGATGATGCGGCGATTCTTACGGCGCGATCGGCATCATCTGCCTGCGCGCGACGCGCAATGCGGTTTGGCCGAGACCTACGCGCACATGGGGATCGCGTTACGACCGTACGATCGCCGGTCGAGTTTGTGTTGGTTCATCCGCGCGTTGCAACAACAACCGCGCCATCGTCCGGCGTGGCGCGGCGCGCTCGGCACGATGATGCCGGCGTGGCTGCGGCGGACGCTGCGCGGCGGCGGCGATTGGGAAGCCGCCTACCGCACGCCGGAGAACGATCCGGCGAACGTGTGATGGATTAGGTTGGCGACGCTTCGCAGAAGCGTTCTAACAACACGCTTCTGCGAAGCGTCGCCAACCGCGAGCCTGATCACGCCATGTCGAACAACAACACTTCCGACTCTTCCTCGGCGCGAACCGTAACCCCCAACTCCTCGCTGACGGCCGCACCGTCGCCCGTCGTCAGCGATTCGCCGTTCACCGTGACTCGGCCGCGCAGCACTTGCAGCCACGCATGGCGCGAACCCAGCGCATGCGTCACATCCGTGCCGGCGTCGAGCGTCGTCTGATAGATTCGCGCATCCTGCTGAATCGTCAGCGACCCGTCCGCCGCGTCGGGCGATGCGACCAGGCGCAGGCGGTTGTGCTTCTCCGCCGCGGGGAATGCCCTCTGTTCGTAGCTCGGCGCGAGGCCGACGCGCTCGGGCATCAGCCAGATCTGGTACAGATGCACCGGCTCCGTCGGCGACGGGTTGAACTCGCTGTGGCGAATGCCCGTGCCGGCGCTCATGCGCTGCAGTTCGCCGGGGCGCAGGACTTCGCCGTTGCCGAGGCTGTCGCGATGTTCGAGCGCGCCGCTGAGGACCAGCGTGACGATCTCCATGTCGCGGTGACCGTGCGTTGGGAAACCGCCGCCGGGAGCGACACGGTCTTCGTTCATGACGCGCAAGGCACGAAAGCTCATGTTTCGCGGGTCGTGGTATTCGCCGAAGCTGAAGGTGTGGTAGGTGTCGAGCCAGCCGAAATCGAAGTGGCCGCGCTCCGAGGACCGCCGCGGACGGATCATGATTTGCTCCTTCGGGTGTGACTTGCTTGACGTGGCAACCCTTGGAGGCACGCGGCGGCGGAAGGATTCGCGGCGGACAGAAGTTCGACGAGTGGGCAGATCAAGGGACCAAGGCCGGGCGCGGCCGATCTTCCCGAGAGGCATGGTACGACGCCATCGGGCGGGTCGGCCACGGGTCACTTGTCGGCTTCCAGGTCGCACAAGATCGGCGCGGCGGCGGAGGAGGACGGCGGTGTTGCCCGGGATGCTGCTGGCGGTGTTGCCGTCCACGCCCTTGCCGCCGCGGCGCGGGTCGTCGCGGCAGGCGTCCACGAGGATCAGGTTGCCCCCGCCATGCTTGCCCAGCGTTCGCGTCAACTCGGTCATGCCCAGCAGCGTCGTCGCCTCGCCCGGCTTGCCGTCGCTCGGGCAGAAGAAGGATTCTTCTTGTTCGGACGCGCCGTCGTCGGTCGCGATCTTCGCGCGGAATTGCTGCCCGTGGCCAGAGAGTGCCACGAGGACGAGATCGTCGGCATTCACACCGTCGAGCAACTTGTCGAGCGCGGCGACGATCTCTCGGCGCGTCGCATTCGAGTTCGCCCCCTGACTGGTCAGCAGCGTCGTCTCCCAGCCAACGGCATTGAGTGCCGTGGCCAGCAACTCCATGTCCGGCGCCGCGAACGGCAGCGGCTTGTCGGCGAGACCCGCCTTCTGATAAGTGCTGACGCCGACCAGCAGGGCGTGCTTCTTGGGTTCCGCGCCGATGGCGGTCATGGCGATGAGCGGCCACATGAAGATGGCGACGAAGCGAATCATGACGAACTCCAGAATCGCCCACGAGCCGTTCCGACGAAGGCGCCGCATCAGCGATGGTTGACCGAGACGCGCGGCATTCGCCGCTCGAATTCCTTCACGCCGGCCTTGGTGACTCCGGTGTGCTCCACCGCCAACTTGGTGAGGTGCTTGCACGCCGTCAGCGACGTCAACGAGGCGTCCGTGATTCCCCTGCATCCGTCCAGCATCAGGTATTCGAGATCCGGCAGGCGCGCCAGAGCCGCGATCCCTTTGTCCGTGACGGAGGTGCGGTTCAGCGTGAGCCGCCGCAGATTCGGCAGTTTGCCGAGTTCGGCCAGTCCCGCGTCCGTGATGGCCGTTTCGCGCAGCCGAAGCTCGTTGAGCCAGGTCATGCCCGCCATCGCCTTGAGTCCGGCGTCGGTGACACCGGACTTGTCCAAGTCCAGTCGGCGCACATCCCCGAGGTCATTGAAGACGGCAAAGCCTTCGCCCGTCACGGTCTTGCACTCCGTCATTTCCAACCGTCTCAGTCGTTTGAGGCGGGCCAACTTGGCGATGCCCGCGTCGGTGACATTCGATCCCGCGAGCCACAGCTCCTGCAGCCCGCCGATTGTCGCCACGTCCTCCAGCCCCGCATTGTTGACGCCCGATCGACCGAGATTCAGGAACTGAAGGGGACATGAGTCCCACGATTTGAACCCGACGCCCGTGATTCTCCGACATTCGCAAAGGGACAACGAACGCAGGGACTGGATGGGCGCCAGCTCCCGCAGGCCCGCATCGGAAACGTTGGTGTCGTTGATCGCCAGCGACTTCAGATAAACGAGCCGAGCGACGGTCTTGAGGTCGGCGTCCTCGCAGACATCGAATTCCAGGTGGCGAAGATTGGCGAGTCGGGACAATTCGCCAAGTCCCGGGGCCGGCATTCCGGCAGTCTTGGAAAAGCTGACGGATCGCAGATGCGCGAGCCTCGCAAGGATCTCGAACGTCTCGGGCGTGGCCTTGCCGCGAATCAACTGGAGCGCGAACGCGCTGGGCGGCGACGGGAGATCCTTGAAGTCGATCGCCGCCCATTCGCGGCATTGGAAACCCGGCACGGAACGAGGAATGGTCTCATCGGATCCGTCCCCACTGCCGCGCAGACCGAATCCGTGATGCGCCATCCGGACGAGCCTCCCGCCCGCCAGGAACCAGGGGGCAGTGACGACGCCCGGCAAATCCGGCTCGAACACGTCGTCCGGGTCGGGTTGGCCGACGAGGACCGGCGAGCGGCCGATCAGGCTGCCGACGGCATGGGGCGTCTGCACGACCTTTTCGCCCGCCGCGTTGAGGATCGCGCGCTCGGGGAACCAGCGCAATGCGTCGTCGTTCACGGACTCCTTAACGTATTCCGCCAGCCGATCCCAAGTCACTTCACCTCGGGCATTGCGCGCATCCTTCTTCAGGCCTTGGAGTACGCGATGAAGGAAGACGCCATGCCCTTTCTCCGGCGTCGCCGGGTTCATCTGGTTGGTCTCGAACGACTGCTGGCGGGCCGCGCAACTCAGGAGAACCGCCGTGTTGGCCGGCAGATTGCGGACGGTGTTGCCGTCGATGCCCTTGCCCCCGCCGCGGCGAGGGTCGTCGCGGCACGCGTCCACCATGACCATGTTGCAGCCGCCGCGCTTGCCGAGCTGGCGCAGGATCTCGGAGAGGCCCAACAGCGTCGCGATCTCATTCCGAACGGCGTCGCTGGGGCAAAAGAAGGCCTCCTCCGCTTCGACCAACTGATCGTCGTCGTTCTTGATGCCGGCTCGGAATTGCTGCCCGTGACCCGAGAATGCGATCAAGATGGCATCCTGGGCATTGACGCCGTCGAGCGTCTCGTCGAAGGCCTTGACCACCGCGCACCGCGTCGCCTGGTTCAGCGATCCCTTGCTCACCAACAGCCTCACGTCCCAGCCGGCGTCCTTCAACGTGATCGCGAGTTCCTCCATGTCCGGCGCCGCGAACGGCAGCGGCTTGTCGGCGAGGCCCGCTTTCTGATAAGTGCTGACACCGACCAGCAGGGCGCGCTTCTTGGGCGCGGGCTGGGCGAGGACGGCGCTGGCGAATCCCAGCGCGACGAGCGACAGCGTGACGAGTTGGCGCACAGCGAACTCCAGGGTAGTTGGTTGACCGCGTCGCCCGGCGGCCAATACGGAAACGGCCGAACCGTCGATATCTTCCCGGCTCGCCACTACGGCTCGTAACCCAGCTTTTTCAGCGCCGCCACGGCTTCGGTCTCGCCCTGGTTCGCGGACAACCGATACAGACGCACGGCCTCATTCCGATTCTGTTCGACGCCGGTGCCGGTCTCGTACATCGAGCCGAGCCACAGTTGGCCCTTGGCGTCGCCTTGCGCGACGGCCTTCTTGTACCAGCGCACGGCTTCGTCGATGTCTTGGTCCGTGCCGTGCCCGAAGGCGTGCATCCAGCCGAGGTTCGCCTGGGCGCGGGGGTAGCCGTTGTCCGCGGCCATCTTGTAGAGGCGGAATGATTCGTCGCGATCCTTCTCGACGCCGCGGCCTTCCCAGAGCATGGAAGCGAGATGGTCCTGGGCATAGGAGTGGCCTTGGTCGGCGGCGAGGCGATACCACTTGGCAGCGACTGCCTGATTCTTCTCGACGGAGATACCGAATTCGGCCATGCGCCCGAGGTGGCACTGCGAGCGGCCCCATTCCTTCGCGGCGCCGGCGAGGTATTGCTCGCGGGCACGGTGCAGATCCGTCTTCACGCCTTGTCCCATTTCATACAGGAAGCCCAGATCGTTAATCGCGGCGGTGTATCCCTGGCCGGCGGCCTTGGCCATCCAGCGCGCTCCCTCGGCCGCGTTCGCCGGCACGCCGGTTCCGTTCAGCAGGATCCAGGCATATTTGAACTGCGATTCGGGGTCGCCGGTAATGGAGGCGCGGCGGAACCACTTGGCCGATTCGGCCATGTCCACGGAAGTGCCGCGCCCGGCGGCGTACATGTAGCCGACGTAGCCTTGCGAGAATCCGTGACCCTTCTCCGCGGCTTCCCGGAACAGGGCGAGGGCTTTGACATCGTTGGCCGTCGTCTTCGTCGCGACCAGTTTCAGCCCCTGCCGATACTGCTCCTCGGGCGTGGCGGTCTTCGGTGTCTGGCGCGGCGGCGCCGGCTTCGCGGCCGTCGTCTTCGCGGGCGCCGCGGCGCGCTTCACCAGCACGGGACTCTTGCCGACGAAACTGCCGACCAGGTGCGGCGTTTGCACGACCTTCTCGCCGTCGAGGCCGACGACCGCGCGCTCGGGGAACCACCGCAGCGCGTCGTCGTTGACGCGCTCGCAGACGTAATCGACAAGCCGTGTCCACGTCACCTCGCCGCGATCGTTCGTCGCCTCGCCGCCCAGTCCCTGGAGCACGCGATGGAAGAACACGCCGTGGCCGCGCGTGGGTTGGTTCGGGAACATCTGGTTCGTCTCGAACGATTGCTGCCGAGCGGCGCACGAGAACAGCACGGCCGTGTTGCCGGGGATTTGCCGCGCCGCGTTGCCGTCCACGCCCTTGCCGCCGCGGCGCGGGTCGTCGCGGCAGGCATCGACGAGCATGAGGTTCCGCCCGCCCTTGCGGCCGAGCTTCTCCATCAGTTCCGTCATGCCAATGAGCGTGTCGCCGTCGCGCGGCGTGCCGTCGCTAGGGCAGAAGAAGGCTTCGTCCTGCTCCGTGTCGCCGACCTTCACGGGGAATTGTTGCCCGTGGCCGGACAGCGCCACCAGAATGAGGTCGTTGGCGTTCACGCCGTCGAGCATTTGGTCGAGAGCGCCGAGGACGTTGCGGCGCGTTGCCTCGTTGACCGTTCCACGACTGACGAGCACGCGTACGTCCCAACCGGCCTTCTTGAGTTCCTCGCCGAGCAAGCTCATGTCCGGCGCGGCGAATGGCAGCGGTTTGTCGGCCAGCCCGGCCTTCTGATAGGTACTGACGCCGACGACCAGGGCACGCTTCCTGGGTGTTCCCGGTTCGTCGGCGATGACGAGGACAGGAACGGCGAGGGCCAAGAACAGCGACCACACGAGCGGGCGAGGACACATGTTGGCCTCCGGGCGGCAATGAACGGTCGAACGGCGTGTCGAGGTTGATCCTACACCTTCCATACACGATCAGGACGCAAATGTGACAATGGGCGAAACCGCCCTGGCATCGCCGGTTGGCGACGCTTCGCAGAAGCGTGACGCCTCCGCGAAACGTCACGCTTCCACGAAGCGTCGCCAAACTTATTAGTCACTCAAAGTGCCTCACTTCTGTTCGCGCGTGTAGCGAACGCTGACCGCGTCGAGTTCGGCGCCGACGCCGTACGGCACGACTTTCACCTTGCCGCCGATGGGCGGGCCTTTGCCCGTCTCGTCGCCGGAGCGCGGGGCGCTGCCGGGCTTCAGTTCGTAACACTCGTAGATGCCGACGCGGATGACGCCGACTTGGCCGCGGGCCTTGACGCCGGCTTCCGACACGGCGCCCTTCCCGTGGGTGACGACGAGGAACGCCAAGTAGGTTTTCTCCGGATCCTTGGCCGTGTTGAACCAGCCCGGTACGGCGAGCGTGGTAGGTTTCGTCTCGCTGCCGGCGCCCATGATCCAGTGCGAGTAGGCCGGCGCACCGCCGCCAGGCTTGGGATCCTGACAGAAGTGAAACATGTCGATGCCGTCGATGGTGACGGCGACGGCGACCTCGCGGCCGGCGCGGTTGCGGACGTGGACCTCGTACATCTCGTGTTGCTCGATCTTGACGAAGGCCTGCCCCTTTTGCACGTCGGCCGGCCGGGGTTCCGCACTGCCCTTGCCGCTGTTGTAGGCCGCTTGCGGGCGCACGCGAATCTCCACGTCGTACTGGCTCTTTTC
>Ga0163147_10008670_pt1 | contig 11224 bp, 10 predicted proteins | sample OliLakLV19MP6G1_FD_148597 | JGI IMG/M metagenome (GOLD analysis project Ga0163147, IMG submission 148597) | Freshwater microbial mat bacterial communities from Lake Vanda, McMurdo Dry Valleys, Antarctica- Oligotrophic Lake LV.19.MP6.G1 | ecosystem: Environmental > Aquatic > Freshwater > Lake >...
CGTCAGACGCCCTTTGAAAGCAGCGCCCGGACGCTCCCGCGGTCGGCTGGAGGGGGCTCGCCGCCCGCCGCGACGCGCCCGCGCTCAGCGAAGTGACTGGCAAACCGCGCTTGTTTCACTTACGCTCTGGTGAACCAGTAGCGGTGATTCACCCACAGTGCACGGTGCAAGCGCCCCAGACCCAACAGCACCGCCATCGCAGGGACGAACGGTCCGACCAGGCCGACAGGCTCAGGCGCATGCCTGAAGACCCACACCCACAGCAGCGGCCATACGACCGCATCGACAGCCGCGAGCAAGCGCCGGCCGGGCCAGTCAGGCGCGTCCGGCCGGGGTTCACGTGCAACCAGCAGCCACATCATTCCTCCGATCCGGCTCGCGTGAGCAGGTTCACTCCGCCCACGCGATCCATTCAGCCTGGTGGTCGACGCAGCGGCTCTGGCACCCAGCGCTTGCCGGCCAACCTCCATGCCGCTGCGATCACTAGCGCATCCTTCTTCATCGCCTCCAAGCCGCCACCGGCAAGCTCCGGCGCGGCCTCTTTCAGGGCTTGGACGATCTGCGCCTTGGGTAGGTGGTTCAGGTCGCCCTCAGCGGTGCGCTTCCACTACTCGGGTAAATCGAGCCCGATAGCCGCAGCGATGGCGTTCGCATGGGCCGTCGCGCCAGCGCCCGGCAGAGCGCTCACCGTCAACTCGCTGCCGATCGCAAGCAGGTCGATCAGCTCGCCGACATTCCACGACCGATTCCGACAACGAATCAAGGCGGCACGCCAGGCCAGGGCAACGCCCATCGTTGGAAGCACATGGCAACCGTTCGTAAGAACTGTCGTCCCGTTCGGTCCCTCGCGATGTCGAATCGAATTCGCACGTCCTTGCCCTTCTGAATACGTCAAATCCCTGCCCTAATTTCCGAGGGAGCCGGACTCGGCTGTTGATCCCTCGGCATTGGATGCGTTGATGAGCTGTGTTCTGCCCCGCATTCGTCGGTCGCCGTGCGAGACCGACAGCGCTGCGAGCAAACGCGTGCGCATGGGCACCGTGGAATAAATGGAAGGGGCCCGCCAGAGTGAAACGGCGGCGGGAAGGCGGCCGTTTATGCCGCGAAAGGCCCGTGCGAACGTGCGCGCAGCGCTACGGTTCGCACATGTGGCGAGCGACGAACGCGGGCTTGCTCATTGCGCCGACGAGGTCATGTGAAGGACCATGAGGATCAGCTCGTTCGCCGGAAACATCAATAGCTCTCGAACACAAAGTACGACCACTGGGACGTTATGGGACGAGGAAGCCTCGTCCGCCAAGGTAACTGACGCCACAATTTTGATACAGGTAAATCGTGGACAACGCACGCCCTTATGGACTCGAATTAGGCTGTAGCGGCTGCCCATCCTGGCAAGCCTCCGCACAGCCGCCGCTCCGAGCGGTCCAACGGCCCTCACGGCCCGCTGGAGCACGGATGAGCACTGATCGCCGACCCAGCGCCGCACCGCCCGCGGCACCCATCGAAGTGTCGCCCCCATTCACCAAACGGCGCATCGACCATATCGACGAACCTGCACGGCCACTGGGCGCGAAGCGCGCCGCGCTTCAGGTTCGGCGACTGCGAGCGTCGCAACCGGTTGCGCGTGCCGCCGCGAAGAAAATGGGCATCGATGCGGGCGCGCTGATCCTGGAGTCAAAGGAAAACAGCATCGCCTTCAGCCTTCGTGCGACGGCCGTAGGGCTGTTGATCGAACGAACACAGCGACAGCCGGTCGGTTCTCGGCTGGTGCAGACGATGGTGTTCGCGGACCCGACGACGTTCGAACGATGGTGCGCTTCAGAGCCCATCCGCTTCGACGACCCTGTGCTGTACGACCAGCTTCGTCGTGAAGGCCATGAAGCACTGTGCGGCAAACGGTGATCTGCCCAGCCTGGCCGAGTTGACACGCTCGCCGGAGTACAGCGCGCGCGTCATCGATATCCTGCCCGCGATCGGCGATGCCGACACCACAGAGACCGTGGTGGACCTGTTTCAGCAGGCCGTGAACCACCTGGGTGCGGATGCCGGCGTTTTCATGAGCTACCTGCGTGACGACGCGACGCGGGCTACATACCGGTCGCTGCTGGCGTGCGATCCGGTGTGGGCTTCGGAGTATGCGAAGCGCGGCTGGTACGACCACGATCCGTGGCTGCGCCACGCCACCCACGAAACGGAAACTGTGCGTTCCAGCGAACTGAAGGTGACCTCCGCCGATGAAGAGGCGTTCGCTGACGTGTCCGCCGCGCTGGGGTTCGCGTCGGCAGTCATCGCGCCGGCGCCCACCTGTGCTGGGCAGTCGCGCATCGGCGTACTCTGCCTCGGCTCCAACCGCACAGGGTTCTTCGATGACCACGGCTATGCCAAGGTCCGCGTACTGGCACGAGCCCTTGCCATGGAATTGCACCGCTGGCTGCTACAGGCCATCCGCAAGGAGCTGCTGGCCAAGTCCCGGCTGACGGCAGCCGACGTCGAATTGCTGCGGCATGAGGCGGCCGGGCACACGAGCAAGGTCATCGGCGGGGCGCTCAACATCGAAGCCAAGACTGTCGACTGCCGTTTCCAGCGCGTCAGTGCGAAGCTGGATGCGCCTGACCGGCGAACGGCGGTCCGGATCGCGCGGCTGTACGGACTGCTGTAGGCAAATCGGAACGACGCGGCGGCTACGGGCAGGTCCTTCCAACGTCCGCTCTGCCTTCAATCCGTAAGCGTCTGGGCGCGGCATCTTGAGTTGACGCGATTGGCGCCCGACCATCGCGTTCATAACGAACGTGGTGGCGATGACCTGCAGGGCAGCGATGGGGCGATTGACTCGCTGCCTGTGCGCCGGCGCCGTGGTGGCCTGCATAGGCCAGCGCATGGCGGCGGTGTTCACGCGGCGCGTCTGCGCCGCCTGGTGGCGCTCAGTCGGCGCGTTGCCACCGGGGCGGCAGCAACTCCTCGATCTAGCTGTTCAACAGCGTGGGCAGCCGCGTGAGCACGTCCTTCAAGTAAGCCCAGGGCTCGTGCCCGTTGAGCTTGGCCGACTACGCCGACCGCCGAGCTATGCCGAATAGGCTCGCTTCTCCCTGGATTCACCGTAGTCGGCGGGTGATCGGTTCGGCATAGTTTGGCCACTCACAGCGCCTCGAGAAAGGCGAGCAGGTGATCCTCAGGGCGGAAGCGAAGGCGCTTGCATTGTTTGTACGGCTCGAGCTTTGCGAGAGCTGCGTCCTTGAGGGCGAGGTGGGCATGAAGGTAGGTCTGCATGGTCTCGATTGATTCATGACCAAGCCACAACGCGATCACCGAACAGTCGACGCCCGCCTGCAGGAGCTCCATTGCCGTACTGTGCCTCAGGACGTGCGGTAACACGCGCTTGGATGCCAGCGATGGGCGTGTCTTGCTGGCGACGTCCACATATTTAGTCGGTCCTGCGAAATTCATCCAGCCGCCACCGACATCGATGAGCGCGGGCCTGGCCTTGGCTTTGAAGATGGCAAGCGGTGCGGCCGCAGCGCCTGTGGCCCGACCAGCATCGCGTGCAGCGTACTCAGCGCACACATGACCACCGCGATGAAGGCGCAAAAAAGCCCGCCCAGGCCCAGACGGGTGATGGCACGCAGCAGCCAGCGGATGTTGTAGCCCGCCGCACAGCTCAGCGCATGCAAGGCATCGCCTATCGCACCCTGCAGCCAGCACCTGTCCATCCGGTGGTCCGCCTTCGTGTGGCCAATCAACGGCTCGATGGCCTGGCGTCGCTTGAGCAGTCGCTTTTCATGATCGCTGAGCGACTTGTGCTTGCCTCGGTGGATGATCTGCACGCCCGGGTTGTCGGCGTCCACGCCCCGGTAGCCCAGGTCGACGATGACCTGCTTGGGCCAGCGGCCGGTGTCCTGCAGCAAGTTGGTCGTCTGCTCAAGCTGAGCGCTGAGCACGTGGCCGTCGTAAGGGTTGCCGGGGAAGCTTCTGGCGCCAACCATCAACCCCTGCTTGTGGGTGACCGCCAGGCTGACCTTGACGCCAAATTCGTAGGGGTTGCGCGCCTTGCCTTTGGAGATGCACTCGACCTCCGGTGCGTGCAGCGCGTACAGCTTGTTCTTGGTGTGGCGCTGCTGGGTTCGGATGCGTTCTGCGCGTTCCATCAAGGTCGTCAGATCGCTCAGCGCCTTGGGGCTGCTGGGCTCGTTTGCCGGGGCGCCGCCGGCAGCTGCCGCTGCGCGGTCGGCGTCCTGCTTGCGCTGCACCTCGCGCATCACCACGCCCAGGATCGTGCGCTGACGCTTGACGGTCGTGCGCAGCCGCTTGAACTGCTTGGCATGAGCATAGCCACCGGCCTTGCGACGCAGCGTCTTGCCCTCCTGGGCATAGGTCTGCTTCAAGGCGATGCCACAGCGCCGGGCGGCGCTGACCACCTTGTGGCGGGCGATCTCCAGCAAGCGGCTGTCCACCGGGTGCGCGATGGCCTTGGACTGCACGCCGGAGTTCGACACCAACCGCGCTAAGTCCTTGATTTGCCTAGTAGCGCCCTTCAAGTGCGCCACTACAGCAAGGAAATTTGAGCGTTCAGAGTTGGTTTCTTGACCTTCAATGCAGCCAGCGTGCTGGCCTGTTCGGTGTTGATGGTGGAGATGCCGGTGACGGGTGCGGCGTCGTCGATGCGCACCTCATGGCGCTGGATTCGGCGTAGTTGCTTCAACGCGGCGTCTGGCGACAAATGGCTACCGGCGATCTTTAGCCGCTGACGCATCACCCGGTGCAACACCAGCGCCATGAAGCAGATGCTGGCGTGCGCGCGGATGCGTTCTGGCAGCCGGTGGAAGACCGGCGCAATCTCGATCTCGGACTTCAGCACATGGAAGCCCCGCTCGATGTCAGCCAGGCTCTTGTAGCGCGCCACGATCTCTTCCTTCTTGAGATCGGGTACGTTGGTCACCAACATCAGCTTGCCGTCCATGGCTTCGGCACGCTGCTGCGCCGCCGAGTCGATCTCAAAGGTGAACAGCTCGGACTTCAGGTCCACGCGGATGATGTGGGCCAGCCGGGCTTCGCTGACCTCGTGGAAGAACCTGGCTTTGGCGCCGCTGTCTGAGAGCTTGCGTCCCCGCTTGACCCGACCGCCATCCTGCGCATCCAAGTTACCCGCCAGCGTTTGTGCGCGCGCCACCAACGTTGTGATGCGGTCTTGTCGGCGCTGGGGCTGCACTTGGGCCCGTTCGGGGTTGTGCGCCACCACCAGGCGGTGACCCTTCCAGCGCAGCTCATCAATCACCTCAGCCGTGGCCGCCTCGTGCTTGGCCTGCAGCGGCTGTAGCAATTCCACGAAGTCCCCATGCCGCCTTCCGGGCACAGCCAGAACGAACTCCAGCGTGCGCTCGCCCGGTAGCTTCAACTCGCTGAGCATCTGCAAGTTGTCCAGCGACAGCAACCCCCGGTCAGCCACCACTACCAGGCGGCGCACATGCGGGTAGCGCTGCAGCACCCGCTCCAGCGTGGGCTTCAATGTGGGCCCCTCGCTGGCGTTGCCGGCAAATACCTCGTGATAGATCGGCAGACCGTCAGCCGTCTGCACCACGCCCAGCAAGAATTGCCTGGCGATGATGCCTTCCTTGGACATGCCGAACTTGCGCAACTCACCGCTTTGCTCACTCAGGCCCTCCACGCGAATGGTGGTCAGGTCATAAAAGACCACCGACAGCTCATCATCGATCAGCGGGCGCAGCAACTGGGCCACGCATTCATCCACCGCAGTCTGGTGATCCATCAGCGCGTCCATGCTGCGCAGCAGATGCTGGTGGGTGATCTCGGCAGCTTGCACATCAGGCAAAGCCACCGTCTTCAACCAGCGCAAGGCGCCGAGCTTGGAGTCGGCATCGCACAAGCGGTTGAACACCATCAACCGAATGGCTTGCTCCACAGGGGCGGTATAGCGCGCCTGGCGGAAAACAACGTGCAGTCTGTCAAAGCCCAGCTCGTGCCACAACTGGTGCAGCGCCCACACATCGCCCAGTGCAAGGGCAGACTCGAACTGCACCTGAGGCGAGGACATCAGCCCAACGGGCCGACCCTTTGCGCGCAGCAGGCCCTGCAACAACGAGTCGACCTGGCCACCTTGCTCATCAATGCGGCCCAGCGTGGCGATGGTGCGTTGGCGGGGGCGGTTGTGTTCATCACGGAACGACTCGACCAGCTGCGCGTAGATGCGGCTGCCGGATCGAGTGAGCTTGATGAACATGGCAGCAGAGTGTAGCGGACCCTCTGGAAGGTGCCAATACACTAACGCCCAAAACGTGCCACTACAAGATTTCGCCAAACCAGACGCTAAGTACTTGATTCAATTGCAATTGAGGGGGTCGATGAGGGGTCAAAGTGTCGAACTTCGGTGCACGGTGGAGTCAACGATCACGCGCTCCAAGTCAGCCGGCTTGACGGCCTGCATGTCGACGGCGCAATCGATGGTGGCCTTGAGCAACTGCTCCAGGCCGTCCTCACCCAGCAGGCGTCTGAAGCGGCCAATCTGGGTGGCGTCGCACGGCAGGCGCGGCTCGTAGTAATCCATGCCGCTGAAGAACTGCCAGACGACGTTCTCGGCCCACCGCTCGACGAGTTCTTCGTCGCTGAGGTTGAAGCTGTTCTTCAGGTACAGCAGGCTGGCCATCAGGCGCACCGGCAACCGCGGGCGGCCCGCCGGGCTGATGCCGCCGCCGAACTCACCGGCAAACGTGCCGGCCAGGTCCTCGCCGGCAATGCGCTTGGCCGGCTTGGCCTGGTGCGCCAACTTCGGCGCCACCGCCGCCTCGATCGCCGCCCAGGGCAGCCGCGTGGCCAGCACCACCAGCGGATGCTTCAGGTCGATCATCAAATCCAGGCGCGAGCGGAAGAAGTCGTCGGTGGTCATCAGCAGTCCTCAATCCCTCAGAAACCAAACCTCATTGGATTGATTCCCGAGAGAAATGACCGTCCGAAATCACCCGAAATTCGTTATGAAACAACAACTTGCGCATTACGCAGGACCGACTATTTAGACAGCATCGACTGGACGCTATCGGCGCTTATTATTAGACGTCGCCAGTAACAACATCCGGATATCGCCATCAATCAAGCCAGCCAGTCCTCCCGTCGAAACCCTATCAGGCGTACTGGCAGGGTCAAGCCGAACGTATTCCTGTCCAGCCGCCCGAATGAACCGCGGGCGCGCCTCATTCGGCTTGCCCTGATCAAGCCCGAGACAGGGAGGATTCGTGGGCAGTTTGCATGCAGCAGGTGCGGCTGCGCCAAGACGGATGCCGAGCATCGAAACGTCTGAAGTGGCTCTTATTGGTGAAGGAGGCGCTGAGGCAGCGGGTTCGGCTGGCGCTTGCTGTGTCGCCTCGGGACTCCTCTCGCAAGAAGTGAGGCTGATCCAACCAACCCCTAGAGCAACACTTGCGAGCCGCCTAACTGATGTGGTTGGTCCCACTTGTGTCCACGTTGGAGTCGACGAACATTCGCTAGGATTACTTGTAGACCAGTTAGCGAGATTGAAACGATACTGTCAACCGCTAGTGTATCGTAGGAGCTGCGCTTTGAAGGCAGAGCGGAGAAAACGGCGAACGACTGGCGTCGATTCCCCGCCATGAACTGGCTTTGACTGGGGTGCCGTGGAGACGCGGTGACCACGTGCGGAGTACAACTGGCGCTGTGGCACACACGATCAAGGACTCACACGAGACGCCATTACCACAATTGCCTCCTTCGTCGGTACTACCTTGATGACCATTGCTACGTCGCCTACTGCTTGTTTGGGGAGGGCCAACTTTACTGATGCTCTTTGGTCTTTGAGCGTGTAGTCGAGTTCGCCCTTCAGTTGCGGCACGAAAGGAGTCAACGCGACGACGGTGGGCGCAATGCCGGCGAGCACAGGACACTTAAGTAGAAGTTCTGGGCTGCTGAGAAGAAACTCCGTTGGACCAGGCTTGAGCTTTGCCTTGATGTCGATATTGTCCACGACGAAGTTCGCCCGCGCATCACCAGTGTCTGTCGCGAGTAGGATGTTTGACGCGATACCCACTCGAGACTCACGCAATGACGCAGTAAAAGTCTTGGACTGCGACCAGGGAAATTGGCATGTCAGGTGTCCCACAATGTCCAGCGGGACAAACTTGACGTCGACATCGGCCTTTGCCTCGCCTTGGACCTCCAGTGCGAACTGAACTCGGTCGAGGGCTGGCGACAGGTTGAAGTCGCGGAGGCAGACCTGAAGATTGTCAGTCGCGAACCGCGAATCCACATCAAGGTTGGCAAAGTTACCGGTGGCCGCGAGGCGATTGAGGGCCTCCTTCTTCGCTTCACACAGCAACTTCTCGCCAGCCTTCTCAACCGCACACGTAGCGTTCTCCGTCTCCCTCAGCCTGTCGCAGTCCGCCTTGCGCAAGTTGGCATCAGCGTCGTAGATGACATTTTGGGCCGCTTTGGCGGCCTCGCAGAATGGATCGTTCCCTCTGAGGGTGCATTGTCCGCCGACACAGCCGCCAAATGCGCAGACTCGAGGAGCCCGCAGCAGGCAAGCACTGCAGTCGCGAGTGTCCCGGTTGGCGTTGAAGCCGCACTGCCGGTCGGACTTGCACACACGGTCTGATGAGCAGTCAATTCCTAGTCCGTTCGGCAACTTGATTTTAGTGCTGGTGTGTTGATTGGGAACCGACACTGACGCCTTGACGCAGAGTTGCGCCTGCGACGTAACGCTGTTCATCGCTAAGGCGACAACATCTCTCTTGACGGCCACCCACGTTCCCTCAGGGGTGGGAACTTCGAACACTTGCTCGACAATTTCATTTACTCGGTCCTGGATACCGCCGAAGGTAGGTTTGACCTCAACGGCCTGTGCAGCAGCTTTGATGCTGACAGGCGATAGCTGTACCAACGAGGTAAGGTGATCCTTTGCGACGAGCCAAGCGATGCCGTCGACCTTGAACGGGATCACTATCGGCTTCGAGACCACCTGGATGGATGCCTTGCCGCCAGCGTCGCTGACGGAGAACGTATCGCTGGAATTAAACGACTTGTCTGAAAGCGCGGGTATTGTCACTCGCGTCACCGGGGAGCGTGTCAGCTCACCGGAGATGTTGTCCTTGAATCTATTCAGGACTGCGGCGATGGCAGTACCGACCAAAGTGACATCGACCTTGTCTGCCAACTCGATTTTCTCGACATGCACGGACGAGAGTGCTGGCAACAGCCGCAACTCAAGTTCTGGCCCAGATGCGCCTCCTTGTGCTATCGCCCCAGTAAGCCCCGCATAGGCAGTTATGGTTCCCTGAATGCGAGGTTTCAGCGCGCCTAGCGCGGCGACTGCTGTCTGGTTGTCCCCAGCGTCATCCTTGGAAAATTGCCGAGCGAAGTCAACTGACACACGCAGTAGTTGCTCGTCACCCCGTAGGCTGATCTTCACCACACCCTGCTTCTTGAGCTGTTCCGTAAGCAGCGCGGCCGTCGCATCCGACATTGCCACCCCAACTCCAAGGTTTGGAGTAGCAAGTTTTGCAAGTGCTTGCGCGGAGGAACTGATCGCTGCTTGCCGCTGTTCATCCACCGTGATCGGAGGAAACTTCGCGTTGACCAACTTGGTCAGCGAGTCTCCGCACCCTGCGAGCAACAAAAGAGTCACGAGTCCGAGAAGGCGAAGACCCATCATCAATCTCCCGAAAGATTTCATTATTGCGAGACTATCAAGAGTTCGCCGCCAAGCAAAGCGACGAAGGCTTCCGCGTTAGCGTCCGAACACCCCTATTACAGCGATCGGCGTTCTGTCTATGCTTTCAATAAAACGCCAATCAACGCACTTCTTTAGTGTCCTCGATCTTTCCAGCAGTGAAGATCCGATACCGCACTGATTACTCGACTGGTACCTGAATAAACGTTGTCGCGCGGCTGCTGTAGTCGAGGAAGAACCCCTCTCCGATAACCTTAAGGAACTGCTTGGTCGTCTTGGCTGCAGCAGATGTTGATACGCCATCCGGGCTAGGAGAAGCGGTCCTCCGCTCGCAGCCCATCAGAGTTGAGGAGACGAGTACACGTTACAAGACGTAGGCTAATGTGCCGTTGGGTGCAGTCCTTTGCGCTAGCGTACCGTTTAGTGTTCGGCGGTTGCAGTCGACCTCAACAAACTCTCCAACAATCACTTCAATCTTTAAATTCGACTCCGCGACAGCACTCGGGAGCAGAATCATTGCGGACTTGAATCCCGCAGGCGGAGATGGCATTGGCGGCGCAGTGAGTGTTTGGCCTTCAACACTTTGATAAAAATATAGCGCCCCCAGCATAATCATTGCCAGCAAAACCTTTCTGGCAACTTCACTGCGCTTTCTGCTAGAAATTAAAAAAATATTCAAGTTGAACTCGCAGACCAAGACCACGTCGATTCACCAGTGAGCTACCAACTGATTGGGGGTGTGGAAATGGGCGTGGCGCTCTTTTGCATCAGAGCAACCTTCACACTGCCTTTGCCATCAGCAGCGCGCATGTGAATGGATCCAATTCCAAGAACCCATATTTCTCTTTGCCCACTAAACTTGGTCTTCCCGCCAAGCGGGCCAGCAAACGCGAATACTCCAGTACCTACCTCGCATTCCCTAGACGGCTCGCAAGCAACAACGTATGTCGCGGTTGCGTACACATAGTCTTCGCACCAAGTCCAGTCAGACGAGGCTTCCTTTTTGACCCAAGTCGCATACGCGATCGAGCAAAATATCGTGAGGCCTAAAGCTGCGACCGCCAGCTTGGCATAGCCAAATAGTTGGCTTACAATCAAGTTCTTCACTGTTATCGGCATTATTAACAGACTGTTGAAAATCTTATTTCATAGCCGGGGGAATTTTGCGGGGCCGACGAAGTAGACCCTGTGACGAGTGTATCAAAAGGTACCCTTTTTGGGATCAGTTTATTTCGATTCGGCCATGGGCCTCATCAATCTTGGGGGCGCGACCGTACACCATCCATAGACCTCTTTCAACCCCTAGTCTTGTCCAACGAGGTATGAGCCTGGAGCCAGGCGCGAGATTCCACTGAGGAATGAGCCTGGAGGACGCCTGGGATCGGCGGTTTTGGGGGCTGGCAGGCAGCCCGCCGACGGGGTGGGTCGATCATCGAAGCGATGGTGATCGACATGAACGAAGCCCAAGTGCGCACGCTCGAGCAGGTGCGTTAGGTGTTGGCGGGTACGCAGGCGATGGAGTTCCAGGCGGCCGCC